>Ga0181525_10003333_pt1 | contig 12786 bp, 8 predicted proteins | sample PEATcosm2014_Bin_48_FD_121100 | JGI IMG/M metagenome (GOLD analysis project Ga0181525, IMG submission 121100) | Peatland microbial communities from MTU Mesocosm Facility, Houghton, MI, USA - PEATcosm2014_Bin06_10_metaG | ecosystem: Environmental > Terrestrial > Soil > Wetlands > Peat | place... | reverse complement strand
CTGGTTACCGCGCGCGCCCGACTTTCGGCAGAGCCTGCGTTCGGCTCTGGCGACGAGCGATCCGCACGAGCGCCTGGAACGGCTCGCCGCGCTGTCACAATATCGACTCGGCTTTCTCGAAACGATTCAACTCGACAACGCGCTCAAGGCTACCGCCAGCGACGCATCGCCGGGCTTTGCGCGTATTCGACTTGGGCTGCTTGCCTCCTCAACGATCGATCACCTGTTGCCGGGCCTGCGCGTTGCGGGCCTGCGCCGGCGGATGTTGATGGAGATCTATACCGGGTCGTTTGGACAGTATCGCCAGGAGCTGCTCGATCCCGGCTCGGGGCTCTATCAATTCAAACCACAGGTCGTGCTCCTGTCGCTGGGCTGCCGCGAGACAATCGCCGGTGTGCCGCTTGCCGCCAGTGCCGAGGAGGCACAAGGCAGCCTGCAGGCAGCGATACAGGATATCCGCACACTTTGGCGCCAGGCGCGACAGAGCTTTGATGCCACAGTGATCCAGCAATCATTTTTGGACGTCTCCGAGCCTCTTTTTGGCAGCTACGACCGACTGGTGCCCGGTGCGCCTGCGCGCCTGGTCGCCCGCCTGAATGAAATGCTTGCTGAGGCGGCGGCACAAGATGGCTCGTTGCTGCTCGACATCGCGCGCTACAGTGCCCGCGATGGCATTGACGCCTGGTTCGATACGACCCGATGGTTGCAAGGCAAGATAGAGATTGCACCGTCGGCAGCACCGCTCTATGGCGACATCGTCGCCCGTCTTATCGCAGCCCAGCGCGGTCAATCAAAGAAATGCCTCGTGCTCGATCTGGACGATACTTTATGGGGTGGCGTGATCGGCGATGTGGGACTCGAGGGCATTATCCTGGGCGAAGGCAGCGCCGCCGGAGAGGCTCACCTGGCGCTGCAGCGCTATGCGAAAGCACTCAAGGAGCGCGGCATCATTCTGGCGGTCTGCTCGAAGAACGAGCTGGCGACCGCTGAAGGGGCCTTTCACAATCACCCGGAAATGCTGCTGAAACGCTCCGACATCACGGCATTTGCCGCGAACTGGACCGACAAGGCCGAAAATCTCAGAGCGATCGCCGCGCAACTGAACATCGGTCTCGACAGCCTGGTATTTGTCGATGACAACCCGGCCGAACGGGCCAGAGTGCGCGAGAGCTTGCCGATGGTTGCAGTCCCGGAGCTGCCGGAGGACCCGGCGCATTATGTGCGCTGCCTTACCGACGCCGGCTACTTCGAGGCGATCGCATTTACGGACGAGGATCGACAGCGCGTGGGACAGTACGCCGCCAATATCGAGCGCGAGGCACTGCGCGGCTCGTACCAGAGCATGGATGATTACCTGCGCGGCCTGCAGATGTCCGTGGTATTTGGTGCGGTCGGACCCGTTGATCTGGCGCGCGCGACGCAGCTGATCAACAAGACCAATCAATTCAACACGACCACGCGGCGCTTGAGCAGCGAGGAGCTGTCGGCAATTGCCGGCGCTACCCAAAATATCACTCTGCAATTTCGGCTCATTGACCGCTTCGGCGACAACGGCCTCGTCAGCGTCATGATCCTGTGTCGGGATCCGGCCGAGTCGGACCTATTCGAGGTGATCAACTGGGTCATGAGCTGCCGCGTGTTTGGACGCCAGCTCGAAGATGAGGCGATGAACATCGCCGTCGAACTCGCGCGGGGACGCGGCGCGCGCCGCTTGCGGGCCGAGATCATCGCTACCAAGAAAAACGCGGTAATCAGCGATCTGTATCGCAATCTGGGCTTCGCACCGCTCGCCGGGACGGCCGCCGCTGACACCACGCGCTGGCTGCTCAATCTGGCCGACTATACCAATCGACCCACCTTCATCAATCGCAGGGCGCAGGCATGACCGACCAAGAAGTTCTGGACTTATTCACTGGGGTGCTACGCGATCTGCTAGCCGACGATTCGATCGTCCTGACCATGCAAACCAAGCGCATCGATGTGCCGAACTGGGATTCATTCAGCTACGTCACGTTCATCGCCGCCGCGGAAATGAAGCTCGGTATCAAATTCCGCATCGCCGACGTCGAGGCTTTTGCGACGGTGGGAGATATCGTCAGGCAGACTCAAACGTTGCTGCAGAAATCCAAGAGCTGAGCGCAGCGCGCAGCATGCTCTTCAATTCCTACGAGTTCCTGTTCGCCTTTCTGCCCGTGACCCTGGTGGTCTTCCTGCTGCTGGGCAGGGCATCGCGTAATTTGGCGCTCGGCTGGTTGATCGTCGCCTCCCTGGCCTTTTACGCCTGGTGGCGACCCATCAACGTTCCGATCATCGGCGTATCGCTGGCCGTCAATTTCACGCTGGCGCGCCTGCTGCAGCGATTCGCCGCGGCCAACCGACCGGCCGGATTGCGCGTGGCAGTTCTGCTGGTTGGAATAGCCTTCAACATCGCCTTCCTGGGTTACTTCAAGTACGCCAATTTCATTGTGACGGCGGTCAACGATGTGGCCGGCACGAGTTTCGTGCTACGGCAGATTATTTTACCCCTTGGCATATCCTTCATCACCTTCCAGAAAATAGCCTTCCTCGTGGACGTGCAGGCCGGACGCGTCGAGTCGTTCACTTTGCGTGATTACCTGTTGTTCGTGCTGTTCTTCCCACAGCTCATTGCCGGCCCTATCGTGCATTACCGCGAGATGATGCCGCAGTTCCACGCCAATCCTTGCCGCTTCGATCGCGAGGCGATGGCTGTCGGGCTCACGATGATCAGCTTTGGGCTTTTCAAGAAGGTCGTACTCGCCGATGGCATGGCAGCCTATGTCACGCCGATCTACAGCCACGCCGGGGCCGGCGGCAGTATCTCGCTATTGCCGGCCTGGGTAGCGGCTATCGGTTTCACGCTACAGCTCTACTTCGATTTTTCCGGCTACAGCGACATGGCGGCGGGCCTCGCGCGCTGCTTTGGCGTGCGCTTGCCGCTGAACTTCTACTCGCCGCTGCAGGCATCAAGCATCATCGATTTCTGGCTGCGCTGGCACGTCACACTGACACGCTTTCTGACGGCCTACGTCTACAATCCTCTGCTGCTGCGCCTGACGCGCCAGCGCTTCGCCAAGGGATTACCCGCCCAGCCCAGGCAGCATCTCGGCGCCTTCCTGCAGCTACTGGCCGGCCCGACGCTGCTGACCATGTTCATATCGGGTCTCTGGCATGGAGCGGGGTATCTTTTCGTGCTCTGGGGGCTGCTGCACGGCGTGTATCTTGTCATTAATCACGCCTGGCGCATTGTCGGGCCCAAGCTCTGGAGCACTAAAGAGAGCTACGCTCGATTCATGGCCCCCGTGGGCTTCGTCATCACATTCTTCGCGGTAGTGCTGGGGATGATTCTGTTTCGCTCACCCAACTGGCATGTGGCGGTCGACGTATTCAAGGGCACGCTCGGGCTGCACGGCCTGGAACTGCCGCGGCTCATCGCGCAGAAGCTGGGCGTGCACGGCGTACCCGGACATTTTGTCTCCATTGCGGAGGCGCTTCCGGCCAAAGAGTTCTTCGCGATGATTCTCTGGATAGTGGTATTGCTATTTATCGCGCTCTTGCTGCCCAACTCGATCCAAATCATGGCCCAACATGACCCGGTGCTCGGCGCGAAAGACCGCCCCGCCAATACCGGAATTTCGCTCCTGGCCATGAGCTGGAATCCGACGCTGATCTGGGCGATTGTCATGTCGCTGATGGCCGCAGCAGCGGTCATGCGTGTCGGAGGCCCGAGCGAATTTCTATATTGGCAGTTCTAGCCCTGGCATCCGTGCTGGCTTCAAAAATATTCCTGACAGCAGATCAAGTGCGATTTGCCGCGTTGAGCGGCGATTTCAACCCGATGCACATGGACCCGATCGCCGCGCGGCGCACGCCGGCCGGTGCCCCGGTGGTGCATGGGATTCACACGCTGCTGTGGCTGCTCGACAACATCGGCGCGCAGCATCCTGATATCGACAACATCGCCTCATTGAAAGTGCGTTTTCGCAAGATGGTGTATCTGGGTGATCGGGTGGACGCTTACATCACGCAGCGCAGCTCGACGACGCTGCACGCCCAGGCTCGCGTCGATGATGTCGAGGTGCTTGGTATTATTGCAAGCCTGGGCTCGCTGGCGGCGCCAACGCGCGCGCCGTCGGAACCGACTGCGCAGCCAGCGCGTCAGAGCGCAGCCAGCGACCTGTCGCTGCAGGATATTGAGGGACGCTCCGGCTATGTCGCCTTTGCCACCGAGCCGGCCGAGCTGCAACACGCGTTTCCTGGCGCTGCGCATTTGCTCGGAGCGCAGCGGATTGCCGCGTTGGCATGCTCGAGTTACCTGGTGGGCATGGTCGTACCGGGGCTGCACTCCATTTATGTCGGGCTCGACCTCAAAGCCACCGCGGGTGCAACTGCAGCCAACGGCCTGCAATTCGCGGTTACCGCCGTCAATCGCTTTCGCCGCGTGCAGCTCGAGATTTCGGCCCCGGGACTGTCCTGTTCACTGGAGACTTTCAGTCGCATGCCACCGGTAGCGCAGCTGTCCATGAAAGCCGTGACAGAGCTGGTGAGGCCCGGTGAATTCAAAGATTCAACGGCACTCGTCGTGGGTGGATCGCGTGGCCTCGGGGAACTCACTGCAAAGCTCATTGCGGCCGGGGGTGGTCGGGTAATCATTACTTATGCCAGTGGCAGCGCCGATGCGAACAATATCGCCGCGCAGATCAACGACGTCGGAGGAGCCTGCAGCGTACTTGCATACGACGTGCGCAAGCCAGCGGAGCCGCAACTCGAGGCGCTCAAGGAGCTGCCGCCGCACATCTACTACTTTGCCACGCCCACGATCTCCAAACGCAAGTCGGGAGTTTTTACTCCCAAGCGATTTGAGGAGTTCAACGACTTTTATGTTTACGGATTCAAGCGCCTGGTCGAAGCGGGCCTGCGGAGGCGACCGGAGGGGTTCGCGGTGTTCTACCCATCGACGGTCTACGTGCAGGAGCGGCCCGCAGAGATGACCGAATACGCCATGTCAAAGGCCGCGGGTGAGATCCTGTGTGCCGACATCGGCCAATACCTGCGCAACGTGCGCATCGTGAGCGAGCGACTGCCGCGAGTGGCCACCGATCAGACCGCCTCGGTGATTCCGGCAGAAGGCGCGAGTGCTGCTTCGATCATGCTGCCGATCGTGCGCAAAATGCACAGCGCAATCCGGACAGAATCAACTGATAGTTGATCGCATATATATATGATTATATTAGGTAAACTAGAGAGTCTGACCAGCTAAGCCAAATGGTTGGCGAGTGCCATGTAGGCGCTGCGTCGCGCTTCAGCGCTGCAGTAGGTCTGCAAGAACGCGCGCGCTCCCAGAACGACCTGCGCGCTGCGTTTCGGATCGGTCAGCCCCGTGATCACTCCCTCGGCAAATCGCTGCGGTGTCGGGTCGGTCAGAATGGCGCACGAGGGTTCAAGTATCTGCGTGTGTACCAGCGTGTTGGTGGCCACAACCGGTCGCTCGGAGGCGAGGTAACTCACGAGTTTCCCCGGCGGATTGATGCCCGCTACACGCGGGGAGACGAGCACATCGGCCGCTGCCATGTAGCCGGGCATCTCGGACTGCGGCCGCATTTTCTCGAATATAAAGCAGTCCGAAACATTGTACTTGGCAGCGAGCGCCTTCAGCTGTTCGATCTCCTGCTGGGTGCCACCCACCAGCAGAAACCTGACGTTGGGCACCTGAGCTCGCACGATGGGCGCGCAGGCGATCAACATGTCGAGCGCCTGCAGCGCCACGAATGAGCCCGTATAGACTACAAGCTTGGTTTGCGCATCTATGCCGTGACGCGCTCGCGCGGCCTTACCATCAAAGTCCGCAGAGGCAACAGGCGCCTCATAGTGATTGACGATCACCACGACCGGGGCGTCGGGCCGTACCGTGAGCGCGACCTGCTCCACGGCCGGGGAGATCGCGACCACAACTCGGGCGCCTCGCACGCAGAATTTTTCTATCCAACTGAATAGATTCACGACCCACTGCTTGCGGCTGAAGTCCCAATCGCGAATCTGGCGCGGCAGGCTCGAGTGCATGTCGTAGACGTACGGCGTGCGGAAAACGGTCCCGACTATACGGGCAAGGAAAGCGCCTTCCTCGTGTGCATAGAGCGCATCATAGCGCCGACGCATCAACCGGTGGATCAGGTTCAAGAACAGCAACACGTCAAACCAGATCTTGAGTCGCGATGGTCCCGGCTTGATCTCCTTCGCGAAGTGCGGTCCGTGCGAGCGATAGATTCGAATGTCAAGGTCGGGCGGTTTTGCCCCCAATTTATAGGTCAGGACCTCGACCTCGTGTCCATAACTGATGAGCTCGCGGATACGATGATAAGCGCTGATCGGCGTGCCGCGCGTGCTGTAGAAAACCTGCGGAATGATCATCAGAATCCGCACGTCACACGCTCCAGTAATTCACCAACCGCGATCCGCTCGCGGCCAGCAACTCGCGCATGCGTGGCGAAAGCAGGAAGCTAAGCTCCTGCGATCGAGCACAGCTACCTGGCTTTTCAACGTCAGCGAGCTCGGTGCCCGGATGACAGAAGATCTCAACAATTCCCGGGCCACGAATGAGTCGCACCCATTTGGCGGGCTGATCGGCCAGCGCCATGCATGCCCGAATATCCACCAGACGCCTTGGATAGCGCAGGTGCGACTTGCGAAAAACGCGGCCGGCGTGCAACGAGAGAATTTCGCGCACCGCAGATGATGGCGTGGCATAGCCGGCGATGCGATGCGTGGCCGCCAGCCGAACGCGTTCTATGCCGCGCCGGTGCGCCACGTTCGCGACCGCCTTGCACACCACCGGCAGCTGATGCAGGTGCTTATGACCGTCCAGATGCGATATGCGCACGCCACCGGCGGCAATGCGCTCGACCTGCGCGTCAATCTCGGTCTCCAGATCGGCGAGGCGCAGCCGACCGGTGACTGAGCGCAGAAACAACTCGCGCTTGCTGCAAAAGTTGCCTTCCGAATCGACCAAGGATTGTGCGCTGCTCAGGGGGCGACCCTCACAAAGGGTCAGGTGTACACCGAAGCTCGACCGGTCCGTCAGCGAAGCTGTGCGCTGTATTGCGAATGTCGTGGCGGGCATATTGGCCATGATACTCGTGCTGGTAATCAACCCAGCTTCGATGCCCTCACAGATACCCAGAGTAATCTGCTCCGTCTCACCAAAATCGTCCGCATGAATGATCAGAAGCTGCGAGCCTGATGCCTCATCTTGCCGCTGCCCGCTCATGTGCTCCTTGATCCCCGACACTGATACGGCGCCTCCCGAGCGTCCGCCCTGCAACTCATGCTACCTGACCCAGATGCTCAGTAAAGGATGAAAATGGAATAAATTCAATGTTTTGAAGTCCGACACAGACTGGATGCCAGAGTGAGCCTCGGCCATGCAGCAAATAAGTCAAATACACCCACAGAGGCCTATTTGGTGCAGTGACCCTGCAATAGTCACCGATTATTCCGGTCGATCGAGGGCCGCAGAATAGCATCCCCGCATGAGGCACAAAGCAGGCCCAACAGCGGTCCGGTCGGGCTGCGAGGGCTTTTTATCCTACCGTGCGCGCTGTCACGTTTGGCCGCGGCGCATCGTGTAGGATCACTTACAGGTGCGCCTTTCAGGCCGCATATTTTGCTGATTGGTGCACATTGATCCAAATCATTAAGCTCTTCGGCTCACAGACGCCCATGCCTGCTGGCCGCATCGATCAGGTCCTGGAATAACGATCAATGTGTGGCATCTGCGGGTTCAACTGGGCCGATGCGGATCTGCTCGAGCGCATGAAATCGACGATTGCGCACCGCGGGCCCGATGCTCATGGTTCCTACGTGGCCGAGGGCGTCTCGCTGGGCCACCTGCGCCTTACGATCGTGGATTTGACCGAATCCGGAAGGCAGCCGCTGACGAACGAAGACGGCACGATCTGGATCACCTTCAACGGCGAGATCTACAACTATCCTGCACTGCGAAAATTCCTCGAGAGCAAGGGCCACCGCTTTCGCGGTAACAGTGATACCGAAGCGATCGTCCACGCGTATGAAGAATATGGCCTCGAGGTGGTCGAACATCTGACCGGAATGTTCGCATTCGCGATCTGGGATGCTCCGCGCCGACGCCTGTTGCTCGCGCGCGACCGGCTCGGAATAAAGCCTCTGTACTACACACTGGATCGAGGCAGGGTTCGTTTCGCCTCGGAGATCAAGGCGCTGCTGGCCGACGAGACGCTGGAACGCAGTATCAATCCGCAGGGGCTGTTCGATCTGATTGGATACGAATTTACTCCCGCCCCAGACACGCTCTTTCGGGGGATACACAAACTACTGCCCGGATGCCTGCTGGTCGTAGAGGCGGACGGCAGCTCCCGACTGTCCCGATACTGGAGCCTCAAGCAAAAAGACGTCGAAGGGACTCCAGAGGCCTTATTGGGCCTGCTCGAGCAGGTGTGTAGCGATCACCTGATGAGCGACGTCCCGGTCGGATCCTTCCTTTCCGGTGGCATCGATTCGAGCACCGTGGTTCAGTTTCTGAGCAAGTCCCTGCCAACACAGTTACAGACCTTTGCGCTCGGCTATCGCGAGGAGTCCTACAGTGAGTTTGGCTATGCGCGACAGGTGGCTGACCATTTTGGTACACGACATCGCGAGTTGCTGATCAGCCCGATTGATCGGACCGAAATTGAGCGTTCGGTCTGGCACCTCGATGAGCCCACGACAGATCCGTCCAATCTGCCGTTCATGCTCATCTGCGCGCAGGCGAGGCGTTACGTCAAGGTCTGCTTCAGCGGCGACGGCGGCGATGAGCTGCTCATGGGCTATGACCGATTCAGAGCGAGCAAGGCCTCGGAGCTACTCGACCTGCTGCCGCTGCCATATCGTCAGCAGCTCTATCGGGGCATCATCAATCTCATCAGCGATGACGACCAGAAAAAGGGAGCGCGCAACGTCGTCAAGCGCTTTTTGCAGGGTGCTTGCCTGCCGCGTGATGGCGAGCATATCCGCTGGCAGTATTTCCTCGATGCCGGGCAGGCGTCCGCCCTATTCAAACCGCAATTTCTACATTCGATCAACGACGACCCGTTTGCGCCTGTCAAACGCTGGTCTGCCGAGGCGCCGAGGCCATGGGGTGCACGCGATCAGTACGTGGAAATAAACACGGTGCTTCCGGACAGCGTGCTGATGAAAGTCGACAAAATGTCGATGGCGCACGGCCTGGAAGTCCGACCGCCATTCCTGGACCACCGCATGGTCGAGTACTGCTACTCGCTGCCCGCGAACCTGAAGCTGCGTGGATTTACCACCAAGTGGCTGCTCAAGCACGCGATGGAAAAGCGCCTGCCAACCGGCATTGCGATGCGCAAGAAACAGGGCTTCAGTATTCCGATGAAGAACTGGATACGCGGCGAGCTGATGGACTACACCCGCGACGAGATATTCTCATCAAAGCTCATCGGGGAGTATTTCAATATGAGCAGCCTCAATAGCTTCTGGGAGGAGCACCAGTTACGTCGGCACAATCACAGCCACCTGTTCTGGGCGCTACTGAATCTGAGCCTGTGGGAGAGGCTATTGCTCAAGGGGCCGCGGCCCGGAACGCGAGAATTGTCGACTTCGGCGCCCCTATCGGCGATCGCCGCGAGCCGCTGAAGCAAAATCCGCCAAGTTATCCGCCAGTGACGAGACTTTTCCCGGATCGCAGTATCACGGCCAGTTCGCAAGCGGGCTGCGCTGGCGTCTCCCTATACTGATGTTGCGCTCTCTGTATCACTCGCCCGCATTACGAGCAGCGGGCGCCTTCGGAGTTGGGGGCGCCGCATTCTCCATCGGCAATCTCATTCTCGCCCGGATATTGCCCTCGTACGAGTATGGCCTGATATCGCTCGTGATCGGCGTGGTCTCGGTCGCGGGACCGACTGCGCCTCTGGGCACGGATTACGTTCTGGCACGACGCGGGCTCATGCTTGATGCAGCCTTGCGCCGGAGAGTACTGATTACTTCCACGTTGATTGGACTTGCAACCGTCGTCATCGCCGAGCTTCTGTACGACCTGCGCATATCCCTGCTATCGGTAATCCTGGTGACGACCGTGGCAATGGGAGTATCCCAGGCCGTCGCTGCTCACTATCAAAGCCAGCGACAATTCGGGTCGTCAGTGCCATTCATGCAGTCTTCAAACTGGGCGCTCTGTCTTATCGCTGTCATCACGTGGATGTCCGGTGCCGTCACGGCAGCTACGCCAGCAGCCCTGGTCGCCATATTTGCGCTTATTACCGCGGCGATTGGTTGGGCTATGGTGGCGAAACGCACGGCAGGGGTCGAGGCAAGACCTGCCTTGGCGGGTATCTGGGGCGAAGCCGTCCCGCTCATGGCGATCAACGTTGCCGGGACCATGTTATTGCAAGTGGAACGCCTGATCATTCCCGTGACTATTGGGATAGGTAATCTTGCCTTATACGGAGTTGCTGCGGCGCTGGTTGGCTCACCATTCCGCATGCTTCAAATGGCAGTGACATTTACGGTCATTCCACGCTTACGCGATACCCACGCGATTCCCGAGCGCCGACGCCTGCTCTGGCATGAGTTCCTTCTGTTTACTGTTGTCATGGGCCCGTCCTCCGTCGCAATCTGGCTCTTAGCCCCCAGGATTGCGCACTGGTTTCTCAGCGGGCGTTACGATCTTGATGGCGCTCTGATCATCGCGATGATCATCTCCGGTCTTTTGAAAGTGCTTAGTGCATTCGGCACCGCCGTGGTCAGCGCGCTGGCGTCGGAGAAGGGTTTGCGGCTTCTGAGTAGCGCGTCGTGGGGGTGCCTCGCTCTGGCGATTGCCCTGGCTTTCGCGCTTCGCCAGTGGGGCATCACCGGTATCATTTACGCGACCGCAGCCGGGTGGCTCGCCCGAACGGGCGTTGCCTTCTGGATCTCCGTGCCACACCTCAGTAGCACGGCTCACCACGCGCCGGCCAGGGAGAGCACATGAGAATTGGCGTGATGCTGAGACACTATGAGCAGCACGAAGGCGGCGTGAAGCACTACACCAAAACTCTGCTGCCGCTGCTGTTCTCACTCGGATCACAGCACCAGTATGTCTTGATCTATCAGAACCCGAAGTTGCTCGGTACTTATGCTCAATATTCGAACGTCGAGGAAATAGTCGCCAGGATGCCGGGGACGCTGCTGTGGGATCAGATCGCCGTACCCTGGGCGATACGCAATAAGAATCTGGACATTATCTTCAATCCAAAATTCACCATTCCGTTTTTTACCAAGCCGAAGAAGATCTTCGTTCTTCATGGCTCGGAGTGGTTCGCCATACCCAAGCATTTCAAATGGCTGGATCAGATGTATTTCGGCAAACTGGTGCCGTTGTACTGTCGCCATGCCGATGCCTTCATCGCCGTCGCCGAGGCCGTGAAACTCGACGCCGTACGCTACGTTCACGCCGATCCAGAGAAAATCTTCTCGATTCACAATGCCATTGATCCAGCACGGTTTTACTTCATCGACGATCCCGCACGACTGCAAGCCGTTAGGACCAAGTACAAGCTACCCGATAAATTCATCCTGTGGGTTGGACAGATCGAATCCCGCAAGAATGTCAAACGGCTGCTACAAGCCTACGCGCGAATTGCAGGTGACTTTCCGCACAAGCTGGTGATCGCAGGCGAGCAGAGATGGAGTACCGAAGGGGAGCTGTCCGAAGTCCAGAAACTCGGTATCGGCGAGCGACTGCAGATTCTCGGTTGGGTGTCGCATGACGATCTGCCGGCTATCTATCGCCTCGCGGACCTGTTTGCTTTTCCATCTCTGTATGAAGGATTCGGAATTCCGCTGGTCGAAGCCATGGCCTGTGGCTGCCCAATCCTGACTGCTAATACGTGTGCCCCTCCGGAGGTTGTTGACGGCGCGGCTTTGCTCGTCGACCCCTATGATGTAGCAGCAATTGCCAATGGCATGAGAGTCATGCTGCAGGACGCAGCGCTCAGAGCGAGCATGGTGGCACGCGGACTTCGCAGAGCGAAGGATTTTAGTTGGGACAAATGCGCCCGACAGGTTCTGGACGTTTTCGATACGGTCGGCATCAGGTGAACAGCCTGAGACTATTGCTTGGGTGTGATACGAGCTGCCTCGTTCGGCTCGTACAACCTCGGGCTAAATCATAATGTGGGACGCACTTCATCGTAAGTTATGGCTGCTGCTGCAGTCCTTTGAATCGGGTGCTGTCGCTTACCCAGGTCAGTGCGCTGTCTATTTCAGCCTGACGGCGCTCCTAATAGGCCTGTTTTGCGTGTGGTTTTATGGGCGTCGATTCAAACGCGCCTTTTGGTGCCTGATCGGGTTCATCGTAGTTTGCTCCGCCTTCTATCATGGGGATGACACAAAGGATCACGTGTATCGAATCCTGGTTTTATCTGAACAGATAAGACAGGGGCATTTCGGGCTGCTATTCCCCAATTGGGCCACGGGCGATGTCTACCCGGTACTCGTCTACTACAGTTTGTTGCCGTACATCCTGCCGATCGCCCTGAACCTGGCCGGCCTAACCGCCGGCATTTCCTTCAAGATTGCAATGGACGTGCAGCTGATTGTGTTCGCCGCGGGACTGCAGGCGCTCATTGAGTCGCGGACGTGCGAGGAGGCAGATAACAACAAGGAAACCGATTTTCTGTTGGCCATTTTGTTCATGAGCGCGACCTACGTTTATGGACTATGGATCACAAGGGCTGCCTTTGGCGAACTCTG
>Ga0181525_10003331_pt1 | contig 12788 bp, 5 predicted proteins | sample PEATcosm2014_Bin_48_FD_121100 | JGI IMG/M metagenome (GOLD analysis project Ga0181525, IMG submission 121100) | Peatland microbial communities from MTU Mesocosm Facility, Houghton, MI, USA - PEATcosm2014_Bin06_10_metaG | ecosystem: Environmental > Terrestrial > Soil > Wetlands > Peat | place... | reverse complement strand
CGCCGTGCCGAGGATCATCCCCGCGCGAGTGGGAGAGATGGTGAGGGTCGGCGAATTGGCCGGATTGGAGGGATCGGAGGATTGCGCGACGGCGGCGAGGCCGAAGTCGAGCACTTTGACCACTCCCGCCGGCGTGATCATGATGTTGGCCGGTTTCAGGTCGCGATGGATGATATTCTTTTCGTGCGCGGCTTCGAGAGCATCGGCGATTTGGCGCGCGTAGTTGAGCGCAGTCTCAAGTGGAAGTGGCCCTTTCAGCGTCTCGCCATTCACTAACTCCATCACCAGCGCTCGATCCTCGATTCCGTATATCTGCGCGATGTTGGGGTGATTGAGCGATGCCAGCACCTTGGCTTCGCGCTCGAAGCGTGCGAGACGCTCGGGGTCCTGCGCCAAAGCCGCGGGCAAAACCTTGATCGCCACTTGCCGATCCAGCTTCGTGTCGCGCGCGCGATACACTTCGCCCATGCCACCGGCGCCAATGGGCGCAAGGACCTCGTAGGAGCCGAGGCGGTCGCCGGCAGAGAGCGCCATATGAACGATTCAGACCCCTTCCGGCATGTTCATCATTTTCGCCAGCGCGGGCCAGCGAGCGCTGGACCGTAAGCGCGCTGAGGAAGCTGGAATCACTGGATCGCGCTGCTCGATGGCCTTCTCAAGCCAAACCACCGCCTGGTCGATTTCATCGCACAAGATATGGAAATTGAACATCCCTCTTGGAACCGCATATGCCTCGGGAGCGTTCCGCAGGGGCTGAAGAACTTCTTCTGCACGGCTCGTCTCCCCGGTCTTTCGCAGAACCGCCGCAAACGCACCAGTAACGCTTGTATTCCAAGGCGCCAGAGAATAGCCTTTTTCGCCCACGGCTAGCGCGTCGGCGAGCATCCCTTGCCACGCATAGACCAAGGTTAGTATCAGGTAGGTTTGCCAGAAGCGCTCATCAAGTTCCAGAATACGGTTGAGTTGCGTCGCTGCATCGTCGTACCGCGCTGCTCTGATGAGGCCGTAGGCCAGGACCACACGGAACAGAAGGTTGAGCGGGTCTTCCAAAAGTGCCAATTCGAATTCCTGGATTGCATCCTGGGTCCGGCCCATCGGCAGCAGGTAGAAGAAACCATACCAGTTGTGGACATCGGGTGGTACCGGGTCACGAGCCATGGCCCGCCGGAAGAGGCGCTCGGCTTCCTTCCAGTCGTAGTCGTAAACCGCCGCCACCGCACCCAGGTCGGCGTGCGCCTCCGGCAGCAAAGGATCCAGGTCGAGCGCTTTTCGCGCCAAGGCTCGCACGAGCGGCATGGCTTCGTGGGCAGGCATCAAGCCAGGGGCTGCGGCTAGGAGCAGGAAGTAGTTTGCGAGGCCGATGTGGGCCAGGGCGAATCCCGGATCGAGCGCAATCGCTTGCTCATAACAACCCTTGCAGCGAGCCAGCGATTCCGGAGTCATCTTGGCCCAGTGGTGACGCGCCTTCAGATACGCCTCGTATGCAGGTAGGCTTGGTATGTAACGCTGGAGCGCAGCCGGCGCTACGGCGAGCTTAACCTGAAGCGCCCCGGTGATTGCCGCTGCGATCTCATCCTGTACGGCGAACACATCCGTCATTTCGCGGTCGTAGCGCTGGGACCAGAGATGCGTGCCGTCGGCCGCGTGGATCAACTGTGCAGTAACACGGAGCCGGGTGCCCGCGCGGCGGACGCTGCCTTCGAGAACGTTCGAAACGCCGAGAGTCTCGGCGATTTTGCGGATGTCTTCGTTCTTGCCCTTAAAGGCGAAGGCCGAGGTGCGTGCAATAACCTTCAATCCAGACACCTGCGTGAGGGCGTTAATGATTTCCTCGGCCAAGCCGTCGGAGAAGTATTCTTCGTCGGCGTCGCGGCTCATGTTGGCGAATGGCAGCACGGCGATCGAGGGCAGCTTCTCAGTTGGCTTCTGGATAGCCGCAAATTCCAGCGCGATACGCAGATCGGCTGCGGATTGGAAGCGCTCGGCGGGAGATTTGCGAAGGCAACGCGTGACGATGGCGTGCAGTTCGGGCGCAGTTTCGATGGGGCGCGGCTCATCGCGCAGGATGGCCGCGATGATCGCGATGGCCGTATCGCCGGCGAAAGCTCGCCGCCCGCTCAGCATCTCGTAGAGAACCGCACCGAACGAAAAGATGTCCGAACGCGAATCGGCCATTTGACCTTGCGCCTGCTCGGGCGACATATAGCCGGCGGTGCCCATCACGGCGCCGGCGATGGTGCGGGTTGCGTCGGTATCCTCACGCACCGTCAGCTTGGCGAGGCCGAAATCGAGCAGCTTCACCCCCGATGCAGTCACCAGAATATTGGCCGGTTTCAGATCCCGGTGCGTGATGCCTTTAGCGTGCGCGGCTTCGAGCGCGGCCGCGATCTGTAATGCCAGGCGAAGAGCTTCTTCCACAGGCAGCGGCCCGCTCAGAGCTGCACCGTCGATATATTCCATCACCAGATAATCCGGGCCCACGTCGTGCAGGGTACAGATGTGAGGATGGTTCAGGGCTGCGATCGCACGCGCCTCTTGCTCGAAGCGCTCGCTGTGAGCTCCGTTGAGAACCTTGATCGCAACCATGCGGCTCAGCCGGGTGTCGATGGCGCGGTACACCTCGCCCATGCCGCCCGCTCCGATCGGCGCGAGGATCTCGTAAGGTCCCAAGCGAGTCCCCGCCGCCAGAGCCATAAAGAGAGATCCTCCTCAGTCTAGCGGATCGCGAACGCCGATCCGCTCAGGGGCCTCACTTACCAACCAAATGTTCGCGGTCGCGTTCGTTCTCGGTGCAGACGTACTCCTGGATCTCGTCATTGGGCGCGAGTTCCGACACGCGTTTGACGACCCACGGCTTCATGAAAGTCTCCGGGTCCTCGATGGCCACCTCAATCTCCAGGTGCCCTAAATCGGCGCGGTGAAAACGCTCCGTGATGTGCATCTTTTCGGTGTGCGGGATGCCCCCGCCGTCGAACCAGGCCTTATCGTTGAAACCGGTTGTATCCACCACCAACGTGTCGCCGTCCCAATGCCCGATGGAGTGGCCCAGCCACGTGGGATTCCAGTCCGTCGGATGGCCCCGGCCGTCCAGAAAAACTTGCCGGGGCAGGTCGAATTCCGCGAATATCACCAGCAGCGTTGGGGTTTGCACGGTCTTCCACGGTGAAAGCCGAGGGGCCAGAATTATGCCGAGCGGCTGGCAGCGCGACTGCGGGAAGTCCCTGGCGTGGTTCTCGGCGCGCTCTTTCACCAGCGCCTCCGCCCAAGCTTTTAGCTCGGGCTTTCCAGGATCGATTGTTCTCTGTTGGTACCACATCCCGGAAAGATCCGGCTTTCCGTCGGGCATACGGGGAGCGGGTCCGGTGGGGGCAGCATGCGGAGTGTCGGCGAAAGTATAAAATTCGCGGCCGTCTCCGAGCGTGTTTAACTGAATGTCCTGGAAGTGCAGGTTCAATTGCAAGGTTTCCGCCGCCGTGACACTCACGTTCCTTTGGATGAAGGGCATGAAACCGGACATTGAACTCGAAAGTTGGTAGGTTCCCGCGGGCAATTGTGCGAAGGTATAAACGCCCGTGGGCGAAGTCGTCGCGTTGTAGACGGTTTTGGTTTCGGCATTCGTGGCTTGAATCTCAGCTTTCGCCACCGGATCGCCGGACAAATCGACAACCGTGCCGGTGATCGCTCCTCCGCTTTGCGCGAAGAGAGCGATGGCAGAAAAAAGCAAACAACCCGAGACGCGAATAACCATATTTTCTCCTTATCGCAGGCCGTCGACGATCCACAGCTCCCCGGGAAAATAAATTGCCGAATAGGCCGAACTCTGGCAATCCGCACCGATCATCACGACAGGGATGCCGATAAGTCCTGTTTTGTTGGCCGGCGCGAGCTCCTTCCAAGGACTCTGCTCTCCGGTTCCGATGTCCGCTCGAAAGATCTTCAGTGGCACATCTCCTGCCTGATATACCATCAGCGAACGGTTGTCCGGGCACCAGCGCAAGGGCGCGAAACCGTCCAGTTTGGGAAGCGCGCGTGGCGCGCCGTCATCGAGAGGGTAAAGCACAATCTTCCCGTCCGAGCCGGCAACAGCGACGGACTTCCCGTCAGGGGAAACGGCGACTGGATCGTTACTGTTAAAGCTCACATTCTCCGGTGTGATCGCTCGAGGCGGACCGCCGTCCAGGCGCTGAACGTAATAGCGGATACGATGTCCGGGTTCGTTTCCCACGAACACGATCCGTTTGCCATCGGGTGTCCAAGCAGCGCCCTGGTGATGGATCGCGTCGTGACTGAGCGGCCGCGCTTGTCCGGTTCCAGTGGGCAGCAGCACCAACTGCGAAGGCGGATGCGAAGTTCCTAATACTATCGCCCACTTGCCGTCGGGAGAGATCTCGAGCGGACAACCGGGGCCTAGCCGGACGGCCGCCGAACCATCGGTGCCGCGAAGATACGTTGCACAATCCTCTCCACTACGGACAGAATCCCCGCCTTCGACAAACAATAGAGCCTTGCCATCTCGTGAAATGTCGGCGAGGAAAGAAAAGTCGTGCCAGTACAGATCGGTCTCTTTCGAATCGACGGCTGGCAGATAGGAAAGCGAGGACGAAATCACGCCGTTCGACATCAGGAGCCGACCGTCAGGCGCAACATCGAGCAGGATTGAGTACCCGGGGAAATTCGCTATCAAGCGCTGGCGTCCCGATCGAGTGACGGCATACAGCGAACTTGTAAGACCATGCGCCGCGGCAGTGAAGAGAATCTCATCGCCGGAGGACGACCATGCGAGCCCATTAATCTCGCCCAGCCACAGCTCCGTGAGGGCTCTTTTGCTTCCTTTCGTGTCCACTGTGACGACGTAGCCGGCGCTGCCTCCGAGCGGAGAATCCAGGAAGGCGACTAGATCCCCCTTGGGAGAAATGCGCAGGCTGCCAATGCCGCCTGTGGTCTGGTACAACACATTGCCAATCGGGAACTCGATCTGCTGAAATCCCGCTTTGGCCCGCACCACCGCAAGACCTTTGCCGTCGGACGTCCAATCGGCGGCGGCGATGTCATTCGCGACCTCTCTCGGCGTTCCGCCGGAGAGCGGGGCTCGCGCTAGCGTTCCGGCTACACCGACGTCAAAGGCGAGATTGGGGGTAATGGCAAGCGCCATTTCATCGGATGGAGAGACTGCGAGCAATTGTGCATTGGCTATCCCGAGATCGCGGGATTCCGGGCTCTCGGCCGAGGTGGAATAGATACGGAAAGGATTGCCGTCCCACGACGCCGAATAAACGATTGTCTTGCCACCATTGGCAAACCGGGCAAGATGGACGGCTCCGCGCCGGAAGCTCACCCGCTGGAATGAGGGCGAGAGAGAATGCCCTGTCCGGCGGCCCGCGAAGAATGCTACCGCCAGCAGGCAGACTCCGAGAGCTGCCGCGATCATCCACGCATAGCGCCGCCGCGGCTTCTCCCGAATCCGCTGGGCCCCTGAGGAACTCGTTCCCGATATCGACTCCAGCGCAAATGCCAGATCCAGCGCCGATTGAAAGCGCTCCGCCGGTTTCTTCTCCAGACAGCGGCGGATCATCCGATCCAGCGACGGCGGCAGCGCGGCGTCCAGATCCGGCGGGTCCTGCTTCAGAATCGCGTTCATCACTTCGACGCCCGATTCGCCGGTGAACGCGCGCTTTCCCGATACCATTTCGTAGAGCACCACTCCCAGACTGAACAGGTCCGATCGAGCGTCTGCCGTTTGCCCGCGAACTTGCTCCGGCGACATATAGGCGGCCGTGCCGAGCACCATGCCAGGATTGGTTTCTATCGGCTGCGTGGCAAGCTCGGTGGGATGCGCACCGGCTGGCTTCGCTTCGGAATGTTTCGCCAACCCGAAGTCGAGGATCTTCACCAGGCCGTCTTTCGTAAGGAACAGATTTTCCGGCTTCAGATCGCGATGAGTAATGCCTTTGGAGTGCGCCGCCGCCAAGCCGCGCGCAATCTGGATGGCATAATCGATGGCTTTGCGAACGGGCAGCGCATGACCGGCGAGCCGTTCACGCAGCGTCTCCCCCTCCAGCAACTCGGTGGCGACGTAAAGCACTCCGTTCTGCGACCCGACGTCATGGACGACCACAATGTTGGGGTGATTGAGCGCGGCTGCCGCCCGCCCTTCCTGCTCAAACCGGCGCACCCGATCGGGATCGCTGGCGAATGCCGCGGGCAGAATCTTCAGCGCAACCTCGCGCCCCAGCCGCGTGTCGCGAGCGCGGTACACTTCGCCCATGCCGCCGGCGCCGATGGGCGCAAGAACCTCGTAGGGTCCCAGACGTGTCCCGGCGGATAGGGGCATGGCGGTTTCAATAATGATAGCCTACGCGTCTGGCAAATTCATCATTTTCGCCAGCTTGGGCCAGCGCGGATGGGCGCGCAGGGGTTTGAAGAAGCCGGCTGAGGCCGCCACCGCGGAACGCAGAGAGCGCAGCTCAATATCTCGTTCGTACCAATCGATCGCAGCGTCGAAGTCCGAGCAAACCAGGTGATACCAGTACATGCCTCCTGGGATCGTCCCGTGGATCGTTGCGAGCAATTTGTCCGCCCGGTCCTTTTCGCCGGCCTGCACCAAAAGGCCGGCCAGGAATCTTACGACCGAGGGGAACCAGGGCGCAATACGGAAGGCCTCTTCCGCCGGCTCCCGCGCCTCGGCCAGCTTCCCTTGGAGGAAATAGCTTACGGCAATCATCCAGTGAGGATTATAGGTCCTGTCATCGAGTTCCAGCGCCTTCTGTGCTGCAGCAATCGCAGGCTCGTACATTTCGGCGCACAGGAATGTAAACGCCTGACGCGTGCGCCACACTGCGTTCAGCGGGTCGTCTGCGATGGCTTTCGCATGCTCCTGAATCGCTTCTTGGAATCGTCCCAGTGGCAAGAAATACATAAAAGCATACACGTCGCGAACATGCGGCGGGACAGACTCGGATGCCGTTGCCAGCCTGAACTGTTCGCCGGCCTCATTCCAATCGTAATCATGCACAGCCGCGATTGAGCCGAGCAGCGCGTGTGCATTCGGCTCGGAGGGTAAGAGGTCTAACGCCCTCCTGGCCTCGGCGCGAGCCAGCGGAACCATTTCGCTGGGCGGGCGCAAACCGAAGAACCCAAGCCGAAAATACAGATAGCCCAATTGGGAATGGGGCTCGGCCCACTGCGGGTCCAGTGCAATCGCCTGCTTGAAATACTCTTCACCTCGCGCAAACGCCTCCGGCGAGAGTTTGTTATACTCGTACCTGCCCTTCAAGAGCGCTTCGTAGGCTGGCAGGCTCGGCTGGTGCGGGCGCGCCGGAGCCAGCGTGCCAATCAACTTTACCTGCAACGCTCCAGTGATGGCCGCTGCAATCTCATCCTGCACCGCGAATACATCCGTCATTTCGCGATCGTATCGCTGGGACCAGAGATGCGTGCCATCGGCTGCGTGGATCAACTGCGCCGTTACACGCAGCCGACTCCCGGCTCGGCGGACGCTGCCTTCCAAAACATTCGTCACCCCGAGCGTTTCGGCGATTTTACGCACGTCCTCGTTCTTGCCCTTGAACGCGAACGCCGAAGTGCGGGCGATTACCTTGAGTCCGGCGACTTGCGTGAGCGCGTTGATGATCTCTTCCGCGAGGCCGTCGGAGAAATATTCTTCGTCAGCCTCGCGGCTCATGTTGGCGAAAGCCAGGACCGCGATGGACGGCATCTTTTCCGCCGGGTTCGCGATCGCCGATTCCAGCGCAGCCTTCACCTCGGCAATCGTCTGGAAGCGCTGTCCGGGCTGCTTCGCCAAGCATCGCAGCACTAAGCTCTCGAGCGCCGGCGGCGGCTTTGGATCGTCGCGCAGCACAGAAGCCATTCCCTCAAACGCCCGTGACCCGGCGAGCATTTCGTACAGCACGGCGCCGAAACTGAACACATCGGATCTTACGTCGCAGGGCGTCCCTTCGATTTGTTCCGGCGCCATATAGGCTGGCGTGCCTGAAATGGTTCCCTCGATGGTACGGGTGGCGTCCGATGTGGCGCCCCAGCTGGCCACCGGCTTGGCCAGCCCGAAATCGAGCAGTTTCACCGTTCCCTTCGCGGTCACCAGGATATTGGCGGGCTTCAGGTCGCGATGCAGAATCCCCCGGCCATGCGCCTCTTCGAGCGCGCTGGCAATCTGGATCGCTAGCCGCACGGCTTCTTGCACGGGCAGCGGACCCGGCAGCGGTTTGCCATCGATGTACTCCAGCACCAGATAATCCGGCCCGATGTCGTGAATCTGGCAGATATTGGGATGATTCAGCGCGGCAACCGCGCGAGCTTCCTGCTCGAACCGCTCGCCATGCGGCGCCTTCAGCCGCTTGATCGCGACGATGCGCCCGAGCCGCGTATCGCGCGCCTTCCACACCTCGCCCATGCCGCCCGAACCGATGGGCGCAAGGATCTCATAGGGGCCGAGTTGATCGCCTGCAGAGAGAGGCACGAGCGTTGAACAATTCTACTCCTACGAGCACACTCAGATCCTGAATTACGGCGCACCCGGAAACTATCCGTAGCCGACGATCCACGAAAAAGCAACTTCTGACTTGACGCCGCGGAACCAACACTAATCCAGCTTGCACCGGCCAAGGTGGGGTCTCTCGTAGGATTTCTATATAATTGACCGCGTGCGTGGTCAGCCTGTCCTCCGAAACTTTGCACTGCTTGTCGTTCTCGGTGCGATCCCGGCGAGCGCTGCGGATTCTGGCCCTGTCGTCGTGGTCACTGGCGGTCGCATTCGCGGGGCGGTGCTACCTAACAGCGGAGCTGTGTTCAAAGGCCTCCCGTTTGCGCAGCCACCGGTCGGCGATCTGCGTTGGCGAGAGCCAATGCCAGTGAAGCCTTGGAGTGGCGTATGGGACGCAACTAAGTTCGGGGCGCCGTGCGCACAGAATCCTTATTTTGTTCGCAACGCGCATGAAGTTAGCAAGGAAGACTGTCTCTTCCTAAATATCTGGGTTCCTGAGTGGCCGAGCAAGTCATCCAAGCCCGTTATGGTCTGGATTCCAGGCGGCGGGAACTTCGGTGGCGCAAGCGCCGACGGAGTCAACAATGGAGAAAATCTCGCGCGGCACGGCGTGGTAGTGGTCACCATCAACTATAGGCTCGGCCTATTCGGTTTCTTTGCGCACCCGGAGCTCACGCGTGAGTCGCCGCATCACGCATCAGGGAATCAGGGCATTCTGGACCAGATCGCCGCGCTTCGGTGGGTTCGTCAGAACATTGCCAAGTTCGGCGGCGATTCAGCGAACGTAACTATATTCGGCGAGTCTGCTGGTTCAATCGATGTAAGTGCGTTAATGACATCGCCACTCTCGAAAGGTCTACTCCGCCATGTCATCGGCGAGAGCGGGGCCGTGACCGCAATTACGCCGAACGGCAACACGATGTTGATCGGCAATCCCCTGACTTTGGCGCGAGCGGAGAAACAGGGCCTGTCGTTCGCCGAACAATGGACGGGCGGAGACGCTTCTTTGACAAAGATGCGCGCAGTGGCGGCAGAAGAGATTTTGCAGAAGGAACCAGATTTCCTGCGGTCGCCACCACAGGATTTGGGCATTACCATTGATGGTTACGTGTTTCCCAGACACCCTGCGGATGTATTTGCCGCTGGCCGGGAGCAGCGGGTTGATCTTCTTCTTGGCAACAATTCACGCGAGAGGATTCCAGGGACAACGCCGCCGGCCGATCTGAAGAAAGCTATCGAAGACAGCTATGGACCAATTGCGAGTCGAGCGCTCACGACTTATGTGGGTGCTGCCGATCCGCTGTATGGTACGCCTGCCGATCAATGGGCCACAGATACTTCTTTCCGGTGTTCGGCAGTTCTGCAATTAATGTGGCACGCAGCGGCGGGAAACTCCGCATTTGAATTTCAATTTGACCGCACGCCCCCAGGCCGTGAAAGCGTAGGTGCGACGCATGCCTCGGAACTGGAATACGTGTTCAATACATTCGGGACATTCGGGTTGATGCAAAATCCAGCGGCACACTACGGCGCCGTCGACCATGCCGTCTCCGATGCAATACAGCAGTATTGGACCAACTTCGCCAAGACCGGCAATCCGAATGGAGGCAAGGTTCCGCAGTGGCCCAAATTCGACGCTGCCGCGCGAGCGTACGCAGAATTCACGGACGCAGGCCCAGTTGCCCGCGAAGGATTACGCCGGCCTTTCTGTGATCTGTACATCGAACACGTCAAGCAGTTGATCGGAAAGTGAATTCGTTCCGGGCTGCAAATCAGGAGCCCTGATTGTGGTCGGTTAGCCGGTTGCGCTGAAAAGCTAGCTAATTCTGGGTGCCGACCATCATTTATTTGATGGATTCAGTGAGGCTTATTCGATCAAGGAACCCGTAGGTCCTGAATTGCGGCGCATCCGTCACTTACTTTTTCAAAGCCGTGGTTTTGCGTAGAGTTGAGGTCCCGCCGAAAAGTAGTGGAAGGGTTGCCGACTATCCTTTCCATAAGAAGGCGGAACGCCGTCAGACGGCCCCGGTATAGTGTGCGGATCACACAACGCAGGGGTGGCCTTCACGCTGCAAGACGTGTTGGCCGGCTAGCCTATCGCTCGCACCTGGACTCTTGTGTCGGAGAACGTCGGTGCTCTACCCATGTCTGCGTAACGTGCGGAATTGACCGCTGCAAGTGTCGACCCGCTGCTGCGGCCGGCCCAGTAACCGAGCGGAGCGACAATGATGCCGACCATTACTTCATCAGTGATTTGCAAAACGGCCTGAAAACTGCCGCGATCATTCAGCACCTGGACCTGGGAGCCCGCGGCGAGATCCCGCGCGGCAGCGTCGCGGGGATGCATCAGGATGCGCTGCTCGGGTGCATGGCGCAATTGCCGGTCTATGTTGGCATACCCAGAATTCAGGAAAGCGTGACTTTTGGGGGAGATCATCGCCAGTGGGTACTTGTCCGCCTGCGGTGCGTGGGCTGCGGTCTCTACTGGCGGCGTAAAGATGGGCAGAGGATCGACCGGAGATCCATCCTGAAACTCCATCGAACCGCTGCGAAAAATGGGCGCCACGAAATTGCCACCCGCCGCCGCGGCTGCTTTGAACTCCAGTTTCCCGGACGGCGTGGGAAAAGCGCCCTCGCGATGCGGCGCGTATTCATCCTTTGACGGCAGATTCAGCCGGACGAAGCCTTCCGTCTTCATCCGTTCGAGAGTCACGCCTTCGAAATTGGGGGCGGACCAATCGAAGCAATCCTCGATGATCTGCTGGTCGGTGCGCGAGAAAAATGCATGGGTGAACTCCATCGCTTTGGCCAGGCGCCGGAACACTTCACTGGTCGAGACTGCTTCGCCCAACGGAGCAACCGCGGGATGGTTATAGACGGCGTACATGGTGCCCCAGGGCACGATCACGTCGGTATTTTCGACCGCTGTTGTGGCGGGCAGCACAATATCGGCATAGCGTGCCGTATCCGTCAGGAACTGTTCGTGCACCACGGTGAACAAGTCTTCGCGCGACAGTCCTTGGATGGTCTTGGCCTGCTCGGGCGCCACCACCACCGGATTTGAGTTGTGCACAAACAGGGACATCACCGGCGGATTGGGGGTTTGGGTCTCGGGCGTTTCTCGCAGCAGGGTGCGTCCGAGCCGCCATTGATTGATCACGCGCGTACCGGCTTTCAACCAGTCCGGGCGCATTACATTGCCCCAGTGGACCGGAAATGCCCAGACCGGCATTTGCAGAATGCCACCACCCACGTGCCGGAATGCGCCGACCAAACCTGGCAGGCAGGTAATGGCGCGCACCGCTTGGCCGCCTCCGCTGTGGCGCTCGATGGCTACTCCAATGCGGATGGCCGCGGGTTGGCTGCCTGCAAACTCACGAGCCAGTTTGCGGATGTCCGGGGCGGGAATGCCGGTGATCGACGCCACGTCACCGGGATCGTACATGGCTGCGCGTTGGGCCAGTTCAGCGAAGCCTGTGGTGTAGCGCTCGACGTAGTCGTGATCGTACAAGTCCTCGCCGATAATCACATTCATCATGGCCAGCGCCAGCGCAGCGTCGGTGCCGGGCTTGATCGGAATGTGCCAGTCCGCTTCTCTTGCCGTGCGTGTGCACAGCGGGTCGATGACAACAACCTTGGCGCCGCCTTTCTGTGCCTTGGCGATGATCGGCCACAAATGCAGATTCGTGCTGATAGTGTTGCCGGCCCAAATGACGATGTACTTGGAGTGCTCGAAACTTTCCGGATCGAACGCGGCGGTGGGTCCCACGGTCATCAAGTATGCGGTGATCGCGCCGGAATCGCAGAACGTCCGTTCGTTGATGGAAGCGCCGAGGTAGTTGAAGAACGGATCGCCTGCCCACGCTCCGTTCACCATGCCGGCGTTGCCCATGTAGCAGTAGGGCAAGATTACTTGCGGGCCGTGCTCGGAGATGAGCCTCTTCCATCGCGCGGCGATCGTATCGAGAGCCTCTTGCCAGGAAATGCGTTCGAACTGGCCGCTGCCCTTCGCGCCAGAGCGCTTCATAGGATACAGCAGGCGATCGCAGCTGTAGACGCGTTCTTCGTAGTGATTGACTTTCACACATAGACCGCCGCGTGTCATAGGGTGATCGGGATTTCCAGTGACTTTGACGACCCTGCTCTCGGCCACATGCACCTGCATGGCGCAGTTGTCCGGGCAATCGTGCGGGCACGCTCCATGGACTGCGAAGGCAGACGCTTGCGTAAGGGGCTCCATCAATGGGTTTTGGACCAGTCTACACTGTTCGAGAAACGGATGGAGCAT
>Ga0181525_10003329_pt1 | contig 12791 bp, 12 predicted proteins | sample PEATcosm2014_Bin_48_FD_121100 | JGI IMG/M metagenome (GOLD analysis project Ga0181525, IMG submission 121100) | Peatland microbial communities from MTU Mesocosm Facility, Houghton, MI, USA - PEATcosm2014_Bin06_10_metaG | ecosystem: Environmental > Terrestrial > Soil > Wetlands > Peat | place... | reverse complement strand
GTTCAAGCAAAGACCACGACTTCATGACTGTGGGCCGCAAGGCTGTCGAGCAGATCATCGGCGAGAAGTTGAATGGCGAACCCTTGGACGATCACAACGCGGGAAAGAATCCGGCTGCGGTCGCACTTGGTAAGTTGGGAGGCCCTAAGGGCGGCGCGGCGCGGGCCGCTGCGCTCTCGCCTGCCAAGCGTAAAGCTATTGCAAAGAAAGCGGCCCAAGCAAGATGGAAGGTCAAGTAAGGCTGCGAATTGCGGCAACAGGAAGCCTATCCCCAGCGTCCAAATGGAGGGTATATCGATTTGCGCTGCTCCTGCCGAAAGCACTATTATGTAGGATCATTGATAGACACGATCTGCGCTCGGATTTGAAGCTCAAATCGTTTCTTCAGAAGGGGGACCGACATGAAAAAACGAGGATCAAAGAAATCGCCGAAGAAGGGCGGACGATCTCCAGTCAACATCTCGCGTTCGCCGTGGTTCGGTGATGCCGGGGAAACCTTAAAGGCTCCGTCGGTAGTTAAGGCTACAACCAGTGAGCGGTCAATGGCGTCAGGCGCGATGCTGACCATGCGCGCAAATGAACGATGGTAGCCGGCCCACAACAGCATGCGATTTCCAAACTCAGTGACTGTTACGTGCCTCGCCATCTGCTGGATTTGGAAACCTAAACCGGGAACAAACGAAAAGGCAAATTCGGCGTGCGGTAGTTGAGCGTTGACGAAGTTCATCCCCGCTTGTATTTGAAGTTGCGGACTTTGATTCGCATCAGCAAGAAGGCATTCCTTAATCCAGCCGTTTGAGCTTTTAATCCTTGACTGATATCGGAGCGACCTCTCGGTTACAACTATCAGTTGGTGAACCACCAAGTTATCCGGATCAATCTTAACGACGTCCAGTATGTTTGGAGCCCCCCTGAACCGTAGCAGGAACTGCTTCTTGGCCTCGGTCTCGTGGAAATTCGTAATAGGTTGACGGGCGGGCGAAGTAGCGTCGCGCACTGGTAGCGCTGAAACTCTGGAGTGGTACTCTTCCCAGCACTCTCTGGCCTGATCTTTTGTCATCGCGGGATCGAATTCGCAATCCTCCGTCAAAAACTTCACGGCGGCATCGCGCTCCATCCATCCGAGTAAAACTCTAGCCTCCAGCGCCATTGTGCAAGTCTCCTTTAGGTGCCGCGAAGTCGTATGACTTCCTCAACCTTTACACGGTCAATACGTTTGTCGAGCAGTCCTTGCATAATGACAAGCGGCTGCATTAGAGGATTTCGGAATCGGAATCGGTATTTGTGCTTGACGCCAGTTCGCAACAGCACCTCGCCGCGTTCGTGGTCGCAAAACTCCCGTAAATGCTTAGCGTAACCCCCGAAGCCGTATGTTTTCCCGGTGATGCGATCAAGCGGATCGCGGATATCTCCGGCAGCGAAATAACCAAATTGATCTGGTTCAGCTAAGGCACACGCGAGCAGTACGTATGCATGAAGCGCGTCCTTGCGCGGACTGCTTACAGCTTTGTAGTAGCCCGATTTTAAGCTCTGTTGCGCGTCCTCAACAGCTTTACGGATCGCTAGATCGACGTGTAGCGGCAAGACCTCTTCATCATCCAGGTCGATGCACGCCCGAACTGAGTGCAATGCCAACAGATGCGTGTAGTGGGGGAAGCCCTGGGAGAGCCCTACGACCTGACGGATGGCTTCTGGAGAGAAAACTATCCCGAGTTTCTTTCCTCCAGCAGTAAGTATCTGGGCACTTTCATCTTGAGACATGCGCGGCATTTGTATCTGGACCAAACAACGTTCGATACTTTCATGCTGCTCGATAAGGTCGTCAACGCTGTCGGACACTCCGACCACAATGATTGTGGTCGGTACCGTGTGGTCCGAGAATGCTTTGATTGTATTGGCTAGAGCGCGCCGCGTTACTGCATCAACTACTTGGTCGAACTCATCGATCACGATGTAAACGAGCTTGTCGCCACCAACGAGGGTTAGGAGACGCCGAATGTCATCGGGCGTCGGATCTTCTCCGACAACCTCGGCAGCCGTCTTTGTTTCCTCGAAGACGCTCAGTTGAAATCCAACTACGGACTTTTTCTTGATCAGGTCAATCTCGGACAGCACCTTCTTCCAGAGAGAAATATAGTTGTCTGAACTCTCACATGTAACTTTTGGAGCTAAAATGGCAGCGCCCTCAGATCGTAATTTTGTGGCCAGGATGTTGGAGAGCGAAGTCTTTCCAACACCCCGTTCCCCAAAAATGATGGCATGCTGGCCAGGTTGATTGATTGCGTCTACTACCTTCCTGATTTGGTCTCTCCGACCAGCGAATAGGTCGGCTTCTCGAACCGGGCTTGCAGGAGTGAATACTTGGCTCACCTGGGCGTCGAGCTTAGCCTTATCCTCTTTCATAAATATGAGTCAGTTTACCAAGTATCGCGTTAACTATCAAGTCACGACTGAGTCAGTTTATAAGACTTGACATTGGGCCTGCACTCAAGCATAATAGTCAGTATGAACCGTTTGGATGCCACTCGCCGCGCACAGATCATCTCATCGCTGATCGAGGGGAATTCGCTCCGCTCAACCAGCCGCATGACGGGCGTGGCGATCAACACTGTCGTGAAGTTGGCTGTTGATGCTGGCGCGGCCTGTTCGGAGTATCAAGACCGCGTGATGCGAAACCTGAATTCCCAGCGGATACAGGTCGATGAGTGCTGGGCGTTTTGCTATGCGAAGGCCAAGAACGTAACACCAGAGATCAAAGCCAAGAATCCATACGCAGGCGACTGCTGGACCTGGGCGGCAATCGATGCGGATTCCAAGCTAATTCCATGCTGGACAATTGGCCCGCGCGACGGCGTAACCGCCCGCATTTTCGTGAACGACCTTGCTGACCGGCTGGCGGATCGCGTGCAACTCACCAGCGACGGATTGAAGGCTTACCTAGAGGCTGTCGAGCGGGCCTTTCACGGCGACGTAGATTACGCCCAACTTGTAAAGGTCTACAGCAATCCGACGGAAGGCCAGAAGCGTTACAGCCCCGCTGATTGCATTGGCTGCGAGAAGCACGCGGTAGTCGGCTACCCTGATCCAGGGCACGTCAGCACGAGCTATATCGAACGGGCGAACCTTACAATGCGAATGGGCATGCGGAGGTTCACACGGTTAACGAATGGCTTCTCCAAGAAGATCGAAAACCACGCCGCCGCCGTCGCTTTGTTCTTCATGTACTACAACTTCGCCCGCGTCCACAAAACACTCCGTTGCTCACCGGCAATGGCCGCTGGCGTGGACAATCGCCTGTGGGAGATCAAAGACATTGTGGAAATGATCGCGGCCCATGAAAATTCAAACTGATACACTACCGGCTAATCTGATCCGGCCAGTCCAATTCCAATTCGGCTGCCGGATCGGGCGGGAGGGCTTGACACGGACGCTGAGTGCCATAATCTATAGCTTAAGAGCGACGGGCTCGGAATTGCGTCCGAAAGGAAGATTCCATGACCATTTACTGTGGCGGCCATTACGGGATTTTGGGGAGGCCCGGCTTCCCCAAGCTGCTGGTCTTAGCGTTCTGCGGGCTGTTCTGCGCGAGCGCTGCGTTTCCGGCCAGCGTAGGCGCGGGCGAGATCACCTTCACCAGAGACATTGCACCGATTTTTCAGGCCAAGTGCGAAATCTGTCACCGGCCGGGGGAAATGGCGCCGATGCCGCTGATCACCTATGAACAGGTGCGGCCCTGGGCCAAAGATATCCGGCAGCGCGTGGCTACGCGTCAAATGCCCCCCTGGCACCTGGATCCTACGGTGGGAATTCAATCCTTCCAGAACGACATGTCGTTGTCCAATGCGCAGATCGAGGCCATCGTGAAATGGGTGGCGGCGGGAGCTCCCCAGGGCGATCCCAAAGACCTGCCGGCTGCCAGGCAATGGCCGGAAGATAAGGGTTGGAAATTAGCCAGCCAGTTCGGTCAGCCGGATCTGGTGGTTGAGTCGGAACCGTACACCATGCCGGCCAAAGCGCAGGACGCCTGGTTCAGACCGCTTACGCCCATTCCGTTAACCGAGCCGCGTTGGGTGCGCGCCGTTGAGATCCGTCCCGCCAGTGCAAAAGGACGAAGGATCACGCATCATGTGCTGGCGTTCCTGCAGCAGGAAGAACCCGGGTCCCATAAGGGAATCGCCACGCAAGGATTGCTGATGGAGTGGGCGGTGAATAAGAACTACGATATCTATCGCCCCAACACCGGAAAGCTTTTGCTGCCGGGCGCTCGGGTGCGGTGGGAAATGCACTATCACGCGGTGGGCGAAGAGATTCGCGACCATGTGGAACTCGCAATTTATCTTTATCCCAAAGGGCAGGAGCCGAAGTATCGTACGGTCCTGACGGAGTTTCTCGGCTGTCCTGGCGCCAAGAACTTCGGCGTGCTCGACATCCCGCCCAATTCCGTTGTGGAATCGGAGGGCTATGAAGCGCTGAAAGCTCCGGCGCGTCTCGAGAATTTCCAGCCGCACATGCACCTGCGTGGAAAGGCCATGTTGCTCGAAGCGATTCTACCGGATGGCACGAAGCGCACTCTCAGCTATGTGGATCATTTCAACTTCAATTGGATGACCAACTATATCTACAGCGACGACGCTGCTCCCGTGCTGCCTAAAGGAACTGTGATTCACGTGGTGGCCTGGCACGACAACACCGTCAACAATTTAAATAATCCGGATCCGGACCAGTGGGTGGGTTGGGGCGATCGGACCGTTGACGAGATGGCTCACGCCTGGGTGAACGTTACCTACATCAGCGAGGACGACTACAAAGAATGGTTGAGCAAGCATGAGCCGCACACGGTGGCGGTGGCGGCCCGCTAGATCCATTGGCACGGCAGTGCTGCTGTGGGCGGGATCCCTGGCTTTCGCGCAACCTCAACAGGTTCGCGTGGAGCCTATCCATGATTCCGGACAAAGCGTCACGGGAGCTTTCGAAGGTTGGTTCGCCAATCCGGACGGAACCTTGAGCATCCTGTTGGGCTATTTTAATCGGAACGCCATCGAAGAGCTGGATATTCCCATCGGCGCCGCCAACAAAATTGAACCGGGCGGACCGGATCAGGGACAGCCCACGCATTTTCTGCCGCGCCGCCAATGGGGCGTGTTCACTGTGACCGTACCCAAGGACTTCGGATCGAAGAAACTTATCTGGACCCTGACCGCGAATGGCGTTACGACGGCCATTCCAGCCAGTCTGAATCCACTTTGGGAAGTGGCGCCGTTGAAGGATACTTCAGGAAACACGCCGCCCTTCGTCGCTTTCTCTGAAAAAGGGCCGTTTGTGCAGGGACCACGCGGAACCAGCGCAGCATCGAATGCAACGGCGAATGCAACGGCGAAGGCTACGGCAGGCGTCGCGCTCCCGCTCCACGTTTGGGTGGCCGACGATGCCAACCTGATCCCGGGCGCTGAACGGCCGTCCACGCCCGCCGTGACGCTGGCCTGGGGCAAATTTCGGGGGCCGGGACAGGTCAAATTCTCAAATGCGCGGCCGCTGGCTGAAGCCAGCGAATTTCCCGCGCCGCCCAGTGCCGCTTATCGGGGAAAGGCCACCACCGAAGCGACGTTCAGCGAGCCCGGGGAATACGTGCTGCACCTGGCGGCCAACGATTGGTCGGGCGAGGGCGGGACCGGATTCCAATGCTGCTGGACGAATGCTGAAGTGGTGGTTACCGTTTCCGGGGCGGAGAAACCATAGCTTCTATATTTTCACTCTTACACCGGCCCGTCGACGCCGCTCCATAGATTCAGCGTATTCAATTCATCGCGTCCGCAGGATTTCAGATAGCAGAATAGCTGAGTACGATAAGCGGCGTGCCCGCCGAGCACCAGATTCACGATCATCGCGCCGCGTGTGGTCTTGTTCCCGAATATGTCGATGCCGGCGCGGAAATCGGCTTCCGTCCATTCGCTGAGCACACGCTGGTATTCGCCCGACTGCGCCTGGATGGCGGCCACGGCGTGCTCGAAATCCATGGTTTTGGACTCCGCTACGGCCGGCCCAAAGATTGCGCCCAGCGTTTCACGATCGAACCGGCCAGTCTTAAAGACAGCGAGCAAAGTGGGACCCATGATGGCCATATATTGCAGCAGCTCTAATGTCGAGCGCTGCGTTCGGGTAGGGCGGTAATCGAGTTGGGATTGGTCTACTTTGCCGGCCAGATGGACCAGGATGCGGACTTCATTTTGCAGTGCGGAGATCAGTTCTTCTTTGGTGAGCACCATAATTGTGCCCAGTTATTTTAGCAGTCTGCTGTTGCACCAATATGCAGACATCCACATTCCGGCTTAGAAGGATGCTGAGCGGGCGAAAATCCGCTTGCTGCCGCGCGCGGCTCACTATCGTAACCGAACGTTTACGGGTGTTTGCCGAGCCGCGACCGTGAGGGAGCCGGTCTGTGCTGGAGCAGTCCGGTATGTTCCCGGTCGAAGCGATCCGCCCATTTGGTCATAGCGGCCATCTGAGTTTGCACTCCGAATAGGGTTTCGTTGATGCGATCCAGCCGAACATCGGTTGCGTCAAAACGGCGATCTATAGCGTCAAACCGTTGATCTGAGCGCTCGAAATGCTGTTGAAGAAGCGTGATTATGCTCTCCAAATCGGCTTTAGTTGCTGGCTGATCGCTCATGGAAACACTCCCCGAGGTTCGTTTGGGACGGCGTTAACGTCAACGCGGGGGCTGCCTTCAAGGACAATCCGTGTCATAGAATCGGGTTTCTTGCCACTATTGTTCGCGAATTTTCAAGATTTGGAACAGGTTGCTATAGTCGTCGGTCCAGGGCCGTAGATTCGGCTTCAAGCGCGCGGGTTCCACGCTGGACGATTTGAAGGCCGCGTCATGGAAGATCGCGGCATCGCTCGACACCAGCACCCAATCGCTGTCGGAATAATAATCCGCCGACTCGTCTTCATCGTCCACATCCACCGCCGTCTTGCCCAGGTCGTGAGCGTTGCGCGCCACCACTGGGACCAGGTCCAGATAACGGTTCGATACATGCACCGCAAGAATGCCGGTGGGCTTCAGGTGCCGGAAGTAAAGGATAAACGCTTCGCGCGTCAGCAGATGAACCGGAATGGCGTCGCTGGTGAAAGCGTCGATCGCCATCAGATCGAACTGCTGGCTGGGCTGCGCTTCCAGCGTAAGCCGCGCGTCGCCTAGCAGCACCCGATGGTCGGCCTTGCAATCGCGCAGGAAGGTGAACCAGGTGCTCGCGATGGAGAGCGCTAGCGGATTGATTTCGTAGAAGCGGAAGACGTCGCCCGGCCGGCAGAAGCCCGCGGTTACCCCTGCCCCTAATCCGATTACGCCCACTCGGACGGGACCGCGCTTTTGCTGGTAAGTCATCGCGCGGCCCATGCCGGAAAACGGACCGTAATAGCTGGTGGGTTCGTCGCGATATGCAGCGTCCAGGCGTTGGGTGCCGTGATTGATGGTGCCGTGAATCAAGCGGCGCACGGGCGTGGTCTCTTCGTCTGCCGGAATGTCGCGCACCCGCAGGACGCCGTAGAAATTACGCAGGGACAGGCGGAAGATTTGATCGGAGCGGCGCTTTTGATATCCCAGGTGAATGGCGAGACCCACCGTGAACGCGAGCATCGCGATCCGTACGGCGGCCACTGGAATCCTGCCTTTCCAATTCTGCGGCGAGATCCACAGCACCATGGCCGCCAGCGCGCTGCAGGCCACCATCGCCAGCGGAAGTTCGAAATAGGTGTGAAAAACACGCGGCGCCACGATAGCCACGAACACCCCGCCTAGCGTGCCGCCCAGCGAGATCATCATATAGAAGCTGGTAAGGTGGCGCGGATCGGGCTTCAGGCGCGCCAGCTCTCCGTGGCACACCATGCAGCAAACGAACAACGCCGCGACGAAGGTTGGAATGGCCCAGGCGATGTTCGGGTTGCCTTCGTTAGCGTAGATGGCGTACGCGGCGCCGTCCAGTGCGATTACGAGCAGCGGCAGAAAGATGCCGCGATTGTAAACCTTGTCGCGTTCGAAGCACAAAATGAAACTGAGCAGATAGACCGCCAGCGGCAGCACCCAGAGAAACGGAATGGGCGCGACGTTCGAGCTGAGGTGGTTGCTGATGGCCAGCAGCAGGGTGGAGGCGCAAGCGGCCAGCGCGGTCCAAACGATGCGGATGGTCCAACTGGGAGGCGGGGCCGGCGTTGTAGCAAAGGCTTCGTGCGGCTTGGGAGCGGGTGCGCGCATTGCCTTCCACGCCAGCGCGCCGCAGATCACGGCGAACAGCACGTAGATAGCCGACCATCCGTAAGCTTGCCCGTGCGTGGTGAACGCGGGTTCGACGAACACCGGATAACTCAGCAGCGCGAGCAGCGAGCCGAAATTGGACAGCGCGAACAGGCGATACGGAATCGCGCCGGGTTTGGCCGCCACATACCAGGCTTGCAGTAGCGGGCTGGTGGTGGAAAGCAGCAAATAAGGAAGGCCGATGGTGGCGGCGAGCAGCAGCAGGATGCGCAGAGACGGGTCGCCGGCGTGGGCGGGTTTCCAGCTCGGCGATGGCAGAATGGGCAGCACCGCCAGGCTCAACGCCATGAGAGCGATGTGCAGCGTAGCCTGGTGCTTCGGTTTGAGAGAGCGCGTGGAGCGATGCGCGTAAAGGTAACCCGCCAGTAACGCGGCCTGGAAGAACAGCAGACAGGTGCTCCACACCGCGGCCGATCCGCCGAACCAGGGCAGAATGATTTTGCCGATCATGGGCTGCACGGCGAAGAGCAGAAAGGCGCTTAGAAAAATGGTGCAAGCGTAGGCCAGCATCGCAGCGTAATCAGCAATGATCGCGCAATTAACGTCTTCGCGCCACTCACTCCTACGCTTCACTCCCCGATCCAACTCACCTTGCGCTTTCCTATGCTAGACTTTAGGCGGATTGAGGCTTGCCCCTGTCGATTACCTGATCCTGGCGCTGTACTTCGTCTTTGTTCTGTCCATCGGCTGGATCGTAAAACGCAAGGTCGCAACCAGCGCCGATTTCCTAACCTCCGGACGCTCGGTTCCGGTCTGGATTACCAGCCTGGCTTTCATCGCCGCGAATCTTGGCGCGCAGGAAGTGATCGGCATGTGCGCTTCCGGCGCCAAGTACGGCATCATGACCGCGCACTTCTATTGGATCGGCGCCGTGCCGGCCATGCTGTTCGTGGGCGTCTTCATGATGCCCTTTTACTATGGAAGCCGCGCGCGCAGCGTACCGGAATATCTGAAACTGCGCTTCGATGAAAAAACCCGCGCGCTAAACGCCATTACCTTCGCGATAATGACGGTATTTTCTTCCGGCATTTCCATGTATGCGCTGGGGCTTTTGTTTGAATTGGTGCTGCACTGGAGCTTCACCGCATCCGTGCTGCTTTCGGCGGCCATCGTTTTGGTTTATACCTTTCTCGGCGGACTTACCAGCGCGATTTACAACGAAGTTTTGCAATTTTTCCTGATTGTTCTGGGCTTCGCGCCGCTCGCGATTTTTGTCGTGATCAAGAACGGAGGTTGGAGTGGCATGGCGTCGCGTCTTCCAGCGGTAATGACGCACACCTGGCGTTATGCGGCGCATTCCTCGGAAAATCCGATGGGCGTGGAAGTGTTCGGCCTGGTGGCGGGGCTGGGCTTTGTATTGTCGTTCGGTTATTGGTGTACGGATTTTCTGGTAGTGCAGCGAGCCATGGCGGCGGAGTCCATGTCGGCCGCGCGGCGTACGCCGTTGATTGCCGCTTTTCCGAAAATGATCATGCCTTTTGTCGTAATTGTTCCCGGCATTGCGGCAATCGCTCTTTCGCATATGGCGCTGGGCTATTCCATTCCGCTGAAACCGGGCGGCGGCCCGGACTACGATCAAACTCTCACCACGCTGATGGCCCAGTTTTATCCCTCCGGAATGCTTGGGCTGGGACTGACCGCGCTGATGGCTTCGTTCATGTCCGGGATGGCCGGCAACGTCACCGCCTTTAACACGGTTTGGACCTACGATCTCTATCAAGGCCACATCCGCAAGCACGCGCCCGATGCCCACTATCTGTGGGTGGGCCGCCTGACTACCGTCGCCGGAGTAGCGCTATCGATAGGAACGGCTTACCTGGCCAGCCGCTTCAACAACATCATGGACTTCCTGCAACTGGTGTTCGGCTTCGTCAACGCTCCATTGTTCGCGACATTTTTGCTGGGAATGTTTTGGAAACGCGCTACCGGCCACGGCGCATTCGCCGGATTGCTGGCCGGCACCGGAGCGGCGGCTTTGACGCACGGGCTTACTGTAGCGGAAGGAAAAGGGGGATGGCTGGGCACTGTGGTGCACACCTTCCCATCCACCATGGCGCAGAACTTCTGGATCGCGATTTTCGCCTGGTCCACATGTTTTCTGGTTACGGCGCTGGTGAGTTGGATGTCGGCGCCGAAGGCCGAGTCCGAGCTTCATAATCTGGTCTACGGCTTCACCGAGATCCCGCACCAGCAGGTGAGTTGGTATAAGCGGCCGGCGCTGCTGGCGGTGATTGTGATCGCGGCGCTGGTGGTGCTGAATCTGCTGTTCTGGTAGATGCGATGGGTGATCTGCGGATAAGTGATTTGCGCATACCGATCGGAAGCTTTTTTGTGCTGGTGGGCGCCATCCTGTGCGTCACAGGCCTGGCCGCCGATTATCAGGCGCCGCTCGAATCCGCCAATGTGAACCTGCTCTGCGGTGTTTCGATGGTGGTTTTCGGGGCCATTATGCTGCTGCTCGCGAGCCGCAGGCGGCGTTCCTGAACCGGTTGGAGCCGGTCAAGTAACAACTATGTTACTTCCACTGGGGCGCACGCTCACAAGCGTGCCGTGTCCGCACTCATGCGGACACTCGCGCAGGTCAGAAACAGGCGTAAAGAATGTGTGGCGTAGGCGATCCGCTGGCAGGTTATTTCGTAACGGGCGCTTAATCGGTGAACCTCGACGGCCGGTAAGGCTCTAAGGAGCTGACGCGCGCGCCGTCCAGGATCTCCAGCGCCGCCAGTTGCCCGATCAACGGCGCCAGCGTGATGCCGCTGTGCATCGCGGCGATATATAGGTTGGTGCACCGGTCCGAGAATCCGATCACCGGATATTCATCCACCGGCATAACCCGACGCCCTATCGTCACACGCTCCACCGCCACGCCCCGGATTCCCGGCAGCACTCGCGCGGCTTCCCGCAGGATTTGCTGCCCGTTATCGGCGGCGGCTGCGGCGGTTTGTTGCGGCGAGTCGCCATTCGCCGTTCCTACGCCCGCGACAATTTTGCCGCCCACCACCACCCGTCCATCCAATTTCTGCTTGCAATGCACGTTCGGCGCCAGCACTACGCGCTCAATCAACTTGGGCTGGGGACGGGTATGCACCAGCAAGCCGTGGGATTCCTTCAGCGGAATGCTGACCTCCGCCATTTCCGCCAGCTTCTGGGTGCCCACTCCCGACGCGAGCACCACAACCCCAGCCTCCATCGAAATCTCACCGGCGCGAATTCCCGCCACCCGCCCGTTCTCCAGCTTCAACGCCTCCACTTCGAGCGGATACCGCACTTCCCCTCCCAATTCGCGTACCTGGCGCAGCAGCGCCTTCAGCGCATCGATGGGATCCACCGCACCTTCAAACTCGTTGTAGCAAGCCGCGCCGAATTCTCCTGGCGAAACGTTCGGCAAGAGGCGGTGAAACTCGTCTTCGTCGAGCAGGTGCGTGGCGTAACCCCACTCCTGGTGACTGCGCACCTCGTTCCGTAATTGCTCCGCGCCGGCGTCTGCGCCGGCCCACGACAGGCTGCCGCCCCACCGTACCTTCAACTCGCCGCCCAGCTCTATCTCCAGCCGGCGCCAGCCGGCGAGCCCCGATTGATTCAAGTCGAAGTACGCCCGGGGGCGCTTCGAGAATGTCGCATTAATCCACCCGAACGATTTCTCGGTGGCTTCGGCGCCTGGGCGGACCGCCTCTACAATCACGACCTTTGCGCCGCGTTTTACCAGATGGTAGGCGATGGACGCGCCGATAATTCCAGCGCCCACGACGATAATGCGACTTGCGGCCATCTACGATTGGTATCACACCCGGCGTGTAAAGAATCCGTACCCTAATCCATCGGCGGAAAGTTCGCCTCTCATGAATGCTAAAATTGAGTTCGGTCCGAATGGAACGAGCCGGCAAGGCCCTCGCCAAACTCAAACTTTCCGATGCGATCTTACCAGACCAACTGGCGTTCGCGGCTTGGCCCGCCGCGGTTGGCGAGCGTATCGCGGTGCACGCCAGTCCCAAAGCTCTGGTGCGCGGCCGCCTGGTGGTGGAAGCCGAAGACGCCATCTGGCAGAAGCAGCTCTTTCACCTGCGCTTCGATATCCTCGCCAAAATCGCCGAACTTCTGGGCAGCGCCATCGTCACCGATCTGGAATTCCGCATCACACCGCACTTGGTCACAGCCCGGCGTCCGCCGCAATCGGCGCTCAGTCACGGTGAGACCTCCGCGCCCGACGAAGCCGACCGTATCGAAGACCCGGTGATGCGCATCCTATATAAACAGGCGCGCAGCCGGGCGAAGAAGGCCAGCGCGTGAAGATTACCGAGACCGAGGTCCGCTACGTTGCCGACCTCGCGAATCTGAAGCTTACCGATTCGGAGATCGCCCGCTTGGCAAAAGACATGGACGAGATTCTCGCATATATGGACGCGCTGAACGAACTGGACACTTCCACCGTCGAACCCATGGCGCAAGTGCTTTATCAAAGTGAAGAGACGGCTACGTTGCG
>Ga0181525_10003328_pt1 | contig 12794 bp, 9 predicted proteins | sample PEATcosm2014_Bin_48_FD_121100 | JGI IMG/M metagenome (GOLD analysis project Ga0181525, IMG submission 121100) | Peatland microbial communities from MTU Mesocosm Facility, Houghton, MI, USA - PEATcosm2014_Bin06_10_metaG | ecosystem: Environmental > Terrestrial > Soil > Wetlands > Peat | place... | reverse complement strand
GGCGAGAAAGCGCCCGTAGACGTCGGTGATCGGGGCCCTCCAGCGGACCGCCCCCGACCGCGCGGCATGGTCGGTGACCGTGCCGGTGGCGGGCGTGGTCGCGACGGTGATCACGTCCGTGGGTGTGATGACCGGCGTGGTGTACGGGTCGGTGTGCCCGGCCGCGGACCAGCGCACCTGCCCCGTGCCGAGGTCGGCCAGGTAAAGCCGCGCGCCGGGGTCCTCCACCAGGACGGTGCCCGGCAGGCCGGTGGCGACGACGACGCCGGCCGGCGCCGCCCAGACGGCGGTGACCGGCCGGCCGGTGCCCAGCGTCCACAGCGTCTTGCCGGTGGCGGCGTCGAGCGCCGTCACCGGGGCGGGCGCGGGGGTTCGCGTCCCTGGCGGCACCGGCAGCGGCACGTCGTACATGAGCAGGCGCCCGCCGGGGGCCGGCACGAACTGCGAGCCGCCGGGCAGCCCGCTCGCGGACCACGCGACCTTGCCGGTGCGGCCGTCGAACGCGGTCAGCGCGCGGGTCTCGTCGGTGATGCTACTGCCGTGGCCAGCGTTGCCGATGATCACGGTGCCCGCGGCGAGCAGGCCGGCCTTGAGGTACTGACTTGACCACAGCAGCCGGCCCGTTGCCAGGTCGAACGCGCGCAGCGCCCCGGTCTGACTGAGGGCCGCGAGCACGCCGTCGCTGGTAATCACCGGGTCGTCCTCCAGGCCGGCGCTGGCCAGGCTGACTGTCCAGCGGACCGCGCCGTTGGCGGGGTTGAGCGAGACGAGCGCGGGCGCGGCCGAGCCGGTGCCGAGCGCGGCGATCACCGACCCGTCCCAGGTCCATAGCCCGTCGACCGTCCCCTGGCCCGGGTTCTTCGCCGGGCCGAACTCCCGGTGCCACACCGGGCGGCCGTCGCCAAGCCGCAGCGCGTACAGGGCGTTGCCGTCGGCAAAGACCGCCATGCCGCCCGACCGGGCCGGCGAAACCGGCGAGGCGTAGCCCAGGCCTGGGGTCGCCGGAAGGCTGACCTGCCAGGTGAGGCGGCCGGCGTCGGTGAAGTCTTCCGCCCAGGCGCCGGTGCGGCAGCCGGCGATCGTCGCGGCCGGCGGGGCGCCCGCCAGCTTGGTCCCCGACTTCGCGGCGCCGGCCTGGGTGCCCGGCGCCGCGGCGGTCTTCGCGGTGACCGTCGCGGCGGCGCCCGCGGGCCCGCAGGCCGCGAGCGCGAGCACAGCCGCGAAAACGCCGATGAGCTTGGGCACGCGGCCGGGCGTGGCAGGGCTTGGCATCATGCTCCTTTGACGCCGCTGCCCGCCCGCCGGTTCCGTCGGTTCCCGGCCCGCACGCGGATTCGCTTAACGACCTCGGCGGCCCAGGGGGCGGTGACACAGGAAGCCGCTCCCGTTCCTTCTGATCCTTGGGCACCAACCGGAACGAGGCCGGTCGCCGCGGCGCGGGCGCGGTTGCATCGCCTTGGGCGTGTTTGGCCGCAACCAGGCGGGAGTGTCGGGGCGGGCCCGTAGGATTTTCCCGTGCCCTCCCCCACTGAACCCGCCGACCCTGTGCTCGCCGACACTGTGCTCGCCGACACTGTGCTCGCCGACACTGGCGCTCCGCCCGCGCAGGCCGCCGCCGTCGGCGTGCCGGACGGGGGACGGCGCGCGGCGGCGGTGCTGCACCGGGTGTTCGGTTTCGAGAGCTTCCGCGGCCGGCAGGAGGAGATCATCTCCCACGTCATCGACGGCGGCGACGCGCTCGTGCTGATGCCGACCGGCGGCGGGAAGTCACTGTGCTACCAGATACCCGCGCTGGTGCGGCCGGGGACCGGGATCGTGATCTCGCCGCTGATCGCGCTCATGCAGGACCAGGTGCAGGCGCTGCGGCAGCTGGGGATCCGGGCCGACTTCCTCAACTCGACCCAGGACCCGGGGACGCGGCACGTGGTGGAGCAGCAGTTCAAGGCCGGGGAGCTCGACCTGCTCTACCTGGCGCCGGAGCGGCTGCGCTCCCCGGGCACGCTTGACCTGCTCGCCGCGTCGCGGATCTCGGTGTTCGCGATCGATGAGGCGCACTGCGTGTCCCAGTGGGGCCACGACTTCCGGCCCGACTACCTGGAGCTCCAGGTGCTGCACGAGCGCTGGCCGGACGTGCCGCGGATCGCGCTGACCGCCACCGCGACGCAGGCGACGCGGGAGGAGATCGCGATCCGGCTCAAGCTGGCCGGGTCGAAGCTGTTCGTGTCGTCGTTCGACCGGCCGAACATCCAGTACCGGATCGTGCCGAAGAACGAGTCGAAGAAGCAGCTGCTTTCCCTGCTGCGCACCGAGCACGCGGGGGAAGCCGGGATCGTGTACTGCCTGTCGCGTGACTCGACGGAGAAGGTCGCGGCCTTCCTCACCGATAACGGGATCCCCGCGCTGCCCTACCACGCAGGGCTTGACGCGGGGGTCCGGGCCGAGCACCAGGCGCGCTTCCTGCGCGAGGACGGCCTGGTCATGGTGGCGACCATCGCGTTCGGCATGGGGATCGACAAGCCGGACGTGCGGTTCGTCGCGCACCTGGACATGCCGCGCTCGGTCGAGGGCTACTACCAGGAGACCGGCCGGGCCGGGCGTGACGGTGCGCCCGCGACGGCGTGGCTGGCGTATGGGCTGGCCGACGTCGTGCAGCAGCGGCGGCTGATCGACTCCTCGGAGGGGAACCTCGCGCACCGGCGGCTGATGGCGTCGCACCTGGACGCGATGCTCGCGTTGTGCGAGACCACCGACTGCCGCCGTTCCCAGCTCCTTGCGTACTTCTCTGAGCGGGCGGCCTCCTGCGGCAACTGCGACACCTGCCTGTCGCCGCCGGAGACCTGGGACGGCACGGTGCCCGCGCAGAAGCTGCTGTCCACCATCGTCCGGCTGAGCCGCGAACGCGACCAGCGGTACGGCGCGGGGCAGGTCATCGACATCCTGCTCGGCAAGAAGACGGCGAAGGTCGCCGAGCAGGGGCACCACGAGCTGCGTACCTTCGGCATCGGCGTTGAACTGAACGAGTCGCAGTGGCGCGGCGTGGTGCGGCAGCTGCTCGCCCAGGGGCTGCTCGAGGTGGAGGGCGAGTACCAGACGCTGGCCCTCACCGAGGCGTCCGGTGAGGTACTGCGCGGGCATCGGGCGGTGACCCTCCGCCGGGACATGCCGCAGCCGCGCGGCGCGCGCGGCTCCCGGGCGGCCGGCGGCGCTGGCGCGAGCGCGGGCGCTGGCGCTGGCGCGGTGAAGCCGGCCGCCGCCGACCTGACGGCCGAGCAGGAGGCGGTGTTCGAACAGCTGCGCGCCTGGCGCGGCGCGACCGCCAAGGAGCAGGGCGTGCCGGCCTACGTGGTCTTCCACGACGCGACCATGCGGGCGATCGCGGTCGCCTCGCCGTCGTCCCTGGCCGAACTGGCCCAGATCAGCGGCGTCGGGGAGTCGAAGCTGGCCAAGTACGGCGCGTCGATCCTCGAGCTGCTCGCGGACGGCTAACCGCGCCCTTGACCTTGCCCCTGGGGCAGGCTTGAGCATCACCGTCATGACGATCAAGGCGGTTGTGTTCGACATCGGCGGCGTGCTTGAGATCACCCCTCGCCTCGGCGTGAGCGAGGCCTGGGGGTCCCGGCTCGGCCTGGCCCCCGGTGAGCTCGATGAGCGCATGGCCGACGCCTGGCACGGCGGCGGCATCGGGACGGTCAGTGAACGAGGGGTGCACCAAGCGCTCAGCGAGCGCCTCGGCCTCAATGAGCAGCAGGTCAGCGACTTCATGGCTGACCTGTGGCGTGAGTACCTCGGGACCGCCAACACGGAACTGATCGAATACGCGGGCGGGCTGCGCCCGCGCTACCGCACCGGGATCCTGAGCAACAGCTTCGTCGGCGCCAGGGAACGTGAGCAGGCCGCCTACGGGTTCGAGGACCTCGTCGATGAGATGGTCTACTCGCACGAGAGCGGGATGAGCAAGCCCGACCCCGCGATCTATGCCCTCGCCTGCGAGCGCCTCAGGGTTTCGCCGCCCCAGGTGGTGTTCCTCGACGACTACGAGCCGTATGTCGCAGGGGCGCGCCTGGCGGGTATGCACGCGGTGCTCTACCGGGACAACGCCCAGGCCATCGGGGACGTGGAGAAGCTGCTCGCGCCCTTACGGGCGGATCACGCGGTCTTCCGTCACGATCGCCGTGACCAGGTCGGCCGGAGTGACGTCGAAGGCGTAGTTGAGCGCGCGGGTTCCCTCGGGCGCCACCCGCACGCCCGCGAAGGAGGTGACCTCATCATCCGCTCGCAGCTCGATGGGGATGCCCGCCCCGGAGGCGGTTGCCTCGTCGATGGTGGACTCGGGGGCGGCGACCACGAACGGGATGCCCGCCCGGTGCGCGGCGAGGGCGAGTGAGTAGGTGCCGATTTTGTTGGCCACGTCCCCGTTGGCCGCCACCCGGTCCGCCCCGACGATGACCGCGTCGGCGTGACCTTGCGCGATGAGGAAGGGCCCGGCGCCGTCGGCCGCGAGGTAGTGCTCGATGCCGAGCTGGCCGAGTTCCCAGGCGGTGAGCCGCGACCCCTGCAGCAGCGGGCGGGTCTCGCCCGCGATGACGTGCGCGAGGGCGCCCCGGTCGCGCAGCGCCCTGATCACGCCGAGCCCGGACCCCCAGCCCAGGCAGGCGAGTGCCCCGGTGTTGCAGTGCGTGTGCACCTTGAGCGGTCCCGTGCCGCACTCCTCGATGAGGAACGCGGCGCCTCGTTCGCTCAGCCGTCTGCTCGAATCGACCGCGGCGTCGCGGACCGCGAGCGCGGCGGCCTCCACGGCGTCGGCGCCGCGTGCGCGCAGCGCCGCGACCGCGAGTGCCTCGCGGCGCAGGTTGACCGCGGTCGGCCGCGCGTCAGCGATCCGCTTGACCTCGGCGTCGAGCCGGCTGGCGTCCCATCCCTCGCGTTCGGCCTGCCGGACCGCGAGCGCAACGCCGAGCGCGCCGGCCACCCCGAGGAGCGGCGCGCCCCGCACGGCCAGCCGGACGATCGCGTCCACGAGCTCATCGACGGTGGCGATCCGCAACACGGACAGCCGGTGCGGCAGGGCCGTCTGGTCGATGGCGGTGATGTGGCCGTCCCGCCAGCCGATAACGTCGTCAAGCACGTCACTGCTCATGATCCTGACGCTACCTCGGAGGCCCGTCATGCTGCTCACCGCCGCCCGCGAGGCGATTGTCATTACCTGCCTGGAGCTGTCCCGAGCCGGGCTGGTGGTCGGCACGGCGGGCAACGTGAGCGTCCGCGACGGCGACCTGGTGGCGGTCACCCCGAGCGGCGTGCGCTACGCCACGCTGACCCCAGACCTGGTGGGGGTGCACCGGCTCGACGGCAGCCCGGTCGAGGCACCACTCGCGCCGACGAGCGAGTTGCCCCTGCATCTCGCGGTCTACGCGGCCCGGCCCGAGGCGGCTGCGGTCGTCCACACCCACTCCCCGGCCGCGACGGCGCTGTCGGCCCTGGTGGACGAGGTGCCGGCGGTGCACTACTACACGGAGCTGTTCGGCGGCCCGGTGCGCGTGGCCCGCTACGCCACCTACGGATCGGAGGAACTGGCCGGCAACGTGGTGCACGCGCTGCGGGACCGCACCGCCTGCCTGATGGGGAACCACGGCGCGGTCGCGGTCGGTGCGGACCTGGCGTCCGCGCACGAGAAGAGCGAGTACCTGGAGTGGCTGTGCGATGTCTACCTGCGCGCCGTGTCCGCCGGCACCCCGCGCCTGCTGTCATCCGGGCAGCTCGCCGCCGTCGCCGAGAGGCTCGCGGGGCGCGGCCGGCGGCCGCCGGCCGAGTGACGGCCGGCGGCCGCAGGAGCAACTTCTTGCTGTTATCATTAATTTCCGGCCGCGTATGACGGGCCGGAAATTATTGGGTGCTGTTCCGACCAAATACGGGCGCTAACTACACCCAGTAAATTCGTCCCGTGACCGAGGTGAGAAGAGATACGCGTGGTGGAGTGCGGGCGACGTCCAGAAGAGAGGGCGGCAGCTCCGTTCGGTTGCGACGTTCCTGAAGAATCCTTGCGCCAAGCCGGTCACGTCCCCGGGCTGGCGATGTGTACGGAACCGGAGCCGCCGGTGTTCCAGAGCTGCCAGTTATCGCCAAGGGCACTCAGCTCGGATATCCGCTACCTTTGCGCCGGGGCGGGGTTAGCCAGCCCGGAGAAGGTCTTTAACTGGCTACCCGAAGCCTATTTACTCGAAGTAGGCGATGCTGCTCTACTCGAAGTAGGCGATGCTGCTCTACTCGAAGTAGGCGATGCTGCGGAATTCAATGCTGTGGCGCGGCTGGGTGGCTTGCGCGGTCTTGTCGTGGAACGCGCTGTGCGGGACACGCCAGGCCCGGGAGTGGTCGCTGTCGTTGAGTGTGAAGATGAGGATCTCCTCGCGGGTCATCCCGGGGAAGTACCACCACTGGTGGGCGGGGCGGTGGTGGAACTCGAAGCCGCTGGTGCCCGGGGCGTCCTCCGGCATCTCCGCGTACAGGTCGTCGGGGATCTTGTCCACGAAGTACAGCCGGTTGTCCAGTCCCTCGTCCGGGCCGACGCTCGTGTAGTCGCAGATGGCCAGCGGCCAGTCCTGCGGCGGCGGGCTGAACACCCGCCACAGGCTGGTGATCAGCGCCCGGTGGTAGCCGGGCGCGCCGGGGAAGTGGGACGCGTAGGCGGCCTCGGCCCGGCCGCGCGCGCCCTTCACGGAGAAATCGTCGTGCACCAGGGCGGCCTGCGGCTGCGAGGCGTTCTCGCCGGGGTCCGCGGAGCGGCGCAGCGTCCAGCCGAGCGGCGCCACCCGGTCGGCGCCGGTGTATGACTTCACGAACTCGGCCACCTCGCCGGCGTAGACCCGGTTCACCTCGTCCCGGTCGGTGAAGTCGGCCACCGCCGAGCGGTGCCCGGTGATCGCGAAGCCGTTGCGGTCGAGCGTGAACTGGCCGCTGACCGGGCGGCCGTTGCGGATCGGCATCTGGTAGGCGCGGTACGCCCCGGTGTTGACGCTGTTCCCCGGCGCGGTGAACCGGCGGAGCACGGTGGACTCCGGGTCCAGGTAGTGCAGCTCGCCGGTTACCGTCTGGACCGGTGCCTCGCTGGTGGTCATCTTCGCCGCCGCCTCTTCTGCCGAGTCTCCGCGTGTTCCAGTGAAGGGCTCGCGCGGCGAGTTGTCCACCGGGGCAGCAGAACGTGGGCGGCCGCCACAATCGGGCCGGATGGAAACGCTGGGCGGGCGACAACGCGGCGGAGGTGCCCGCTCACCGCCAGCTGACCGGAGGACTGTGCTGGCCCGGAGCCCCTGCTGACCCGGTCAGCGCTCAGCGAGGCCGTCGCGGCGAGCGGTGAGGAAGGCGCGCTCGGCCGCGTTCCCGGCCAGTGCGATGGCCCGGTCGTAGGCCGCGGCGGCGTCGGCGCGACGGCCGAGGCGGCGCAGCAGGTCGGCCCGGGTCGCGTGGTACAGGTGGTAGCCGTCCAGGTCAAGCGCGTCGACCTCCGCGAGCGCCGCGGCGGGGTCGTCGGCCTCGGCCAGCGCGACCGCGCGGTTCAGCGCCACCACGGGGGTGGGCGACAGGGCGAGCAGCTGGTCGTACAGGGCCAGGACCTGCGTCCAGTCGGTCCGCGCGGCGGTCGCCGCGACGCTGTGCACGGCGGCGATCGCCGCCTGCACCTGGTAGCTGCCCGGCCGGTTCCTGCGCAGGCACTCACGGACGATGGCCTGCCCCTCCGCGATCAGTTCCCGGTCCCAGCGGCCGCGGTCCTGCTCGGCGAGCGGCACCAGGTCGCCGGCCGGCGTGGTGCGCGCGGCCCGGCGCGACTCGGTAAGCAGCAGCAGCGCGAGCAGGCCCCGGGCCTCCGGCTCGTCAGGCATCAGCGTGACGAGCAGCCTGGCCAGCCGGATCGCCTCGGCGCACAGCTCCGCCCGGGCCAGGCGGTCGCCCGCGGAGGCGGCGTAGCCCTCGTTGAACACCAGGTAGATGACGGCGAGAACGTCGGGTAGCCGCTCGGGCAGCTCGTGATCCGCGGGCACCCGGTACGGGATGCCCGCGTCCCTGATCTTCCGCTTGGCGCGCACAAGCCGCTGCGCGACCGTCGGCTCCGGTACGAGGAAGGCACGGGCGATCTCCGGCACCTGCAGCCCGGCGATCAGCCGCAGGGTGAGCGCGATCCGCGCCTCGGGGGCGAGCGCCGGGTGACAACAGGTGAAGATGAGGCGCAGCTGGTCGTCGCGCACTGGTCCCTCCGCGAACTCTGGCTCGGGCTCGCCGAGCAGCGCCACCGCCTCGGCCTCCCGGCCCGGCCGCGCCGACTCGCGGCGCAGCCGGTCGACCGCCTTGTTCCGCGCGGTGGTGACGATCCAGCCGCCGGGATTGGGCGGGATGCCACCCGCCGGCCAGCGCTCGGTGGCGACGACGAAGGCCTCCTGCACCGCGTCCTCGGCGAGGCCGATGTCGCCGAAGACGCGGGCCAGGGTGGCCACCGCGCGCCCCGCGCTCTCCCGGAAGGTGCGCTCGACGGCGCCAGGCTCGAGGTCAGGCGCGGCCTCGGGGCCAGGCACCGCGCCGGGTTCAGGCACGGCTTCGGGTTCAGGCACGGGCTCGGGTTCAGGCACTGGCGGTCCCGTCGGCTACTCGTCGCCGGGCATGTCCTGGAACGGGCGGATCTCGACCGGGCGGCCGCACGCCTCCGAGCCGCGGGCGGCGATGGCGAGCGCGGCGTCCAGGTCGGCCACCTTGATCACCCAGAAGCCGCCGATCTGCTCCTTGGTCTCGGCGAACGGGCCGTCGGTGGTGACGACCTTTCCGCCCGCGGCGCGGACGACCGTGGCGGTGTCCGGCGGGAGCAGCCCGCCGGCGAACACCCACTCCCCCGCGGCCATGAGCTCCCGGTTGAACTTGTCCACCGCCTGGTACGACCGCTGCATCTCGGCTTCTGACGGCGCCGGCTCGCCCTCGATCATGTGCACGGCAAGCAGGTACTGCTTCATGGTGGCTTTCCCTCCGTCGTGGCCGGCTTCTCGCCGGCTCATCATGATGGTCACGAACGGGCATCCCCGCAATCGACAACGCCGGCGGCCGGATGTCCCGGCTGTCGTCCGGCGCCCTCCGCCTGGACAATGGGGCATAGACGATCGCGACGGGACAATGGCGGCCAGGGCGGGGCCAGAGCGACGGGAGCACGGCATGACGCGATGGATCGACGAGCTGCTCGGTGACCTCGGCGTCAGCCAGCCAGGGAGGACGGGCCAGCCGGGGAACACGGGCCAGCCGGGGAACACGGGCCAGCCGGGGAACACGGGCCAGCCGGGGAACTCGGGCCGGCCGGGCGGCACGGGGACCTTCCCGGACGGAGCCGCGTTCCGTATCGAGATCCCCAGCGTGGAGGGGCCCCGCGTGCTCGACGCGGTGCTCGGCGCCGCCGAGGCCGAGGGCGTCACCGTCAACCGGGTCTCGCAGGGCAGCGGCGCGGTGCTGCTGCGCGCCAGCGAGCTGCGCGACATGGCCCAGGCGGGGTACGAAGCGGGCACCGAGGTGTGCTTGTTCGTCGGCCCCAGGGAGCGGTACGGGCCCGGCGCGCACCCGCGGTCACCCGACGGCGCCGCCCACGGCGACCAGGTGCGCGGCGTCCGGCAGCTGCGCTACGCGCTCGAGGACGTGCTGCGCGCCGTCGAGCAGGGCATCAGGTCCTTCCTCGTCGCCGACCTCGGGCTGCTGCGGGCGGTCACCGCCGCCCAGGCCCGCGGCGACCTGCCCCCGGGGATCGTGTGGAAGGTCTCGGCGGCGATGGCGCCGTCCAACCCGCTCACCCTCCGCGTCCTTGAGGAACTCGGCGGCAGCGGAATCGGCGGCGGGGGCATCACGGTCAACATCCCCTCCGACGTCACCGTCGCCGAGCTCGGCGACATGCGCGCCTCGTCCGGCGTCCCTCTCGACCTGTACGTAGAGTCACCCGACGCGCTCGGCGGCATCGTGCGCGGCCACGAGCTCGGTGACCTGATCACCGCCGGCGCGCCGCTCTACGCGAAGTTCGGGCTGCGCAACGCGGCCGGCGTCTACCCGAGCGGCCGCCACCTGGAGGCGGTCGCCGCCGCGAACGCGGCGGAGAAGGTGCACCGGGCCGCGGTCGCCCTCGAATGGCTGGACCGGCTGTCCCCCGGCCTCGCCCAGTCCAAGCCGGGCGCGGCCGGCCTCGGCGTCCCCGTGCCTTAGCCAGGCCAGCCCCCAACACCCGGCCGGCCCGCCCATTCGTCCGGTCGGACGAACAGGACCGCCTTTCTTCGTCAAAACCCGACGAATACCGAAGCCAACTGTGCGTTTACCATCACCTCATGGCAAGTCTGTCGTCCGGGACGATGTCGAGCACGGTGCGGGAGTGGGGATGCGACGCTCGACGGGCTTGGCGCGGTCGGCGGCGCGGCGCATGCTGACCATGAGCACGTGCTCGTCGACTCGCTCCCGGGGCGCGCGGCCTTGCTCGCCGCGCTGATCGATACTCTGCTCACCGAGGAGGCCCCATGAGGCCGGACCTGCTCGACGAGGCCGACGCGGCCGCCGCCCGGGCGGCCGGGGCGGCCGGGGTCGTCATCAGGGAGCTCGACTCGCTCGCCGAGCTCGACGCGATGGTCACCCTGTTCGACGAGGTCTGGGAGCCGGAGGACGGCAACCACTCGATCCAGGTCGACCTGCTGCGCGCGCTGACTAAGGCGGGCAACTACGCGACCGGCGCCTACGACCTGGCCAGCGGTGAGATGCTCGGCGCGTGCACCGGGTTCTTCGGGCCGCCCGCGCACGCCGAGCTGCACAGTCACATCGCCGGGGTGCGGGCCGCCGGGCTCGGCCGGTCGGTCGGGTTCGCGCTCAAGGTGCACCAGCGGGCGTGGTGCCTGCGCCGCGACGTGCGGGTGATCGCGTGGACCTACGACCCGCTGATCAGGCGGAACGGCTACTTTAACCTGGTGAAGCTCGGCGCCCGGCCGGCCGAGTACCTGCGGAACTTCTACGGTGTGATGGACGACGTCATCAACGGCGGGACAGAAACCGACCGGATGCTCGTCCACTGGGACCTGCGTTCCGACCTCGCGGTGGAGGCGTGCGCGGGACGGTGGCGGGCGGCGTCGTTCGCGGCGGAGCGGGAAGGTGGCGCCGTGGTAGCGCTGTCGGCCGGACCTGATGGCGCTCCCCTTGGCGGGCTGGCGCTCGACGGCCCGGCCGACAAAGGGGTCGCGCTTGACGGGCTGGCGCTTAACGGCACGCGTACGCTGCTTGTCGGCGTGCCCGCGGACATCGAGGCGATGCGGCTGTCGGATCCCGCGCTCGCCGGCGCGTGGCGCACCGCGCTGCGTGACGTGCTGTCCCCGCTGCTCGGCGGCGCCGGGCGGGTAACCGGGTTCGACCGGAGCGGCGGGTACGTGGTTTCCCTAGGAGGAGATGCTTGATGAAGCTGACCGGGGTTGAGCTGCGGCGGATCTCGATGCCGCTGGTGGCGCCGTTCCGTACCTCGTTCGGTACGGAGACGACGCGGGACATCCTGCTGCTGCGAGCGGTGCTCGACGGCCCGTCCGGCGAGTCCGAGGGCTGGGGCGAGTGCGTCGCGATGGCCGACCCGCTGTACTCCTCGGAGTACGTGGACGGGGCGGTGGACGTGCTCAAGCGGTTCTTCCTGCCCAAGCTGTTCGCCGCACCGCACGTTGACGGTTCACTCGTCGGGCCGCTGCTTGAGCCGTTCAAGGGACACTGGATGTCCAAGGCGGCGATCGAGACCGCGGTACTCGACGCGGAGCTGCGGGCGTCCGGGCGGTCGTTCGCCAGGGAGCTCGGCGCGGTGAAGGACCGGGTGCCGTGCGGCGTCTCCGTGGGCATCGCCAACTCGCTCGACAAGCTGCTCGATGAGGTCGAGGGGTATGTGTCGGCCGGGTACGTGCGGATCAAGCTCAAGATCGAGCCGGGCTGGGACGTCGAGCCGGTGCGCGCGGTCCGGATGAGGTTCGGTGACGACCTGCTGATCCAGGTGGACGCGAACACCGCCTACACGCTGCAGGACGCGCGGCACCTGGCGAAGCTTGACGAGTTCGACCTGCTGCTGATGGAGCAGCCGCTGCCGGAAGAGGACGTGCTCGGGCACGCGGCGCTCGCGAAGGTGGTCCGCACCCCGATCTGCCTGGACGAGTCCATCACCTCGGCCCGGACCGCCGCGGCCGCGATCGCCCTCGGGGCCTGCTCGATCATCAACATCAAGCCGGCCCGGGTCGGCGGCTACCTGGAGGCGCGGCGCATCCACGACGTCGCGGCGGCCAACGGCATCGCCGTCTGGTGCGGCGGGATGCTGGAGACCGGCATCGGCCGCGCCGCGAACGTCGCGCTGGCCGCGCTGCCCGGGTTCACCCTGCCCGGTGACACCTCGGCCTCCGACCGGTACTACAAGACCGACATCACCGAGCCGTTCGTGCTGTCCGGCGGGCACCTGGACGTGCCCGCCGGGCCGGGCATCGGGATCACCCCGCTGCCGTCCGAGCTCGCCGCGGTGACCACCGGGACGGAGTGGGTGGCGGGATAACATACCCCGGGCCCGCCCGCCCCCTAAACGAGGGCTTGGTAGACCAGCTGGCGCAGCTGGGAGCGGATGGGGTGCGCGGACGACGGGATGAGCTGGGTGAAGAAGCTCACGGTGAGCTCCTCCGCCGGGTCGATCCAGAAGGCGGTGGACGCCGCGCCGCCCCAGGACAGCTCGCCTTGCGAGCAGACGTACTTGCCGGCGGCCGGGTCGAGGACCACCGCGAAGCCGAGGCCGAAGC
>Ga0181525_10003327_pt1 | contig 12796 bp, 5 predicted proteins | sample PEATcosm2014_Bin_48_FD_121100 | JGI IMG/M metagenome (GOLD analysis project Ga0181525, IMG submission 121100) | Peatland microbial communities from MTU Mesocosm Facility, Houghton, MI, USA - PEATcosm2014_Bin06_10_metaG | ecosystem: Environmental > Terrestrial > Soil > Wetlands > Peat | place... | reverse complement strand
GCTGATGCTGAGATCCGCCACCGGATAATCGCTGGCTTCGTCCCGGATCAATTCGGGATTCTCGGGAAAGTTCGATCCCACAAAATACCCATCTTTAGTGCGCTGCAAAGTGACGTGCTTCAGCCCCAGTTCCAGGTTCGCGATTTCATTATTTCGCGAGTCGGCGATAAGCCAGGTGTTGGCGTAGCCTCCGTTGTTGCCGTCCTCCATGATGCGAGCGTAATCGTCGATGTTCGCCGAATACTGCATGGCTTTGCGCGCGCGCTGAAACTCGGGGATGCCATGCGGGTCGAAGCCCGAGAAATGGCCGATAGTGGTTTCCGTGATGGCGATACCGGCGCTATTTACGCCGAAATCGTCGCCGCTATGAATCAGCCCGGGCATGCCGTCCATCAAAATCCGATAGCCTTCGACAGGCGCGATATCGAAGATGATGTTCCAGCGCGAGCCTTCTTTATATTCAGTCCAGTTGTTGTGCGCGATCACCACCTTGCCGTCGCTGGTATAGCTGCCTACCGCCACGAACGCGCTGCAATGTTCCGGCGTCGCCCGGCGCAGGGAAGCGGTTTGATGCTGTTTGTCGTACCAGCCGGTGAAATAGGGCGAAAGCTCCTGCCACGCATTCATGGCCACCACGTCCCACAGATCCAGCGCCACGCCGCGCGCCTTCAGACCCTCCACGATTCCGTTGAGTTCCTCGCGGTACTGCGGCTCCACGCGCGGCCAAAGCACTTTCTCGGCGGCCGTGCGGAAGAACGAATACGGCTTGTGACTATCGTGAGTGAGGCCAACCACGATTACTTTGTGCGCATCTTCGATTTCCGGCGCCAGCAGGTAGCCATGTTGGAACCCGATTTCGGCGGGCGTTCCTTCCAGATGCACGAAGATCCAGCCGTTCAACTCGGGCCTTCGAAAAGCCTTGGCGAGACGCGGATCGGATGGATTTACTCGCGCCGGCGCGGCGGACAGCCTGGCAGTAAGAACGCTCGCGGACAGAAGACCGGCGGCGAAAAGGATAGCTAACGCAGTTCGTCGAGGCATGATGTTCCGAGGATAGCAGTTATCGCACGGGGCAAAACCATCGCTTGTCGCAAAAGCAAGTGATGCCCGAACTTTGCGCCCGGCGGGAACTAACCGAAGTGGAGCTGCGTAGTCTATAACGCCATGCGATCCATCGGTAAGGATTTTCAATTTGCGCTGCGCGCCTTTCGCAAATCGCCGGTATTCACGGTGGTAGCTATCTTGTCACTCGCGCTCGGCATCGGAGCAAACACAGCCATCTTTACCTTGCTCGATCAGGTCTTGTTGCGCTCGATGCCGGTGAAAGATCCCCAGCAACTGGTCCTGCTCCATATGGAAGGCTTCCACTACGGCAGCAATTGGGGCTACAACTCCCTCTCTTATCCGATGTATCGCGACTTTCAGGATCACAACTCGGCCTTCACCGGCATGTTTTGCCGCCGCATCCAGGACTTTAGCTTCGGTTTTCAAGGGCAGACCGAGCGTGCGCGCGGCGAAATGGTTTCGGGGACATACTTTCCGGTGCTCGGCGTGGGCCCCGCGATCGGCCGTACCTTCACGCCCGACGATGACCGCCTTCCCGATGGCCATCCCTTAGCCATTTTGAGTTATTCCTACTGGCAATCTCGATTCGCGGGCGATCGCGCCATTCTCGGGAAGAACGTCGTGGTGAACGGACACAATTTCACCCTGGTGGGCGTCGCTCAAAAGGGTTTTGACGGCTTGGATTTTGGCCGCCCCAGTCAAATCTTTGTCCCCATCATGATGCGCCCCCAATTGATGCCCGAGCTCAACGAGCATTTCGATTTTCACAACCGGCGAACGCGCTGGGTGAACGTGTTCGGGCGTCTGAAGCCCGGCATTTCGCGCGAACAGGCGCAAGCCTCCCTGCAGCCCTACTTTCACGCCATGCTCGAGATGGAGGTCCAGCAGGCCGATTTCAATAAAGCCAGCAACGAAGTACGCGCGCGCTTCCTGCAAAACGTAATTCAAGCCCTTCCCGGTTCGCAGGGGCAGCCCTATTTCCGAAAAATGGTGTCCACTCCTCTGTGGGTGCTCATGGCTCTCACCGGCGGCGTCTTGTTGATTGCGTGCGCCAATGTCGCCAGTCTGCTGATCGCTCGGGCGGCGTCGCGCCAAAAAGAAATCGCGATCCGGCTCGCCATCGGCGCCGGACGTTTTCGCATCATTCGTCAATTGCTGGTGGAGAGCCTTTTGCTTTCGCTGGCCGGTGGAGTTTTAGGATTGCTGCTGGCCGTCGCAACGGACCGCACGCTGCTGGCTTTCCTGCCGCCCGAGACCATCGACCTGAAACTGTCAACCACGCCAGATCCGCGCATCCTGTTATTCGCGATTGCTGTTTCGCTACTCACCGGCCTGATCTTTGGCTTGGCGCCCGCTCTCCAATCCACCCAGCCCGACGTGGCGCCCGTTCTGAAGGACACCGTCGGTGGCATCGCCGGTGGAGGAACGCAGGTGCGTGTGCGCAAGGCTCTGGTGGCGGCTCAGGTGATGCTGTCGTTGCTGCTGCTGATCGGTGCGGGCCTGTTCATTCGCAGTTTGCGCAACCTGCGCGCTATGGGCCCCGGATTCAACACCGGCAATCTGGTGGCGTTCGAAATCGATCCTTCGCTCAACGGCTACAACGCCGATCGATCTAAGATTTTGTACCAACAGCTAGTCGCCAGCCTCGGTGCGATTCCTGGAATCCGCTCCGTTGGCCTGGCGGCCGTGAGAATCCTGGAGCAAAACGAATCGGACAGCTGGCTGACCATTGAAGGCTATCGGGCGAAGCCTGCCGAGACCCCGGATGCCTTTATGAATTGGATCGGGTCCGGCTATTTCAAAACGCTCGGCGTGCCGCTGGTATCCGGGCGCGATTTTACCGATCGGGACAGACAGAGCCAACAACATGGAGACAAGCCGGATTCCCAAGTTTCGCGCGTCGTCATCGTGAACGAAAAGTTTGCCAGGCGCTTCTTCGGTTCGGCGGAGAAAGCGGTGGGCCGCCATGTCGGATATGGAATCGATCCGGGCACCAAAACCGACATGGAGATCGTCGGCGTCGTCCAGGACACCAAGTACACCAGCCTGCGCGATGAGGTGCCCGTTCAGATGTTCGAGCCGTATCTCGCCAACAACTTCCCGAGCGGCATGACGGTATACGCGCGCACCACCATGGCGCCCGAGCCGTTCTTCACTCTGGCGCGCGCCAAAGTGCGCGAACTCGACTCAAATGTGCCGGTTTACGGCATGCGAACTATGGAGGAGCAAATCTCGAACTCTCTGCTGGTGGAGCGCTTGATTGCCAGCTTATCGGCGGTGTTCGGTCTCCTCGCCACCTTGCTCGCCGTCATCGGACTGTACGGCGTCATGGCGCACACCGTGGCGCGCCGCACGCGCGAGATCGGAATTCGCATGGCGCTGGGCGCTTTCCAGGGCGACGTGATCTGGATGGTGATGCGGGAAGTTCTGGCGCTGGTCTGCGTAGGACTGGCAGCCGGGTTGGCCGGCGCATTCCTTCTAGCGAAATTGATACAGAGCCAGCTCTATGGCGTCACTACCTACGATCCAGTTACAGTCGCCCTGGCAGCTCTTGGTTTGGCTGCCGTAGCCTGCCTGGCAGGTTATATCCCGGCCTTACGCGCCAGCCGAATCGACGCAATGCGCGCTTTGCGCTATGAATGAACCGAACTGTCCACTGCCAGCCGTGACCGTCAGGAGCGGTCTTCAGCGCTGCGAACGCAGCGAATATGGACGATCCCACAGCGCCTGGTTCCCGATGCTATCGCCGTAGATCACCACTTCCACGCGCCGATTCTGTTCGCGTCCGGCTGCCGTTGCATTCGACACCAGCGGGCGGGAATCGCCATAGCCCACAGCGATAATCGAATCCGGACGTGCCCCACGCGCTATCAGCGCAGACCGTATAGCTTGCGCGCGCTCTTCGGAACGGCCCTCTCCCGCAGCGTAGCCTTCCACCCGCACGCGCAGCCCGGGGTGAGACGCCAAAATGGAGGCGAGGTAGCCCAGGCGCTGGCCGGCCTCCGCACGCAAACCGTCGTTTCCGCGCTCGAACATCCAATCTGTAACGGTGACCACCAACCCGCGCGGAGTGTCTCGCGTCGTCAGCCTGCTATTCAATTGCGCGAGCAATTGCGCTCGCAATTGTTGCCGGGCGGCGTCTGGATTTTGAACCCGCGCTGTTTGCACCGGCGGAGGTGGTGGTGGCGGGCTTAGCGAGGCGTGTTCGGCTTGTTGCGCGGCTTGGGCCCCAGCGTTGGCGGCGGCTTCGTAGCGGGCTTGGGCCGCTTGCTGGGCGCCGGCTTCGGCCTGGGCTCGCGCGGGAGCCGCATCTTCCTCCGCCTTGCGCAACTCGCTTTGGTTCTGGGAGCGCTGCTGCACTTCCTGCACGTGGTGCTCTTCATCCCGCCGCTTGACCGCGATGGTGCGGGCATCTTCGGCAGTCTGGGCGGCCTCCCGCGCAGCGGATACGATGGCGTGCGTATCCATTTTCCGCGCATTCATATCCTGGGCCTGCGTCAACAGCGCAGTGGCCTTCCTCATGGGTTCGGGAGCGTACTGATCGGCGCCCAGGGAGCGCGCGATCTGGATCGCATTCTCGGCTTGGTACAACTCCAGAACGGCCTCGTAGCGATCGTACGACAGCTTCTCCCCGCCTTCCACCGAGCGCAATTGGGACGCCTGGATATTCATGGTGTATTGGCCGCGCGGCAGCAGTTCGTACTTCGCGGTCACTTCTTCGCGTGCGCCGATGGTATCGGGCCGCACCCTGTTTTCGGCCACCACAACGTCGCTGGGAATACTGACAGAATAATAAGGCTCGGCCGTGAGCATGAGACCGAAGGCCTGCAAATCGGTGGTTACTCTTACGTGCGCCTTATTCGACGAATCCACCAGCACCTCGCCCAGATTCCTGGGGCGCCCCTCCGGCGAAATGGCCCACAGCACGTACGTAAGGTATTCGCGCCCAAAACGCGTGGGCGCTTCCAAGTGCTCGAACTTTGCGTCGATCGCTACGCTGCCCCGGTGGCTCTCCACGATGGCCGTGCCCCTGGCGTGGGGAAGCAGCACGGTGCCCTGAAAATCGATGGGTGTAGGACCGCCGCGGTGTTCGTAATTCACCGCGTCCAGGCTGCGCGAGACCACGGTGACCCGGTAAATCGGCTGCGGTTCGTTGTGGGCCGGCGGCTGCGCGGACGCAATACCAATAGCCACGGCCGCGCTGAAGCCAGCGGCGCGAATCACTTTCATGCCTGCACCTCCACCCTAGGCTTTAATAAAGCACAAGCGTGACCGTCAAGAATAAAGAAAACCACGTCAGACATTTAGGTTGCGGTGACAATAGGTGACCGTGGGAGCGTGCCTCGTAAAATTTCGCTGGGCCCGCCGCGTCTTCAACCATCTCCGAATGCTTGCAACCGTCCGGATTCTGTGACATTCTGAGACAGAACAATTCCCTTAAAAAATGCCAATTTCTCAGACTTGCGCACCGAAATGGATCGCCAGGCTGTATCGCCATGCCGCTGCCGGCTGGATGATGACAATCGCCGCGGTCGCCGGTCAGGCAGATACTACGCCTCGGCCACACACCTTCGATACGACACCCGCGCCGTCTTCGTTTATCCTGTTGCTGGCCGGGATGATCGGGCTGTTAGCCTGGAACTGGTGGCGAACCCGGCCGCGCGGGCCCGCCAAGCTTCGCGATTAATCGTCGTCCGGCCGGTGTTTTAGCGCCAGACTCTCCGGGCTGTCGAGAGCCTCCACCGAACGTCGCTTCGGTATCCAAGCCTCCTGGCAATTGAACGCGAGCTTTGCGTTGGCGGGCTTCTTGCGCACATAGCTGCCGTCGGGGAGCATGCGCCGGGCGTTGGCCGTGTCGGCCAGGTAGCCTTTCAACAATTCGTCGCGCACCCGTGCCACGATTTTTTCGTCCGCCAGCGGGAACAGGATCTCCACGCGATGATCCAGGTTGCGGGGCATCAGGTCGGCGCTGCCCAAATAGACTTCTTCGCCGCCGCCGTTGTGGAAATAATAGATCCGGCTGTGTTCGAGAAAGCGCCCGATGATGCTGATTACTTCGATGTTTTCGCTTACGCCCGGCAGTCCGGGCCGCAAACAGCAGATGCCGCGCACCAGCAATTGCACCCGCACGCCGGCTTGCGAGGCGCGGTACAGCAGTTGGATCATCTCCGGATCCACCAGCGCATTGGTCTTGAGAATGAGATGGCCCTTGCGCCCGTCTTTCTGATGCTGGATCTCGCGCTCAATCATGGCTTCCATTCCCGCCCGCAGATTCACCGGCGATACCAGAAGCCTTTGATAATCCGCCTTAGCGGAGTAGCCCGTCAGATAATTAAACAGGTGCGTGACGTCGCCGGCCACTTCCTCGCTTGCGGTGAACATCCCGATGTCGGTATAGAGATGCGCGGTTAGCGCGTTGTAATTGCCGGTGGAAAGATGCACGTAGCGCGCAATGCGCTCGCCTTCGCGCCGCACCACCATCGCGACCTTACAATGAATTTTCAAACCAATCAGCCCATACACCACGTGCACGCCCTGCGCTTCCAGAGCTTTCGCCCATTCGATGTTGCTTTCCTCGTCGAAGCGGGCTTTCAGCTCCACCAGCGTGGCCACCTGCTTGTCTTCCTCACTGGCTTCGAGCAGCGCCTGCACGATCGGCGAGTTGCGGCCGGTGCGGTAGAGGCAGGTTTTGATGGCGAGCACGTTGGGATCGTGCGCGGCCTTTTTCAGGAAATCGATCACCGGCTGGAAGGACTCATAGGGGTGATGCAAGAGAACATCCTGATGGCCGATTAGGGCGAACAGATCCTCTTCGGCGCCGGCCTGGGCCAGCACGGCCGGAATAGCCGGTACAAAAGGAGTATCTTTCAAGTCCGGCCGGTCCAGGCCATATAAATGCATCAACCGGCTCAAGGACAGGGGACCGGCGATGCGATAGACCTCGCTGGCCTGCACTTCCAGGTTGTTCATCAGGATTTCGAGGACGTGCGGCGGCATATCTTCGGACACCATCAGACGCACCACGTCCCCGAAGCGCCTCTGGCGCACGCCGGCTTCGATGCTTTCGAGCAGGTCCTCCGCTTCCAGTTCCTTGATCGCCATGTCGGCGTCTCGGGTGACATGAAACGGGTGCGCTTCAAGCACCTTCATGCCCGGGAACAAGGCGCCAAGGTGCGCGGAAATCACCTGCTCCAGCCACACGAATTCCAGATGGGATTGCGAGCGCCGGCGCTTTTGTTTGGGCGCCGCGGCGCGGTTCACGGGAACCAGAGGCGGCAGCGAATCGGGCACTTTAATGCGAGCGAACCGTTCGTTGCCTTGGGTGTCTCGGATGAGCGCGGCCAGATTCAGGCTGAGGTTGGAAATGTGCGGGAAAGGCCGGCCCGGATCGAAGGCCAGGGGAGTCAAAACGGGAAAGGCCGTCTCGTTAAAGTAATTCGTGGCCACGCGCGACTGCACTTCGCTGAGATCCGGGTAATCGAGGATTCGAATGCCCGCCGCATTCAGCTCCGGCTGCAGGCGGGCCAGGCATTTGTAGGCGTCGCCTACCAGCCGTTTGATTTCACGGCGGATCGCAATCAACTGCGCGCGCGGCGGCATCCCGTCGGCCCCGGCGTCGGTAATGCCCGCGTCCATCTGGCTTATCAGGCCCGCCACCCGCACCATAAAAAATTCGTTGAGATTCGAACCCAGGATGGCCAGGAATTTCACCCGCTCCAGCAGCGGATTCCGGGCCTCCTCGGCTTCTTCCAGAACGCGCCGCTGGAAAGCCAGAAGACTTAGCTCGCGATTGATGTATAGGCTCGGATCTGTGAGAGAAGCCCCGCTGGGAGAAGTCTCGCTGGGACCACTCTCGCCTGGATTCACTGCAGGCGGCTGCGCTGAAACCTGCGCCACTTTCTTCCGTTTCCGCGAAGTTACAGGCGCCTCCGCGCTATGTGCCATAGTCCCCTTCCTCAGGTTAAATACCTCAGGGTAAATACATCAGGTTAAAATACGTAGCGTGAAATAGTCAGCCTTGCATCCGCGCGTTACAGTGCCGTGGCGCGGGGATGAATTTTAGATTGCAGCGATTTTCAAGCCTTACGGCAGCGGGGTCAGACGCGGCCGGCTACTTCGTGATCGTGCCGCATGCAATGCGCGCGCCCGCGTTACCGGCCGGATCGCTCTTCATGTCGTCCGCCTTTTCGTGGATCACCAGCGCTGTTCCGCCATTGGCGAACACGGAGTGCTGGTTGTCATCCAGGTTGACGCGTTCATCCAGCACCGTTGTTTTGGCCGAGCCATCCGGCTTAACCATGAAATTCTTCATGTCGCCGGCGTGCGGGCCCTCGGGATTATCCAACCCATGATGTTTCATGTCGGGGTTGAAATGACCGCCCGCCGACGTGAAGGGCGGCTCGCATTTGGCCATTTGATGTATGTGGATAGCATGCTCGCCCGGGGGCAGATTCTTCAGGTCGAGTTTGATCTTCACGCCGCCCTTGCTCGCGCTGAGCATCGCGGTTCCTACGCTCTGGCCCTTGGCGTCCTGCATCTCGACGGTGACGGGCTTGGTCGCCGCCCCCAGTGTTGCAGCCAACAGCCCGGCCGCAGCAACAACCACCAGTCTAGCTATCATCTTTCCTTTTTCTCCTTCCAAGCATCTTCGCGCGATTCAACTTACGCGTCAAAGGTCCGATCGAAAGCCGCGTTAAATGTCCGGCGCGTCGAAAGCGCTTCGCGAATTCCAGACCCTGCCCAGCCCCGATGGACACTCCAGTATGGCATGCTAAGGTATCCGCAGAACTTACTTGTTTCGCGCGGGTTTCTTTCTATTTCGTATTATGACAATTCGGCTATCTTTTGCGGCCCTCGCGTTAGGGGCTCTTTCTTTGAGCTGTGCCTGGAGCCAGCAGTACACGATCAGCACCTATGCCGGCTCCCTCACCGCCGGTTTTGCGGGCGACGGAGGGGCTCCAAGCAGCGCCCAGTTTAGCTCTCCCCTGGGTCTCACGTTAGATTCCTCGGGCGATCTCTACATCGTCGATTCGGTAAACCAGCGCGTCCGTAAAATATCGGGCGGCGCGATTAACACCGTGGCGGGCGACGGCACCTCAGGTTACTCAGGTGACAAAGCAGCGGCCACCAGCGCCGAATTGTTGGGTCCCTCCGCGGTGGCCGTGGATTCCTCCGGCAATGTCTACATCGCGGACACGGGAAACCATGTCATCCGAATGGTTTCTACCAGCGGGACGATAACCACCATCGCCGGCAACAACACCGGCGGCTACACAGGCGACGGCGGCGCCGCCGTGGACGCGGAGCTGGAGTTCCCCACCGGCGTGGCCGTGGACGCTGGTGGCAACGTGTACATCGCCGATTCCGGCAATAACGCCATCCGCGAAGTTTCCGGCGGCAACATCAACACCATTGTGGGATCCTCTACAGGTCAGGTTTTGAACGATCCCGTGTCGGTGCTGGTGGATTCTTTCGGGAACCTCTACATTTCGGAGCAGAACGGCTACCGTGTCTCGAGATTCTCCAACGGAGCGCTGACTGTTCTCGCGGGCAATGGCAACATCGGCTCCTCCGGCGACAACGGTCCAGGCGTGGATGCTGAACTCGATGAGCCTACGGGCATCGCCCTGGACGCCAACGGTTACCTCTACATCTGCGATACCGCTAACAATAAGATCCGCAAGATTTCGCCGAGCGGTATCATTACCACCATCGCGGGCCTGGGACAAAATGGATACTACGGCGACGGGGGGCCCGCGACGGGTGCGCTGCTGTCCCTGCCGCGCGGAATTGTGGTGGATCCCTCCGGCAATGTATATGTCTCCGATACTCAAAACAACTTGATTCGTTTGCTGAAACCGGTGGCGCCCGCCATTACCAGCGCCGGCGCCGTGAACGCGGCCAGCTTCACCCCGCAACTCTCGCCCGGCGCGCTCGCTTCGTTATTTGGTTCTAATTTCACTGGGGCCGGCCTGACTGCCAGCGCCGCGCTTCCGCTGCCTTCCAGTTTGGGAGGCGTCGCGGTGCAAGTGAACGGCGTCGCCGCGCCTGTGCTCTACTCCAGCACCGGGCAAATCAATTTCCAGATCCCTTGGGAAACCAAGCCGGGCGCCGCGACGCTCCTCGTCAGCACCAATAGCGTCAAGAGCAATCAGGTGAACATCAACGTACAAGCCACAGCTCCGGGCTTGTTTGTCAGCGGCTCGCATGCCATCGTGCAGAATTATCCGGGCTACAGTCTCAACAGCTCCAGCAATCCCGCCAAAGCGGGGGGGACCATCATCGCGTATCTCACCGGCGCGGGCGCCGTCAGCAATCAGCCGGCCGATGGAGAGCCTGCGGGATCGGATTCAGTCGTGACGCCCACCCCTACCGCCAGCATCGGAGGGCAACCGGCCACAGTGTCGTTCGCCGGGCTTGCTCCCGGCTTTGTCGGGCTCTGGCAAGTGAACATTGTGGTGCCGGCCGGAGTTACGGCAGGCGACCTGCCCCTGACGGTTACAGCCGGCGGCGAGACAAGCAAAGCCGCTAACGTCAGCGTGACACCTTAAGCAGCCTGTATCTAAACCTGTCTAAACCCCAATGCTGTTCACTTTATGAGACTCTGGTACACGCGACTTTTAGTCGCGTCTCCCCATACCGAACACAAACGCGGCTGAAGCCGCGTGTACCTTTGGCAAGACCATGCTAACTGAACAGTATTGTGTCTAAACCCGTCCCTCACGGTCGCGGCTTGATAACGATGAAACCACTGAGCCGCGCACGTTAAGTAAGCGGACCCTAAACCAAGTCGAAACAACTTCGCGGGTGAAGCGGTCACACTATAAGGTAAGTGGCCACCAACGACGCTACGATCTTTCCAGATCCAGACCCCCTCTGGTATAAGGACGCGATTATCTATGAGGTCCACGTCCGTGCCTTCTTCGACAGCGACGAGGACGGGATGGGCGACTTCCGCGGCCTCACCAGGAAGCTGGATTATCTACAAGACTTGGGCATTACGGCCATCTGGCTGCTACCCTTTTTTCCCTCCCCCTGGCGCGACGATGGCTACGATATCTCCGATTACAACGATGTTCATCCCGCCTATGGAACGCTCCGGGATTTTCAAACTTTTCTAAAACAGGCGCATCGCCGCGGGATTCGCGTCCTCACCGAGGTGGTGTTGAACCATACTTCCGATCAGCATCCCTGGTTCCAGCGTTCACGCCGCGCCGCTCCCGGAACGCGCTGGCGCGATTTCTACGTCTGGAGCGAGACGGCCGAAAAATATCCGGACGCTCGCATCATCTTCAAAGATTTTGAAACTTCCAACTGGACCTGGGACCCGGTGGCCAAAGCATATTACTGGCACCGCTTCTACTCGCACCAGCCGGATCTCAACTTCGACAATCCCAGCGTGCGCGAAGCCGTCCTGGCGGTGATCGACTTCTGGTTCGACCTGGGCGTCGACGGGTTCCGCCTGGACGCGGTTCCGTACCTCTACGAGCGAGAAGGCACCAACTGCGAGAACTTGCCTGAAACCCACGCGTTCCTGAAACAGCTTCGCGAGCACATCGACGTGAAATACAAGAATCGCGTCCTGCTCGCGGAAGCCAACCAGTGGCCCGAGGACGCGGTGGCCTATTTTGCCGACGGCGCGGAATGCCACATGGCGTTTCACTTCCCGCTCATGCCGCGCCTGTTCATGGCCATCCGCATGGAGGACCGGTTTCCGGTGATGGAGATCCTGCAGGAGACGCCGCCCATCCCGCCTACCTGCCAGTGGGCGCTGTTCCTGCGCAATCACGACGAGCTGACGCTTGAAATGGTGACCGACGAAGAGCGCGACTACATGTACCGGGTATACGCGCACGACCGCCGCATGCGCATTAATCTCGGCATCCGGCGGCGTCTGGCGCCGCTGCTGGAGAACGACCGCCGCAAAATCGAGCTGATGAACGCGTTGTTGTTTTCACTGCCCGGCACGCCTGTCATCTACTACGGCGACGAGATCGGCATGGGCGACAATATCTATCTGGGCGATCGCAATGGCGTCCGCACTCCCATGCAATGGAGCGCCGACCGCAACGCGGGTTTCTCGCGCGCCAATCCGCAGAAGCTTTACATGCCCATCACCATTGATCCCGCCTATCACTACGAAGCCATCAACGTGGAGGGCCAGCAGGATAATCCTCACTCGCTGCTGTGGTGGACCAAGCATCTGATCGAACAGCGCAAGCAGTTCAAAGCGCTGGGCCGGGGAACGCTCGAATTTCTGCGGCCGTCCAATCGTAAGGTGCTGGCGTTTTTTCGCCGCTACGAGGACGAGATTGTGCTGGTGATCGCGAATCTTTCGCGCTTTCCGCAGCACGTCGAGCTGGATCTTCCGGACGTGAAGGGAATGACGCCGGTGGAGGTTTTCGGGCGCGCGGAATTTCCCCTGGTGACCGATCAGCAGTATCCGGTGACGCTCGGATCGCTGGGCTTCTATTGGTTTGCCTTTCAACTCAAACAGGCGCATCAGGAGAGCATCGAAGCGCCGGGGACGCCGTCGGGTTTGCCACTGATCGTGGTGGAATCGTGGGCCCAGGTGTTTCAAGGACGAAGCCTGGCGGTTCTTCTGCGCCGGCTTCCCGCTTATCTTAAAACGCGCCGCTGGTTCCAGGGCGCGGAGCGAACCGTCCGCAATATCGAAATTGTGGACGTGATCCCAATTCCGGACTCCGCGGCGCAAATGCTCTTGGGACAG
>Ga0181525_10003326_pt1 | contig 12796 bp, 15 predicted proteins | sample PEATcosm2014_Bin_48_FD_121100 | JGI IMG/M metagenome (GOLD analysis project Ga0181525, IMG submission 121100) | Peatland microbial communities from MTU Mesocosm Facility, Houghton, MI, USA - PEATcosm2014_Bin06_10_metaG | ecosystem: Environmental > Terrestrial > Soil > Wetlands > Peat | place... | reverse complement strand
CGCCCCCTACCACGATGCAACCGCCTCCGAGGTCGCCGAGCGGCTCGACATCGAGGTGCTCAGGCTCCTGCGCCAGGTAACCGGAACGACAGGACCCGGACCTGCCTGAACCGCCATCTGCTTACCCGCCACCCGACGTACAGGTCGTCCGCCGCATACAGGACCTGCGCATCGCTCAAGACCTGATCAGCGCGCCGCCGTGTGGGGCGGCTGGGGTGGCGGGGCCGGGGCCGGGGGCGGGGGTGCCTGCTCGTTCGGTATGGGTCTGCATGGCAGCAAACGAGCGTCAGCAGCGGACGAGCTGAGCAGGCAGGCAGCGGAACAGCTGGGCCGGCCCTCAGCGACGCCATCGGGCACGCAACGGGCACGGCGACGGTGGCAGGGTTCGTGACCAGCGAGTCTGCGACCTGTAGAAATACTTTCTGACCAGCGTAGAAATCGAGAGCGCCCCGACCGCGACTCGAACGCGGGACCTAATGCTTAGGAGGCACTTTCGAAGTATGGCCGGGCGGTGCTGGATGTGGCCTGACGTGTCGTTAGGCTGTGGAGAGAATGGCTGGATGCGGCCCGGCGTGGCCCGGTGCCTGTGGCCGTTGGCTACCTGTTAGGCTTCCGAAATGTCGTTAGCAACGCTAATGTGCGAATGCTCGAGACCTGAGGCTGCTATCCGGTCGCGTGTCCCGGGAGGCATGCCACGCGGCGCCTGACCGGATCCGGATGCGCTCATGGCAACAGCGGGCGCGCTCAGACCGAGCGCCGCATCCGACAGGCCGGTCAGTGATTGGGGCGTCCGGCCGGTTAGTCGGTAACCTAACCAAGCGTGAGCGGCAGGATACGGCGCCTGTATGACTTCGAGCTCGAGCCGGAGGTCCGCGACTGGCTGGACAGCCTCAGCGACAGCGACTTCAAACGGGTCGACGAGGTGTGCGGCATGCTCGCCGAGAAAGGGACCGAACTGGGCGGCCCGTGGTCGGATCATCTGGAGGGACCGGTCTGGGATGCGAGCGTGACCACCACGGGCCCGCAGCCGAGACCTATGAAAGGCAGGTGTGATGACCGGCTACCACACCCGCTGGGTCCGCCAGCCCGAGCAGGACGAGGATCCCGAGCGGGTCGCCATCCGCGAGGCCCTGGCCTTCGGCAAGGCGGTCTATGACCAACGTCGCGCTCTGCGCTTCAGTGTCGCCGACCTGGCCGGACGCGCGGACATGACCGTCGATGAGATCGAATGCATCGAAGAAGGCGGCACCGAGCCCACCATCGCCCTGCTGCGCCGCCTGGCCGCGGCGCTCGATTCCGACGTACACCTGACCGCAGGACACGACCTCGGCTCCGTGTGGTTCGAACCCCACGCAGCATGACCCGTTAGGCCCGGCCATTCCAGCCTGCGGCAACGACTGCCACAGAGCGCGACGTCCGCTATGGTCGAGGGGTTCGAATATCCGCCGATCTGGATGCTTTGCGCGCAGAACGGCACAGCCGTTGCGACCGCGCCAGAAGGCTTAATCTGTCTCATCCCGACGTAAGACCCCTGGCACGAGGAGCCCTGACAGTCGGCCAGGGAAGGATGCCGTAGCGGTCGAGGATGACGCCCAGTAGGCGCCCCACGGCATGTCGGCCATCGGGGATCCTTCCGATCCGTCCTCGGACAGGGCGCCGTACAGGCGGTCGGCCTCTTCCCTGTTGTCTACGTCGAGGCAGAGGGTGGTGTTATTGCCGATACGGGTCTCCTGACCCAGCGACCGGAGCATATCCGTCGCCATCAGCACGTGGCCGCCGATGATCGGAAGCTCGGCGTGCAGCACGAGGTTCCGCTCTTCGGCGGGCAGCTCGCCGGGCCCGACGGCAGGCATGTCCGAGTAGCGGCTGAGCATGGTCACCTCAGTGCCGAAGGTCTTGGCGTAGAAGGCGAACGCCTCCTCGGTCTGGCCTTGGAAGTGAGGTATGTACTGACTCATGCCATGGATAGCTCCTTCGTCGGAGACGCCCCGGGCGCCCGCCTCATCGTCTGCCAGCTCAGACGCCCGGTCCGCCGGGAATTCATCGCCGCCCCGGACGCCGCCGGGTAAAGCTCAAGTCACGGCGCACGATCTGCGCCGGAAACAGTGCCCGATGGTAACACCGCGTCGCCGTCGATCGGGGCGGCGCCTGGGAGGCGTCGGCCGCCCGTCAGCGCAGACCGGGATGTTTGGGGTGAGCTTGTAACCTCACGCCCGGCCTTTCGGGTGAGCGCCTAATCGGCAGGAGCGTCTTTGAGATCGGCGGGACGCGCAGCGCCGGTGGCCGCAGCGGCTGCGCCGGGCTAGCCGCGACGAGGGCGCCCGGCCATGAACCACACGACGATAAAGACAGCCAGCGCGATCAGCCCGATGATGAGGAACGTCTTGAGCGTTGAGAAGGTCCCGCCCGCGGCTGTGACGGCAAGCCAGATGGCGAGGATCGCGCCGAGGACTGTCCCGATGATCCGGCCCATGTAACCCAGTATGCACCCGGTGCTCCTGGCAGGCGGCGGTCGTGCCGACCGCCTTGGTCCGGGTCCCGGGCCGTGCGCGCTGCCCGGCATGCCTGGCCGGGGACAGCGCTTGACGTCGGGCGGTCACAGCCCGGCCGACGTCAGGCACGTGGTGGCCGCGACCTGCCGGGATACGGCGAGGACCGTCCTGACCGCAGCGATCACTGCCTGCCGGATGCGCAAGCGCCAGGCGGCACGGGAACCGCCGATCGGCGCGGTTGCGGTACCCCTGGCGTCCGCCAGCTGAGCCGCCCAGAACCAGCTGATCTGATGCGCTGGATTCTTGCAGGCGCGCGTGAATGGAGGTCACCAGCCGGCCGGGCTCGCGGCGCCGGAGTTCGTGCGTCCTCCGGGGGCGGAGGGCTGCCGGCGGAACGCGCGTCGCCTGGTTGTCGTTTTTGGTCACGTGCTGTTCGTGGACTGGGTGAGGCCGGCGCTGGCCGGCGAGTTCACCGAAGACGAGGAGCTACGACATGCCGCATCCGATTGTCCATGCCGAAATCCGCTCGAGTGACCCAGACGCGACCCGGGAGTTCTGCGCGAACTTGTTCGGCTGGAGCTACTCCGACGGAGCGTATCCGGGGTACACGTTCGTGGCGGCCGGTGCTGAAGGCGGACCGCCGACGGCGATCAGCCCGCTGCAGGCCGACGCTGACCAGGTGCTCTTCTTCGTCGGTGTCGCGGATGTCGCCGCGACGCTCGATCAGGCCGAGAAGCTCGGCGGAACGATCGTGCAGCCTGCCCAGCAAGTACCCGGGGTCACGTTCGGCGTGCTCGCCGATCCGCAAGGCCACCAGATCGGCATCGCTGCCCAGGCCTAGCACGGGGCGGTCGCGCCAGGAGGCGGCGCGCTGCCAGCTCACGGGACGGATGGCTGAGGCGGGCACGGACCCGCCCTGCCCGCCTCGCCTACCGCACCCGGAACGCTCCCGGGGAGTGAAGTCTCTCGCGATGATCTGGACGGAGCGGGCGGGATGACAGGACCCCCGGCCGGCAGGAGGCGACGCACTTGCGCCGGCCGGTCGTCCATCCGGTCCAGCCGCAGCCCGGCATAGGCGAAGTCCTCGCCGGTCAGACCCGGATCCAGCCGCCGCGCCAAGCCGATCAGCTGGGCCATGCTGTAGCGGTCCATCGCCGCGGGCACGTCCGCGTAATCCCGCGGCTCGGCCCGGCTGGCTGGCTGGGACCAGCGCGCTGACCTTCCCGCCGACGGCATCTTCCAGGTCAGCACCGGGCCGAGATCCATCACCACCGGATCCCGGCCCCGCTCGAAGTAGGCCAGCTGCAGTAGCATCTGCTCCCCGCCCGCAGCGGTCACGATCCACTCCGCCAGCCCCTCACCGATATCGGGAAACATGTCGCTCAGCCCGCCCGCCTGGTCCAGCCGCTCGACCTCAAAACCCGCGCCGCGCAGCGCTGCCTCCACCACCCCGGCGGCCGCGGGCACGCCGTGCTCCTGGTCGGTAAACAGGTCCACGTCCTGGGTGGGTCGGGAGATGACCCCGTGGGCCAGCAGGGCGTTGCCGCCGCCCAGTGCGAACCCATGCTCGCGTGCAGCCGCCAAGGCGACGGCGGCGACCTGGCGGTGCAGGTCGCTGACCGGCATCAGGCCGCCCCGGCCGCGGCTGCCCGCAGCTGCGGATGATGCTCCTCCCAGGCCTGCCGCACGCCCTTGGGCAGGTCCAGCTGGGACCACACCGCGATCAGCGTGTCCCGGTCCAGGTACCCGGTCAGGTCCTCCGGGCGACTGGCCTCCCGCAGCACGATCTGGTACAGCCAGCGCCGCAGGTACGGCTCGCCCAAGTCGAAAACGGGGCTGGGACCGCTCCAGTACAGCCGCAACGGCAACTGCACGGTGCCACCGGCCGGCCCGCGCAGGCTCGCCAGGTCGGTGACCACGATCACCCGGCGCCCGGGCCGCGCCAGGTACTGGGTCCGCACCGCGACAGCACGCTCGGCGTTCATCCCACCAGAGTAGCCGCCGTCCACACACGGCGAAACTATGTTCTAGCGACAGCCTCCCCCTGCCCCCAGGGCACTGCTAGCCGAAGATCTTGTCCATCACCTCGGCGCCCTGGATGAGCGCGGGCCGGATCTCGTGGCGGTAGACCAGCTCGGTCGTGGCCGTACGCTCATGCCCGGCCAGCAGAGCGATGCTCTCCACCAGCCGCGCCGCTCTCATCTACTTGCACTCGACCAGCCCACGGCAGCGGCATCTAGCCGACGCGGTGACAGCTCGGGCGCGGTCCGAACTCGGCAAGACGGACGAGCCGTCGAACGGTGGTGTGGCACGTACGTGGCACGACACACAGAACACCGATGACGGTGCGTCCTGACCAGCTTGTCTCTAGGACCCTGACCAGTACTTCTAGCTGCGCCCCGACCGCGACTCGAACGCGGGACCTACTGCTTAGGAGGCATTTCCGGAATGTCGCCTGGCGGTGCCGGGTACGGCTTGACGAGCCGTTTAGCTGTAGCCGCAATGGCTGGATGCGGCCTAGCGTGGCCTCGTGGCTGCGGTCGCTGGCTCCCCGTTAGGCTCCCCGGAATCTCTTTAGCAACGCTAACGTCAGGACGGCCGGGATCTTACCGGCCGGATCAGCCCGATCCGAGCGCGTCAGCCGGCCACTGTCGCACACCCGCGGGGCTTGCCGGCCGGAATGCGGATCATTACCAGCGCGGCGTGGTGGCGCCCTGCAGGACCGCCGAGATTTCCTCGACCTGGTCCAGCTCGCCCGCGGCGACCTTCATGACCAGTTCGTAGGCCTGGTCGTTGGTGAACGTCAGGCGGCGGCCGTTGAGGCCGTAGAAGGCGATCGCCGCGGCGAGCGCGAGCCGCTTGTTGCCGTCGATCAGGGCATGGTTGCGGGCCAGCGAGTGCAGCAGCGCGGCTGCCTTGGCATCGAGGGACGAATAGGCGTCCTTGCCGAACGCCGTGGCCTGGGGACGGGCGAGGGCGGCCTCGAGCAGCCCGTAATCGCGGACCAGCACCTCCGGCCCGAGGACGCGCCCGGCGACGTGCAGCAATTCCGGGAGCGTCAGGTAGATCACTGGCCGAGCCGCTCGAGCGCCTCAGCGTACCTGGGCAGCTCTTCATCGAGCACCTGATCTAGCAACTCGGCGCGGCTGTGGTTCTCCACATACTCACGGATCGCCTGCCGGACCACCTCCTGCATCGACCGGTGCTCAAGCTCGGCGCGGCGGCGCAGCGCGTCGGTCTCATCGTCGGCAAGCCGCAGAGTCATCGCCATGCGATTATGGTATCATAGCTGATACCACCGGCATCGCTAGCATAGGGCCGCGGCGAGCCGCCGGTTCGGTGCGAAAGGAACCGACGGTCCGGCAGGGGCATCAAGGGTGATGCCGATCAGCAGCATGACGCTGGGCGACACGCCCGATCCGGGGATAACGCGCGGTCACCCGATGCTCGGTACGCCTGGGTGGGATGGTGCGCGGCTGGCTACGGCCGTGCAGAACGGGACGATCTGGCGCGAGACGATCTCGCGCATGGGCTTTCTGCGAGGCGGGGCGGGGCATGCCATTCCGGCATCCTCTCTTTCGCTCGCCTTTTCGGCGTGGCATCTCAATGAGGTTTTCTCAGCAACTTTCAGCTGATCATCTTGTGCTCGAATTGCACCAGGACGAGCACGGTTTTGGCGACGTCGCCGATCGTCGCCGGGCTGACTATGACGCGCTGCAGGGCGGGCCAGCGCTGGGTCATCAGGGCGAAGCCGCGTTCGCCCTGGTAGCGCAGGGAACGCAGCAGCGCGTTACGGGTTTTCGTGTTGATATCGAGCTCGCCGCGGCACGGCTTCCTCACCGGGACGAGCACGCCCGCGCCGGCCCCTTCGTAACCGGAATCGGCCAGGATAGGCAGCTTCTTCAGGTAGGGCCGGGCCTGCGGCGGGACGAGCTCGCGGGCGGCGGTCAGCTCATGGGTGCTGCCGGGCAGCACGTCCGAGACCCACAGCGGCACGCCGTGTCTGCCCAGACGGGCGTTATGCCGCGAATGACCGACTCATGCTCGCTGGGAAAACCCTCAATATCGTTCGCCCGTTTCCAGGTGTGTTACGGCAATACGCATGTTGCAGAGGAAGCCCTTAGAAGTCGCACTTGCCTGTCGGCGGCGCTAAGTTAGGTGGCTGGTTGAGCGGGTGGTTCGGTGTGAATGGGCGGCGTGCGCCTGAAGCGGCTTGACCGCTGTGCGCACGTCGTGGGGTGCAGGTGACTGGGCGGTCGCCGTGCTTCGGCTATGTCGAGGCCTGGTGGTGCGCGGGAAATCAGGGGGGGTCTTATGTTCTGTTCGAAGCTGGTCCGGTCGGCGGTAATTGTCGGCACGGCGGCGCTGCTGGCGCCTTTGATGCCAGGGCCGTCGGCCTCTGCGGCGACCGCGGCAGTGCCGGATCCGTGGGCGTCTTTCGTCTCGGCGGTACAGACGGTGAAGACCGCGGCCGACGGCGTGGCGGCGGGCAGCGTGCCCGTCACAACGCTAGAAACGGCGGACACTACCCTGGCGACGTCGTTCGGGCAGGTCGGGGCCTCGTTCGACACTGTGGCGACCTCGCTGGCGGGGCAGGTGACTGCGTTGAGCAGGCTGAGCCAAGCACGCGCGTCGCTGACCGCCTCCTATGACAAGCTCGGCAGCGACGCCCAGGCCCTTGTCTCCGGGGTGGGCGCCGGCCAGCCCGGCTCAGATGCGGTGGCGGCGGTGGACTCCGACGTGGCAGCGCTGCTGAGCACGCCCAGCACGACGACGAGCGCGGACACCGGACCTGATGTGCGTCCGGCGTCGCATGCGGCGATCCCTGTCGTCCAGGATCCGGCCAGCTTCCACCCGTCTTTTGGCAACGAACCGGGTCCAGCGGTCCAGAACGAGGTGCCGACGACGTCGGTGAGCCAGCTCGCGTCCTCCCTGCGCAGCCCGCAGGCCATTTATGACTGGGTGCTGACGCATGTCGTGTTCACTCCCCAGTGGGGTGTCATCCAGGGAGCTGACGGCTGCCTGCAGAGCCTTCAGTGCGACATCCAGGACACCGCTGCCCTGCTCGCGGCCCTGCTCCAGGCGGACGGAGTGCCTGTCCGCTTCGTCACCGGGGTGGTCGAGCTGGGGCCAGCCCAGTTCGAAGCGGCGATGGGCGGTTTCACCAGCCTGCAGGCGGCCGAGGCGGCAGCCGCGGACGGCGGCATCCCGATCGCGGTCCAGCAAGACGGCCAGCGGATCACGGGTGTGCTCATAGAAGATGTCTGGGTGCAGGCGGACCTGGACAGCGAGGACGCCTGGGTGGAAGCGGACCTGACCGGCCAGGATGGCTCCGGCCCTGGCCCGTCCGATGGCGGGTGGGTATCGATGGACGCCGCGCTTAAGCCGATGGTGTTCCTCCGGCCCGCTGATCTGGCCGGGGTCGCGGGTGTCGGACCGGGTACCTTGACGTCCCTGGGCGCTGGCGCTCTCATCGACCCGACCGTGCCCACTGTCACGGGTCTGGACGCCGGACGCATCCAGCAGGCCGTCACGACCTGGCAGGCCCGCATCGCCGCCTACGAGGCGGCCAGGGCTGCTCAGGGAGCCACGTTCGGTGAGGTCTTCGGAGGCGAGACGCTAGCTGTGGACCCGCAGTCTCTCACCCTGGGTCCTCCCGGCCGGATCGTCAGCAGCAATCCGCCCTCCTCAGCTATCCCGGCCGGCCAGTCTTGGTCCACGGCCGTCAGCATCGTGTCGGCTGACGGTACGCAATCGCTGAACCTGACCATACCGACGTCGACCTTCGCCGATCAGCGGCTGACCCTCGGGTACGTGCCCGCCACCGCCGCCGATAATCAGCTCATGGCGGCATTCGGCGGCCTTTACAACACGCCGCCTTACCTGCTGGACGTGCTGCCCGTGCTGTACCTGAATGGTCAGCCCGCGGCTAGCGGCACCGCCGTGACGATGGGCAGTGAGCAGCAGGTCACCGTTACCTTCACCGAGCCGTCCGGCGCGACCGACAGCTCCACCCATGTCATCACCGCGGGCACTTTCGCCGTCGTCGGGGTGGGCCTGAGCCAGAGCGGCTCCGATGTGCTGGCAGCCCGCAGCCCGTACCTGGCCGCCACAATCGCGCAAGCGCATGAGGGGCAGCCCGTGGAGCTTGACGACGTCATCGGCGAAACGCTGGAGGACCAAGAGCTGGAGTACTACGTGGCCCTTGATGCCTATGCGCGGATCGAGGCTAACCAGAACAACGTCCTAGTCAGCTACCGGCCACGCGAGATGCTCATGACCTTCGCCCCCGCCTTCACCTACGTCGGCGATGTGCCGGTCAGCGTGAACGGCGTCAGCATGGGCATGGACTTGCGGGACTTCATTGTCACCGTCCAATCCCGCGACGGCGACGCAGGCGCTGCCGCCAGCACGCTGCTGAACATCTCCACCATGTCGTCGGCCTGGGAAAGCGGTATCTTCCAGCTCACCCAGGACGACCCAGCGATCTCCACTGAGGTCCTGCTCGCCCAGGCCTCTGCGAGCGGCGTCCCGGTCGTGGGTATCACGGCGGGCAACGTGAGCGAGGCCCTGTCCCATCTCAACCTGCCCGACGCCTACGTCGCCGACATACAAGCCGAGGCCAACTCGGGCCAGCTGGTGATGGTCCCCGAATCCCAGCTCACCGTCAACGGATGGTCCGGCGCAGCCTGGGCCGCCTTCAATCCTGACGGCGGAGTCGGCGAGTTCATCGGCGGCGGCGTGGCCGGCGGAAGCACCACCACCCAGACCCAATCGCTGACTGCTGATAAAAACCTGGTCGACGAGGCCTTTGATGCTAGCGCGGGAACCATCGGAGAGCAGACACTGAAGGTCGTCGGCCAAGCCGGACTCGCGGCAGTTGTCAACGTTGCCGGAGAGGTGGGGAATGTCCTCAACGTCAGTCAGACTGCCTTCGAAGTCGAACAGGCCACCGGCAGTGATCTCAAGGGAGAACAGGCCGGCGCAGTGCAGCTACTGGGAGCATCGGCCCTCGCTGGGATCACCGATTCCATCATCGCCACCGCGGCAGCCGGGGGCACCGTGACCCTCGCCACCATCGTCACTGCCGCCGTTCCCGTCCTCGCGTCGGCAATCGCCATAGGACTCATCGTCTCCGGTGTCGTTTACCTCATCAAGAATTCATCCTGACCAATCCGCGGAAAGCGACGCCGTCAAGGCCGCAGGCTCAGCCTGCGGCCTTGACAACGCGGTTCGTCGCCCTGCAGCCCCGCGAGCGGCTCTCCGGGGCCGAGCATCTTGTGGAGTGCGTCCTGAACGCTAGCCCAAACAGAGCCCGACTGAATTCGGACCGGCGGCCTTTACCACCCCTACCGGATGATCTGCGTGCGCCAAACACGAACTGCCGGATGCGCTCGGCAGGCGAATATTCGGCAGGGATCCGTTCTCGGATGGCTCACTTCCTGGCTACGGTCCGTCGTAGGTGTCGGCGTAATAGGATTGTGGGGGATACGGCACCGGTTCGGGGTGGGTCCTTCGGGCGGTAACAGGTCATGGGAAGATGGCCGATGAGGAGTCATGGAAACGACCATCGGATTCGACCTGCGTTCGATCGTCTCGGACCCCAATTGGACCGCAGATCGAAGGGCTCGCCATCTACTGCGCCGTGACGTTCCGTCGGTACGATCGGTCGATCCGCTGGTCTGGGTGCGGCCGCCGGGACTCCCGCCCCCACCGGAAGCCGGGGAGCTGTGGACTGATCTGCCCGGCCTGCTCGCATCGGCGCGCGCACTAGACGGGGCTGGCGCCGTGGTGGTACGGGTCACGGCGCTTGGAGAGGACGGGGAAACGCACGAAGGTCTTGATCCGTCCGCGCCGGCCGTTGAGCGGTATGACCTGCTTGGCTATGACGTTGCCGACTACGACCTGCTGGGCGGCCTGACCAACTGCGGCTATACGCCCGGGGAAGCGGCGTCGCTGGCGCCGGTCTGGGCACCGCTCCTCAACGAATGGCACCTGTTCGGTAATCCCGACGATGCGGTGGCGTACGCGGCGGTCACGGCGCGGCGAGTGCCCGAGCATGCGCCGTTTTTCGGCTACGGGATCTATCAGCTGCGCTGAACGCCGCCCACGCCAGCCAGTTCCGCCGCGCAGCCTGCCTGACAGGCCACTTATGGTGAGGACGCTTCGAAAGATCCGATGCTCCTATTTCTCGTCAAGGCTTTCTTCTCGGTCATCTGGTATTTGACGAGCGTGGGGTTTGCTGAGGGACGGACACGACAGGGATGGGCCGCTCCTGGCGGGAGGGCAGGCTCCTATTAGGTCACGAGGTCAGCTGGGTAAGGGGATCCGGAGCGGCCGGCAGATCGGATAAAGGCCGGCACGGGGTGCGGCAGCCGTTCGGGGGGCCAGGCCGCTCCGGAAGCTGTGATGGGTTAGCCGTTGGCGGTAGTGATGGCGCTGGTGACCAGGGTGATGTTACGGGCATCCAGGTTGCCCAGGACGGTGCGCAGCCGGACGCTGATGGCGGGATCGCCGAGGCTGGCGGCGATCCGCAAGATCGCCTGCTCGGAGGATGCGCAGGGCAGCTGCCCGGTGTCCAGGGCGTGCAGGGCCGCGTCCCAGCCGATCGTGGCGAGCGGCTGGCCGGTGCTGATGCTGGTGCCGGTGCTGATGATGCGGCGGAACGCGTCGCGGTGCAGGAAGTTCTGGTGGCTGATGATCAGCTCGACGGCGGCGGTGTCGGCCAGGATGCCGTCGGCGGCATCCCGGAGCTGGCCGGTCAGCTCCTGGACGGGAATCGTGGCGGCGTTCATGGTGATGCCTCCTGAGAGAAAGAAATGGGTAGCTGCGGGCCGGGCCCGGATCAGCGTGGTGGAGGGCAGGCTGTTTTCTGGTCACGAGGCCAGCAGGCGGAGAGGGTCCCGGGGCGGCTGGCGGATCGGATCAAAGGCCGGCACCAGGCGCGGCAGCCGATCGGAGGGCCAGGCCGCCCCGGGGAAAGCTGCGGGTGTCAGGCGGCGTCGCGGAGCTGGCGGTAGACCTCGCGGGCGACGTACCGCTTCAGGCAGCGGATGATCTCTTTCTTGGACAGTCCTTCCTTGCTGCGGCGGTCGGCGTAGGCGCGGGTGGCCGGGTGAGAGTTCATCCTGACGATCACGATCCGCCACAGCGCGCTGTTGGCCTGGCGGTCGCCGCCGCGGTTGAGCCGGTACCGGCCGGCGGTCTTGCCGGAAGAGGCGGGGATCGGGGCGACGCCGCACAGGTGCGCCCACGAGCTTTCGCTGCGCAGCCGCTCCGGGTGATCCCCGGCGGCGACCAGCAGCAGCGCGGCGGTGTCCGGGCCGACGCCGTGCAGGGCCAGCAGGCCCGGCGCGCGTTCGGTGACCAGCGGGCCGATCAGCTCATCGAGGCGGTCCAGCTGGCCATCGAGGAACCGGGCGCGGCGGCCGAGCTCGCGCAGCGCGACCCGGGTCGCGTAGCCGGGCACGTCGCCTGGCCTGGGCCGCAGCGCCGCGATCGCCTCTATCAGCTGCGCCGTGGAGCGCTGGGCGAACCGGGCCCGCAGCTCCTCGGGGCCGGTCATGATCAGCGCCCGGGCCTGGTTGACCGCCTGGGTCCGCTCCTGGCGGGCGCTGCGCTTGGCCACCATCAGCGCCCGGATCGCCTCCACCGCCCCGTCGCGGCCCCGCGGCGCCCCCGCCGCCCGCCCGGACTGGGCGGCCCGGGCCGCGCTGACCGCATCCAGCGGATCGGACTTGCCCTGCCGGTGCCGGTCCTGCCGGTCCGGGCGATCCACCTCCACCACCCGCACCCCGGCCGCGGCCAGATAGCGGGCCAGCCCGGCCCCGTAGCTGCCGGTGCCCTCGACGCCGGCCACAGCCAGGTCCCCGAAACTGCGCAGCCAGCCGAGCAGTCCCGCGTACCCGGCCGCGGTGGCCGGGAACTCCCGTACCCCCAGCAGCCCCCCGATCGAGTCGAGCGCGGCCGCGACATGCATGTCAGCGTGCGTGTCCACGCCGCCGGTGATAACGCGCGTGTCTTCTACGATGGTCATAGCCGTCCCTTTCATGGTTGAGGGATGGCACGCACCCGCTGGCCGTCGGACCCGTGAACCCCGGCCTCTTGCACAGGCCAGGCAGATCAGACCGGCAGCGCCGGTGGGTGCCAGGACTGGGACCCGGCCGACACGCCGGTAACAGGACAACCTTGACGGCGTCGGCCGGATCGGGGGTCAGGCCGGGTCCCAGGCCCCGACACTACGCCCGAGCTACCGCGAAACCACTGAAGCAAGGCGTGTGTCGGAGCTTCTCTCATCATCCCTG
>Ga0181525_10003324_pt1 | contig 12801 bp, 9 predicted proteins | sample PEATcosm2014_Bin_48_FD_121100 | JGI IMG/M metagenome (GOLD analysis project Ga0181525, IMG submission 121100) | Peatland microbial communities from MTU Mesocosm Facility, Houghton, MI, USA - PEATcosm2014_Bin06_10_metaG | ecosystem: Environmental > Terrestrial > Soil > Wetlands > Peat | place... | reverse complement strand
GGTCGGCGGCGACATGCGCCTCGACCTCTTCCATCACCTGTCCGGTCAGGGCACGCGCTACTTCGTCGACCGGTTTCCAGGCGCCCTGGCCGGCCGGATAACCGCGGCGGCAAATGCCGCCTGGACCATCGAGAACTCCCTGACCTGGCAGACGATCCCGCCCGGGGCCGCGGTGATCGGCAGCATTTTCGTGCTGGGAAGCATCAACTGGCGCCTGACGGTCGCGCTGCTGGTAGTCGTGACTGCTTTGGGCGCAATCATCGCCTGGTTGGCTTCACAAGGACGCGAGCTGCACAAGGCATTCGCAGGCCAGGCCGCGCATGTGAGCGGCGATCTGACCGATATCGTCAGCAACATCGTGCTGGTGCGCGCCTTCGGCGCCGCGCGGCGCGAGCAGGAACGGCTGAGCTTGAATATCGCAAACGAGATGCAGGCGCAGCGCGCCAGTCTGCGCTCGCTCGAGCGACTGCGCCTGTTTCACGCGCTGACCGTATTCTGTGTGACTGCCGGTGTGCTGGTCTGGTCGGTCGAATTATGGCGGCGGCATCAGATTTCGACCGGTGATGTGGTGCTGACCACGACACTGGGTTTCACGGTACTGCATGCCTCGCGCGATTTCGCCATGGCGATGGTGGATCTCGTACAGCAGTTCGCCAAACTCGGTGAGGCGGTGCAGGTGCTGGGCCTGCCCCACGAAATGGAGGACCCACCCGAGGGCGAACCACTCCTGGTCACGCACGGAAAAATCAGCTTCCGCAACGTCAGTTTCAGTTACCCGAACAAACAGCACGTACTGAGTAATTTCTCATTGGAAGTGCCCGGTGGCCAAAAGGTGGGTCTGGTGGGCCGATCCGGAGCCGGTAAGTCCACTATCGTGGCGCTGTTGCAGCGACTGTACGATCCAGATGCCGGCGAGGTGCTGATCGACGGACAGAATATCGCGAAGGTGAAGCAGGAAAGTCTGCGCAGTGGCATCGCAGTCGTGCAGCAGGATATTTCCCTGTTTCACCGTACGTTGCTCGAGAACCTGCGCTACGGACGGCCTGAGGCGAGCGACGAGGAGGTATTCCGCGCGGTCGAGGCCGCCCAGTGCACGGAGTTCATCAAGCAGCTGCCGGATGGGTTCAACACCATCGTGGGCGAGCGCGGCATGAAACTGTCCGGTGGCCAGCGCCAGCGCCTCGCCATAGCCCGCGCATTTTTGATGGATGCGCCGATCGTGCTCCTGGATGAGGCGACATCCTCGCTCGATACCGAATCCGAGCAATCAATTCAGGAAGCGCTGGCGCGCCTCTTCAGGGGACGCACGGTGATCGCGATTGCGCATCGTCTGTCCACCCTCGACGCTTTCGATCGCATCATCGTGATCGATCAGGGACGCGTGATTGAAGATGGCCCGCCGCGACGGTTGCTGCAGACGCGGGGCGTCTACAGCGGAATGTACGGTCGCCAAATGCGAGTTGGCGCGGAGTAATTGCCATGAACCGATCAGGATGCTATGCAGCGCTGTGCGCGGCGCTCGGACTAGCCGGGTGCACCGGCATGCGTGCAACCACGGCCGCCCTGCAGGTCCCGCCACCTCCGGTCGCGGATTATGAGGCGCTGCCGCCAGCTCAGCCGAATCCACCGACACCAACGCCGATTGCAATCAGTCCCAGCGCGACGAGCACTGAGAGCGCGCCGCCTCCCAGCGCCAACGCCGAGGTCACCAATTGCGTGCCGGCCAAACCGCAGCCAGAGATCAAGCCGAAGCCGGTACGCAAGCCGCCGCCGCAATCGCCGCCTGCGCCCTCAGCCGCCAGCACGACGCTCGAGGCCTTGGTCGACGCCCAAGTCAGCGCGATGCCGGTGCCGGTCTTCTCCGTTCTCGGTAAGCGGGTCAAGGGACCCGATGGCGAGGACTTGGGTCGGGTCGTTGATGTGCTGGCCGACGCGAGCGGCCGCGTGCGCGTTGCCATCATCGACTTCGGTGGATTTCTCGGCGTGGGCGATCGACGCATTGCCGTGGAATGGCCGCTGCTGCGCTTCAATCCCAACGGCGCCGATGCAGCGGTGTCATTGCGCGTGGGTCAGGACAAACTCAAGACAGCCCCGGAGTACAAGGAAGGCTCGCGTCCACTCACATTGATGCAGCCGGCGCCGTCCGAGACGGCTGCGAGCGCCCAATCCGCAGCTGGGGCCGGCAACAACGTCAAGAAGTGAGTGAATGCCTGCTGCACTCGACAATCACGGCTCGGCGGACCCACGACGAGCAAGCTTACCCCCGACTGCGGCCGGTCGCGGGCTCGATTGGTTCAATCTGTTCGTCGCGAACATTCAAACCGGCTTCGGACCCTTCGTTGCCGTCTACCTCATCAGCCAGAGATGGACTCAAACGGAAATAGGCCTGGCGCTCAGCATCGGCACGGTCAGTTCCATGGCGAGCCAGGTGCCCGCTGGCGCGTTCGTCGATCTGATACCGAACAAGACACGCGTTGCGGCGTTCAGCGTGATTGTCTTTGCCATCAGCGCCCTGATGTTCGCACTGCATCCGATCCCGCTGTTCGTCTACCTGGCGGAGATCCTGCACGGCATATCAAGCTGCACACTCGGGCCCGCGATCGCCGCCATGAGCCTGGTCATTGCTGGCCGTTACGGCATGGGATTACGACTCGGCCGCAATGCGCGCTATGCCGCGGTCGGCAACGGTATCGGCGCGGCGCTGATGGGGGCCTGCGGCCAGTATGTATCGGAACGAGCAGTGTTCTATTTGACCGCCGCGCTGGTCATGCCGGCGCTGTTCGCGCTATTGCCACTGCGTCGCGCTGCGGTAGCCGGCGCCGAATTGCGGCCGCCTGCGCGCGGAGCCGGAGAGAGTCGCGTCAAGCAGCTGCGAGTGCTGACGCAGGGGAGCCTGCTGATCTTTTGCGCTTGCGCGTTGCTGTTCACGTTCGCGAATGCACCGACCCTGATGCTGATCAGCGGCACTTTGACCGCGAAGGGCTCGAACCCGAGTCTGCTCATTGCGGCCTGCATCGTGCTGCCACAAATCGTGGTGGCACTGGCCTCGCCGGCGGTGGGCCGCTTTGCCGAGCGCTATGGTCGACGCATCGTGCTGATGGTCGGCTCGAGCATGGTGCCATTGCGTTGCCTGGTCTTTGCAGTCACTCAAAATCCGCCGGTGCTGGTTGCCGCGCAAGTCTTCGACGGCATCGCCGGGGCGTGTTTCGGGATCATGGTGCCGTTGATTGTCAGCGATGTCGCCGGCCGTTCGGGCCATTTCAATCTGGCCCTCGGCGCCGTGGGACTCGGTATGGGTTTAGGCAGTACTTTGAGCATGCCTGCGGCGGGCTGGATGGCGGATCATCTGGGCTCGCGGCCGGCCTTCTTCGCGCTGCTGGGTATCGGAGTGCTTGCCGTGCTCGCGGCCGCCCTAATGCCGGAGACGCGACCCAGCAGGGACGCGGAGCAGGACAGCGATGCGGGCGCAAATCAATATGCCGTCGCGGCCGAACCAGCGGCGGTCATGGGGGCAGGCCAGTCGATCACAGCGCTCAAGGCGCCGGCGGACATACCGGCCGGACCGACCTCGCGCCGGCGCGCTTGATGGCGGGGCGTGCCGCGCGCCCAGCGATTCTCGATTAGTGCCGTACCACGACCACCACGTCGCCATCGCGGCGCGTGACCGTGGTCGCCACATCATCGCCGTAGCGATGCACCATGACGTCGGCGGAGCCGCCGCTCAGGCGCAGATTGCGCAGGTGAACGTGGTCGATGAAGCCGGGCAATTCGGGCCGATTGAAAGCCACTTCGCGACTACTATCCAGCAGCTCGAGCCCGAGCGTTGCCTGCAGAAGGCAAAGAATACTCGCACTGGCCCACGCCTGGGGTGAACAGGCCACCGGATATTGTGTCGGCGCGCTGCGCTGGCGGCGAACGAAGCCGCAAAACAGTTCGGGCAAACGACGCAGATCCATATACGTCGCGGCGTCAAACAGGGCACCGAAGACCTTGCAGGCCGCGTGTTTCAAGCCGTAGCGTGCCATGCCCATCGCGATCAGCCCATTATCGTGCGGCCACACGGAGCCATTGTGATACGACATCGGGTTATAGCGCGCCTCGGACAGCGCGATGGTGCGAATGCCCCAGCCGCTGAAGATCGCCGGCGAGAGCATGGTCTGCGTGACGCGTTGCGCTCGCTCGCTCGAAGCTATGCCAGTGAGCAACACTTGGCCCGAGTTGGACGAGATCACGCGACAAGGCTGCTTGGCGCCGTCGAGCGCCAGCGCGTACACCGACAGCTCCTCGCACCAGAACATGTCTTCGAAGCGTTGACGCAGCCTCGCCGCCTCCACTTCAAGGGCCGTGGCCCTGGCGTGATGACCCAAGGCCCCCGCAAGCAATGCTGCGTGCCGCTTCGCGCCGTAGACATAGGCCTGCACTTCGCACAAGGCGATTGAGCCTTGTGCCCTGCGCCCATCGCTGTGAAAGATCGCATCCTGCGAGTCCTTCCAGCCCTGGTTCGCCAGGCCTTCTTTGGATTGCCGGTAGTACTCGACAAAGCCGTCGCCATCGCGATCGCCGTAGACGTCGATCCAGCGCAATGCGGCCTCGGCATTCGGCCAGAGCGAGCGGACAGTCTCCAGATCCCCGGTGCGAGCGAAGTACTCACCCAGCAGCAGCACGAACAGCGGTGTGGCATCGACGCTGCCGTAGTAGCGACCGAACGGCACTTCGCGCAGATTCGCCATCTCCCCGTGCCGCATTTCGTGCAATATCTTGCCGGGCTCGGCATCGCGTTCCGGCTCGCTGCTGCTCGCCTGTGTGTCGGCAAGAAAGCACAGCACGCCCTTTGCGATCGTAGGATCGAGCCACAACGTCATGAGCGCGGTAATGATCCCGTCGCGCCCGAACGGGGTGCTGAACCAGGGTGTGCCGGCGTACGGATACAGACCCTTGGGTGTTTCGGTTACGAGCATGTAGAGATCGGACACGCAGCGGCGCACGACTTCGTTGAAAACGGAATTGGAGCTGTCGATGCTGGCCGCGCGCGCACTGGACTCGCGCAGTGCGTGGCGCGCAGCGCGCTTGTGCCGATAGAAGCTGCGGCCGCTCCATTCGCCGCGCGCTCGCTCGGCAACCCCGTAGCGCAGGTACATGCGCCGGGCTTCGTGCGGCTTGAGCATCAGCTCGTAGGCTGCGCGGGATGTCGTGAGGACTTTCGGGGCGGGCGCGAAGCTTAGGCGCGTCGCGCGCTCGATCTGGTCCAACCCCATATAGCGCAGCAGCACGTCACAATCGCTCTCCAGTTCCGCGGATGATTCGCCTCGGGCCGCACGCTTGTCGCCGCGCACCTCGAACAGATCGGCGAAGTCCGACGCAAAGCGCAACGACAGACGCACCTGCAGCGGATGGTCGCTGAAATTTCGCACCAGCACACGCTCGCAGCAGGCGCCGTCCCATATGAACTTGATACGGTGGATGTGAATCTGCTCCCGCCGCAGCGCAATCTGACCGCCGATCAACAGATCGGAATTGCTCAGATCGGCGCTGAACACGGCGTTGTCGTCCTGGGTCATGGAGCTCAACAACAGCGGCCGCGACTCCTCGAGCAGCAATTGAAACTGCGACAGGATGCGCGTATCGCGGTGGTACAGCCCCTCGGAGTTGCCAGGCTCGCCGCCGATGTCACCCCGGTGATCGAAGACAGCGAAGGTATCGCCGTATTTCAGCGTGAGCGTGCGCCGTTCCTGCAGGTTCGGGCTGGCGGCGATTGCGTAGTGCGGCGCGGCGTCGGCCGCATTAACCGTGGACTCAGGCAAAGAGCTTGTACTCACGGGGGCCTCGCTGGGATTGTAAAACTTGCAGGGTGTTGTGGCAGCCAATTCTGCAGTGGCCGCCGAAGAACAACAACGTCAGTCTCACTCTGGCAACGGGTTGCGATCTTTTGAGGTAAGTTAGTCACTAGAATCACTGCTCCTGGTGAGGGAACAAGTCATGAGAATTGCACAGGTCGCGCCGCTGATCGAAGCCGTCCCCCCGAAGTTATACGGCGGCACCGAACGCGTCGTTGCCTACCTCACGGACGCGTTGGTCGAGCTGGGGCACGATGTCACATTGTTTGCATCCGGCGACAGCCAGACCAAAGGCAAGCTCGTGTCGATCTGGCCGCGCGCGTTGCGTCTGGATCCGACCGTCAAGGATTATTTCGCGCCAATCTTCATGGAGCTGGAAATCGTCGCGCGCCGTGCACACGAGTTCGACATCATTCACTCGCATCTGGATTACTTCGGCTATCCACTGCTGCAGCGTGTGGGTGTGCCTTCGCTCACGACTCTGCACGGTCGGCTCGATTTGCCGGAGTTGCCGGCGCTCTACGAGTTGTACGACGACGTGCCCGTGGTCTCCATCTCGGATTCGCAGCGAGCTCCGCTGCCGCAAGCCAACTACATCGCAACCGTATTGCACGGCCTGCCGCAGGATCTGCTGACAGCAGGCTCAGGCGAAGGTCGTTACCTCGCTTTTCTTGGGCGCATCTCACCGGAGAAAGCCCCGGATGCGGCCATCCGCATCGCCACGGCCGCGGGCGTGCCGCTCAAGATTGCGGCCAAGGTCGATCGCGTTGATGAGGAATATTACAAAAGCACGGTCGAGCCATTGCTGTCTCACGGCGACATTGAATTTATCGGTGAAATTGCCGAGCATCAGAAGAATGAGTTTCTTGGGCGCGCGGCTGCGCTACTGTTCCCGATCGCCTGGCGCGAGCCCTTTGGGCTGGTCATGATCGAAGCAATGGCCTGCGGCACGCCGGTGATCGCATTTAATTGTGGATCCGTGCCCGAGGTGATTGACGAGGGCGTGACCGGATTCATCGTCAACAACGAAGAACAAGCCGCCGAGGCGGTGGGCAAGATCGGCACACTCAGCCGCACCGGAGTCCGCGCCGAATTCGACCGCCGATTCACTGCGCATCATATGGCCCAGAACTATCTCAAGTTGTATTCCAAGCTCACTAAGAGCCAGCGCACTGCAACTCGAGCGTAGCTCGAAGCTCTGCGCGCTTCAGTGGCTGCGCTGCTCGGCCGGCAAGTCGAACACCAGCACCTCGGCGGCCGCACCGTCGTGAAACTCCAGACTCGTGCCGCCGGAGATCTTGAGCGCATCTCCGGCCTCCAGGTGCGTGTCATTGAGGCTCAGTGAGCCACGAGCCACATGCACGTAGGCCTGGCGAGCGGCGCCCACGCTCAGCGTGGCGCGCTCCGTGCCATCAAACAGTCCCGCGTATAGCTTCACGTCCTGGTGCAGGCAGACTGCGCCTTGCTCCCCGTGGCGGGATGCCACCAGTCGCAACTCGCCGCGCTTCTGGGCGTCGTCAAAGTGTTTCTGTTCGTAGCTGGGCGTAATTCCAGTGCTGGAGGGGCGGATCCAGATCTGAAGGAAATGCACCGGCTCGCTCGCCGAGGGGTTGCGCTCGCTGTGCATAACGCCGCTGCCTGCGCTCATGCGCTGCACGTCCCCGGGAACGATAACGGAGCCTGTGCCCAGTGAATCCTTATGCTCGAGCTGGCCCTCGAGCACATAGCTGAGGATCTCCATGTCCCGGTGTCCGTGCGTGCCAAAGCCGCTGCCAGGGGCGACACGATCCTCGTTGATCACCCGCAGCACCCCGAACTCCACGTGCTCCGGATCGTAATAGTCCGCGAATGAAAAGGTGTGCCGCGACTGCAGCCAACCGTGATCGGCCAGGCCGCGCTCATTGCTTTTTCTAAGTTCCCACATTGTTCGTACCTCTCAAGTCCTGGAGGGAAGCGTAATATCTATTGATTCGAAGATAAATAGGGTAAATTCGCTTATATCATTCAATAAAATCGATCGATCATGCTAAAACTACCAAAGACGTCTGCTGATCAATGGGTTGCGCTAGCGGCGGTGGTTGATAGCGGCGGCTTTGCGGCCGCGGCGCAGGCGCTCGATCGCAGCCAATCGGCCGTTAGCTATCAGGTCAGTCAGTTGCAGCGAGCGCTGGGTTGTCGGCTGCTGGAGCTGCGAGGCCGCCGGGCGGTGCTCAGCGCTCAGGGTGAGGTGCTGCTCGCACGCGCGCGCGATCTGCTCGAGCAATGGCATGCGCTCGAGAGCTACGCGCACAGTCTCGCGCGCGGTTTCGAAGCAACCCTCAAGCTGGTCGTCGATGTCGCCTTTCCTCGCTCACGCCTGTTGGCAGCGCTCGAGGCCTTCCAGATTCGCTGTCCGCAAACGCGTCTCGATCTGAGCGAGGCTGTGCTGTCAGGCGCGGAGGAAGCCATTATCGATGGGTCAGCCGATGGTTCGGCCGACGTCGTCGTGACATCGCGCGTGCCGAGCGGCTTTCTGGGTGACTGGCTCTACGAGAGCGTGTTCCTCGCCTGCGCGAGTCCATCGCATCGCTTGCACGCGCTCGGCCGCAGCCTCACTGCGCACGACCTCGAACAGCAGGCGCAGGTGGTGCTGCGCGATTCGGGCGAGCGCGCGCCACGCGATGAGGGCTTTCTGGGCGCGCAGACTCGCTGGACTGTCGGCAGCCTCGAGGCCTCGCTCGCAATCGTTGAGGCGGGGCTCGCATTCGCGTGGTTGCCCGAGCACGCACTCGCCGCCTCGCTGTCGGCGCATCGATTGAAGGTGTTGCCGCTGCAAGCGGGCGCCAGTCGCAGCGTACCGCTCTATATCGTGCTCGTGCAGCCTGCGCGGGCGGGCCCCGCAGCGCAGACCATCCTCGAGCTGCTGCACCGCCATGCGCTCGACGGCCCTGATGCCGCATCGAGCTGACGCGCTTCAGGCATCGCTACGCCAGACGCGCATCGGCCCATTCGATCCAGTGCTGCACGGGTACGGCAGCCGTGCTGGCCAGATGACTGATGCAGCCGATATTAGCGGACAGGATCATATCGGGGCTGCCTGCAAGCAGCGCACCGAGCTTGCGATCCCGCAATTGATCGGCCAGCTGCGGCTGCAACATCGCATACGTGCCCGCGGAGCCACAGCACAAATGGCTGTCGCTGAAGGCCAGTACTTCGGCGCCGGATGTGCGCAGCATGGCTTCCACCACGCCGCGGATCTTCTGCGCGTGCTGCAGCGTGCAGGGCGGATGGAAGACCAGGCGCGCGCCCTTGCCCCGCTGCGCGAGCAGCGGCGTAAGCAGGTCTGGCAGCAGCTCGGCAACATCGCGCGTGAGCGCACTCACGCGTGCCGCCTTGAGCCCATAGTCCGCGTCATGGCGCAGCAGGTGAGCGTACTCGCGCACCATCGCGCCGCAGCCCGATGCATTCATGACCAGCGCTTCGGCACCCGCTTGGATATGCGGCCACCAGGCGTCGATATTGCGCTTGGCCTGCTCGAGTGCGCCGGCCGGGTCGCTCAGATGCTGGCGGATGGCGCCACAGCAGCCGGCGCCAGCGGGCAGCAGCAATTCGATGCCAAGCGCGTCGAAGACTCGCGCCGTGGCGGCGTTGATATTCGGGGACATCGCGGGTTGCACGCAGCCGGCGAGCAGCAGCATTTTGCGCGCGTGTCGGCGCTGCGGCCATGCGCCGGCGGGGCCAGCTGGCTGTATCTTGTGCTGCAGAGCCCTCGGCAGCAGCGGCCGCAGCCAGCGCGCCAGCTTCAGAGCCGGCGCGAACAGCGGGCCAGAGCACACCACCTTGAGCCCGGTGCGCCACACACGCGATCTGAGTGAGCGCGTGACGCGCTGGTCCACGACCCGACGGCCGATGTCCACCAGCCGTCCATATTGCACGCCGGACGGGCAGGTGGTCTCGCAACTGTTGCAGGTCAGACAGCGATCCAGGTGCTGCTGCGTCTTGATGGTCGGCTCTACGCCCTCCAGCACGCGCTTGATCAGGTAGATGCGCCCGCGCGGTCCGTCCAGTTCATCGCCCAGCAACTGATAGGTCGGACAGGTGGCCGTACAGAATCCGCAGTGCACGCACTTTTGCACAATCGCAGCGGCCTCAGCGCCGGCCGCACTGTCTTTGATGAAATCAGCCAGCTTGATCTGCATCGTGGCTCTTACAGGAGCATGCGGCCGGCATCGAATATGCCTGCCGGATCGAAGTGGGCGCGCAGGCGCTTGTGAATCGCGGCCAGCGCTGGGCTCAAGGGCGTGAACACGCCGTGGCTGCGATCGCCGCCGCGAAATAAGGTCGCGTGGCCACCCAGCGCCTGCGCTCGGCGACGAATCTCTGCGGCAGGCCGCGCCGAGCGAAGCCAGCGCAGCGCGCCGCCCCACTCGATCAGTTGCGCATCATCGAGCATCACCGCCTCAGCCGTCGACGGCAACGACAGGCGCCAGAGCGGCGCACCGCCCAGAAAAAACGCATCGGTGTGCTCCCTGACTGCCTGCCAGAATGCGGTCGCAGCGGCCTGCGGCATGGCCTCACCAGGCAATCGGTTGCGCGCCGCGCTCACCGCGGCAGCCGATCCGGACAGGCGCAGACTCAGTATGCCGCCTTGCCACGCCGAGGCGGAGATCGGCCACGGCTGCGCGCCCCATTCATTGAGTCTGGCCAGCGCGCCCACTTCATCCATCGGGATGCGCAGTGTGGTCTCCATGCGCGGCTTGGGCACGACCTTGAGCGCCACTTCGACCAGCACCCCGAGCACGCCCAGTGAGCCGGTGAGTAAGCGCGCGAGATCGTAACCGGCGACGTTCTTCATGACGAGGCCGCCACAGCTCAGCAGCTGCCCCTGACCATCGAGCAACTTCGCGCCCAGTACGAAGTCACGCACCCCACCGTAGCAGTAACCGTTGGCGGCGCGTCGTGGTCCGGCAAGTCCGGTGGCGATGCAGCCGCCGATTGTGGCGTGCATGCCAAAATGCGGCGGCTCGAAGGCGAGCATCTGCCCGCTTTCCTCAAGCACCGCTTCGAGCTGCGCGAGTGGTGTGCCACAGCGCACTGCGATCGACAATTCGCTCGGATCGTAATTGACGATGCCGTGCAGCGCGCGTGGGTCGAGCAGCGCCCCATGCGGTGTGTTGCCATAGAAGTCCTTACTGCCCCCGGCACGCACGCGCAACGGCGTGCGATCGGTCGCCGCGGCTCGGATCTGCTCGCTGATGGCGGCGAGTGCCTGATCCATCAGAATCTCGGCAGCTCAGGGAAGCGCTCATTGCCGGAGTGCACCTTCACGCGGCCATATTCCGCGCAGCGATGCAGCGTCGGCACGACCTTGCCGGGATTGAGCAGACCGCTCGGATCGAACGCGTGCTTGATGGCTAGAAAGGCGTCGAGGCTGGCGCGATCGAACTGCGAGCACATCTGATTGAGTTTCTCGACACCTATACCGTGCTCACCGCTGATGGTTCCCCCAAGCTGGACGGTCTGCTCGAGAATCTCCGCGCCGAACTGCTCGGCGCGCGCCACGGCGTCCGGATCCGCGTCGTCAAACAGGATCAGCGGGTGCAGATTGCCGTCGCCGGCATGAAACACGTTCGGGCAGTGAAGCCCATATTTGCGCTCCATCGCCTGGATTGCGGTCAGCATCTGGCCCAGATGTCGGCGCGGAATGGTGCCGTCCATGCAGTAGTAGGCCGGCGAGGCGCGGCCGGCGGCGGGAAACGCGTTCTTCCTGCCCATCCAGAAGCGCTGGCGCTCGAGCTCGTCGCGCGACACCTGCAGCCGCGTAGCATGCGCCTCACGTAACACGGCGCTCATGCGCTCGATCTCGTCCTCGACCTCCTCGGGCGTGCCATCGGACTCGCACAAGAGCACGGCCGCGGCATCCAGGTCATAGCCAGCGTGGGCGAAAGGCTCGACCAGACGCGATGCGGCCTGATCGAGCATCTCCAGGCCGGCCGGAATAATGCCGGCTGCGAGCAAGGCCGCGACCGCGTGGCAGGCGTGAGTCACCTCGGCAAAGCTCGCCATGATGCAGCGTGCCAGCTGCGGTGTGGGCACGAGCTTTACCGTGACTTCTGTCGTGACCGCCAGCATGCCTTCCGAGCCGACCACGACGGCGAGCAGATCCAGCCCGGGGGAGTCGAGCGCGCGGCCACCGAATTCGACGGTCTCACCCTCGATCGTCAGTGCGCGCACGCGCAGCACGTTGTGTACGGTGAGCCCGTATTTCAGACAATGCACGCCGCCGGAGTTTTCAGCGACATTGCCGCCGATCGTGCAGGCAATCTGGCTCGAGGGATCCGGCGCGTAGTACAGGCCATGCGGTCTTGCCGCCTCCGATATCGCGAGGTTGCGTACTCCGGGCTGGACCGTTGCGGTGCGCGCCTTCGGGTCGATATCGACGATGCGATTGAATTTTGCCATCGATAGCAGCACACCGGCCGGATGTGGCAGCGCGCTGCCCGAAAGCCCCGTACCAGCGCCGCGGGGTACCACCGGCACGCGCATGGCGTGACAGAGCTTGAGGATTTGCACCACCTGGGATTCCGAGTCCGGCAGCGCCACAATCATGGGCAGCTGTCGAAACAGGGTCAGACCGTCGCACTCGTAGGGGCGCGTGTCCTCATCGCGATAGAGCAGGCACTCCTCGGGCAGTACAGTGCGCAGCGCGGTGGCTACTTCGCGCTGGCGTATCGAATCGATTTGCGGGGTTGCGAGCAGAGGCGCAAGAGTAGCCTAAGCCGTCAGAGGCGTCACGAGCCGTGCCTGCGAGCCCCGGCGCCGTGCGCTGAATTCAAAAGCCCCACCATGGATGCCAGCTGACGCCCAAGGTCAGCATATTTGCATTGTAGTTGTAACCAATATTATCGCCGTTCGTCAGATGGGCCCATTCGGCATCCAAAGATGCGCCTCCGCCCAGATTGGCCTCCACGCCGCCCCCGTAGGATAG
>Ga0181525_10003323_pt1 | contig 12806 bp, 16 predicted proteins | sample PEATcosm2014_Bin_48_FD_121100 | JGI IMG/M metagenome (GOLD analysis project Ga0181525, IMG submission 121100) | Peatland microbial communities from MTU Mesocosm Facility, Houghton, MI, USA - PEATcosm2014_Bin06_10_metaG | ecosystem: Environmental > Terrestrial > Soil > Wetlands > Peat | place... | reverse complement strand
ACCATCGAAGAAGTCTACGAGCCTTATCTGATCCAGCTTGGTTTCATCGACCGGACGCCGCGCGGACGCGTCGGCACCGATCACGCGTTTGAATATTTCAAGATTCCGCGCAAGCCCTCTCGCGAGATGCAGAACAACCTGTTTTGAAAACAACCTTCCTGGCGCTTGGGTCCAACCTCGGCGATCGCGAAGCCCATCTGCGGGAAGCGCTGAACCGGCTGAAACCGGATGAGATTCGAGTAACGCGCCGCTCCTCCCTGTACGAAACAGCACCCCAGGAGCTGCTCGATCAGCCCTGCTTCCTGAACGCGGTGATCGAAGTGGAAACCAGCCTGTTTCCTCTGCAATTGCTGGCGTGCCTGCGCCAGATCGAGCGCCAGATGGGCCGCCGGCGGGTCACTCCGAAAGGTCCGCGCAATATCGATATCGACATCCTGTTTTATGGACGCAGCGTGATTCGAACCGCGGAGCTGGAGGTGCCGCATCCGCGCCTGGCCGAGCGCCGGTTTGTGCTGGAGCCGCTGGCCGAAATCGCGCCCGAATTCCGTCATCCAGTCACGGGCAAGACCGCGAGCGAAATGCTGGCTGCGCTCGGGCTGGGGCCAAATCCGCGCGCCCCGCAAGGAATTCGCCGCCTGAACGCTATGCTTTGACCGGTCGCGCCAGCAACCACTTCCGGTCCTTCCCGCTCATCTTCTCGGCGGCCAGACGCAGCACCAGCCGCGGCGCTCGCGTTCTCCAGCCATCCAGAAAATCCAGCACTTCACGTGGCCTCTTCGGATAGGTCTCCTTGAGCAGCCAGCCAACGCCTTTCTGCACCATATCGTCGGCGTCTTCGAGCAACAAACCACAAATATGAAAAATTGTTTCCCGGTTGCGCCCGGCTTTCGCCTCCTGGATCAGGGAAACCGCCGCGGCTCGGCGCTTCCATCGGTTCCTGGACCTGGTCCACGCAGCCAGCCGGTCAGCCAATCCCGGCCGATTCGCAATCGAAGCTGCAATCAACCAGGTGGACACGCCGTCGCAATGCGACCAGTTTCGTACGTAGCGATCGATCCACTGCTCGAACATCCGAAACTCACGCTCGCCGCACGCTTTGGCGAACCGCCAATACAGGTGGCACACCATGGCGCCTTCCTCCAGCCTGCCGCTCTTCCATAGTTCGGTAACGAAGCGGTCGCGCTCCTGAACCGGCCAGTGCTTCACTTCCCGGTACGCCAGCCTGGCCAGTTCCCGCACCTGCGGCGTCCGCACCCCGTAGGGCTTCACCGGCTCTTTGAAAAACCAGCGCAACCCAGCCGCAAACTCCGGATCGGCCGCAGCTTTTAGTTGTTGTCGCGTGGCCTTCCATAGCGCCGCGGCCGGGAATAGCGCCGCGGCCGGGAATAGCGCCGCGGCCTTTAACGACACCGCGGCGGTCATTCCCGGCAAATCCCCCGCTCGCTGCTCTCGATAAATTTCACCAGGCGCCGGGTATGCTCCGTGTTCAGCTCCGCTACAATCCTCGCCAGCGCGTCTTTCAACTTCAAGCCGGAGCGATACAGAATTCGGTACGCCGACTTCAAATCAGCGATCTCTTCTTCCGTGAAGCCGGCCCGCTTCAGCCCCACCAGGTTCACCCCTTTCGGCCGGACGTTGAAATCGGTGTAGAGAAAAAACGGCGGCACATCCAGATTCACGCGCGAGTTCCCGCCGATCATGGCCAGCCGCCCGATTTTCGAATATTGATGAATCACTACGCCGCCTGAAATGAACGCCTGGTCCTCCACATCCACGTGTCCCGCCACCAATGCGCAGCTCGCGATCACGGTATCGTTGCCGATCTTGCAATTGTGCGCGATGTGTCCGGACGTCATGATGTAATTGCCGTCGCCGATCTCGGTAGCGCTCTCCGGCTGTGTGCCGCGCGAAACCGTATAGTGTTCCCGGATGATGTTGCCGTTCCCAATGCGCAAGTAACTTCGCTCCCCGGTGAAGTGCTTGTCCAAGGGATCCGTGCCGAGCACCGTGCCTGCCGAAATCTCGTTGCGCTCGCCCAGCGTGGTCCAGCGTTTCACGTAGACGTACGGCTCAATACGGCAATACGGGCCGATCTCGACGTCTTCTTCGACGATCGCAAACTCCCCAATCTTCACCTGCGGCCCCACGCGCGCCTGCGCATGAACGCGCGCCGTTGAGGCCACCCAGGCGGAGGGATCGACGGGCATAAGTTTGTATGATACAGGCTGGGATGACAGAGGTGGATGACACCGGGGATGGAGGCAGAGCTTGCGGGTAGATGAAATCGCGCGGCGTCTGAACACAATCTACGAAGGCGCTGGGGATCTGGACATCGCCGGCGCGGCCACGCTCGAATCCGCCGGCCCTCGGGAAATCGCCTTCATCAGCAACCGCAAGGCCGCGGCACAAGCCGCTCAATCGTGCGCCGGCTGTCTGCTTGTGACCGGCGAATTCCCGGCCGGCCGTACTCTAATACGCGTCAGCGATCCACGCGCCGGCTTCGCCACTGTAATCAGCCTGCTTTATCCTCCTCCGGCCGTTATTCCTGGCATTCATCCCACTGCGGTGATCGCCACCGGCGCCGATATTGCGGCAACCGCCGCTATCGGTCCCTATACCAGCATCGGCTCCGGCGCGCGCATCGGCGAGCGCACCGCCATCGGCCCGGGTTGCGCCATCGGCGCCGGCGTTCGGATGGGCGCGGACTGTCTTCTGCACGCCCGAGTCACCATTTACGACCACGTCCGCATTGGCGACCGCGCCGTGTTGCACTCCGGTTGCGTCCTCGGCGCCGACGGCTTCGGATTCGTGCGCGGATCGAACGGCTACCAGAAATTTCCCCAGATCGGACGCGTCGAGATCGGCGACGATGTCGAAATTGGCGCAAACTCCTGCGTCGATCGCGCGGCTCTGGGCGTCACGCGCATCGGCGACGGAGTGAAACTCGACAATTTGGTTCACATCGGCCATAACTGCAGCATCGGCCGGCGCGTGGTGATTGCCGCGCAAACCGGACTCTCCGGTGGCGTCGTCATCGAAGACGATGCGGTGATCGGCGGGCAGGTCGGGATCGGAGACAAAGCTCGCATCCAAGCAGGCGCCGTATTAGGCTCCGGCTGCGGCATTCTCACTTCCAAGATCGTTCGCAAAGGACAGGTGGTTTGGGGAACTCCCGCCCGTCCGCTCAAAGAACACCTCGAGCAACTGGCAAATCTGGCCCGATTGCCGAAGCTGCGCAAACAAATCGCCGAGTTGGAAAAGCGCTCGCAACGCCTGCCTCGCGAGAACGGCTGATTAACTGGCGCCGGCCGCTCTCGCGCAAACTTTGCGTGTGCCGTCCAGGGAGCGCTCCAGAATAGCGTGGGCCTCCGCCACCAGACTTTGAAGCTGCGACATATACTGGCAGGCTTCGCATTGCCCGGGTGGTAATGTCATCTCGAGATAATACGCGATCGCCTCAATGGAACTCAGAGGCTGGCGCAGGTCGTGAACTAAATCGTGCAATCGATCCTCGGGCGAAGCTGTCATAACGGAAGCTTCTACGTAGCGAGGGCGAGTTTCGGCAAGAACAACGGCAGCGGCGGACATCGTGTTTCGGCATTCCCTTTCGATCGCTCGCAGGCCAAAGCTGGCCGAGCGAGCGTTCCGTTCAACACTTGGGGGAAATCGTTTTATAACCCTAAACAGGCGCGGGCGTCAAGAGGGTCTCGGTGAAAACACTAGCATCGATTTTCATAGTGAGTTGGCCTACCATTACAAGCGTCGGGTACCCGGCAGTTTCGGCTTTGCAATTGCGGCGATTGTGCCCTGAGTCACCCGCAAGTAGTCTGCCGGAGCCAGCAGAATCTGCGTCCCTCGAACTCCGGCCGAAAGCGCGACGATATCGAACAGCTGGATGGTTTCATCCGCGTACACCGGATAATTCCGCTTGCCGCCCAGCGCCGTGACGCCGCCGCGAATGTAGCCGGTGAGTTGTTGCACCTCGCGCAGCGGGACCAGATCCACGCGCCGGTCTCCCGTCACGCGCGCCAGCGCTTTGCCGTCCAGTTCCATATTGCCGGGAAGGATGGCGAGATACACGCCCCCCCGGTCGCCGCGCGCTACCAGCGTCTTGAACACCTGCTCGGGCGGAAGCCCAATCTTCCCCGCCACGGTTTCCGCGCTCAGATCGTCCGGGTCCACTTCATACTCGCGCAGCGTGTAGGGTACGCCCAGTTCGTCCAGAATCCGTGTGGCGTTGGTCTTCATTTTTGGTGAGCCATTTGGCAGGCGGCGCCCCCAGGCTTGAGAACCCGCCTTATGTTTTGGCTTCAAACTAAGTACACTACTTCAGAAATACGGCCACGTATCGACCAAACCGCTTGCTTACGCGCTCGGCTCATAACGAGCCGCGACCGTGAGGGAGCGGTTTGCGGCTAAATACGCGAGCGTATTTAAGAAACGGCGTACTAAGCAACGCCTGGACACAATTCTGTGGTTCTAGTGTTACACGATCATGTGCGACGCGGCCGGGATGGCGGACGATAAAATGCCTCGGCCAAGCCTGCACGGTAACAAAGTCATTCCGTTGTGGAATCTCGGCGGCCAGGATGGTTAGGGTCGGTGAATTCGAGCAGTTCGATGGGCGCGCCGTTTTCCACTATAAACGCGACGCGGACGCCGTCGGATGGGCTGTTAGGGGGAATCAGGATTTCGCGGCCAGCAAGCTCGGAGGCGAGATCAGTCACTTCAAACGCGACGTGCGGAACTTGCCGGACCAGATCAGGCACCGCGGCGTCCGCTTCGAAACGCATCCACTCCACACCGAATTCGCTCTTCTCGTGGCTGACAATAAAGAGTTTCAGGTGTTTCAAGTGGGTCTCGCCAGGCTTCGCTTCCCTACTGGGAATTCCGATGTGATGGTATCGGCGCATTGTTTTTCGCTCTCCGTGGGATGATTCTACGCTGTCGTTACCGCGTAAGCGCGCCCTCGTGTTCGGAATTTTGAGGCACGAACTCAATTGTATTCTACTGGTCTTGGCGCAAGGCAGATTCGGAATGGATCACGGGCCACCCGGAGGTGAGCTTACCGCTTGGAGTAGTAGTGTCGATGCTTTCGGTGAGGGAGTGGAGCTCAACCCAGTGCTCCTGACATGCCGCGGCGTTCACGTCACTTCCTCAATCATCTTCCCCTCCCACCCAACAACATCCACCGCCCGGCCTGCAAAATCCCCACCCGCCCGTGCCACAACCGAACTGGAGGTTTCTAATATGACAAACCCAATTCCCAACCCAATCCCTCAACCCGCCCGAGATCGCGCCAACCGCGCCAACTCCCTCCTGTCCACCGGACCCCGCACCGCCGCCGGTAAACACCGGTCCTCCCAGAATGCCCTCACCCACGGCCTCACCAGCCGCTCCCCCGTCCTCGCCACTGAGGACCCTGCCGCCTACCAGCTTCACTGCCGCCAGTTCTTCGACGAATACCAACCAGCCACTCCCACCGAAACCCAGTTCACCCGGGAACTAGCCGACACCGCCTGGCGCATCAACCGCATCCCCGCGCTCGAAGCCGCCCTGCTCGACCGCGCCGCCAACCCGCCCACCGAGCAGGCTCGCATCGAATTTGACATCGTCGACGCCCACCGCGCCCTAGCCACACTCGGCTTGCACTACCAGCGGCTCTCCCGCCAGTTCCAGAAAACCTCGAGCCACCTCCGCGAAATCCAATCCGAGCGCCGCCGCGAGCAGGAGCGCCACCTCAAACGCGCCGCCGCCCTCCTGGAACTGCATAAGCACAAAGGCATTCCTTACGACCCTACCGAGCTTTTTTCAGAACCTGGGTTCGTTTTTTCAGAACAGCAGGTCGAAGCCTTTTCCCAGCGCCTGATGCGTCTCAACCAGTCCCGCCACATCGAACACGTGCTCTTCCACAGTGGCCCACACTCGTAATTGTGGCGCACGCACTCGTGCGTGCCGCGTTCACACTCCTGTGAACGCCCTTGGGCCGGCTTCCCGCGAATGCCGGAGCAGCATTTTCTAATCCAAGGATGATCCTGAAATCGTGTTCCGTTTCCAATACAGAGTGATCCTGAACAGCGAGGGTTGGGAGGCCGCGTAGCGGACGGAGGCCCCACCGCCTCGCATGATATTCTAATGTGTTAGGCTCCCCGGCTAATCGCGAAGCTGCGCGCGGGCGCGAGGTTTTCACCATGTCAGGACATTCCAAGTGGGCGACCATCAAACACAAAAAGGCCGCCACCGACGCCAAGCGCGGGAAAGCGTTTACCCGCATAATTAAGGAAATCATGATTGCCGCCCGGGCCGGCGGCGGCGACGTGGACGCCAATCCCCGTCTGCGCAAGGCCGTCAGCGACGCCAAAGGCGCCAGCATGCCAGCCGACAACATCAAGCGCGCCATCATGCGCGGAACCGGCGAGTTGGAAGGCGGCCAGATCGATGAAATAACGTTTGAAGGCTACGGGCCGGGCGGCGCAGCCGTGCTGGTGCAGGTGGCTACCGACAATCGCAACCGGACGGTGAGCGAAATCCGCCACGTATTCTCCAAGAATGGCGGCAATTTGGGGGAAGTGGGTAGCGTGGCTTGGATGTTCGAGCGTAAAGGTCAGATCATCATCGAAAAGGACAAAGCCGGCGAGGATCAGCTCATGAACCTGGCGCTCGAAGCCGGCGCCGAGGACATGCGCGACGATGGTGAGGACTGGGAAGTGATCTCCGCGCCCGAAATGCATGAAGCGGTGCTGGAGGCCATCCGCAAGGCGGGAATTGCACCGGATTCCGAAGAAATCGCCATGATCCCCAAGAATCTGACCAAGCTGGAAGGCAAGAACGCCGCGGCCATGCTGCGCTTGAGCGAAGCGTTGGAAGAACACGACGACGTCCAAAACGTTTACTCTAACTTCGACGTCGACGAAAAAGAACTGGAAGCCCTGGCCTAGAGGCCTGGCTCAATATCCGGGCATTGCATGCGCATTCTCGGCATTGACTGCGGCGCCGAACACACCGGCTACGGCCTGATTGAAAGCGATGGCCGCTCCCATCGAATGATCGCCGCCGGATGCATTCAAACCAACCCGCGCCAGCCGCTGGAGCTTCGCCTGCTCGCCATTGCCGAAGGCCTGCGCGAGGTGATTCAGGCTCACACGCCCGAGTCGGCGGCGGTGGAAGAGGTTTTCTACGCGCAAAACGTGAAGACCGCGCTGAAGCTGTCGCACGCGCGCGGCGTCGTGCTGCTGACTATGGCCGAAGCCGGACTTGCGGTGGGCGAGTATTCACCGCTTGAAATCAAAACTAGCGTCGTAGGCTACGGCCGCGCCGAAAAGCAGCAAGTGAAGCTGATGGTCCATTCGCTGCTGGCGCTGGAGAACCGCATCGAGTCCGATGACGCTTGCGATGCCATCGCCGTCGCCATCTGCCACGCCACGCGATCTTCCACCCAACTCCGCTTGAGCGCCCGGGGTGTGGTGCGCACCCCCCGCGGTGAGAAGAACGGCTCCGCGCCGCGCTCCGTTTTGCGCGAGTTCTTCAAAACGGCCGCGCGATGAGGACCGCTATCGCAGCGCTGCTCTTGGCAGCGAGTTTCGCAGCCGGTCTGAACGCCGCGCCCCGGCTGTTCTACTCGAAATATTTCAAGGGCAGCGTGCCCGAATATGTCGCCATCACGGTGGAGTCCGGCGGCCACGTCACTTTTCAGGAAGCCAAGGAAGACGACAACCCCATCCAGATCCAATTGGATGCCGCCTCCACCCGGGAGATGTTCGACTTCGCCGAAAAACTCGGCCGCTTTCAGCGCCCGGTAGACGCTGGGCTCAAGATCGCGAACCTCGGCGTCAAGACCTTTCGCTTCGAAGACGGCGCCGAGCGTCACGAGATTCAGTTCAACTATTCCGGGGACGCGAGCGCCCAGGCGCTGCTGGACCGCTTCGAGCGCATCACCGAATCCGAAGAGCACTTTATCAATCTGGACCGCACTGCGCATTTCGAAAAGCTGGGCGTCAACGAAGTGCTGCTGCAACTGCAGATCACTTGGGATCGCAACCGGCTGGTTGACCCTGAGCAATTTTTGCCGCTTCTGGACCGCATCGCGAAAAATGAAAGCTACCTGCATATATCGCGGGAGCGCGCCGCAGTCATCGCCGACGCGATTCGGAAGCCGGCGCCGGCCAGGGATTCCCAAGAGGAGAAGCGGCCCCAATGATCCGGATGGCGTGGGCGTGCGTTCTCTTGGCTTGCCCCTTCTTGAGCGGGCAAACCCTTACTCAGGACGAACAGACCAGCCTGCAGCAAGCTTTGAGCGAAGCGGGCAATAGCTCGGCCGAGTTCGAACACGCCATCGAGAAACACCTGAAGCAATTTCCGAACTCGCCCCGCCGGGCCGAACTGGAGCGCGCGCTGGTGAAGGCAGCCATGGAGCTCAACGACGATCCGGAGCTGATCGAGTTTGGCGAAAGGGTGCTCTCCCGCGAGCCCGATAACATGCAGCTGCTGGAACACGTGGCTACCGCCTGGCTGCATCAGGGCGACAAGCCCGGCGCCCAGCGCGCCCTCGATCATGCACGCCGGCTGGCGGAACTGATTCAGACGGCTTATCAGAACGAGAAGTTTGAGCCGGGAGGCGGCCCCGCCCAGGTGCAGCGCAAGGAAGAGCTGGACCGCGGCCGCGCGCGATCCATGCTGCTGGAAGCTCGCGCCAACGGCCTGCTCGGCCACACAGATGATGCCATCCGTCTGGCGCAGTCCAGCTACAACATTTTCCCCAGCGTGGAAGCCGCCCGCGAAGCCTCGCGCTGGCTTTCGGCCGCCGGTAAGGATCGGGAGGCGCTGCAGTATCTCGCAAATGCGTTCACCATCGCCGGTTTACGTTCTTCGCAGCCGGATGGCGCTGCCGATCGCACTCGCATGGGTGAACTTTATCGCAAGTTGCATGGCTCGGAAACCGGCCTGGGCGATCTGATCCTGAAATCCTATGACGACACTTCTTCCCAGCTCGCCGCCCGCCGCGCTGAGTTGCGGGAGCTGGATCCGAACTCGCAGCTCAAGGATCCGATGCAATTCACGCTGTCCGGCCTGGACGGCGAAAAGCTTCCGCTCTCCTCGCTGCTCGGAAAAGTGGTGGTGCTGGACTTCTGGGCCACCTGGTGCACGCCCTGCCGCGCGCAGCACCCGCTTTATGAACAGGTGAAAGAGCGCTTCAAAGATACGCCCGGCGTGGTGTTCCTGGCGGTGGACGCCGACGAGGATCACAGCCTGGTGAAGCCTTTTCTTACCCAGATCAAGTGGAGCCAGAGGGTCTATTTTGAGGGTGGCTTGCAAAGCTTACTGCAGGTTTCTTCCATTCCAACCACTATTATTCTGGGCCGAAAGGGCGAGGTGTTTACCCGCATGAACGGATTCCTTCCGGACCGGTTCGTCGACATGCTCACCGACCGTGTGAATGACGCGCTGGGCAAGCCGCGAGCAGGCGTCAGCCCGGCGGCGAGTCTCAGCCCGGAAAACCATCCCAGCCTGGAAAACCACCAATGACTGCCCCACCGTTTCCCCGCGTCACCTGGATCGTACTGGACAGCGTGGGCGCCGGCGAAATGCCGGACGCCGCGGCCTATGGCGACGCCGGCAGCGATACGCTGGGCCACATCGCTTGCGCCCGCACGCTGCACTTGCCGAACATGGCGCAGCTCGGCTTGGGCAATCTGAAGGCGCTGCCGCACGTGGGCCCCGTAGACCGGCCGATGGCTGCGTTCGGTAAGTGCGCGCTCGCATCGCCTGGCAAGGACACTACCACCGGGCATTGGGAAATGGTGGGCATTCATCTCGCGAAGCCTTTTCCGCTTTTTCCGCACGGCTTTCCTCCCGAAATCATGCAGGAATTCGAGCGCCGCATCGGGCGCGGCACGCTGGGCAACTGCGCCGCTTCGGGTACCGGGATCATCCAGCAGCTCGGCGAGGAACACATGCGGACCGGCAAGCCGATCGTCTACACTTCCGCCGACAGCGTCTTTCAAGTGGCCGCGCATGAAGAAGTGATCCCGCTATGGGAGCTGTACAAGATCTGTGAAACGGCGCGCGAGTTGCTGCGCGGGCCCCATGAAGTGGGGCGCGTGATCGCGCGGCCTTTCGCCGGCCAGACAGGAGACTTCACGCGGACGTCCAATCGCAAGGATTATGCGGTTCCGCCTCCGCGCGGCATGCTGCTGGACCGGCTGCGCGAGAGCAACCTGGAGGTTTTCAGCATCGGCAAGATCTTCGATGTATTCCTGGGTCGGGGGATCGGCGAATACGAAAAGACCAAAAACAACGCCGACGGAATGGCGAAGACGCTAGCGGCGCTGGATGAGTTTGCGGGTGGTCTGCTTTTTGTGAACCTGGTGGATTTCGATCAGCTTTACGGACATCGTAACGACGTAGAAGGATACGCCCGGGCGCTGGAAGAGTTCGATGCCTGGCTGCCTTCGCTGTACCAAAAGCTTTCCGCCGAAGATTTATTGATAATTACAGCCGATCACGGCTGCGACCCTACGACACCTTCCACCGATCACAGCCGCGAGTATGTTCCGCTGCTGGTCTACCGGCCGCGGCATCCGGAAGGCTTCAATCTGGGCCTGCGTTCCACCCTGTCCGACATCGGGCAAACTGTGGCCGAAAACTTCGGCACAAAAATCACGGAGGGCGAAAGCTTCCTGCAGTCGCTATCCTGAACTCTATGCGGCGCCCCATCATGGCAGGCAACTGGAAGATGTACAAGACTCCGCCGGAGACGGTGGACTTCTTCCAAAAATTTCGCCCGCTGGTAGAGGGCTCCACGCGCGCGCAGGTTGTGATTTGCCCGCCTTTCGTCGATCTTCCGGCAGCCGCGGAAGCGTGCAAGGGTTCGGGTATCCAGCTCGGCGCTCAGAATATGTATTGGGCCAAAGAGGGCGCCTACACCGGCGAAGTGTCCGCCGCAATGCTGCTCGCCACGGGTTGCCAATGGGTGATCGTCGCGCACAGCGAGCGGCGCGAATACTTCGGCGAAACCGAAGCCACCGCCCTCAAGAAAATACTCGCTGCGCTCGAAGCCGGCCTGACCCCCATCTATTGCATCGGAGAACGCCTGCACGAGCGCGAAGACGAACAGACGCATGAAGTGCTGGGGCGCCAGATAAGCGGCTGCATCTCCAGCTTGACACCGGAGCAATTCAAACGCATCACGATCGCCTACGAACCCATATGGGCTATCGGCACCGGAAAAGTGGCCACGCCCGAGATTGCGGCCTCCACACATGCCTTCATCCGCGGCCAAATCCGGCAGACTTTCGGAGCCGAAGCGGCGGATGCATGCCGCATTCTGTACGGCGGCAGCGTCAAGCCCGATAACGTGCAGGGTCTGATGGCGAAGGATGACATTGACGGAGCGCTGGTGGGTGGCGCCAGCCTGGACCCGGCATCCTTCGCGGCCATTGTCAACTTTTAGACGACTACGCAGGTGTTCCACCTATCGGGCGCGGCCGCAAAAATGTCGATACGTCGCTGGTACCCAATTCCTCTATGGATTCGAATCGGCCCCGCAATTCGAGCACTGGTTTCGAGTACTTTCTCTACGCCGCGATTGTCGCCGAAACTGCGCTGGCGGCTCTGATTTACAAGGTAATCGTCCACACCGCCGACCTGGGACACCTGCGCGTCTACTTCGCACTCTTCTATCTGGCATTTCTGGCCTGGGTGATCGTACAGCTTCAAGTGCTGCACCGCAAACGGCAGGAGCTGGCGCAGGTCACGGAAGCGGAAATACCGGCCGCTGCTGCTTTACCGGCGGAAGATCCCGAGACTGCAAAAGACAATAATCGCCACGTACTCGGGCTCACCAGCGGTCAACTGGTGGTTGTCGTGGTGGTCTTTGCTACGGCAGTGGTTATGTTTAGCTTGATGCTCAGCCGGCTGGGTTAGGCTGCCTAATTAAACGGCGGCGGGCGCGGGTGCTGGCGCGGGATTGCTCTTCAGCAGACGGATCACCGTGTCGGACGGCTGCGCGCCGTTCTTCATCCAATACTGAATCCGCTCGTGATTGAAATTGATTACGGGCGGCTGGCTTACGGGATTGTACAACCCGACAACTTCCACCGAGCGGCTGTTGCGCGCGCGCTCCTTGTCGATCACCACCACGCGATAGGTCGGTTTTTTCTTGGCGCCAAATCGCGCCATACGAATCATTAGCATGCTTTCTCCTACTGTAGCATCGGCAGCTTGAGTTTGCCCAGGCGCTTGCCTAAGAACCCGCCGCCCGTAATACTCTTCATCATTTTACGCGCCTGCGCGTATTGTTTCAGCAGCGCATTCACTTCCTGGACGCTGGCGCCGCTGCCCTTGGCGATGCGCCGGCGGCGCGCCCCGTTGATGATCATGTGATTGGCGCGCTCCTTGGCCGTCATCGAATCGATGATCGCCACTACGCGCGTGATCTCATTCTCATCCACCTTCATGTTCTTCAGATCTTTCATCGGGCCGAGTTGCGGCATCATGCCCAACAGCGATTCCAGCGGCCCCAGCTTGCGGATCTGCCGCAACTGGTCGCGAAAATCCGCCAGCGTAAACTCGTTCTCGATGAGCTTGCGCTGCATCTCCTCGGCCTGCTTCTGATCGATGTTCTCCTGCACCTTGTCGATCAGCGACAGCATATCGCCCATGCCCAGAATGCGCTGCGCCACCCGATCCGGATGGAAGGGTTCCAGTGCATCGAACTTCTCGCCCACGCCCACGAACTTCAGCGGCTGATTGGTGATGGCGCGGATGGAGAGCGCCGCGCCGCCGCGCGCATCGCCGTCCATCTTGGT
>Ga0181525_10003321_pt1 | contig 12808 bp, 12 predicted proteins | sample PEATcosm2014_Bin_48_FD_121100 | JGI IMG/M metagenome (GOLD analysis project Ga0181525, IMG submission 121100) | Peatland microbial communities from MTU Mesocosm Facility, Houghton, MI, USA - PEATcosm2014_Bin06_10_metaG | ecosystem: Environmental > Terrestrial > Soil > Wetlands > Peat | place... | reverse complement strand
TCGGTCCCAACGGCGCCGGCAAGACTACCGCGCTCAACGCGATTCTCGGCCTCACCTCCTATCAGGGAAAACTGAACGTGCTTGGACGCGATCCCTGGACTGAGCGCGACCAGCTCATGCGCGATGTTTGTTTCATTGCCGATGTCGCCGTGCTGCCGCGCTGGATGCGGGTTTCGCAGGCGCTCGACTACGTCGCTGGTGTCCACCCAAGATTCGTTCGTGCGAAGGCGGAAGGTTTCCTGGCGAAGACCGACATCCGCCGCGGCAGCAAGGTCCGGGAATTGTCGAAGGGCATGGTGACCCAGTTGCACCTCGCGCTGGTCATGGCCATCGACGCGAGATTGCTGGTGCTGGACGAGCCCACGCTTGGCCTCGACATTCTGTATCGCAAGCAGTTTTACGATTCGCTGCTGAACGACTACTTCGATCGCAGCCGCACCATCGTCGTGACCACACATCAGGTGGAGGATGTGCAGCACGTCCTCACCGATCTCATGTTCATCAACCGGGGGCGCATCGTGCTCAATTGCAGCATGGAAGAGTTCGAGTCGCGCTATCTGGAAGTGACAGTGCGTCCCGAGCAGGTCACTGCGGCGCGGGCGCTGAAACCCATTCATGAGCGCCAGGTGCTCGGCCGCAGCATCTTGCTCTTCGATCGCGACACGAATCAGCAAATCGACCGCCAACAAGTCGCTGTCTTCGGCGACGTGCGCACGCCCAGCATCGCCGACTTGTTTGTTGCGGTGATGGGCGGCACGCTCGGGACCGCACAAGGAGCAGCTCAATGAATACTCAATCGAATTCCCTGCCGGAGTCCTTTGGCTGGCAGCCAACCGCGCCCCCGGCCCTGTCGGCGACGCGGCCATTTTATTGGTCAGTGCGCCGCGAACTCTGGGAGTACCGCTCCATTTACCTTGCGCCGCTTGCCATCGCGGGAGTCATCCTGTTCGCCTTCACCTTCGTTTTGTACCGTCTCCCGCACACCATGCGCACTCTGTCGTCACTTGACCCGGCACACCAGCACAGAGCGCTAGCCCAACACTATGACATCGTCGCGGGTCTGATTATGGGCGCGGCCTTCATCGTCAGCATCTTCTATTCTCTCGACGCACTCTACGGCGAGCGCCGTGATCGCAGCATCTTGTTCTGGAAGTCGCTGCCGGTCTCCGATCTGACCACGGTGCTCGCGAAGGCGAGTATTCCCCTTCTTGTTCTGCCCATCGTCGCCTTTGTAATCACCGCGGTCACCCAATCCATCATGCTGATGCTGAGCAGCGCGGTCTTGTTGGCGAGCGGTCTGAGCCCCACGACGCTGTGGACGCAATTGGAGCTATACCAGACATTGCTTGGGCTGCTCTACCACCTCGTGACCATCCATATGCTCTGGTATGCGCCTCTTTATGCGTGGCTGCTGCTGGTTTCAGCCTGGGCGCGCCGCACACCATTTCTCTGGGCCGTGTTGCCGCCCTTCGCCATCGGCCTTTTCGAGAAAATAGCCTTCCATTCGTCACACTTCGTGGCGCTGCTGGAATACCGGGTCGGCGGGGGGGCTGAGGCTGTCGACTCCATGCAGGGCAATTTCCCCATCAATCCCGGGATGCACTTCACTCCCGGCAGATTCCTTAGCAGCCCGGGTCTATGGGCGGGGCTGCTCGTCGCTGCGATGTGTCTGGCCGCAGCAGTCCGGTTGCGCCACTATCGCGAACCCATCTGATGGGAACGGCCGGTCTATTTCTACGTTCTGCATGCCGGCTCGCGATTCTCCAGAGATACATCGCAGCGTACGCACGCCACGGCCTCCAGGCTTCGGCGTGGCGCTCCAGTTGATGAGGACTCTCCAGTGCCATGGCGTGCAAAAGCCCCAGATCGCTGGATGGAAAGGCGTCTGGCTCCCCGAGCGCTCGCATGGCGACGTACTGTGCCGTCCATTTTCCGATCCCTGGAATTTCGCACAACCGATTCAAGAACGCGTCGGAATCCACGACGCTTTCGAAAACAATTCGCTTCTCGCACACCGCGCGCGCGAGTGTCCGGATGGTGTTGGCTCTTGCCCCGGTCAGTCCGATGCTGGTAAGCTTCGCGTCGGCAAGAACCTCGGGTGTGGGGAAAAGATGAGTGAGGCCATTGGCCGAGGAGAACGGTTTGCCAAAACTGCTCACCAACCGACCAGCTAGAGCGGTCGCGCCCTTGACCGTGATCTGCTGACCGAGAATCGCGCGCGTTGCGAGTTCAAAACCATTCCAGCAACCCGGCACCCTGAGTCCGGGAGCAGCATCAACCTCTGTGGCTAACACGGGGTTAGTTCTAAGACTCTGCACGATCGCTGCCCAATCGGCATTCAGATCGAACATGGCGCGGATTCGCTCCGTAATAAAGATGAGCGAGCGTGGATCGCCAAACTGAAGGCGCACCTCAAGCACATTGCTGCCTTCATCAAGCGAGACTTCGAAGCACCCGTCACTGCCGTTCAAGGAAATAGTGCGACGATAGGTTCCGTCTACAACTGCTTCCACGCCGGGTGTAGCCCGAGGCGCCAGAAAATCCAACATTCCCTTCCAGTCATAAGGCGGACGGAAACGAAGCCGGAAGAAATATTGATTCTCTGCCTGCACCATCCTCTGCCTGGCTAAATGCCGGATTTGAGTTGGAGTTCGATGGTAGACCTTGCGGATGCCGGCATTGAACCTTCGAACGCAGCCGAAACCAGACGCCAGGGCAATGTCACGCATCCGCAAACTTGTCTCGTCAATCAGCTTCTTCGCAAAGTGCATTTGGCGCGTCATGGCAACAGCACTCGGCGTCGCGCCCAGGTGTCGAAGAAACAGGCGACGGAGGTGACGCGATCCAACTCCAAGATGCTCTGCGAGAGCCTCGACTCCACCCTCTTCCAGCCCGCTTTCGCTAATCAGGCGCAAAGCCCGCGAAACTGTATTTGGAGTTCCCACCCACGCTGGAGTTCCAGGTGAGCATTCCGGCCGGCAACGCAAACAGGGCCGGAAACCCGCCTCTGCAGCCGCGGCAGCGGTTGGAAAGTAACGAACATTTTTCTCTTTCGCCGGGGGCGCCGGACAAATCGACCTGCAATAGACGCCGCTGGTGAGCACAGCAATAAAGAACTTGCCGTCGAAGCGCGCATCGCGCGTCACGCGAGCTCGCGAACATACCTGCCAATCCAGTTCCATTTTGTTCTCCAGTGATGATAGCTCCGATCCGGGCAAAGGCTGGACGTTTTCGGACTGCGCTCTCGATCTGGCATCTTCGCGATCTGATGCCGACCTGGAGAGCAACGTCCGCAAACGTCTAACTTTCGAGAGCGATGTCCGTAACCGTCTAATTTTTCCGCGCCTATTTCGATAATGTCGCGGGTGTGCTGCCGACTTTGTGTTTCTTCGCCGGAATCGATAACCGCTCGAAGAGCATGAACCGGCAGTCGACTTCAGACGAAGCCCGAACGGAGGAAATATGTATTCCAGACAATTGTGTATCACGGCAATAGCCTTATTCGCGGCGGCAATGACCCCAGTTCAAATTGTTCAAGCGCAGGGAAAACAGCCGCCAAAGTACTACGTGTTTAATCTTGGAGCGCCGCTCGGCGGAAACGCAGAGCCCGTCGGCATCAACAACCTGAGCTGGATCTCAGGCGGCGACAATCTGACCGGCAACACCTCCGTCAACGCTGAACTCTGGATCGGAACTCCAATTGACCTGGGCACTCTCGGCGGGCCCAACAGCACTATTGCTTGGCCCAACCACACCACTCGCGGCGAGATTGTGGGCATCGCCGAAACTGCTGAAAAGAATCCATTGGGTGAGGCCTGGAGTTGCTCGGCTTTCTTTTTTGGTCCGGACGGCTACATATGCAATGGCTTCGCATGGAGGGACGGTGTGATGACTCCACTTCCGCCCTTCCAGGGTGGATATGACAGTTATGCCGCCGGAGTGAACAACCGCGGCCAGATTGTAGGCTGGGCCGAGAACGGCGTCCTCGATCCGACCTGCAACAACCAACCACCGGTGAGCCAATTTCTGCAGTTTGAAGCCGCGATTTGGGGGCCAGGGTTGACGGAAATGACACAATTGCCACCGTATCCCGGCGATCCGGATTCGGCCGCGACCGCGATCAATGATCGGGGACAGGTCATTGGAATCTCCGGTCTTTGCGCGAACGCAGTGGGAGGAACGAGTGCGATACACGCTCTGCTCTGGGAGAATGGCCAGACCATTAACCTGGGTAATCTCGGCGCCCAAGCCTGGAATACGCCCGTTTCTTTGAACAACCACGGCCAGGTGGTGGGCTTCGCCAACAACACCGCGAACAACGCCCAGGGGTTCCTGTGGGCGCAAGAAAGCGGAATGCAGTCTCTGCCTTTCATTGGCGACGATAATTCCGGCGCCGCCTACGACATCAATGAAAAGGGCCAGATCGTTGGTATCTCGGATGGTGGAAGCGAGCCATACGGAGCCAGAGCATTTCTTTACGAGCACGGAAAGATGATGGATATTAATGACATGGTTGAGGGGGAAACTTCCCTCTATCTGCTATTAGCTCAGGGTATCAACGACAACGGTGAAATTGTCGGTACCGCCATCGATGGGAGCGGCGAACAGGTTGGTTTCCTCGCGGTTCCAGCGTATGGAGGCGCAGGGACAAATGCTTCAAAGGCGGATCGCGACAATAACTCTCACAAGTTCACTCCGCCGTTCAATTTTCGGCCCCAGCTGACTGGCTTCAGTCGACTATTATTCGAAGCGAAGGAAGCAAAATAACAACGGAAGAATGACCTATAAACTACGGTGTCATTCAAAAGCGCGACAGCACAGGGGGCGGGCGAGTTCCCGCCCCCTCATCTGCATGAAACGACAATCCGTATCTGTAACCCAACAGCGGAGAGAATATCGAATGAGTCCGACCGAGAAATTTAAGATTACTACCATCGTCGTGGTCACCCTACTGGTAGCGAACCAGCCCGCAAGTCTGGCCTTCGCGGCAGAACCCGCCGTTCCACCCCATTGCGCCGCGGCCGCCTACCGGCAGTTCGACTTCTGGGCGGGAGATTGGGACGTTTTTGACGTAGGCAGTCCGATACAGGTCGCCCACGCCAACGTGGATCTCATTCTCGATGGCTGCGTTTTGCGGGAAGATTACCAAGGCACGGATGGACACAAAGGTCAGAGCTTTACCATCTACGATAGTGCCCGCGATGTGTGGCACCAGACCTGGGTGACGAACCGCGGCGAGTTGCTCGAGATTGAGGGAAAATTGGACGCTGGCGTGATGATTTTGAGCGGCGAAGATCACGCAAATCACACTCTCGTTCGCGGCTGGTGGAAGCCCGTGAAACGAGATGTTCGCGAGACCGCCGCCACATCCACCGATGGTGGGAAAACCTGGAAACCATGGTTCGATCTGCTCTTCCGTCACAGGACGAGCTCGATGCCCACGACGCGCTAAGTCTTCTTCGCCTTCGCGGGAGGAATGAGCGCGACGGCTGCCTCGGTGGTGAGCAGAAGGAACGTGAATGTCTCCTGCAGGTACAAGCGGACAGCGGCGTCGGTGTGGCTGAGATAGCCGATGGAGACGTCCTGGCCAATGTGAAGCTCGAAATCGCCGCCACGAGTGGTCAGAACGAATGCGCCAGCAATGGCGGGGGCCCAGATGATTTCATCTTTGACCAGCCGCTTCACGTGCTCCAACACGGGGTATCCATGGTCGCTGGTCTCGGCGAGCGCGGTGTAGGCGTCAGCGCCGAGCAGCACGGAGTAGGGGCCGTTGACACCGACAAGACGCAACTGGCTCAAGCTTTGCGCAATCGCATCAGGATACTCGCTCACGTCGGCGGGGAGCGTCCTGATTGGATTGCTGGTGCCTTGACGAACGCCTCCGATGCCAGCAGCGGCGTATCCATCGAAGATGGCGGCGTCCTCGGCGAAGGCGATTTGCCGCGCGGCGTCCTTCGCCGGTTGCCAGTCGGAGTCGTTTGCGCCACGATCGACGTCATCGATCGCCTGGCGATCCAGCTCGAACGGAACACGCAGCTCGACCAGCGCCTTTACCTCGCGCTGCCTCGCGACGATACCTTTGGCTGGAGCGGCGATTGTCCGCAGGTGGCCGGTGCCGACGGCCGAGAGAGCGGTGCCGGCTGGGCCCTTAAGGTCGACGACACGCCTTCCGGCAAGGTAGCGCTTGAGCGTACGCGAAGTTTCCTCTTCGATCTCAGCCCATGCTGAATCGGAAATGGGAGCAAGCTCGCGATGGAGATTATTCATGGCGTAAGTCTCCTTTGAGAGAACCGATGCCGAGCGAACCGTCGCGCACCGATTGAATGGATGAAGATGGGATGGATGAAGAAGCTTCGGCCACGGCCGGCGCTGCACTGGATTCCGCGACAGCGGGCTGACCGTCGTTCGTTTGATCTTCATTTGTTTGGTCTTCAGCAACGTCCTCCAGAAATGTCGCCGACGGTACGAAGAATAGATTTCCAGTGACGGCGCGGCTGAAGTCGAGGAGCCGGTCGTAGTTGCCGGGCGGCCGGCCGATGAACATATTCTCCAGCATCTGCTCGATGGTGCGCGGCGAACGGCTGTAGCCAATGAAATAGGTGCCAAATTCACCTTGTCCCGGCCGGCCGAAGGGCATATTGTCGCGCAGGATCTTGATCTCTTTTCCATCCTCGACGATGGTAGTGAGCGCGTTGTGCGCTGACGTTGGCTTGACGGAGTCATCTAATTCGATGTCGGAGAGCTTGGTGCGGCCGATGATGCGCTCCTGCGCTTCAGCAGAGAGCGCGTTCCACGCGTCAAGATCGTGGAGATATTTCTGCACGATGACGTAGCTGCCACCCTCAAACGTAGCGTCCTCGTCGCCGATGAGCACGGCGTCGGCCGCCGCCGCGCCCCTCGGATTTTCCGTCCCGTCGACGAAGCCCAAGAGATCGCGCTCGTCGAAGTAACGGAAGCCCTGCACTTCATCAACCGCGGAAACGGCATTGCCGATACGCGCCATAATCTGCGTGGCCAGCTCGAAGGATAGGTCCATGCGCTTGGCGCGGATGTGGAGCAGCAAGTCGCCCGGCGTAGATACGGCATGGCGCGCTCCCGCTCGAATCTCCCGGAACGGATGCAATTCCGCGGGCCGCGTCGCCCCGAAAAGGCGGTCCCACGCGTCAGACCCGAACCCCACCACGCAAGAGAGCGCTCCTTCCAGGTCGCGAAATTCCACGGCGCGCACCAACGCGGGAAGGTCTCCGCAGAATGAGCGCAGAGCGGCACGAGCGCCAGGGCCTGGATTGAGCGTCGCGACCAGGAAGATCGCGGCGCGGGTAAGCGGTGCGGCTACCGCCTGCGCGAGGACAGGCGACTTAACTGGGGCTTCGGGCATGCTCATCGGATTGGATCGGTCTCCATCGGGCTCGTTGCTGTCTGGCGTGCGCGGATTTCTTCCTCCCATGTTGCGTCCGCCGACTCGTGAAAGTTCGCCCTGCAAGCTTAAACATCAACCGCCAAACCTGCAACTGTTGCACCATGACACGTGGTCACAAAGCCGGGATTCCATCGCCTCGTCTCTAGAACACGGAGATTACATGGGTACGCCGGATTCTCCTTGATGTTTAGTCGGGTCTGCTGAACCGTCACAAGGGTACTACGTGAACGCGTCCCTCGATTCGTGAACTGAAACGCATGATCCAAGGGGCTAGGACCATTGGGAGCTACTGCCACGGCTGCGTGGGAAATAGACTGAGTCTGCGTCTCATCCAGGCGGATTTCGACCCGGTGGACGTCTCCAGCCTCATGGTCAGCAATAACAGCGGAGCTACCAGCCATTAACGGCTAGCTTGCCAGCGAAAGAATTCGGCGCCAACCACTGCTTGCAAGCAACCGGCAGCCGTATTAAGCTCTCTCATTTTGCCCATTGATTCCGCAACCCTAACGACAAAGTCTTGCCTTGCAATTTGCACGAATATCTAACAGAATATGGTCCTTCCCCGATGACCGCGTAGTGTGTCTCGCGCAATTAGCATGGAAAAGATTGTGATCAGCCCCGCGGAAGTTGCCGAAACTCAAGCTCCAGCGGACCATCCTGCTCGGCTGGAACCGAAGCTGGCCCGCGCTGTGCCGACGTGGGCAAAATGGACTCTGGCTCCGCTCGTACTGATCCTGCCGTTGCTCTGCCTGGTTGCCATCGTGTTGCGTGTGGCCATGCGTGGGCTGCCGCCGCGCACACGGCACGAATGGACTTCCTTGCTAGCCACCCTCCTCATCGTGAGCGGGATCGTGACTTCGGTCGCGACAGTGTTGGTATTCTCCTTTGCTCCACTGCCGCCGGTTGCGGGGTTGGGACTGAGCGAACTGGATGAGCAGACATTTCCAAATCTGCCGGCAGCGGCTGCCATGTCAGCCAGGGATGTCTCGGAGAAGTTGAAGCCTTTAGTAGCGATGATTTCTCCGGCGCGGCGTTCATGGCTCTCGCATCAGGAGATGGCCACCGCGAGTTTTGGCGCGGGTACTTTATTGCAGGCTACCGCGGAGGGATATCTTTTCGTCACGGCGAGGCACGTGCTGGATGGCCCCGCCTTCAATGCAGGCAAGGGAGGGGACCGCGCGCTAATTGCGATGGCTGCGGGAACGTGGGGGACGGCCGATGTGGTGGCCCGCCACCGGAGTTTGGATTTGCTCCTGCTTTGGGTACCACGAGAAAGAGGTAGCGCAACCTTCGTGCAGCCGGTCGCGAAGGCGACACCTCAGAGCGAAGGGGAAAACATTTTCGTGATTGGACATCCGGAGGGGCTCCGGTTCACGTTGAGCACCGGAATTATTTCGCGTATGCAGGGCAGCACCATTCAGATGTCTGCGCCAGTGAGTCCGGGCAACAGCGGCGGCCCGGTGTTCGATGACCGCGGAAACCTGGTGGCGATTGTGACTTCCATGGTCGACAAGCATGGCGATCCCAACGCGGAAAACTTAAATTTTGCCGTGCGGGCGGATGCGCTGCTGGACGAGTCTGCGTGGGAGTTTGTGAACTTCGGCCACAGGCGATTGAGCGATTACGTTGTGCACGATGAGGCCCTAGAAAAAACAGTGCCGGCAGAAGGACAGCAGTGAACCTGAGCCAGGATGGACTCGACCGAAATGCCTAACATCAACGTTACCGTCTACGACTCGACCGAGAATAAACGGGTACCTGTGGAGCTGCCCGACGATGCTCCATGCAACAAGATTGTCGCGGTGCTGGTGCAGAAGTTGCGGCTGCCGACGAACGGTCCGGATGGAGCGCCATTGAGCTACAAATTCCATCACAAAAATTCCGGCCGCCAGATTCAGGATGCCCAAACCCTGTCGGAAGCGCAGGTACAGGATGGGGACATCCTGAGGCTGCAGCCCGAAATCACCGCCGGTTGACGTGCTTCAATGACAGACCTGTTTGACAGTGACGCGCGTGAGGATCGCTTCAGCCGGCTGAGGTTGATTCCCTGGTGGGACCAGGAAAAGATCGCAAAGTGCCGGCTGCTCGTGATCGGAGCGGGCGCTCTGGGCAACGAGATTTTGAAGAATGCGGCGCTGCTTGGGTTCACACAGGTTGTGGTCGTAGATATGGATCGCATTGAGGAATCGAACCTCTCAAGGGCTGTTCTTTATCGCTCAAAGGATGTTGGCAAGTTCAAAGCCGATGCTGCGGCAGACGCCTACCAGTCGCTGGCGCCGGGTTCGACGGTGCACCCCGTGATTGCAAACGTTGTTCACGGGTGCGGCCTCGGTTTGTTCGAGTGGAGCGACGTGATTGTAGCGGGGCTGGACAATCGTGAAGCGCGATTGTGGATCAACCGCTCGGCGTGGAAGGTGAATCGTCCATGGATCGACGGGGCCATCGAAGGGATTAATGGCGTGGTCAGGGTTTTTCTGCCCGGAGTTGCGCCTTGCTACGAATGCACACTGGGAGAGGTCGACTGGGCTCTACTGCAGAAGCGGATGTCGTGCAACCTGCTGGTGTTGGAGCCGACAGTGGAAGGCAAGATTCCTACAACTCCGACCATCTCTTCGATTATTGCGGGGGTGCAGGTACAAGAGGCGGTGAAATTGATCCACGAACTGCCGACCCTGGCGAGCAAGGGCTACGTTTTTGAGGGGATGAATCACTCTTCGTATGTGGTCGAGTACACGGAGAACCCGGATTGCATGAGCCACTATACGTTGCCGCAGATTCTGCATCTGCACGAGAGCTCCGGCGAGTTGACCCTGGCGCAGTTGCGCGAGCGAGCGCGGTCAGATTTGCGATCTCCGGATGTGGTGATTGAGTTTAGCCGCGATGTAGTGCAAAAGTTTGTTTGTCCAGCGTGCAACGAAGAAGAGGAACTCTACCAGCCCGTGGGAAGCGTTCCGTTTGAGCGTGCAAAATGCAAGAACGATGGGCAATTGCGGACAGTAGTTTCATTGCATTCGTATGCGGGCGAACAGGAGTTGGGCGGCAGGCCGCTCAACAAGCTGGGGCTGCCGTTGCTGGACGTTTTTGTCGCGCGTGCCGGAGAGCGGGAGATTGCATATATTCCGCATGGTGATGCGCATCAGGTTCTGGGCCCGCTTTCATTTGAGCAAAGCGATTTCATCGCGCTGGAATCATGAAGGCCAAAGCAAAACCGTCGAACGCACAACCGGCTCTTGTAGTGGATAGCGAGGTTGTGCGCCAGATAAGGCAGCATGCGCGCTCCAGCAGCAAGACCGAAGTCTGCGGCGTTCTCATCGGACAGGATCGCGATCACCGGATCGACGTCGCTGCCTGCATCGAAGGCCAGAATGCCGAAGAAGCGGGAGCCCACGTCACCTTCACGCAGGACACCTGGGAACACATCTATGCAGTGAAGGATCAGAAGTATCCAGAGGCGCGGATTGTAGGCTGGTATCACTCGCATCCGGGGTTTGGCGTTTTTCTTTCCGATCACGACACATTCATTCACAAGAATTTTTTCTCCTCCCCGGGACAGGTGGCGTGGGTGTTCGATCCGCACTCGGACGAAGAAGGCTGCTTCGGGTGGGTGGGCGGCCGCATCGAGCGGTTAACGCAAATCGGAGTTGTCGATCGGCGTGGCGGAGAAGAAGCTCGCGAAGGAGGAGTGTCTGAACCCGTCACTCAGAATGCCAACGACGAAGAAGGGATCCCTTTACCGCGCGAGAAGAAGAAAATCAGTCCGATCAGAATTCGCGGGAGAGATGTGGATGAAGGGGCAGAGAGCAGTGACTCGTCGCTGGAGCGTCTGGTTTTCAGAGTCTTTTTCTACTTGGCAGCGTCGGCATTGGGCTTTGCTCTGGCGTGGTATGTTTTTCCGCGAGTGGTGGTCATGCCGGTTCTCCTCGATCCGCGGACCGGCCAACTGATCGATATGCAGACCGGCCAGGTTATCGCGGATTCGCCCAACGTAAGAGGTAGTCCTACGAGTCCTGCAAACCCCGCTAAGCCAGAGGTCAACAATTCCGGCCAGCCTTCGTCCACGAATCCCAGCGGCAAGAAGGGGAACGATGCCCAGCCCAAGTGAGAGGGACGCAATCAAGATCACGGCGCAAGACCTTGCCGGCATCGTGATTCCGGAACCCGCCGTGTCTGCCTCGAGTGCGTCATCGTCCGGTGCGAAGGTGTATGGCACGATCAACGAGGCTGCGGAGCAATTTGTAACGGTTCCAGCGGAACATGCCAGCGTGTTCCTCCAGGGCTGGTTCTATCTCGGACTGGCCGGCCTGCTGGGCGCAATCGCTGGTTGGGCGATCGCGGAGCCAGGCTTTGTTGATGGCATCTCCACACCCTCTCAAGCTCGTTGGGGAAACATCATCATCTTTCCGCTGATCACCACCATGATGTGCATCGGGTTCGGCATCTCGGAGAGCATTGTCGAACGGTCGGTACGCAAGGCGCTGTTGCGCGGGGCCCTCGCCTTACCATTAGGAATCCTCTTGGGCTTTATCTTCGACATGATGGCGGAAACCATCTATGGAATGGGAATGCGTATCGCCTACGAAGCTGGCGCGCAATCGATCCGCAACCCCGCTCTGTGGATTGTTCGAGGCTTAGCCTGGACGGTCTTTGGCGCTGCCGGGGGAGTTGTCTATGGGATTGTGGGGCAATCGACGAAGAAAGGAACTTACGGAGTATTGGGGGGAATTCTTGGCGCCGGAATAGGCGGAGTGATCTTCAATCCCATTGCTATGGCGACTCACGTGGGAGGAGTCAGCCGAGCGGTGGGATTCGGATTGCTGGGCTTGGCCACTGGGGTTGGCATGGGCCTGGTAGAAAGCGCGCTGAAGGACCGATGGCTTTACGTGGTTGCGGGACCGCTCGCCGGCAAACAATTCATCCTTTATAAGACAGAGACAAATATTGGCAGCCGTCAGGAATCCGATATTTATCTCTTCAAGGACCCCAACATTCTTCCCCGCCACGCCTCGATTACCATAAGCGGTGCGCGGGTCATGCTTCACGCAACTGGCTTGGTGCTTTGGGCGGGGCAAGCTCTGCACGACCGCGTGCTTCAAGATGGCGACTTGCTGCAGATTGGCCGTTACGCCTTCCGCTATAAGGAGAAGCAACGTTCATGACGGCGCTAGTCTGCCCCTACTGCAGAACGAACATCGCCGCCGGCGGTGAACCGCTGATCTGCGAGGGCTGCGGGACAGCCCATCATCCTGACTGCTATGCCGAAAATGGAGGCTGCACGATTTTCGGATGCGGCAAAGCTCCAGGAGATGAACCCAAGGTGAGTGTTTCCACTCCTGAGTTGGTGGTAGCGTCGGGGCCGCCGCCAGCGCGGGCGGAACGTCGCCTGCCGCC
>Ga0181525_10003320_pt1 | contig 12809 bp, 14 predicted proteins | sample PEATcosm2014_Bin_48_FD_121100 | JGI IMG/M metagenome (GOLD analysis project Ga0181525, IMG submission 121100) | Peatland microbial communities from MTU Mesocosm Facility, Houghton, MI, USA - PEATcosm2014_Bin06_10_metaG | ecosystem: Environmental > Terrestrial > Soil > Wetlands > Peat | place... | reverse complement strand
CTCTTAGAGTGTAATCTCCTCCAGGACGCGGCCCCTGCGACGGGCGCGGATTCACAGGAGAGAACGATGATCATCAGTGCACAAAGTAGTGGGAATCAGAGCACCAATAGCGGCTCGTGGACGCCTATACCGGGTCTCGCCATCAAGCTTCCCCAGGGCGTCGGCGAGCAAGCCTTGCTGATCCTCAACGTTCCCAATCCCTATGCCCAAGGCAACGATTTTCCCGGCGGCAATTTCGGGCTGCAAGTCAATGGCGCCGTGCAAAGCGCCTACGCCTGTTTCACTTACAACGAGCAAAATCCACCCTCGACCGGCCGCATCCCGACCACCCTGTGCGCCGTGACGCCGCTGAGCCAGACCGGCACCGTCGCGGTCGTGGCGGTTTGGTCGGGCGTTCGCGGCGCGACGGTGCGGATCGACAGCCCGGCGACGCTGACGGCGGTCATCGACTGAGCGCTAAACGCAGGCGGATACTCCGCTTGCAATGACACAGCACAGCGAGACCCATCATCTTCCGACGCGCTCGGTGAGTTTCGCTACGCTTAACTCATCCTACGAACAAAAAGGGCGCGGCCTTGGCCGCGCCCCTTATCGTTTAACGTGTGGTGGAGCTTAGAACCCCATCCCGCCCATGCCGCCGCCGCCGCCCGGCATGGCCGGCATCGCCGGCGCGTCCTTCGGCGTTTCGGCGATCATGGCTTCGGTCGTGACCAGAAGGCCGGCGACCGAGGCTGCATCTTGCAGCGCGGTGCGCACCACCTTGGCCGGATCGACGATGCCCTTATCGATCATGTCGACATATTCCTCGGTCTGCGCGTCGAAGCCGAACGTCTCCGACTTGTTCTCGAGGATCTTGTTGACGACGATCGAGCCCTCGACACCGGAATTCTCGGCGATCTGGCGCAGCGGCGCTTCGATTGCCTTGAGCACGATGTTGATGCCGGTCTGGACATCCGGATTGTCGTTGGTGAGCTTGCCGACCGCCTTCTTGGCGCGCAACAGCGCGACGCCGCCGCCCGGCACGATGCCTTCCTCGACCGCAGCGCGGGTGGCGTTGAGCGCATCCTCGACGCGATCCTTCTTCTCCTTGACCTCGATTTCGGTGGCGCCGCCGACGCGGATCACGGCAACCCCGCCTGCGAGCTTGGCCAGCCGCTCTTGCAGCTTCTCACGATCGTAGTCCGAGGTGGTCTCCTCGATCTGCGCCTTGATCTGGCCGACGCGGGCTTCGATCTCTTTCTTCTTGCCGGCGCCGTCGATGATCGTGGTCTTTTCCTTCTCGATCACGACCTTCTTGGCGCGGCCGAGCATCGCCGGCGTCACGCTTTCGAGCTTGATGCCGAGATCGTCGGTGATGAGCTGGCCGCCGGTGAGGATGGCGATGTCTTCCAGCATGGATTTGCGGCGGTCGCCGAAGCCCGGCGCCTTCACGGCGGCGACTTTGAGGCCGCCGCGCAGCTTGTTGACGACGAGCGTCGCCAAAGCCTCGCCTTCGAGGTCCTCGGCGATAATGAGAAGGGGCTTGCCCGACTGCACCACCGCTTCGAGCACCGGCAGCATGGATTGGAGCTGCGACAGCTTCTTCTCGTGCAAGAGCACATAGACGTCTTCGAGCTCGGCCACCATCTTCTCGGCATTGGTGATGAAGTAGGGCGAGAGATAGCCGCGGTCGAACTGCATGCCTTCGACGATCTCGACTTCGGTGTCGAGCGCCTTGGCCTCTTCGACGGTGATGACGCCCTCGTTGCCGACCTTTTGCATGGCGTCGGCGATCATCTTGCCGATCGTGGCATCGCCGTTCGATGAAATGGTGCCGACCTGCGCCACTTCGGCGGAGGAGCCGACTTTCTTGGCGCGCTTCTTGATGTCGGCGACCACGGCGGTGACTGCGAAATCGATGCCGCGTTTGAGATCCATCGGGTTCATCCCGGCGGCGACCGACTTGACGCCTTCCTTGACGATGGCCGCGGCGAGCACGGTCGCGGTCGTGGTGCCGTCGCCGGCGGTGTCGTTGGTCTTCTGCGCCACTTCGCGCACCATCTGCGCGCCCATATTCTCGAACTTGTCTTCGAGCTCGATCTCCTTGGCGACGGTGACGCCGTCCTTGGTGATGCGGGGTGCGCCGTAGGACTTATCGAGGATGACGTTGCGGCCCTTGGGGCCGAGCGTCACCTTGACGGCATTGGCGAGAATGTCGACGCCGCGCAACATCTTGTCGCGCGCATCGGTGGAAAATCTTACGTCTTTCGCAGACATTTCGGTTTGCTCCTTGGGTTTTTGGTTCGACCATCACCCTTCGAGGCCCGCGCTTCGCGCGGGCGCCTCGGGATGACGGAATTTGAATTCAAGCGATCACGCCCATGATGTCGGACTCCTTCATGATCAGGAGCTCCTCGCCTTCGAGCTTGACCTCGGTGCCCGACCATTTGCCGAACAGCACGCGGTCGCCGGACTTGACGCCGATCGCGATGATCTTGCCGTTCTCGTCACGTCCGCCGGGGCCCACGGCGACGACTTCGCCTTCTTGCGGCTTCTCCTTGACGGTGTCGGGAATGATGATGCCGCCCTTGGACTTCGCCTCGGCGTCGATACGCTTGACGACTACACGGTCATGCAGCGGCCGGAACTTGGTTTTCGCCATGGTCTCCCTCATCGCCGCCGTCTGACGGCTCTTGGCTGTTGATAAATAGTGCTGAATTCGCAAAGCCTTAGCAGTCAGGCTTCTTGAGTGCTAGTGGCTGACCGGGAGATAAGATTTTGCCCCGACACTGTCAAGGCGCGCTCTGACGGGGGGAGGGGTTCGCCTGCCGAGGTCCGATGCTGATAATCTGCCTCCCGGCGGCACGGCGCGGTAACGGCCAAATCCGGGCCGTATTCTTCGCCGACGGTTAATGCCGGAGGGACAATTTGAAACAAAGTCTAAAGGACGAAGCGGTAAAACACCCTCATGCGCCTGCGAGGAGAGCCGTCATGAGCGCGTCGCTGCGTCATTTGCGATTGGCCGTCAGTATCGCGGCACTAGCCACGCTTGCGCTTGCGGCCTGCACATCCAATACGCCGCCAATCGAGCAGGCGGCTCCGGCGCCCGTGGCCCAGCCAGCCATCCCGTCGCAGTACCGGCCCGAAGAAATCGTCGGCCGCTGGGGCTATGGCGCCTTCCACAAGGATGAGGATTTGGCGCGCACGACCGCGGCGGCGCGCGGTCAATGCGGTCAGCCGGTTGAGATCACGCGCGGGCCGAACGGCGGCGTGATGATGTATCTCGCCGACAGCGCCCAGTTGCAGGAATTGCAGCTCAAAGGCTCGACCAGCGGCAAGAATTATATCGGCCCACCAGGCGACGCCGGCGGCGCGCAGGATCGCGAGATTGTGTCGTTCGACGGCCGCACCATGGTGCTGCGCTGGATCGATCCGGAGGTCGCCGGCCGTTACGGCACCGGAGTTTATGTACGCTGCGCAGCCGAAGGCATGCCGCGCGCCTCCGGCAAGCCGCCGATGAAGCCGCAGTAGCTTCCTCGTCATTCCGGGGCCGCGCGAAGCGAGGAGCCCGCAATCCATAACCCCAGTGCTGGAGTATGGATTCCGGACTTGCCGCTTCGCGGCAATCCGGAATGACGGATCGGTAAATGCCAGCCCCCCGCGAATTCATCTTCGGACCTTGGCGCGCGGTGAGCGTGCTGGGCGTTACTGAAATTCTGTCGTGGGGCACGCTGTTTTATCCGCCGGTATTGACCGTGCCGCTGATCGCTCACGACCACGGCTGGTCGCGCGCTTTCGCCATGGGCGGATTTTCATTGGGCCTGTTGGTCGGCGGACTGGTGTCACGCTATGTCGGCGCGGCGATCGATCGCCTGGGCGGTCATATCGTGATGCCGGCCGGTGCGCTGATCGGGGCTGTGGGGCTCGCCGGCCTGGTCGTGGCGCAAAGCGCCCTCGCTTATTTCGTCGTATGGGCCGTGCTCGGGATTGCCATGGCGGCTTCGCTTTACGATCCGGCTTTCGCGACGCTCGGCCGCATTTTCGGCGCGGCGGCGCGCGCACCGATCACGACGCTGACGCTGGCCGGCGGCTTCGCCTCCACGGTGAGCTGGCCGGCGACGCAATATCTCATCGACGCGATCGGCTGGCGCGGCTGCTATCTGGTTTACGCAGGCCTGCTCGCCCTGGTCGCCGCGCCCATGCTCGCCTTGGCATTGCCGCGCGGGCACGCCGAGCGCGCTGCGCCGGCAACGCCTTTGCCGCAGCGCAAGTCCACGGCATTGCTGCCCGCGCATGGTCTCGCGTTTGTCCTGGTTGCTGCGGGTTTTGCGTCCTACGCTTTCGTGCCGTCGGCGCTTTCGGCACAGCTTTTGGCGATTTTCCAGCGGTTCGGGCTGGCGCCGGCGACCGTCGTCGCGATCGGCATGTTGTTTGGGCCGGCGCAGGTACTGGCGCGAGTTTGCGAGCTGACCGTGGCGCGGGGGCTGCATCCGCTCTGGATCGCGCGCTTTGCGGTCGGCCTCCTGGTGGCGGCTTTCGCGGTGTTGGCGCTGTTTCACTTCTCGGCGGTGCTGGCCGCGATCTTTGCCGTGATGTACGGCACGGCGAACGGCCTTTTGACCATCGCGCGCGGCACCGTGCCGCTCGCCTTGTTCGGCGCGTCCGGCTATGGCCGGCTGGTCGGGCGCATTGGCGGACCGTTCCTGGTGGTGCAAGCGACGGCGCCGGTGGTCGTGACTTATGTCGCCGATCGCGCCTCCGACGCCGCCGGATTGACGCTGGTCGCGGCCTTCGCCGGCATCGCGCTCGTGTGCTTTGCGCTGATCCGCGCACCCACATCCTAACCCTCCTCCGCTTGCGGGGGAGGCAAGGATGGCGGCGAACTAGCCGCCGAACATGGCGTCGATGTCGCCTTGCGAGGCATGGCCGCTGTCGATGTCGAGGCGCGGGCCGTGCAGATAGTCCGCGGCACTGTCCGCCGCGGGTCCGCGCGAAGCGATTTTGATCTCGTCGAGCGCGCGGCCGATGTGATCCTCGATGAACCTGAGCACCGTCATCACCTTGGTAACACGCTGACTGATCAGGTCTTGAAAATTGCAGGCCTCGAAAATGCGGATGACGAAGTCGGCGATGTCCTGCGCGAAGTCTTGCTCGATCCGGCCTTTGAGCGCCGCCGAAAGGTTATCGGCGAGCTGATCGATTTGCTCGGCGGCGCCGAGAATCTTTTGCGTCGCCTCGTCGGTGCCGGCGATCACCGCTTCGAGTTCGTGGGCGATGCGGGTGATCTGCTCGGCCTCGAGGCCGAGCCAGTCGCGCTGCGCCCGCGCGGCGGCCGCGGATTTGGCCGCGGGCAAAGGCGCGGCGGCCATCGCGCTGCGCAGCGCGGCGAGCGCCTGCGTGATCTCGGCGTCGTACAGCGACTCGGGGGAATGACCGGTGCTGCTTACAAGCCGCGCCGCGGTTTCCTCGATACGGAAAATCTTGCGTGGTTCGGCCATTTCTTGTCCGACCAGTTCCGAGCTTCAGGCGTGGTCTTGTCCGATCTTGCGTCGCCCGCCGCGGCGGGCTTCACGAAATGCGGTCAGCCGTACCGTTCTCCGGCCGTGCCCGGTCCGACATTAAAGTCTGCCAGATTAATACCGCGTTCACGGTATGGATCGCGAAGAAGCAGCGATCGCAAAAAGGAACGTCCGATTAACCACGAGCTCCAACCATTCACGCAAAATCAACTCTAACTCGATGAACAATGTACCAATAACGCGGCGGCGGAATTTGTTTACCAAACAGTCGAGGTTTGCGGGCGTACTCGTTGGGCGAGCGCGCGTGCCGTTGCGAACACGAAATCGCACCGGAGCGTGGACGGCTCAGTGTGAAACTTGCGTAACGAGTATAAGCAATGCGGCGTATCTGCATGTCCGCGCTCGGCCCGGTGCTTTGGGCGGGTGCGCTGTCCGGCCCGGCTCTCGCCCAGGCCACTTACCCTCAAGTCACTTATTCTTACGTCGCGAACCAGCCCGCTTACATGGCGCAACCGAGCGCGCCGGCCGGCCAGCAATATTACGTCTATGTCGCGCAGCAGCCGACCTATGCGGCCGCCGCGCCGCGTTACGCCGGCGCCGCGCCGCAGAGCTACCCGATGGTCGCGCCCGGCTATAGCGGCGCGGTCGCGCCGCAAGCTTACGCAACGGCGGCCCCGGCCTATACCGGGACCGTAGCACCGCGTTACGCGAGCGCCGCGCCGCAGAGCTACCCGATGGTCGCGCCCGGCTATAGCGGCGCGGTCGCGCCGCAAGCTTACGCGACGGCGGCCCCGGCCTATACCGGGACCGTAGCACCGCGTTACGCAAGCGCCGCGCCGCCAAGCTACCCGATGGCCGCGCCCGGCTATAACGGCGCGGTCGCGCCGCAAAATTACCCGACCGCGGCACCGGCCTATACCGGGACCGTCGCACAGCGTTACGCCAGCGCCGCACCGACTTATGCAGCTCCGACATATGCCGCGCCGACTTATGCCGCGCCGGCGCCGCAGGCCGTCCCACCGGCGCCTCCGCCGCCTCCTGCGCCATCCAATTCCGGCGGCGGCTTTCTCGAAGCGATCTTCGGCGGGCCGACGATCCAGGCGCATGTCTACGCGCCCTTTGCGCCCGAATATCAGACGCCGGCGCCGCAGCCGACCGTGATCAATCCGACGCCGGCTTACGCGCCTTCGAGCCAGGGCGACATGTCGGCTTACCCGATCGATCCGAAATACAATCGCCAGGTCGTCGACTATCCGACCCACCAGAAGCCGGGCACGATCGTCATCGATACACCGAACAAGTTTCTCTATCTGGTCGAGGACGACGGCAAGGCATTGCGTTACGGCATCGGCGTCGGCCGTCCGGGCTTTACCTGGGCGGGCGTGAAGGAAATCACCGCCAAGCGCGAATGGCCGGATTGGCGGCCGCCCTCGGACATGCTGCAACGGCGGCCCGACCTGCCGCGCTACATGCCCGGCGGCATCGGCAATCCGCTCGGCGCGCGCGCGATGTATCTTGGTTCGACGCTCTACCGCATTCACGGCTCGAACGAGCCTTGGACCATCGGCACCAACGTGTCGTCAGGTTGCATCCGCATGCGCAATGACGACGTGACCGATCTGTATAACCGCGTCAAAATCGGCACCAAGGTGGTGGTGATTTAGGGCATGGGCTCGCCGGCGCGCAGGGAACGTCCGCTTTCCGGGGACGGCGGACATCGAGATTTGACCGCGATACGCCCGCTTTTGACCTGGAGCGGAGATGACGTATTGTCGAGCGGATCGACTAGCTACTTCCTCGGGAAGGCCGGTCTAGTTCAACCGGCATTCCGAGGCGACGATGGAAGTGACTTTGCACTCGCCCGCAAGCCCCCGTCAGCCGACCCTGTGGTTCGAAGTCGAGGACTTTCTCCGCTATTTCGATCACTTTCCTAATCCCACCGGCCTGCAGCGCGTACCTTTCGAAATCTTTGTCGAGGCCGAGAAATCCTACGGCCGTAGCGGTCGCGTGAGGTTTTGCCGGCTCAGCGTGTACACCAAGCAATTCCAGGAAATCGGCTTCGATGCGATCATTGCCGCATACTTGAATCCACCGGGCGCCAAGGCGCCATGGAAGACAATCTGGGCGCCGGCGAGATTCTTGAGCGAGTTCTCCAGCATCTTGCCGACCATCCTCCGCAATCCGCGATTTTTCCTTGCAATATTCAAGACCGCGGTTCGCGATCTCATCGACACGCGAATTCGCCGGCACGATTTTGAGCGGTTGGTGAACGACGGGGATATCGTCGTCTCGCTGGGCGCCAGTTGGGGATTTCCGCATTATATGAAGCATATCGCCAAAGCGAAGCATCGCTATGGCATCAAATTCTCGCTCCTGATTCACGATCTTATTCCGATCGAAAATAAATCCTTTGTCGAGCAGCGGCACGTTGCGCAATTCCGCGATTGGCTGCAAGAAGCCATACCCGTCGCGGACGTGGTGCTCATCATTTCGAACTATTCGCGTAATGCCCTGATCAGGCTGGCGGCGGACGCCGGATGGTCGCTGCCCCGTGTCGAGGTCGTGGCGCCCGGCTCCGGCTTGTCCGATCGGCCGGTGGCCGGCGGCCGCACACCGATCAGCCTCCCGCGGCGCTATGTGCTGCTCGTCTCCACGATCGAAATTCGAAAGAACCATCGGCTGCTGGTCGGGGTATGGCGACGGCTGCTGCAGCGGCACGGCGCGGATTTCGTGCCGGCCCTGGTCTTCGCCGGGCAGATCGGCTGGTCGGTCGGCGACCTTCTGGCGGACCTCACGGCGAGCAACTTTCTGGACGGCAAGATCGTGCTCATGCCGGGACTGTCGGACGCGCAGCTGCTCCAGGCCTATCGGTCCTGTTTGTTCACGGTGTTTCCGAGTCTCGACGAAGGTTGGGGGTTGCCGATCGCGGAAAGCCTGGTGCAGGGCAAATTCTGCGTGGCTTCCGATCGCACGTCGATCCCGGAAGTGGGCGGCGATTTTATCGATTATTTCGATCCCTCAAACGAGGACGATGCACTGGCGAAAATCGAACGGCTGCTGCTTGATCCCGACTATCTGGCGGCGCGGGAGGCACGGCTGCGGGCCGAATACCGTCCGCGAACCTGGGCCGATTGCGCGCACGGGATCGTCGGCGCGCTGGACCAGTCGGCGACGGCATTTACGAAATACGAAATCTGAGGGCTGAAAAGCTACCGATCGGCCTCGATTTTTTCATCCGGCGCTAGGCCAGCGAGATGCCGCGCTCTTTGAGCAGCCGCGGAAATTCTCCGCCGAGAAAAAACGCATATTCGTGCTCGCGCAAATCGGTCAGTGGATCGAGCCCGCGCAGTTCGGCGTCGACCTTGCCCGGATGACACATCACGACGCCGCCATCCGGCAGGCCGTCGAGAAATCCCGGGAACAGCCCGGCGTAATCGGCGCCCGGGCGAAACGAATAAGTGCCGGCGAAAGCCGGGTTGGTGCGTAGGCCTTCCCGCGCCGCGAGCTTTTCGAAGCGCGCGCTAAGGCGGTCGAGCACAAGGCCCTTCGGATCGGCGATAGTTTTGCGCGTCGAAGCGGGCCGGCCGCATTGGCGCAGCCACGCCCGCGGCGCGGCGGTTTTGGCGACCCGCAACAGCGCCTCGCCGATCTGCGGAAACAAATGAATATGCTGGTGGCCGTCGACAAAATCCGGCGCGCGGCCGAACGCTAAGTTGAAGGCGGCGAATTGGCTTGCAATCTCGGGCTCGATCAGTTCCGGGTCGAGCGCGTGCACCAGCGCGCGCCCCGCCATCGCGTGAAGCGGCAGGAAGGCCCCGCCGCGCAGCGGCGCAAAGCCCGCGGTCAACGGCCGAAACGGCGCCGTCAATGTCAGATGCAATCCGATCGCCGCGCGTGTCGCCGCGGCCTCGCGCAATGCCTTTGCCGCTTCACCGGAAAAGCTCGGCGTTACCACCATCACCGAAGTGGCATTGAGGCGGCCGCGCGCGATGAGATCGCGGATCGCCGCGCTGACCGCGGGCGATATGCCGTAATCGTCGGCGCTAAGCCAAATCCGTCGCTGCAGCGATTCGCTCATTCGGCCGCAGTGCGGGTCCCGGTTTCGGCGCGCTCGGTATCTTGGTTAGCGTCTTGGCGCGTTTTCACGTCGTGCTCGGCGACGAAATAGACCGGCCGGCCTTTGATCTCTTCGAGGATCTTGCCGATATATTCGCCGACTACGCCGATCATGATGAGCTGCATGCCGCCGAGCACCATAATGCCGACGAACAACGATGGATAGCCGGGGACGTTTGCGCCATAGACCAAGGTCTCGTAAACGATCTGCAATCCGTACGTGAAGGCGATCGCCGCCAGGATCGTGCCGATGACGGTGGCGAGCCGCAGCGGCGCGATGGTGAAACTCGTTACGCCGGAGATCGACAATCCGATCAGGCGGCGCACGTTCCAGCTGCTGCCGCCGTCGAGCCGCGCCTCCGGCTCGTAATCGATGCGCATCTGGCGAAAGCCGATCCAGCTCGACAGGCCCTTGAAGAAGCGGTTGCGCTCCGGCAGTTGCCGCAACGCATTCGCGGCGCGCGGCGAGAGCAGGCGAAAATCGCCGGCGTCTTCCGGGATCTTCGGCCGCGCGCCCCAGTTCAGGAGCATATAGAAGGCCTTCACGGAGGCGCGGCGAATGAACGATTCGTTGGCCCGGCTCGCCTTCGCGGTATAGATCACGTCGCAATCGTCATCGAGCCAATGCCCGACCAGCTTCTCGATCAAGGCCGTCGGATGCTGGCCGTCGCCGTCGATGAACAGCGTCGCGCCGCGCCGCGCATGATCGAGACCGGCGACGAGTGCGGCCTCCTTGCCGAAATTGCGTGACAGCGAGACCACCTGGACGTCGAGCGCGGTTGCCGGCAGGTCGCGGGCGATGGCGAGCGTGCCGTCGCGGCTGCCGTCATCGACATAGACAATTTCGCAGGCGAGCGAGCGGGTGGCGGCAAGCCGCCCCGCGATTTCGACAAGCCGTCCGTGCAGGCGTTCGAGCGAGGCCGCTTCGTTATAGAGCGGCACCACGATCGATAGCCCGCGCGCGGCGTCCGCGCCGGCGGGGTTCCGGTCGCGGGCAAGCGCGATCTGTGGCGCAATATTGGGGTCGGCCGTAGCGGCCATGAGCTTCGTCCTTTGCCGGCCATTCTATAGCGCAATCAACGTCATCTGTCGCCCGCGCATCGTCAAAGGCGCTTGCCGCTTGTGCCGAAACGGGAAATTCACCGCGCCGGCTGGCGCGCGCCCCGGGACGTGATATGCGAAGGCCGCGATGTCGACGGTTTCCCCCTACGATCGGGCCCGCGCCCGGCTTGAGCAGGCCTGGCGCAGCCGGGCGCTGAGCCTCAAGGCGCTCTCGTTCGCGCTGATCGGCGTCGTCAATACCGCGGTCGACTACTGCATTTTTTTGCTGGCGCGCGCGGCGCTCGAGCGATCCGCCGCGGCGCTTGCTTTGTTCAGCGCGCTCGCCAACCGCTGCCATTGCGGTGCGCCCACGACGCTCCTGTTGATCGTATCGAACATGATCTCCTGGAGCATTGCGATCTCCGGCTCCTATGTAATGAATTCTTCGATCACGTTCGCCGCCGAATCAGGACGAAAGCTGAGCTGGCGTCGCTACATTACTTTTATCGTTTCCGGCATTGCCGGCTTGATCGCCAATACGGCGGCGCTGGTCTTTGTCGCGCAAATTCTGCTGTTTCCGGTTTGGCTCGCCAAAGCCGCCGCCATTCTGGCGAGCTTTGTGGTCAATTTTTCGATGTCGCACTTCGTCGTTTTTCGCGTGCCCGGCAAACCGGAGAGCGACGCCGGGGGAAGTGTTTAACCGAGCTGCCATCGTTGCGTAATTTTCCCCGGCATTCGCGGAGATCGGCCCCGGCCGCCGGGCAAATATCTCGATCTGGATTGCGCTAGATCAAAGCCGAGGCCCATCGTCCGGTATCGAATGGCGAATGACCACATTTCTCTACCGGTGCCCCAATACGGGCTTCAACGTCCAAGGCCGGGTGGCAGACGATCGCAAGGAGTTCGGGGAGGCGACGTACGAGCCGGTGACTTGTGCCGTGTGCTCGCGGCAGCACTTGGTCAGTCCGAGAACTGGCCGGGTTTTGGGCGGAGAGGACAAGTCGGCGCGTCATCCCCGGCAAAGCCCCGCCTTTTGATCTGAGCCTTTTTGATCTGAGCCTTTTGATCTTTGCCATTTTGATCAAAATCAATGTCTCCCCGCCGCACCGGAATAGTGCTTGGCGCTGAAGGGAGACCACACCATGTCGACACTCCAGATTGTCATCTTGATCGCGATTTGTGGCGCTTTCACTCTGTTCGCCGTGGTTTTGGCGTGGGGCGAGCAGCAGACGCGCAACGTCCGCCATAGCCGCGGCGGCACGCCGCGAACGGACGCAAAACTTCAACTGCTCAAGAATCAGGCCGGGGCTGCGGCCGCGCGAGCGCGTTCATCGGACGTGGCGCCGACGCCAACCAACTGACGTGTCGAGCGCGCGACGCTGAGAAAAACGTGCAGCGGGATTTCGCCGGTGCGATCATGCCCCGGCGTCCTAGCCGGTGTGCTGCTTCAGCCGTTGTTCGAAATTGTCGGCGGTTGTGCGGACATGAGCCTGGAAGCTTTGCCAGTCGCCGCTCACAACGCTCCAATTTACCATGGGCGCCTGGCCTTCGGCCGAGGCCGCAGACAAGCCGTTGGCGGCGCGGCCCGTCGAGGCATCGTACTCGTAAGCACATCCAATCGTCACCAGGACGCCAAGAATGAAACCAATTAATGCGGGCACGGCACTTCTCCGTCAAAGATTACGGTTTTCGCAAAATTCAACGCAATTGCAGCCGTGCTGGTTCCACACGCCGGCTTACCGCGCCGGCTATGCCATCGCGCCGTGATGGCCGAACAACACCACCAGCACGACGGCGATGACGATAAGCCAGATCAGCCCGTGACCGCGGCCGCCATAATAGCCGCGGTTATAACCCCAATAGCCGCCGCCGCCGCCGAACAAGAGGACGAGAACGACGATAAGAAGGATGAGACCCATTGCGTTGACCCGATCGTTTGAATCAAAGGAGCGCAAGGCAATTCGCCGGGAACATTCGGAGTTCCATCCTGCACAATAATTTTTGGGGTTTAGGGAAAAGTCAGCCGCATGAAGCGGCGCCGGCGATGAACTTTTACGCCGCTATGTGCGTTATCCGGCCGAACAATCTCCCGTCAGCCCCGCCAATTGAGGACAACATGCCCCAGACCCGTACCGCCAGCTCGGATTTCACGCG
>Ga0181525_10003318_pt1 | contig 12818 bp, 16 predicted proteins | sample PEATcosm2014_Bin_48_FD_121100 | JGI IMG/M metagenome (GOLD analysis project Ga0181525, IMG submission 121100) | Peatland microbial communities from MTU Mesocosm Facility, Houghton, MI, USA - PEATcosm2014_Bin06_10_metaG | ecosystem: Environmental > Terrestrial > Soil > Wetlands > Peat | place... | reverse complement strand
TACCCGATCATCGTTGCCGCGATGAGCTTCGTCGTCGCGCTGATCTTCCTGCCCGAGACCAAGGATCGCGACATTTCTAAAATCTGACGTAGCGATCGGAACGAACGACAGCGGGACGGCGGCAACGCCGTCCCGCCTTCTTTTCCGGGTGCTATGCCCCCTTCACATCGATCTGCACATCGACGTTGCCGCGGGTGGCGTGCGAATAGGGGCAGATTTTTTCGTGCGCTTCCTTGGCGAGTGCTTCCAGCTCGGCCTGCGGCAGGCTCGGGTCTGCCACATGGAGCTTTACCGCGAGCCCGAAGCCGCCGCCGTCGCGCGGCCCGATCGATACGTCCGCGGTGATGCGCGCCTTGCTGGCATCCTTCTTGTGCTGCTTGCCGACAAAGTCGAGCGCGCCCCCGAAGCAGGCCGCATAGCCGGCAGCGAACAGATGCTCTGGCGTCGTCGTGCCGGGCTTGCCGGGCCCGCCCATAGCTTTTGGCACTGAAAGATCAGCGCGCACCGAACCGTCGGCCGCTTCGGTATGTCCGTTGCGTCCGCCGGTCGCCGTGGCGGTGGCGGTAAAGAGCGGTTTGATCGTGTCCATGAGACTTGCCTCCGGTTGGGGGTTATACTGTGCAGCAGGCGACGATTATGTGGCGGCGGCTTGCGCGCGCGACGACCGGATGAATTCGGCGACGCGCTCGGCAATCATGATGACCGGCGTGTTGGTATTGGCGCTGACGATCTTCGGCATCACCGAAGCGTCGGCCACGTGCAGTCCATCGATGCCGTAGACGCGGCATTTCGGATCGAGTACGGCCATCGGATTGTCGGCCGCGCCCATGGCGCAAGTCGCGCTGGGATGAAAGCTCGAGCCACTCGCATTGAGGATTTCCTCGTCCGACATCGGATAGGTCGCGGCGTTATCGGCGATCAGCCGGCCGGGCTTGATGGCGGCCTCGATCACGGCACGGCGTAGTTTCGCCGGCGCGGTGAGGACCGCGGTCGCGCCGATCGTCTTGGCCGCGCCCGGCCAGCCGGTGCCGTTGATCAGCCGCAACGGCGCCTGCCGCGGCATCAGATAAATCTCCTCGAAGCAGTCGCGCACCGCAGGATCGAGCAACAGGCTCTCGGCGTAACGAACCGACATGATCATGCGCTTAGCGTCGAGCGGATCGGCTAGGAGCCCCTGCTCGACGCGGGGCTGCACATGCGGATCGGCGGAAGCAAGCGCCACGACACCACGGGACACCGGCTCATAGAGACAAGCCGCGACCATCGCCATGCGCAGGCCGAAGCGCTTGGGGCTGACACGGCCGGTGTAATAGTGAAACAGGTCCCCCGGCCCACAGCCGTCGATACCGGACGAGAATCTCTGGCTGCTCATGATGTAGTGCTGCGCGGCCGCGGTCATGCGCGAACCCGCCTTGAGCGTCATGGCGAGATGCAGCTGCGGGTGGTTCTGGTAATTCTTCCCGACGCCCGCGCGGTCGGCCACCACTGCGATGCCGAGCTTGCGGAGCTCCTCGGCCGGACCGATACCGGAACGCAACAACAGCGCCGGCGAATAGACCGCACCTGCGGATACCACCACTTCGCGTGCGGTGACGTTGGTCACTTCGCCTGCGCGCTCGGTCTCCACGCCGACCACGCGCGTGCCGGCGAAAGTAATTCGCAGCGCCTGCGTGCCGGTCATGATTTCAAGATTGGGCCGCGCCCGTGCCTGCGCATTGAGATAGCAGCGCGCACTCGTCGCCCGCTCGTCGTCCTGGCTCAGCGGCGTTGCGAAAAAGCCGTCCTTGGCATTGTCGTAGACATTCGCCAGCGACGCCAGGCCGCGCGCGGCAGTCGCCTGCTCGACCCGCTGCATGTAAAGCGGCCAGCTCTGGCGCGGCAATCGCCGCACGATGTTCGGACCGCGCACGTTGCGATGGGGCGCCGCCTCGTCGACGTCGTCGGTCATCGCCTGGAAAGTCGGCAGCACATCCTGCCAGCCCCAATTGCGCGCGCCCATCCGCTCCCAGCCGTCGAAATCGTGCGGCAGCCCGCGCAGCGCGATCATGCCCATGACGCTCGAGCCGCCACCCATGACGCGCGGCTGCAGGAATGGCACCGGGTTTTCGTCCCTGCGCAAGCTTGCCCGAAAGCCGGGCCAGAAATAGTCGGGATTGATGTAGGCCGCGGGGAAGATACTGCGGATATCGGCCGGGACCGCGCCGGGCGCGGTGTCTCGTCCCGCTTCGATCAAAAGTACGCGCCGTGTCGGATCTTCCGATAGCCGCGCCGCCATCACGGCGCCAGCAGACCCGCCGCCCACGACGATGAAGTCAGCTTCTCGCATGCTATTCGCGCCAGATAAGTGAGCGCGCGATGAAATTACGCAAGGCGGCGGCGCCGGCGCACAACAGCCCAAAGGTCACCGCCGCCACCGCGAAGTTCCCGACATGCGCACCGAGATGCGTGGTCGCGCCAGCTGCTTGCAGCGGGCCGAACGCCTTGAACAGCGCGGCGATCGCGCCGATGCGGGCGCCGTAACAAGCCGCGCGCGGCACGCTCCATGGCTGCGCCCGCTCGGCCGAAGCGTAGAGCGACGGTAACAGCGGCATGTTTACTCCTCGGCTTCGGCGTGCGCCGAGGCGCGCGCGGTAAGTCCAGCGAGATCGGGCAAAACGAGGCGCAACACTACACTTTCGTCGCGCGCGACCATCTCGGCGGTTTCGCCCTCATCGAGGTGGAACGCGGTCAGCGGCCGATACGGTGCATCGTGGGCAATGCCGGTGCCCGACAGCACCAGATACACGCTGCGCCCACCAGCACGATAAATTGCGCCGCGCGTAAGCTTGAGGAGCGCGGCGCCGCACTGGCGTTCGGTGAAAGTGCCGAGCTGCTTTTCGCTGACGACCGGCGTGCCGGCGAGCGGCCGCCATGCATAGTTTTGCGGATCGAGCATGATCGGGTCGCGGTAGCGCGGCGTCGGATAGTCCATGCGCCGGCCATGCATGTGCTCCCAGATCGCCTGATAGGCGTCGCTGCTGCGGCGGCCCTCGCTGTCGTCGTTGCGGCGGAACACGCCGGCTTCGAACGTGCCGTACTTCTTCAGCTCCTCGGTGCCGGCAGCGATCTCTTGTGGCGAGAGATAGCCGCTGCCGCTGGCGCCGCCGAATTGCAGCACCGCCGTCACGGAACGCCCTTCCGAGCTTTGCGGACCGTAGGCGGCGCCTTCCGGAAAGAAACCGAGCGTTCCGGCTTCCATCTTGCCGTTGCGATCGAAGTTCATCGTGCCTTCGAGCTGGAAACGGAACTGATCGAAATTGTGCCGGTGCCGCGGCGAGGCGAAATCACCGTCTTGCCGCCCTATGCCCAGATGAAAGTTGCCGGGCTCGCCGGCTTTGCCCTCAAGGAGATGCCGGTAATGAAACGTCCCGCCGCGATGCTGCAGTCCGCGCTTCCACTCGACCCCATCGCCTTGGACGATGTTCATCACTGAACTCCCGGCACTTCACTGGTATTATTCCAGCCAAGCGCTCGCCTTGTCGAGGCCCCCATTCGTGCAAAACCGCCGCGCGATCGGCGCCACGTCGTCAACCGCAATGATTGCGTTGGCACCAAGCACTGCAGGCCGCAGGCGATCGTTGCGGCGTTCGCTTCTTGACTTTCATTCATCCCGGTCTCATTCGAGGGTGGAAATTTAAGAAGACATTGCCCAAGATTGCCAAATCTTGCCGGGTTAGCTCAGCGGTAGAGCAGCGGTTTTGTAAACCGTTGGTCGGGAGTTCAATTCTCTCACCCGGCACCAATACAATCAGGCACTTCTCGCATCCTCGAACGTGCCGATTTTCCCAGAACGTGGCGGCTGACGCTCGATTTGCCCACGCCGCCGCTCAGGGGAACCGAGCGAGGACAAAATGGGTTTATCAACGTCCGGGTCGTGGTGGCCTATAGGCCTCACCAGTCAGTGGGAGACGCGCCTATGAAGGAACTCGCATTGGTCGCTGCGCTGATCTTGGCGGGGTCACCGGTCGAAGCCCAAGTCGCCACATCCAACGACGTCGGCACGTCCAATGCCCGAGAACTTTCAGGGCAAGGCGCCGTGTCGCAAGGCCCAACGACCGGCGTTATCTGCATGGAAGAAATGACCGCGACGTTTTGCAACGTACCCACCGCCCCGAGCAGTGGGGGTTACTACAGCGGTGTAGCCGTCGGCAGCAGCGCGCCGCCGGCGGCAACCCCACCCTGCCCGGAATTTCCGCCAGCTAATGAACTTTGCAACTGACACTCAGTCGGCTTTACGGTGTGCACATTCAGTGGCAAACCTTTGATCGTGAAATAAGGAGGAATCAACATGCGCTACATGGTTCTTGCGGTAGCTGTTGCAGCGGCGATGTGTCTGAGCGGCGCCACCGGCGCGTTCGCCGTTCCGGCGAATGGGCACGCGATTTCCCAGGCCGTCGATCATTCGAGTTTCGTCACCGATGTCGCCGGTGGGTGCGGCCGCGGTTGGCATCGCAACCGATGGGGACGTTGCGTCCCTTGAAAGTAGAAGCCCGCTACTAAAGCGAACAAGGTCTGTCAGAGCGCGGCCACCTTTCGGCCGTTGACGATCCGCCAAGGGCGCCGCCCAAGTGATTGGTCGGCGCCCTCATTTTCAATGCTTGTCCCTGGGCCCTGACAGGGCCGTCTGCCCTTGGCGGCGAGCTTCACTATCCCAATATACCGAGCGTCTTCGCGCTGCCGACGACACGCGGAGAAGTGGAGCAAACAAATCAATAAGACACTCGCCATAATGCTGGTTGCAATTTCGATGGCTGCCGGAAGCAGCGGCGCCCGGGCTATGGGCGGCGGCGGCATGGGCGGAGGAATGGGTCCCGGCTGGGGCATCGATTACGGCCAGCCCTCGTCCGCAACCGAGGCCAAGCAGCCCGTCAAGCCGACGCACCGGACGAAGTCGGTAAAGCGCGACCATAAGCACATCGTAACGCACTGAGCGCGCGGGTCCCATGCGCGAGCAGACCGCTTAAGCGCGCGGATTACGTCTCCACACCGTGCTAGGCGAGCGCTTCCCTGACGGATTGAGCCCAAGCCTCCTGCCGCTTGGTGCCGTCGAGGACCAGATCGGCCATCGACGCAACCCGCTCGCTGAGCGCTACGTACATCGTCCGAAGGATCGGATAATCGCGCATATATGTCGTCAGCCATTCGATGAAATCGGATGCCGCATTTGGCGCCGGGTTCCTTCGCACACCATCGAGAAATACCAGATTGGCGCGCGACAGCGCGACGTCCAAAGGCGTGTCGATCCAGACGAGAAAATCGATGAACGCGCCGGTAGCGCGATGCGCACGTCCGAATGCCGTCTCGAACAGCACCAGCGGCCGGCGCTGTTCGCCGGGCGGAATTAGGGTTAGCCGCGCGAGTTCGCCGATCAGATCGGAAAGAGAAAGCTCATTCGGATCGCCGACGCGTCCGACCCACTCGCGGACCTGCGCGTCAGTCATCCCAGGATCGAACCGGTCGTAATATACCGCCTGAGCCTGCCGGTAGCCTCGCAGCAACAGTTGTATCAACGTCGTCTTGCCGGAGCCCGGAATTCCCGACAAACCGACGACGAAAGCCCGGTCAGACATTGCCACTCGTCTCCGCCACGATCCACGCGTGATAGTCAGGATCGACGCTTCCTATGGGCAGCACGAGAATGGCGGGCGTAGTATAGGAGTGCATCTGCCGCAAGGCGGCGCGCACTTTCTCCGTAAGGCTTGCGCGGGTTTTGACGAGCATCACCACCTCTTCCCCGCGCTGGATCGCGCCCTGCCACCAATAATATGAGATCATGCCCGGCAGGATGTTGACGCAGGCGCACAACCGCCGTTCGACCAGCGCGCGCCCGGTCGCCTCCGCCTCGACAAGGGATGGAAAGGTCGTATAGACGAAAGCCGCGCGTTCCATGCCCATCTCCCATAGCGGCGACGTTTTCCAAAGGCCGGGACATTAAACCCAGAAAATTCGATGCCCAAGAGACACATCAAGCGACACATCAGGCGGCCCAACGGACACCGCTACAAGCATATTGCTTTCGTCGCCAGCGACACGCCGGCGGCGCAAAAGGCGCGCCGCGCGCTCGTGCGCCGCTACGGCGAGGCTCTGCCAGAAGCAGCCGACGTCGTCGTCGCGCTCGGTGGCGACGGTTTCATGCTGGCGACCCTGCAGCGGTTCATGAATTCCGGCAAGCCGATCTACGGCATGCATCGCGGCACAGTCGGATTCCTGATGAACGAATACTCCGACAAGCATTTGACGGAACGGCTGGCCGCCGCGCATGTCTCGGTAATCCATCCGCTGATCATGCGCGCCCGCGATGCCGCCGGCCGCGTGCATCGCCATCGCGCCATCAATGAGGTTTCGCTGTTTCGCCAAACCTATCAGGCGGCACGGCTGCGCATCCTGGTTGACGGCGAAGAACGCCTCACCGAACTGGTCGCCGACGGCGTGCTAGTGGCGACGCCCGCGGGCTCAACGGCCTATAATCTGTCGGTGCAGGGACCGATCATTCCCATCGGCGCGCCGATTCTGGCGCTGACCCCGATCAGTCCGTTCCGGCCGCGGCGCTGGCACGGCGCGCTGTTGCCCGATCGCGCCCACGTCACGGTAGAGGTACGCGAGGCGGCCAAGCGGCCGGTTGCCGCAGTCGCTGACAGCAGTGAAGTGCGGTCGGTGCGCTCGGTCGAGATCAGCATGGACCGCTCCACCGACATGCACTTGTTGTTCGATCCCGGCCACAGTCTCGACGAGCGCATCATCCGCGAGCAATTCGGGTATTGAGCTACGCAGCTTCGGATCGCTGCTCGTCCTCGAAGCTTTCGGCGACGAGCTCGTCGCAGAACAGCCGCGCTTCTTCGCGCGCCGCCTCGGTGGCAAAGCGGCGCAACAGCGTGAGCAGCGGTTCGAGCTCGCCCAGCGCCTCGTCTTCGCAGCGCGTGAGAACGCGCTCGATCATGCGCCGCTTGAGCCGCGCGGCTCCGCCCGGCTCGCTGACAAAACCGCCCTCGCGCATCGCCCCGATCGCCTCCTTGAAGGCTGGATAGGTCGAGGGCGGCAAGCCGGCCTGATCGAACAGCGCGCGCAAGCCTGCATTGCCGCTGTCATGGACAAGCCCGGAGACCCGCTCGACCGGCATGCCGGTCAATTCGGCCAGTGCCTCCTCGAAGAGGACGACATTGCCGGAGAGGAGCGCGCGCAGGATCAGCCCGGCGGTCAGCTGACCGCTGACGCGCAGATGCTGGATCAGCGGGCGCATCTGCACCATCGGGGTATCCGCCGCCAGCACCAGGGTCGCCTTCTCGCATGCTTCGCGGGCCACGCGCTTGGCGTGGTCGGCATCGAGCCACTGGCGGTCGGCGACAAAGCCGGCGAGCGTTTCCGACAGCTTGGCGACCAGGGTAAGCCGTGTTGGCGGCGCGATGTCGTTCCGCGCCAGCAGCGCCTCGCGAATGGCGGCCAAGTGGCCGTGACGCTCGGCAATCCGATCGATCGAGAACGGGGCGATGTCGGCCTCCTCGTTTTCCAGAAGCACGAGGCAGGATTCCGCTGTGCCGACCTCGGCGATGGCGGCGGCGACCGAGCGCGGCAGCGCGGCGCGGCTGGCGATGGCGGTTTGCACAACGCCGACGCCGGAGGCGACCGCATCGACCAGATCGGCGTCGATAAAAAGGGGCGACAGCGCAAGCACCGGCGCGGCAATCTGCGGCTGGTCTGCGGCGAGCGCGAGCACGATAGCTGGCGGCGCGCTTGGGCTTGCCGCCAGCGTATCGGCAAGGGCCCGGCGCACCAGCGGGGACGCGTCGTCGAGCAGCATCAGCATGGCGCCTTCGGCTGCGGCGGCATCGTCGGGCGACAGGTCCGAATAAAGGTAGGCGCGCGCCAGCGCACTCGTTGCGTCGGCGCGCTGGCTGGCCGGCGCCGTGCGTATCCAGTCGAGAAAATGGCGGACGATCATTGTTTTCGCTCACGCCAAACGAGTCTTAAACCGGGGGCGATCTTAGGAGGGCCGCCTTAACAAAGTGTTCACCATAGATTTTTGCGAAGATTACCGGCCATCTCACTGATTTATCGGTCATTCCCCGGCCCGTTTTCGCGATTGCGCCGTTCGGCGTTAAGATTGATTAATCGTTGCGGTAAACCGGTGTTTAACGATACGTGTTGAGGAGGCGACCATGACGCAGGAGACTGCCATGCGGCACAAGCGCGGCGGACTCTATTACGAAGGTTTCGTCCCTGGCGAAGTCGTCGAACACCGCTACACGCGCACCGTCACCCAGATGGACAACATGTTGTTTTCCAACATGACGCTCAACCCGCAGCCACTGCACATCGACCGGCAATTCTGCGAGCAGGAGACCGAATGGGGACAGCCGTTGATGAACTCGCTTTTCACGCTCGGCCTAATGATCGGCATGTCGGTGTCGGACCTCACCGTTGGGACCACCATCGCCAATCTCGGCATGAACGACGTGAAATTCCCGCATCCGCTGTTCGAAGGCGACACCGTGCACGCAACGACCGAAGTCATTGGCAAGCGCGAATCGAAGTCGCGGCCCGGCGCCGGCATCGTCGAACTTCATCACCGCGCCTACAACCAGGACAACAAACTCGTCGCCGAATGCCGCCGCCAGGCTTTCATGCTCATGCGGCCCAAGTGACAGGGCTCGAATTGGCCGCACTGTTTGTATCCGTTCCATTGTTCGCACGTTGACTTTGGTTTGGCCGTTTCCGATGATCGCCGGTAGGGTTATGGGCTTACCATGTTCAAGCGCGCAATGAAGCAACTCTGGCGGCCGCTGATCGGCATCGCCGTTGCTTATGCGGTCGCGGCGCAAAGCCTGCTCATCGTAATCGGCGGCTTTTCGCTGCCAGCGCGCGCCGATACGGCAACGCCCGGTTTCGAGCTATGCCTGCACGATTCACAAGGCGCGCCGGCATCTCCTGCCGATATTCCCGGCCATCCTGGATGCAGTCACTGCATATTCTGCTTTGCCGGCTCGCATCACGCGCTGATCGGCGCACCGCCTGAACTGCTTTCGCGCGTGGCCGTTGCCGCGATCGACCTCCCTTTGGCCGCCGATAAGCGCGGCCCGCCCCGCCTTTCCGCCTACGCCATTGCAAGCCCTCGAGGCCCTCCACTTCACGCGTGACGTCCGGCGGCCCTTTTCCGGGCGCCGCAATGTTGCTCACGCTGAATGGAGATTTCTCATGTTACGCCTTCCGAGGTGTTTGCGCGCTTTCGCGCCCAGCCTCCTGCTTGTCTTGCTATCCTTCTCTGGCGCCGACGCTCATTGTTTTGTCGGTCCCCGCTTCTTTCCTGCCACCCTGGTGATCGACGATCCCTGCGTCGCCGATGAAATGTCGCTGCCGACCGTTGCCTGGTCGCGGACCGGCGATATTCCCCCGGTAAGCGAATTGGACATCTCGGCGGAATTTGATAAGCGCATCACTGAGGATCTGGGTTTTGGGATCAGTGACGTCTGGACGCAACTTCGGTCACCCGGCGGCACGATGCAGCAGGGTCTCGGCAACCTCGAAACTACGCTGCAATATCAACTGCTCAAGACGCCCTCTTCCGAAACCGCGATGCTACTCGGCCTGATCGTCGACTGGGGCGGCACCGGCAACAGCAGCGTCGGAATAGCGACACCCTATTCGACGCTTACGCCCACCTATTATTTCGGCCAAGGCCTTGGCCGGCTTCCCGACGAACTGGGATTTGCTCGCCCGCTCGCGATCACCGGACAGGTCGGCTACCAGATCCCGACCACGTCCTACATCGTCTCGCAAAACACATTCGTTCCCCAAGTGCTGGTGTATGGCGCTTCCGTGCAATACAGCATGCCCTACCTCAAATCCGAGGTGAAAGATCTTCAGCTTCCCGATTTCTTCAATCATCTGATCCCGCTCGTGGAAGCACAGCTGTTCACGCCGATCGCCAACAATGTCGGCAATCCTTCCACAACTACCGGGACTATCAATCCCGGCGTGATCTATGTCGGGAGTGTCTATCAGGTCGGTCTCGAGGCGATCATTCCGGTCAATGGCGCGAGCGGCAGCGGCGTTGGCGTGCTCGGTCAATTGCATCTCTACCTTGACGACATGTTCCCGACGACGCTTGGCCAGCCGCTCATCGGCGGTTCGTTCAGCCCGTCCACCAAGCCTACATCATAAAAAGCCTGCGTCATAAGGAGCACCCCATGCGCATGTTCTTCATCGTTGCAATGTTTCTGCTCGGCGCACTGACGGCCGGCCCGGCGCGGGCGCACGCCTTCCTCGATCACGCAACCCCGCTGGTTGGCAGTACTGTACGCACCGCGCCCCCCGAGGTCTCGCTGACGTTCACGCAAAATCTCGAACCGGCTTTCAGCTCCGTGCAGGTCACCGACGCAAGCGGCGCCCGCGTCGATCAGGGGAAGGCCCAGATCAGCGGCAACACCATGCGCGTCGGCATCAAGTCGCTCAGTCCGGGAACGTATCGCGTTCGCTGGCACGCGCTGTCGGTCGATACCCACAGCACCGAGGGAAGCTTCTCCTTCACCGTCGGCGGCTCATGATGGGGCGCGCCCTTCGCGGCCTTGGGAGAAGCGCTTGAACGACCCGCTGATCTACGCGCGCGCCATCCATTACGCGGCGACACTGAGCGTCGCCGGGGTGGCCTTCTTCATCGTCTTCATCGCCGAGCCGGCCTTTGCCGCGGCCGGCGCGGACGCGCGCCTGCCCGCCTTGCTGCGGCCGCGTGTCGCCGTTCTTGCCTGGACCGCTTTGCTGCTGACCGTACTCTCCGGAGCGGCGTGGCTTTTGGTGACCGCGCAGTCCATGAGCGGCGGCAGTTGGGCCGAAGTGTTTTCAGAAGAGATCGTGTGGACCGTGTTGGCGCAGACCAGCTTTGGTCGCGCCTGGCTCGAGCGTTTTGTTCTGGCCTGCCTGCTCGCGAGAATGTTTGTTCCGTTCCTGGCGGTGCACGGGGTGAAATCAGTCGCGATCAAGTCCACCGTTGTGGCGCTGGCTGCCGGCCTGGTCGGCGCGTTGGCGTGGGCCGGTCACGCCATCGGCGGTACGGGCATCGAAGGCGTGATCCATCCAATCGCCGATGGCTTACATCTCGTCGCCGCGGCAGCGTGGGTCGGCACGTTGCTGCCGCTGGCACTGTTGCTTGCCGCTGCCGGACACGACGCGGCCTCGCTCGCCATCGCACGCGTAGCGACGGTTCGCTTCTCTGCCTTCGGCATCGCCAGTGTTTGTGCCCTTCTTGTCACGGGCTCCATCAACACGTGGTATCTTGCCGGCAGCATTTCGGCGCTGACAGAAACGGACTATGGGCGGCTCGTTCTGGCTAAGGTCGCCCTCTTCCTCGTCATGGTGGCGATTGCCGCGGTCAATCGGCTACATTTGACGCCGCGCCTTATGCGGGAAGCGAGCGCATCTGGGCCCGCGGGCGCGCTACGCCAATTACGCCGTAACATCGCCATCGAGATTGCGCTCGGTGCCGCCGTCATCGCCGTCGTCGCGGTGCTGGGCACCAACCCGCCCGCTTTCGAGGCGCTCCTGCACCTCCACCATTCCCATTGACGGATGCCTGCGTCCGCATGACATGTTCCCGTGGCCCTTCCCCCATGTGCGGGAAGAGCAATAAGGTAAGCCATGCGCTCGCTCCTTTTCGTCCCCGCCGATAGCCCAAAGAAACTCGAGAAAGCCATGACGAGCGGCGCCGACGCGCTGATCGTCGACCTTGAGGATTCGGTCGCGCCGAGCGGCAAAGCGCACGCGCGCAAAAGCGCAGCCGCATTCCTCAAAGAACTCGCCACGGCCAAAGCACGGCCGTATGTCATCGTGCGCGTCAATAGCCTCAAGACCGGCCTGATCGACGCCGATCTCGACGCCGTCGTACCGGAAAAGCCCGACGCCATCTTGCTGCCGAAGGCGGAAGGCGGCGCGTCCGTTGTTCACGCCGACGCCAAGCTTGCGGTCCGCGAGGCAACCAACGGCCTGCCCGACGGCCACATCAAGATCGCGGCGATCGCCACCGAGACGGCCGCCGCTCTGTTCCTGGCCGGCACCTTTGCGGGCGCCAGCAACCGGCTCAGTGCGCTGACTTGGGGCGCCGAAGACCTCTCCGCCGAGCTCGGCGCCGAGCAGAACCGCGACGATCAGGGCGTTCTACTTGACCCTTATCGGTTGGCGCGGGCCTTATGCCTCACCGCCGCGGCCGCAGCCGGCGTGGCGGCAATCGACACCGTCTTCGTCGACTTTCACGACAGCGAAGCCTTCCGCCGCGAGTGCGGGGCGGCGCGCCGCGACGGCTTTTGGGGAAAAATGGCGATCCATCCCTCGCAAGTACCGATCATCAATGCGATCTTCACGCACGCGCCGGACGCTTTGCGCCACGCGCAAGCGATCGTCGAAGCGTTCGCCGCACACCCGAATGCCGGCGTGGTCGGCATCGACGGGGTGATGTACGACCGGCCGCATCTCGTCCGCGCCAATCGGTTGCTGGAACGCGCGGCGACGACGCGAGACGGCGGTCAATCCTCGGCCGAATAGATCGCCTTGGGGTCGAATACGCGCTCGTCGCGGAATTCGAGCGTGACCGCGCCGGCTTTGCCGAGCGGCACCGCGCGATAGAAGCAGGAGTGGCGCCCGGTGTGGCAGGCGCCGCCCGTCTGCTCGACCTTGATCCACACCGCATCCTGGTCGCAATCCACGCGCAGCTCGACCACGCGCTGGATGTGGCCAGAGCTTTCGCCCTTCTTCCAAAGGGCGCCGCGCGAGCGGCTGAAATACCAGGCTTCACCGCT
>Ga0181525_10003317_pt1 | contig 12819 bp, 16 predicted proteins | sample PEATcosm2014_Bin_48_FD_121100 | JGI IMG/M metagenome (GOLD analysis project Ga0181525, IMG submission 121100) | Peatland microbial communities from MTU Mesocosm Facility, Houghton, MI, USA - PEATcosm2014_Bin06_10_metaG | ecosystem: Environmental > Terrestrial > Soil > Wetlands > Peat | place... | reverse complement strand
CCTGTCCACTTCCAATCTCATCCTGCGCCGCGAGGTGGTGAACAAAACCGGCTGCTTCGACACCACGCTAACCATGTGCGAGGATCGCGATTTCACCACGCGCGCGCGCAAGCTCGGCTTTCGTCTGCGCTTCGAGCCAAAGGCTAGCGTTACGCACTATCCCGCCATTCACCGGCTTTCGGATTACTGGAGCAAGATGCGCCACTACGGAACCGGAACGTCGCAGTATTTCGTCCGCTGGCGCGATGAAGAACCACTGGCGCGCCTGTTCCCGGCAAATCCCGCGCTTCGTCTGCTGCTGCTGCCCGCACTCGCCGCCGCTGGTACGGCGTATCTGGTGGCGCGCAATCTGCCCCAAAACCCCGACGCGACGCCGCTCAGCCCGCTGCTTTTCGCCGGGCAACTCTGCTGGCATTGGGGTGGCTTCGAAGCCATGCGACAGCCGAGGATGGAACAGGAGCGCCGGCCCGCTTGCTGAACCGCAAAGTGGTGGCTCTGGGGCGCGCGCTCATCCCGCAGTTCGTGCTGGATCAGATCAATCCTTTCGACCGCTTTGTCCTGAAGGCGGTCCGCGAGTTCTCCGCGATGCTTCCGCCCAATTCGCTGATTCTCGACGCGGGCGCGGGCCAGGCGCAATACGGGCCGGATGTCTCGCGCGCCGGCCATCGCTATCGCGCCATCGATCTGGGCGTGGGCGAAGGCGACTGGAACTACGGCCGGATCGACGCCTGGGCGCGCGTGGAACAGCTTCCCTTCCCGCCCTGCACCTTCGATGGCATGTTGAGCGTCGCGGTGCTGGAGCACACGCCGTACCCCCGCCAGACCTTGCATGAAATGGCGCGCGCCTTGAAGCCCGGCGGCCAGTTGATGATTATTGTTCCAACCATGTGGGAAGAGCATCAGATGCCCCACGATTATTACCGCTTCACGCGCTACGGCGTCGAGCGTCTGCTGCTGGAGGCCGGCTTCGCGGTGGATCAAATCCGGCCGTTGGGCGGCTACTTCTGGTTCATGGGCCGCAAATTTATCGATGTGCTGGAATTCTTCGAACGCTTCCCGCGCGCTCTGCTCTGGCCGTTTCTGGCTGTTCCCTTCGGTTTCCTGCTGCCGATACTCTGCACCCATCTGGATTGGCTGGATAGCGACAAATACTACACTATCGGCCAGCTCTGCTTCTGCCGCCGCGTTCGCGATCCCGGATCGCCCGCGGGTGTTGAGGACGGCGCCGGAATACTGCCCTAATCCAGTCCCACCAATCGCCAATCGCCAATCGCTAATCCCAGAAGCGGACAAGCGCGATTCCAAAATCCCATTGTTTTCCGCATGGACCAGCGGTCCTAAAATTGCCTTTTTCCCAGGCTATGCCAAGTCTCCAACGAAAGCGCGAAGTCCTGTCCAGCCCGCTGACGGCAGCCGATCTCGAAAGAAAAGCCGGCGAGGGTTGGAAACCTGTAGCCGTTATTTGGGAACGGCAAGTAGACGGACAGGAGGCGGCAACTGCCCCAGCCCTGGCGGACATCGCGCAACCGGTACCCTATGGACTCAAGATCGCCGAGGATTGCGTGGCTCTGGAACAGGACTTGCAGGAACGGGAAGCTTTGCTTTTAATGCTGGAGATGATCGTCCAGGATAAGCCGCTATCGGAGACGGCCGAGGAGTTGAACCGGCGCGGCTTCCGGACGCGTTTGAATTCCAAGTGGACTCCGGGGTCTGTGTTCGATATGCTGCCTCGGCTCATCGAAGTGGGACCGCGTGTTTTTAGCACGCAGGAATGGGTAGTGCGGCGGGGCAAGCTTATGAATGTGAGTTGATCAAGCCGGCATAAAAAGCCTTCAGCCGATGCCGGTATTCTACCCCGGCAGTTTCCAGGATGTCGTTGTGCCCGGCGCCGGGAACCAGCCAGAAGGTCTTCGGACCTTGCGCGGCCGCGAACAATTTCCGTCCCAGCCGCAGCGGAACCACTTCATCGCGATCGCCTTGCAGGAACAGCTTGGGCACGCGAATCCAGCGGATCTTCGGAAGCGAGTTGAAGCTTCGAATCAGCAGCGGTCCGAGGAACGGCGCCACGGTATCGGCAACGTCGCCTGCCGAGGTGAAGGGAGCTTCCAGGATCAGCCCGGCGCAAGGGCGCCGTGCAGCCAGATCGATAGCCACCGCCGTCCCGAGTGACTCGCCATGCACAACAATCTGCTCAGCCCGGTAACCTTGGCCCAGCAAGTAGATGAAACCGGCTTCGCTGTCGCGATACAGACCTTGTTCGCTGGGACGCCCGCTACTCTTCCCATAGCCGCGGTAATCCAGCATGAGCACCGAAGAACCGGCCGCGACGATTTCCTGAATGCGCGGCGCGCGATGCGTGATGTTGCCCGCGTTGCCGTGCAGAAACAGTGTCGCCAATGGGCCGTCGCACCGCACCCACCAGCCATGAATCTTTTCGCCATCCGAAGTCTCCATCCAAACATCGGACGCGCCCACCATTTGCTGAGCGTCCCAATCGCCTGCCGGGTATTTCGAAGGGTAGTAAAGAGCCCGATTGGCCAGATAGTAGATCAGCCCGATCACGCACGCTACAGCGATGGCGGTTCCAACCGGCCCCGGCACGCGCGGGTTCACCGCGAAATCACGCGATCGTTCCCTCGATCATTGCGCAGCACTACGCCGTCCTTCATCACAAAAATCACGCTTTGCGTCAGCTTGATATCTTCCAGCGGATTTCCAGGCACAGCCACAACATCGGCCAGCATTCCCGGTTTCAACGTGCCAATCTTATCCTGCAGACCAAGCAGCTCCGCGGCGGATGTGGTGCCCGCCATCAAGGATTGCGCGGGTGTCATTCCGTCCGCCACCATGAACGCGAATTCGAGCGCGTTTTCGCCGTGCGGATAAACCGCGGCGTCGGTTCCCAGCGCGATCTTAACGCCCAGCGCCAGCGCCCGCTTCACCATGGCGTCCTGCTGCTGGACGGCGCGCGTCGCTTTAGCTTGCACCAGCGGCGGGAATTTCGATTCGTTCAGGCCAACGCGCGTCGTCAGCGTTGGCACCAGGAACACGCCGCGATCGTGCATCATTCGCATGGCTTCGTCGTCCAGAAACGTTCCATGTTCTATGGAATCGATTCCCGCCCGTATCGCTCGTTTGCTGGATTCGGCGCCGTGTGAGTGCGCGGCGGTTTTGCGATGCAATGTGTGCGCTTCGTCCACCAGCGCATTCAATTCGGCCTGGGATAATTGCGGAACGTCCACATCGTCGGTGGGCGAGAGCACGCCGCCGCTGGCGCAGGTCTTGATCACATCGGCGCCGTACTTGATATTGAAGCGCACCGCGAAGCGCGCCTGGTCGGGCGAATTGATCACTCCGTCCTCCGGGCCGCTTTCGTGCCCGAACAAACCGAAACGAAAACTGTCCTGGTCGTCGCAGTGGCCTCCGGTGGATCCCAGTGCGTGAACCGCAACCAGCATTCGCGGACCCGGCACGATGCCGGCGTTGATGGAATTGCGCAGACCGACGTCGATGAGGTCCGACGAGCCTACGTCGCGCACCGTGGTGAAGCCGGCCATCACGGTCACCTTGGCGTTGCCGGTAGCGCGAATCGCGCGTTCGGAAATGGGCCGTTGCAGCGAGAGCAGCGCTTCGCCGTTGTAATCCGGATTGAATTCGTCGGAAAGATGCGTGTGCGCGTCGATGAATCCGGGAAGCAGCGTGGCGTCGCCCAGATCGATGACGGTTGCCCCGGCTGGAACATTCGCGCTGCCCACCGATTGAATCCTGCCGCCGGAGACTACCACCATCCCCGGCGCAGCCACTTGGCCGCTGACGCCATCGAACAGGCGGGCCGCTTTCAAAACAAAAGTATTGCTCTGAGCCAACAGTGCATTCGCGCACGTGATCAGCACGAAAACAATTCCGGACAACCGCAGTGTCTTCATAGGTTGCAGATTAACAGAACGCGATGGCGACCTTTGGCTCCGCGCGAACGCGCCTGTGGTTCAATGAAAGGTTTGAGGAAAGCTTGTTGTGAAGAATGCAGGAGGCAGAACCCATGAAAGTTGGTATCGCCGGACAAGGCGCTTTCGGCGTAAAGCATATCGAAGCGATCCAGAATATCCCCGGCGTCGAGATTATCACGCTGGCGGGCGGGAATCCTGCCGCCACCGAAGAAGTCGCCAGGAAATTCAAGATTCCCCACTGGACCGGCGATCTGGCCGAAAGCCTGAAGCAGCCAGGGCTGGATGCCGTGATCCTGGCAACTCCAACTCAGATGCACGCCGATCAGGCCGTGCAGTGCATGAAGGCCGGTAAGCTCGTGCAAGTGGAGATTCCGATGGCGGATTCGCTCGCCGACTCCGAGCGCATTCTGGACGCACAGAAGCAGACCGGCCTGATCGCCATGGCAGGGCACACGCGCCGTTTTAATCCCAGCCATCAATGGATTCACAAGCGCGTTCTATCCGGCGAGCTAAAGGTGCAACAGATGAACGTGCAGACGTATTTCTTCCGCCGTACCAACATGAACGCAGCCGGCAAGCCGCGCAGTTGGACGGATCATCTGCTTTGGCACCACGCCTGCCATACCGTCGATCTCTTCGCTTACCAGACCGGCGAAAATGTTTCGCAATGCTACGCGCTCGAAGGCCCGCATCATCCCGAACTGAAGATCGCGATGGATATGAGCATCGGCCTCAAAGTGCCTTCCGGAGCAATCTGCACGTTGTCGCTGTCCTTCAACAACAAGGGTCCGCAAGGCACTTTCTTCCGCTACATTTGCGACAACGGAACGTATGTGGCTTATTACGACGATCTGGTGGACGGCGAACAGAAGCCCATCGATCTCAGCAAAGTAGATGTTTCGATGAACGGCATCGAACTGCAGGATCGCGAATTTTTCTCGGCGATCCAAGAAAAGCGCGAGCCGAATTCCAGCGTGCTGCAAACCATCTCCGCGATGCAGGTGCTGGACCGCCTGGAGCGGATGCTGCATTCGAAAGTCGGAACTTCGGCCTAACAATCAACACTGTTCACTATGGGACACTGGTACACGCGACTTGTTAGTCGCGTCTCCTCCATAAGGAACACAAACGCGTCTGAAGCCGCGTGTACCTTTGGCATGACCATAATAAGTGAACAGTATTGAGGTCTAGCAAGAGCCGCCACCGTGAGGGAACGGGGTTTTACGCGTGCATCTGCATGCTCTTGGCGGCGGGCTGCGTGTGTCCCAGAACGCGATGCGGTTTGTAAGGTTTCTCTAGCGCGGCTATTTCATCGGAGCTCAGTTTCAAATCCACCGATGCAATCAGATCGCGCAGATGTTCCGTCTTAGTTGCGCCGATAATGGGCGCGGTTACGCCTGGCGCCTGCAATACCCACGCGCAAGCCACTTGAGCCGCGGAAACTCCGCGTTGTTTGGCCACCGCGGCAACAGCGTCCGCCACCTGAAAATCGTCTTCGCTGTAGTACATGTCCTTGGCCATGGTGTCCACTTGTGATCGCGTAGTGGACCCGCCCTGGCGATGCCTGGTGCCGGTAAGGAAACCGCGCGCCAGCGGGCTCCAGGGAATCACGCCCACTCCGCGGTCGAGGCATAGCGGAATCATCTCGCGCTCTTCTTCGCGATAAACCAGGTTGTAGTGATTCTGCATCGCGACGAAGCGATGCCAGCCGTGCTCCTTGGCCAGATAGAGCGCCTTGGAGAATTGCCACGCGGCCATGCTGCTGGCGCCCAGGTACCGCACCTTGCCCGCCCGCACCAGCGAATCCAGCGCGTCCAGAGTTTCGTCAATGGGCGTATTGAAATCCCAGCGGTGGATTTGATAGAGGTCGATGAAATCCATCCCCAGGCGGCGCAGCGAATTGTCGCAACTTTGCAGAATGTGCTTGCGGCTCAAACCCTTCTGGTTCGGGGTTCGGCCCATGGGGCCGCACACTTTGGTAGCGACGATAATCTCGTCGCGCGAGGCCATTTCTCGTAGATATTCACCGGTGATCTCTTCGCTCAAACCGGCCGAATAAACGTCGGCGGTATCGAAGAAATTGATCCCGGCATCGATCGCGATTTTGAAATGCTCGCGTGCATCGGCTTTGTTCACATGCCAGCCGCGCGTGCCGATGGACCAGTCCGGCAGATCGCCTCCGCCATAACTCATGCATCCCAGACAGATGCGGGACACGGTAATTCCAGTCTTGCCGAGTAACGTGTATTGCATTTTGGTTTGTTGCTCTCCGCTTCGAAAATCTCAGTGTAACTGAGCATCCGCTGCCTGACGCGACGCCAACCGAGCCGCGACCAAACCGAGCGCGACCAAACCGAGCGCGACCAAACCGAGCCGCGACCGTAAGGAAGCGGAAGCTACCATGGGATTTTTCCGGCATCGTTAAAATATCCGCCGGTAGGTCCGTCTTCGCCTATGGTGGCGTATTCAATGGCCGCCGCAGCCCCTTGCGCCGCAGTGCGCGGTCCGCTGTGATTATTGATGTCGGTGGCGCAATAGCCAGGGCAGATGGCGTTCACCTTTATCGGCGTATCCTTCAACTCGTTCGCAAACTGCACGGTCATGCTGTTCAACGCCGATTTCGAAGTGTTGTAGCCCAGCACCTGCCACTGCGCCACCATCGAATCGGGCTGGCTGGCCAAGCCGATGGATCCCAGGCTGCTCGACACGTTCACAATGCGTCCGTGCTTCGATTTTCCGAGCAGCGGCAGCATAGCTTGCGTCAGCGCCATGGGCCCGAAGACATTGGTTTCGTAGACCTCGCGCACTTTGGCGAGATCGGCGCCGCTCGGTTTGGCGCCCCATTCGCCGATGCCCGCGTTATTCACCAGGATGTCCAGCCCGGCCAAATTCCTTTTCGATCCATGCGGCGGCGCGCTGGATGGTGGAGTGATCGGTGACATCCAGCAGGATGAAATGCGCGCCGGCGCCCTCAGCCTTCAGCTGATCCACGGCTGCGTGACCGCGAGCAGCGTTGCGCGCGCCCACCAGAACTTTGATCTCTTTTGCGCCCAGACCGCGTGCGATTTCGTATCCAATTCCCTTGTTCGCGCCGCTGATGAGTGCGATGTCGCCTTGAAAGTGTTCCACGTTTGGCATCCATCGTCAGTCTATACGATTAGGAACGTGTAAACCCAGGGCGCGGGAAGTTCGTCTACAGGTGCGAAAGTACTTCCAAGGAGTTTTAACTATGCACAAACCAATTTTCGCCGCAACCGTGCTGACGGTTGTTACGTCTCTGCTTGCACACGCGCAAAGCACGGCCCCAACGCCGCCCACTGCGGCCCAGATTGTGGCCAACCAGGTGGCCCGGCTCACTAAGCTGCTGGACTTGACCTCTGCCCAGCAAGCATCGGCAACTACCATTTTCACTACCGAGCAGACCGCGCTGGCCGGCATCCGTACCAGCATGCACACCGCACACACCGCCCTCGAAACCGCGATCAAGAGCGACGATACGGCCACCATCGGAACGGAGGCGGCGCAGATCGGAACATTGACCGGCCAGGAGGTGCTGGCCCAGGCCACCGCGGCGGGGGCCTTTTACGCCATCCTGACGCCCGATCAGCAAACCAAGTACGAGACACTGGGACCATTGGGCGGCGGGCCTGGGGGTTTTAGAGGTCCAGGCGGACCCGGGCCTCACGGCATCGGCGGGTCCCACTAGAGCCACTGCGGCGCACTTAACTCGATGAGCGGGGCATGCTAGCAATGCAACTATCGGCAATGCCGGAAATGGAGACACCTATCCGCCCCGGCGTTGCCGAACTCAGCGACGACTTCGAAGCGCTGGTGCGGCTGTATCGCCCCAAGGTGTTTCGCTTCGCGCTGGCTTCGTTGCGCGATCCGGACGCTGCCGAGACGGTGACCCAGGATTGCTTTCTGCGCGCCCATCAAGCTCGCGCAAGCTTCCGGCGGGACTGCAGCCTGCAAACCTGGCTGATGCGGATCGCGTTGAATCTGATTCGCGATCACGCTCGCAGCCGTCGCTTTCAGTTCTGGAGGCGTGCGTATCGCGTGGCCAGGCCGGTAGAACAGGCCGGGCATAGTATTGCGGATCGCGCGCGATCGCCGGAAGCTCAGGCGCTGCTGAATGAACGGGTGGCGTCCATTTGGGCCGCCGCCGAACGGCTTCCAGAAAAGCAACGCAGCGTGTTTTTATTGCGCTTCGTGGAAGACCTGGACCTGCTGGAAATTGCGGCTGCCACGGGGATGAAAGAAGGGACGGTAAAAACTCATCTGTTCCGCGCCTTGCGCGCGGTGCGAGAGCGCATCGGAGGGACGCTATGATTGCGCATCTGTCTACAGAGCAGTTATCGGAATGTATTTTGGGCCAACCCAGCCCTCTGGTTTCGCGGCATGTTCAGCAGTGCACGGTTTGCCGTGAGGAGCTGGCGAATTTTCAGGAAGCGTTGGGCTCGTTCCGGGGCGCCGTTCGCACCTGGAGCCAGGAGGAAGCCCATCGGGCGCTGGCAGTTCCCGCCCAGGGTCCCCAGGCGCGCTCCTTGATGGCTTCCCGCCAACTGGCCTGGGCTTTGCTGATTGCCGCGGTATTCGTGATCGCCAGCTTCGTGGTTCCGGCGCGCAATGGAAAAAGCGAGGCGCAGAGCGACGCGGTATTGCTCAATCAAGTGGACACACAGGTATCGCGCACCGCTCCCTCGTCCATGGAACCGTTGATGAAACTGGTGGGACAGAGACCATAGTGAGAAGCCCCTCCATTGCCTTGCTCATTACGCTGTTTGCCGCCGGTAGTGTTGCAGCGCAGCAGCAACCGCCCGACGAGCGCGGGCGTGCTCCCTGGAGCCGCGATGGCGAGCTGGCGCAAGGTCCGCCGCCCATGCGTCCCAACCGGCCGCCCATGGAGCGCGCCTTTCACGGCGGACCGCCGGGACGCTGGTGGGCGGATGCAGCGCTGGTGCAGAAGCTGGGGCTCACGGCCGATCAGCAAAAGCGCATCGACACGCTGTTCCAACAGAACCGCTTGAAACTGATCGACCTGAGCGCGGGTCTGCAGAAGGAGGAAGCGATTCTCGAGCCGCTGCTCGAAGCGGACCGGCCGGACGAGGCGCAGGTGCTGGCGCAGATCGACCGCATCGCGCAGGCGCGAGCCGAACTGGAAAAAGCCAACGCTCGCATGCTGCTGGGCTTTCGCGGGGTGCTTACGCTGGACCAATGGAAGAAGCTGGAAACCGAAGACCCACCGCGGCGCGGGTTGCGCCCCTGACACCGCCAGTGCTTTAGCAAATCTACCGGGAAAAATCTACCATCGATACAGTCAGCTTCAGCCGCTGGCGTGGGGTTATTCAATTGTTTCAGAAGCTTGGATTTTTGGACCCCAGCGTGCTTTTTGGCAGCGCGAGGAACAACTATGCGTCTCAAAAATATTTTTGTCACCGCCGCACTGGCGATTGGAACTTCGATGATTGCGACGACGCTTACGCCACCAGCGTTCGCGCGCGTGGATGTGGGCATCAGTGTGGGTGGCGCGCCGCCGCCGCCGCGCGTGGTGGGGCCGGTAGGCGTTGCGCCGGGACCGGGCTATGTGTGGACCAACGGATACTGGGATTGGAGCGGCGGTACGTGGGTCTGGGTGGATGGACGATGGCTGCTTCCCCCGCACGGCCGCCGCGTTTGGGTTGAACCGTATTATCATCCCTACGGCGGCGGAGTTTATCACTACCATCGCGGCTACTGGCGGTAAAGTGCGCGTGCTATCTTCGTAAGTTGAATTCAGGTGAGGTGCATTCGGGGTACGGCCGTTATTTCGAGGAGCTGGAAACGGGCCAGGTGTTTGGACACTGGCCCGGCCGCACCATCGGGGAGTTCGACGACACTCTGTTCAGCCTTCTGAGCATGAACCAGCACCCGGTGCATATCGATAAGCACTACGCGTCGTCCACCCAGCATGGCCAAAGGTTAGTGGAAGGCCCCATCGTGATCAGCCTGGTAATAGGGATGAGCCAGGCGGATATCGGGGGGCGCTCCCCGGAAACGTTAGAATACCGCGATATTCGCCATCTTCTTCCCGTTTTTCACGGCGACACCATTTACGCGGAATCCACCATCCTGGCGAAGGACCACTTGCCGGATGGCCGGCCGGCGGTAACGGTAGAGCACCGCGGCTATAATCAGCGCAAAGAGCGGGTCTTGAGCATGCTGCGCAAAATTGTTGTGCCGGGCCGTCCCGTGCCGTAGCGGAACCCAGCAGGGGAGCTCAAGCTCCCGTTCATGGCGCCGATAAGGTCGGCGTGAGCAAGTTATTACTTTTGTCCGGCCTCCTTGCGGGTATGACGTGCGCCACACTGTATGGCGGTGTCGCTCCGGTGACAGTGACGTTGGCGCCGACTGTATTAACGTTCACTTATCAATTGGGCGCGGCGGCATTACCCAAGGCTCAAACGGTTTCGATGCGAGCCAGTGCGGGTAACCCCATGTTTACTACCTCGACGCCGGCCACAGACTTCTGGCTCAGCGTGAACATGGACAGTGGGATACTGCCCTCGTCTCTGGCCGTCAGCGTGAATCCAGACAGTCTCTCGGTGGGAGTCTACGCATCGTCGGTGACGATCACCGTAACCGGCGTCGCATCGCCGGCGGTGATCGCAGTGAACCTCAACGTCACTGCCGCTCCGTCCACTTTGAGCTTGAGCCCGGCCACTCTGGCCTTCCTGGCGCCCCCGGATCCGTCCGTGTCCCAGACGATTACTTTATCCACCAACGGCGCGCCGATCTCGTATACCGTCACTTCGGGCGCCACGTGGATGACAGTTTCTCCAGCGGTGGGTATTGTTTTTCCGGGCGAGATGGCCACAATCACGGTAAACGTGGACGCTACGTCGCTGGCTCCAACTGCAACGCCGTATACCGCCAAAATAACCGTGGTGGCCTCCGGAGCGGCGGTCACCTCCAAGTCCCAAAATATAGTGGTGAGTGTGACGGTGAATAGCCAGACGCCAACTATCGCCAGCATCTGGCCACCCACCCTGCCGGTGAACGGCCCTGCGCAGACACTGACCATTCGCGGCACGAATTTCTATTCGGCGTCGCTGGTCCAGGTGCAAAGCCAGATGGCGCCGCTTGCGACCACCGTGATAAGCCCTTCGGCGCTGCTCGCGGTAGTTCCCGCCTCTATGCTGACCAGCGCTGGCTTGCTCAACATAACTGTCGTGAATCCAGCGCCGGGCGGCGCTTCGCCCGCCGTTGGACTGGCCATCGTTAATGCCCCTACCATCGTTGGAATTTTCAATGCCGCCAGCTACGCCAGCGCTACCGCCAGCCCCGGAGAATTGATTACTCTCTTCGGCACCAACATCGGCCCCACCACCGCCGCAACGTTATCGGTAACGCCGAGCGGGTACGTCGCCACCACCCTCAGCAACGTGACGCTCACCATTGACGGACTGAGCGCACCGCTGCTTTACGTCAGCGCAGACCAGGTGACCGCGCAGGTGCCTTACGAAGTCGCGATCAGCCCGGACTTGCAAGTCACTCTGATGAACGGCACATTTCCAGCGGCCAACACTACGCTGAATACCGCGCTGACAGAGCCGGGAATTTTCACCGCCGACGGTTCGGGCACCGGCCAAGCCGCGGCCATCAACACCAGCGCCGCCACCGGGGCGGTGACCTTGAACGGCACCACCACTCCCGCCAAGATCGGCGATACGGTGAGTTTTTATCTGACCGGAGAGGGCAACTATAACCCGTCCCTCTTGACTGGCGCCATTAACACCAACACCGGCTTCATTATCCCCGTCACTTACGCGCCGCCCCTTCCACAAATTTTGCCGCTGCCTACCGTCCAGATCGGGGGCGTGGACGCCAGCGCGGGAATCTCCTACGCCGGCGTTGTCCCCGGCTCCATCATCGGCGTTCTGCAGATCAACGTCGTGGTTCCCACCGGCAGTTCCACCGGCGCATCCGTGCCAGTGGCCATCAGCATCGGCGGAAACAGCACGCAATCCGGCGTCACGATTAACGTTCACCCGTAGGAATTTGGCCGGTCACGAGTTTCGCGGCCAGCGCGGCCTATCGCTTTGACGCCACTGACAGCCGCGCTACCACCGCTCCAAGTGGTAAACAAGCTTAATCAAATTGTTCTTGGCGGCTCAGGGTGGCTCATGTTATTTTGATCCAGTCCCACTCTTCGAAAGGAGGCGCCGCATTGCATTCTAAAGACCGATTTGCAACCATCGCGGACTGTCTCCCGGGTTTTCCGGTCCGCTAGCTTCCCGCGCCGGCTCCCTGCCATTTACAACAAGCTCTTCGAGCGGAAGGAGGAATTATCTATGACCCATATCAAAGTCTTTCAAGGCACACGGTCCGTTGACGCGCCCCGACTGTGCGATTCCTGCTCCAATGGCGTGGTGATGCGCGGTCCGGCCGACAGCGAAGAGTTCGTGCACTGTTCGCTGATGGAAAAACCGATCCGGATTCGTGTGACGGAGTGCAATCGTTATGTGGATCGCACCCAGCCCTCGCTTTGGGCGATGAAGGAGATCGCATGGGTTTTACAAGCCGATGCCAAGCGGCAGAAGATCGGTTTTGTGACCGCCAAGGAGTGGCGGAAGCGGAACGAAGACGAGAATCTGGTGCCAGCGCACTTTGACGCGCGCTATAAGTCTGAGACGACCGCTTACTGACCTGCGCAGCTCAGTGGTTTCCTGCCGTTACCGAGCAGCCACCGTTGAGGGAGCCGGTTTAGATCCAATGCTGTTCACTTTGTGAGACTCTGGTACACGCGATTTTTAGTCGCGTCTCCCCTACCGAACACAAACGCGGCTGAAGCCGCGCGTACCTTTGTGAAAGACCATGCTAACTGAACAGTATT
>Ga0181525_10003316_pt1 | contig 12819 bp, 13 predicted proteins | sample PEATcosm2014_Bin_48_FD_121100 | JGI IMG/M metagenome (GOLD analysis project Ga0181525, IMG submission 121100) | Peatland microbial communities from MTU Mesocosm Facility, Houghton, MI, USA - PEATcosm2014_Bin06_10_metaG | ecosystem: Environmental > Terrestrial > Soil > Wetlands > Peat | place... | reverse complement strand
CCTGCGACAACCGCCAGATGCCCGAACGAACCTTTATGTCCGGCGGCGGCGCGGCGCGGCGGGAAACCTTGAAAATCCTCCGGCTGCGTCCAGTTCATTTCCGCTTCAACCGGGCAGGAAACGAGACCAACGTCCTCCGCGACTTCGAGCCGCCCGACAAACGGCCAGGCGGCTTGCGCGAGCATCCCGATTTTTGGTGCGCCGACGGTAAGCGTGACTGCGGCTTCAATCGCGGCACCGAAATGTTCGCCGGTGTCGGCGTCCAAGCCGGAGGGAACGTCAATGGACAGGACGGGGATTTTCGATTCGTTGACGCGTTGGATCAGTTTGATCCAGCCGTTGTCGAGCGGGCGGTTCAGGCCGATGCCGAACAGGCCGTCAATGATGAGAGCGGGTTTCTGCGCCAGCGCGGTTTCGAGCGCGGGCAGGAAATTCTCCGGCGCGGCGATATCGAGCAGTTCGTTTTGGCGCCCGTCGAGAAATTCACGCGTGGCGCGGGCGTCGCTGCCGTTTTTGCCCTTTCCGGCAAGAATCAAAACCAAATCATCGGCGCGCGTGAGCCGGCGGGCGCGGCGGGCGACGCGTTTGCCGACGCGGCGGATGACATCGATCTCGGTCTGGCCGACGGCCCAGGTGGCACGCTCCCATTCGCGCATCTGCGCGGTGTTGATGACCGGAACTGACATGGCGCGAGTGTATTGAATTTTCGCGCTGGCAAAAAGAATATTTGCGTTGTCACAGAATTGTAACGCGATTGAAATTGTGTGACGAATCGCCGCGTGACATTCTCGTGACGTGAAGCCACGCATTTTAGTAGTGGATGACGAGCCGGAGGCGGTGGAACTGGTCGAGTTCAACCTCAAGCATGCCGGTTACACCGTCAGCACGGCGGCGGACGGCGCGGAAGCGCTCAAAAAAGCGCACTCGCAGCCGCCGGATTTGATCGTGCTCGACGTGATGCTGCCTGAAATGGACGGCTTCGAGGCATGCAAGGTGTTGCGGCTCGACCCGGCCACCACGAAAGTCCCCATCATCATGCTCACGGCGAAGGCGGCGGAGATTGACCGCGTGCTCGGCCTTGAGCTTGGCGCGGATGATTACCTGACCAAGCCTTTCAGCCCGCGCGAACTTCTGCTGCGCATCAAAAAAATTCTCGCACGCGGCGCGACCGAGGAAAAGCCGAAGGATCAGTTGCGTTTTGGCGACCTGCTGATCGACATCCCGCGCCACATAGCAAGCTGGAAGAGCAAGGCGATTGAATTGACGGCGACGGAATTCAAGCTGCTAACCGTCCTCGCCCAACGCGCTGGGCGCGTGCAGTCGCGCGATCATCTGCTCCGCGATGTCTGGGAATACGACAGTCTGATTGACACGCGCACTGTGGACACTCACATGAGGCGGCTCCGCGAAAAACTCGGGCCTGCGTCGAAGCATCTGGACACGGTTCGCGGCGTCGGCTATCGCTTCGTAGAGTGATGTGGCCGGTTCTCGCAATCATTGCAGCTGGTGTCGCCGTCGGAATCCATTTCTGGTGGCGGAAGAAATTTCTGCGCCAGCAAATGTCCCTTCATGCCGACATGGAAACTTTCCAGCGGCGGCATCAACAGACGACAATTGACGCCAAGGCGCAGCAGCAGGTTCTCTTCAATTCCATGCTTGAAGGTCTGCTGCTGCTCGACCGCAACCGGAAAATCTACCTCGCCAACCGCGCCTTCAAGAATCTGTTCGGCCTAAGATTGAGCTGCGCGGCAAGACCGTGATGGAGGCGCTGCGCGTCCACGAACTCGCCGAGCTTGTCGAGCGCGCCGAAGTTGAGAAGCAAGTTCTCGATTACGAACTGAAACTGCCGGACTTGAGCGAACGCTGGCTGCAGGTCAACGCCGCAGTCATCACCGATTCCGCCGGCGAGCGCGAAGGAACGATTTTAGTTTTCCACGATTTGACACGGCTCAAGCAGCTTGAACGCACGCGCCAGGAATTCGTTGCCAATGTCAGCCACGAACTCCGCACGCCGCTCTCGCTCATCAAGGGCTATGTTGAAACATTGCTCGACGGAGCGCGCAACGATCCGGCCATCGCCGAGCGCTTTCTCAAAATAATCGAGCGCAACACACAGCGCCTAGATCTACTCATTCAGGATTTGCTGACAATTTCCGCCCTGGAATCCGAACGGATCAAACTGAACCTGCAGCCGGTGCAATTGCGCCCGCTCGTAGAAAAAGTTTTCACCGACCTGAAACCGCCTGCAGATAATAAAAACATCGATCTGGTCAGCCAGTTGCCCGAACTCACTGCGAGTGCCGACTCAAACCGGCTAGAACAAGTCCTCGCCAACCTCGTGGACAACGCGATCAAATACGGCCGTGCGCAAGGCCACGTCACCGTCGGTGGAAAAATAATGGACGACGGCAAGTTGGAAATTTTCGTGCAAGACGATGGTCCGGGAATTCCGCCCGAATCGCTCGACCGTGTGTTCGAGCGGTTTTACCGCGTGGACAAGGCGCGCTCGCGCGACCAGGGCGGCACGGGACTCGGCCTTTCAATCGTGAAACACATCGTGCAGGCACACGGCGGAGAAGTCTGGGTGAAAAGCGAACTCGGCAAGGGCGCGACATTCTTCTTCACACTGCCATCATTGAAATAATCTTGGTCGGCTCGCAAAAATGTTTATAGTTCGGCATGGTTCACGTTGGCATCGGCTATGACGTTCATCAATTGGTCGCAGGGCGTAAGCTCATCCTTGGCGGCGTAGATATACCGCACACGAAGGGTCTCGACGGACATTCGGATGCCGACGCGCTCATGCACGCCATCTGCGATGCGCTCCTCGGCGCGCTCGGCGAACCGGACATCGGCCATTTTTTCCCGAACACCGACCCGCGCTGGCGCGGTGTGCCGAGCAAAACCTTTCTGGAGGAAGCCTCGCGACAGGTTCTCCAACGCAGCGGCAAGATCGTGAACGTGGACGCAACGGTCATCGCCCAGGCCCCGAAGATTTATCCGCACATCGCCGCGATGAAAAAGTGCATCGCCGACGCGCTAGGTCTGCGCGAAGCCCAGGTTGGCATCAAGGCGACAACGAACGAGCTGATGGGGTTCATCGGCCGAGAGGAAGGCATCGCCGCGATGGCGGTGGCGAGCGTGAATTTGCCGGAATAATTTGAATGGCCACAAAAGCTGAAATCAGTTGGAAGCGCGTCACAGAGGACGGCGAAAAAATCCAGGTCAACGCCCAGCGCGTAAGCCGCGAGTGGAAATTTTCCCAGCGCTCGAAGCGTTTTGACCAGTGGCAGCCGGTACCCGAACCGCCTCTTGAAGACTGGCTGGAATTGCTGGATGCCGTGCAGCGCCTCATCACGCGCCGCCGCCTGCAGCCGGAACACGAGGAGCGCGTCCGCCAGCGGATCCGCGAACGTTTTCCCGACGCGGAAATTTGACGCGCAAACTTCATTGGACAAACGGACGGAATCTGGGTAGAAAAATCCCATGCACAAATCCATTTTACAGGCCTTCGTGTTTTCACTTGGCGCGATTTTAATCACTGGCTGCGCATCAACGAATCCGAAAACCGTCGGCGAAAAAGTCGCCCGCAATCTACTGAACAGGCCCGTCTATAAAATCGACGGGAAAATTGTCTATCCCGAAGTCTGCATGGGATTCGGCGCGCTGCGATTTGCCGATGGCGCGGGCGACAAGGCGCTGGAGCAAAAGCTGATTGACCGTTACGCTTTCATCATCACACAGGAAGGTAACACGATGATAGCAACCAACCGGCATGTTGATTTCCACGTCTTCGGTGCGTTGCCACTGGAAATCTATTTGCTAAACAGCGACACCAATTATCTCGCGCTCGGATTGCAAAAGGCAGACGAACAATGGGAAAATCCCCTGCCCGACGGCACCGCCCGAGAATCGCGCTACTGGGTGGACGACTGTTTCATGGTCGGCATTTTGCAGATTCAGGCATATCGCGCGACGCACGACCCGAAATACGCCGACCACGCCGCCACCGAACTCGCCGCCTACCTCGACAAATTGCAGCAGCCCAACGGGCTGTTCTTTCACGCCGACGTGAGCCACCATTTTTGGGGGCGCGGCAACGGCTGGTTCGCCGTCGCGCTCGCGGAAGTGTTGAGTTCACTCCCGCCCGACCATCCAAAATACGCGCGGCTCATGGACGGCTACAAAAAAATGATGGGCGCGCTGAAAACTTATCAAGCTCCATCCGGCCTCTGGCGTCAGCTCGTGGACAATCCACAGGCGTGGGACGAAACGAGCTGCACGGGTATGTTCACCTACGCATTGATCACCGGCGTGCAACATGGCTGGCTCGACGCGAGCTATGGCGACGTGGCTCGACGCGGCTGGATCGGCCTGTGCGGTAAAATCAATCCCGACGGCAACGTCCGCGATGTCTGCATTGGCACGAATCAAAAAGACGACACGCAATATTATCTCGACCGACCCCGCGCCGTCGGCGATCCGCATGGCGAAGCGCCAATCCTCTGGTGCGCCTGGGCATTGCTGAAAAATTAGAAAACCGCGATTATTTTCAAACCTCAACTTTGTCGCGCGCGATTTTCCGCTGACATTTTTCGCAGGTTGTTTTACAGTTCCGGGCGATGTCCAGACTGCCTTTGATTCTCATCACGCCGAGCACCGAGAAAAGCGGAGTCGAATTCCACGATTTATCCGCCAGTCTTTCCATCAAATATGAAAATGCCGTGATTCAGGCCGGCGGCATTCCCATCACCGCCCCGATTTCGCCCGACCGGAAAATCCTCGCAGAAATCGTCCGGCGCGTGGACGGCGTTCTGCTGACGGGCGGCGACGACATCAATCCTGGTCTTTACACAAAGAAACTGCCGCTTGCGATCCGGCAGACCATCGAGCCATCTCCCGACGGCGGTAAACGCGACCTGCTCGAACTGGTTTTGATTGCCGAAGTTTTCCGTCAGCACAAGCCGTTGCTGGCAATTTGTCGCGGACATCAACTGCTCAACATCGCGCTTGGCGGACAGTTGATCGCGGACATCCGCCTGCAAGTTCCCGGCTCGCTGAACCATCAGCGGCTGGATATGGCGGGAGAACTGGTGCATGAAGTGGCGTTGACAGCAGACTCGCTGCTCGCCAAGATTACGGGCAAGCAGGTGCTGGGAGTGAACAGTTCTCATCATCAGGCAGTTTTGAAGACCGCAGGGCCGTTGCAGGCAACGGCCCGAAGCAGTGACGGGATTGTGGAAGCAATGGAATTAAGGCCAGGCGAGTCAATGAAAATGCCATTTTTGCTGGGTGTGCAGTTCCATCCCGAGCGGCTGGCGGAAAAATTCGCGGAACACCGCGCTATTTTTTCCAGTTTTGTTAAAGACTGCTTCAGAAATCGCGATTTATGAACAAGCAGATTCTTATTGTCGAAGACGACGCTGAAATCCGCGGCGTATTGAACGCCGTTCTAACCGGCTCTTATCGCGTCTCCGAAGTTGCCAGCGGGACATCTCTCAGACGCTCATTCACCGGCGAGGCACCTGATGTGGTTCTGCTCGACCTCCACCTAGGCGATGCAAACGGACTGGAGCTGCTTCCGATGATCAAAAGAAACTGGCCGGAAACAGAAGTCATAGTGCTTACTGGAAACGCCACCGTGGAGGCCGCGCTCGAAGCCACCAAACAAGGTGCTTTTCACTTCTTAAGCAAGCCGTTTGAATTTGCAAATCTACAGGTAACAGTCGAGCGCGCGTTGGATCACAAAACCCTGCGCGCGGAAACCAAGTCGTTGCGTGAGGCACTGACGAGCGGCGGCGGCATTTCTCCCATTTTTCACAGCCAGTCCATGCGCGGCGTTCTCCGCACCGTCGAACGCGTCGCACCCAGTGACGTGACGGTCCTGATCACTGGAGAAAGCGGCACGGGCAAGGAGGTCGTCGCCGACCTCATCCATACTCTGAGTCCGCGCGCGAAAAACAAACTCATCAAGATCAACTGTGCCGCCCTGCCCCGCGAGCTCATCGAAAGCGAATTGTTCGGCTACGTCAAAGGTGCGTTCACCGGAGCGAACTCGGACCGCGACGGCCTTTTCCGCGTGGCCGAGGAGGGCACGTTGTTTCTTGATGAAATTTCCGAGATGCCCGTTGAAACGCAAAGCAAGCTGCTCCGCATTCTGCAGGATCAGGAGGTTCGCCCAGTTGGCGGAAAGACAAGCTACAAAACCAAATGCCGCATTATCGCCGCGACCAACCGCAATCCCGAAATTGCCATCAAGGACGGGAAGTTGCGCGACGATTTATTTTACCGTATCAGCGCGATTTCCATTCACCTGCCACCTCTGCGTGATCGTCGCGACGACATCATGCCGCTGGCTGATTCATTTTTGAAACGCTTCGCCGCGCAGGCCAACAGCCCAGTCCGCAATTTTTCCATCGACGCCAAGGAACGCCTCACCTCGTATGACTGGCCGGGCAACATCCGGCAGTTGCAGAACGAAATCCAGCGTGCCGTCCTGCTTTGCGAAGGCGACGAAGTGAGGGCCTGCGATTTTTCCGTCACGAACGTCAATACCAGCATCGTCTCCACCGGCGAATTCGATTCCAGCTTCACGCTCCTCGAAGGTGTCGAGCGCAACGCCATCAAGCAGATCCTCAAGGAAACCAAAGGCAACAAGCTCGAAACCGCCAAACGCCTCGGCATCGGCCGCCAGACGCTTTACAACAAGATCAAGGCTTACGGGATTGAAACGTAATTTTTTAATTTTTAGTTTTAAGTTCCAGCGAACGAGCTGTTCTTTAACCAAGAATTAAAATTTCAAAATTTACAATTTTTTCAGCTCGGTGCTCGCCAGTTGAATCAGCGGCTGGATGGTGGCGGCGTCGAATTGAAATTTGCAGCCCGCCGCCGCGAACAATTCCGGCAGCGGACGCGAGCCGCCGAGCGCCAGGGATTTTTTGTAGTCGGCCAGCGCCTTCACCTTGTCGCGCCGCGAATTTGCCCAGACCTGCAACGCGCCAAGCTGCGCAATGCCATATTCGACGTAGTAAAACGGATGCAGGAAAATGTGTAGCTGCCGGTGCCACGAGTATGCGCGGACTTCCTCGTAGCCGGAATAATCCAGGTCGCCGCCGAAGCGGTCCATGAGCTGTAGATAGGCGGCCTTGCGCTCGGCGCGCGAGTGGCCGGCGTGCGTGTAAATCCAGTGCTGGAACGCGTCCACCGTCGCCATCCACGGAAAAAAGCCGATGATGCCTTCGAGGTGCGTCTTGCGGGCGCGGTTGGCCTCGGCGGTCGGATAAAACTCTTCGAGAAACTCGTTGCCCAAAAGCTCCATCGCCATCGAGGCGACTTCGCAGAACTCAATCGGCGCGCCGCGATACGCATACAAATCCTCCTCGCGCGTGGCCTGCGCGTGGAACGCATGGCCGCCCTCGTGCAGCAGCGTTTCCACGTCGCGCTGCAGCCCGATGGCGTTCATGAAAATGAACGGCACGCGCGCCTCATTGAGCGTGGACTGGTAGCCGCCCGGCGCCTTGCCTTTGCGATTGTCGAGGTCAAGCAGCTTCAGATCCTGCATCTGCTGGAAACCCGCCGCGAGTTCGGCGTCGAGCTGGTTGAAAATTTTCTGCGTGCGCGCGACCATCTCGCCAACCTCGGCGAACGGTTTCAACGGCGCGCGGTTCTGCGGGTCCACGGCTAGATCCCACGGGCGGAGCTTTTCCAGATGCAACTGGCGCTGGCGGTCGTGCTGGATTTCGCGGACGGCGGGCATGATTTCCGTTTCCACCGCGTCGTGAAATTGAAAACAATTTTCCGGCGTGTAATCAAACCGGCCTTTCTGGCGGAAGGCGAAATCGCGGTAATTCTCAAAGCCCGCGTTCTTCGCGATCTGCGTGCGGAGCTGGATGAGCTGGTCGAAAATCTCCTCGCACTTGTCCACGTCCACGAGCCGGCGCTTTACCACCAGCTCCCACGCCTCCTGTCGCAGCGCGCGGTCCGGTTCCTCGAGATAACGGCCCATCTGCACGAGCGTTTTTTCCTCGCCACGAAAATGCACCGTCTGCGCGCCGATCAATTTCTGATACTGCTGGCACAGCTTCGCGTCCTCGGTTTCCAGCGCCACGTTTTCCGGGCGGAAGAGCGTGACATGATTCTTCACGTCGCGGTCGAATACCTCGTATCGGCGCTTTAGTGCTTGTTCCTCATTGGTGGTCTGTCCGGCACGGACCGCGACATAAATTTTTTCAAGCGCGAACTGGCGCGGCTTGAGTTGCGGCTCCACGTGCTCGACGAAATGCAGATACGCCTTCTCCGCGTCCGCATTATCCGTGTGGCAAGTCATGGCGATGTAGCGGCGCGACGCCTCCTCGTCGAGCGCGGCGTTCAGCTCACTCCAGTCCAGCAGCCATTGTTCCAGCGCGGCGGCGCTGCTGGCGGCGGCGGCGCGCGCTTCGAGCTGGTCGAACAGCGGCGCGATCTGCGGCCAGTCGCCGAGATCAATTGTTTCAGGAACAAATTCTCGCGGTTTGTGTGCGGCCAGTTTTCCGAACGGCAATAAATTCATGCGCGCAAGGATAAGGAAAGTTCAGGCGAGGGAAACGAATTTATCAAAGTTGGATTGCTGCCATGATGTTAAGAAAATTCTGATCTTCGCCCGGTTCCCCAGGACCGGCACCCAGACCAGCATCGGCATTCCAATAATCAAGGTCGGGATTTAATGCCGTCTTGGATGTGCAGGAGCTTGCATGACCATCACCCCAGACAACATTAATCGCCGACGGTTTCTGGCCTGTGCGATGTGTGATTTGCGTCCATTCATATATTATGTCGGTCAGCATCGGTCTGGCCGGGCTGATATCCGCCAACCTCGTTGCCACGATGTATCCCGAAGCCGCGCCGGTGTCCACTAACTTGCTCGTCTGCGGATAATATCCATATCCCGAACGGATTTTTGGGCCGACCGTCGTACCCGTGGTCTGCCATTGCGGTGAATAGGCCGGCCACCGACCGTTTGGTGTTGTGTAGCATTCGTAGGCAAACTGCATTCCCAAGTCCGGAGTAAGGCCTGGACAATAGAAACTTTTGCCGTTTGGCATTGCGCCAGATGTGTAAAGAAAACCATGATTCGTAGGCGGGGTCGTGGCTGGATCTGCAACAGTCCCGGTGACGCCCGAACCTTCGTAAAGAAAGTAGGTTGAATCTCCACCACCTGTGACAGGACTTTGCGGATTATACTTTGAGCCAGGGATGCGGTCACCAAAGTCACCCGCATATACGGACATCGCAATACCAAATTGTTTCAAATTGTTCAGGCAGGAGACACGCTTGCCCTGCTCCTTGGCTTTGCTCAACGCCGGCAGCAGCAGTGCAGCCAAAATAGCGATGACAGCGATGACCACGAGCAGCTCAATTAACGTAAAAGCGCTGCTTCTGTGTCGGGATAAAGTGCAACGCATATTTTCCAGAGCCCACGACTTGAATCTCGCAATGATACATTCCTTGCCGACTGCCGTGTCAACCCGCTAAAGTTTTGTTTTGATCCTGCACGCGCGCATGACGCACCAGCCGCGGAGCGATTCAAAAATGGCGAACAATCCCACCGTCACAAAAACAATCCCCAGCCAGAAAACATAGTCCACGATGATGATGCCCGCGATGAGACAGATGGTGCCAATGACCCCGCGCGCGATGCGTCCGTGTCGGTCAAGGTTGGGCTTGAAGAATCGGCTCACGCAAAAAATTTAGCAGACATTTTCAAATTGCCAAGCATTGCCAGAGGAAGATTCACGCTGCATATTCCGCCGAGGGATGAACATCTTTATTTTTGAATCCGGGCTTTGGCTGCCCCGTCCGCGAACAGAGGTCTTTGATTTCTTCGCCGACGCCCATAACCTGCAAATCCTAACGCCGGATTTCTTGAATTTCGAAATTCTCACACCGCGCCCGATACCGATGCACGCCGGCGCGCTGATTGATTACAGGCTGCGCGTACACGGAATCCCGGTGCGATGGCGTACGAAGATAACAACCTGGGAACCACCACTGCGCTTCGTGGACGAGCAAATTAGAGGGCCGTACCGCCAATGGATACATGAGCACCGGTTTGTAGAAAAAGATGGCGGGACCCTTTGCAACGACGAGGTGCGTTACGCCGTCTGGGGCGGTGCCGTTGTGAACAACCTTTTTGTGCGGCGTGATGTCAGGGCAATTTTTGAATTCAGGCGCAAAAAACTCTTGGAAAAGTTCGGCGGCGGAAAATGACAGGACCAACCTGTGTCAAAACCAAGGTTGCCTGAGATGATTGACAAGTGCATATTTGGCGTCAATGGATGATGCAATCAACAAGCTGGCTCAATCAGGCGCATTAAACGAGCATTACATCTGGGCCTCGTTTCTCTGGGGGACGATTGCGGGCGGCTATTTGATTTATGGCTGGAAACAAAAAGCATCCATACCACTTCTCGGCGGTGTGGCGATGACTGTCGCCACCTTTTTGATCTTCAGTGCACTCTGGTTGTCAGTTGTTAGCATCGCAATCATGTTCGCGATATGGTGGCTTTGGAAACAAGGCTATTGAATTATTCTGGGTGATGATTTTTCCGCGGCCAGAACCAAATCGCACCAAGCACCAGCAAGCTCGCAGTGAAGAATTCAATTCCAACCCGCAGGCTCCACGGCCGATAGGTAAAGCAGATTGTTGACCTCCCTTCCGCCAGCGAAACCGCCCGGAAATTGTAATCCGCCCGATAAATATGCGCCGTTCGACCATTCACGCTTGCCACCCAGCCGGGAAAATAAGTGTCGAGCAGGAGCAGAAAACCCGGTCGCGGCATTTGAGCCTCAATTTTCACTTCATCCGGCTGGTATGACAGTATCTCAACCGATGCGTTAGTGGCTGAATCTTCAAACGCGCTGATGGATGGCAATGTGGCCGGCGACTCTTCCAGCAGTACTGTTTTTGCTGGATTGAATGATTTATTGCGAACCCTTGTTAGAATTGCATGCGGAGACAATCCCGTCTCCCAATCAAATACCGGCAGGGCGCGATCGAGAAATTTTTTGTAACGGTAGATATTGACCCCGTTGGTGAAGACAAGCTCAAAGTCTTCGGCATTATGTAACAATGGAACAGGTGACAATACATACTTAACATTCAACAGCCTCAATGATTCAGGCAGCACCGATGTGTCACGGTAAAACCAAAAGTTTCCCGCCCCGCCGGTGACCAGCTCCTCGTAGCGGCGCACGTTCATAAAGTCACTTCCACGCGCATCCGACAGTCCATAAATGGACGCCGTATCAGCGATCAGTGCATTCCCCAAACCTAAAACACGGAAGGACGACCGGTCTTTTTGGAGCCATTCAATTGCCGGAGCATTGGGATAATAGCGGTCGCGTGTAATCGCGGGGTTGTATCCCCGGGCAAATACCAGCAGGTCGATGGCAGTCCATCCGAGAACAAGAAGCGTCCTCAGCCAACGATCATTTGAAGATAATTTTACGAGCATGAAGCCGGCCACAATCAAACTGCCCAATGCGACGAGGAATTGCCCTGAAACATAATTTTGATGAGCCGGATCCAGCGTGTGTAGTTTTGTGGCAACGTTCCATCCCAAGATGCAAAGCAATCCGCCAACCAACAACAGGAAACCTGCGACTATCCGGACCACTTTTCTCCGATCATCAGACTGGTTAAAAGCATCCCACCCCAATCCAGCCAGCACGGCCACGCTGAATGCCACCAGCAGGAGCAGCCTCATGTTGTTGATATTCTTCAACACCGGCAGATGACTCACGATGCTCGGAAACGGCGGAAGCCCCATAGCCAGGGCCAGCGCGATCAAGATGGTGCCGGAAAAAATTCCCGTGATCTGGTCGCGCCGGATAAAAACACCATATGCGGCAAACAAGAGCGGCAGAATGCCGACATATGCGGTTCGTTCGTTGAAGTTGGCCGTGTCCAACGGTCCTATCAGCCATGACAAGTCCTCATACCCGTCTGCCGGGCTGCCCGTTATAAACGGAAAAAGAAAATGAACCAGCATCCCCGGCGTCAGATGCCAGGCCCAACGCTGCATCGCATCCGAAGAACTGCTGCTCGAACTTTGAACATAGTATTCCAAATAGGGAACAACCTGCGGCGCAGCAAGCAACACCCCGGCCGACAAAAAGCAAAAAAACATCCCAATGCGGAAGAATGGATTCGTCAGGCGGTCGTTGAACAATCTCAACAGGTAATAGATGAAAAGAAATATGCTGATCTGGACCACAGTTGGTGGATGACCGCCCAAAATCATTAGGCCGTATGTAATGGAAAAACCCGTCCACACCCGCAGGTTGGAATGCGCAAGCAATTGGGCGGTGGACCGGAGCGTTTTCTCCATGAAATAAAGCAGCAGCGGCAGCCACATCGCACAGTTCACATGAGGATGCCCCAGCCAGACAATCATGAATCCGCACAGGCTGAACACCAATCCCGACAGAAAAGCCCCGGCGTCTGAAACGCCCAACACCCGCAGGTAAAACATCATGAACAGCCCGGCCAGAAAAAGCTTCAGAAACGCCGCCGGACCACTGGCATAAAAAGGATCCAGAAATGATGCCAGCAACTGGATTGGAAACCACGTAGCCGCCTGCATGGATGCCGGGTTCGGTATGCCACAGGCAAGATACGGATTCCACAGGGGAAACCTCCCTTGCATGACTTGCTGGTGCATGAAGTCATGCTCAGGAATCAATGTGGCATATTGATCTATCAGCAGATAATTGCCCGGTGGCGAGTAATTATGCCAAGGTGCATAGGGCAAAATCCCGTCAGCCGGCACCAACCCCTTG
>Ga0181525_10003315_pt1 | contig 12820 bp, 12 predicted proteins | sample PEATcosm2014_Bin_48_FD_121100 | JGI IMG/M metagenome (GOLD analysis project Ga0181525, IMG submission 121100) | Peatland microbial communities from MTU Mesocosm Facility, Houghton, MI, USA - PEATcosm2014_Bin06_10_metaG | ecosystem: Environmental > Terrestrial > Soil > Wetlands > Peat | place... | reverse complement strand
TCTCGCGGTACATGTTTTGACCGGGCAGCCAAACTTCGATGTCGTAAGTCTTTTGCGACGCAAAGCCCATGTCGCCGGTGCACAACGTCATCACGCGATAATGCAGATCGAGCCGACGTAAAATCTCCTCGGCGCAGGACAGCATGCGCTCGTGCTCGTCCTTGGATTGCTCGGGCGTCGTGATCGAGACCAGCTCGACCTTGGTGAACTGGTGCTGCCGGATCATGCCGCGCGTGTCCTTGCCGGCGGCGCCCGCTTCGGCGCGGAAGCACGGCGTGCAGGCGGTGAACCGCAGCGGCAGTTGGACTTCTTCGACGATGGATTCGCGAACGAGGTTCGTGAGGGGGACTTCGGCGGTGGGAATAAGACCAAGGCGATCATTACTGAGTCTGATAAAGCGACCTAAATAGGCGGCTTCCAGTTCCATTCGATCTGCCTCACTGACACTCTGTTCTGACGCGCCAATTAGCAACTCGCCTCTAACAGCCCAGAATTGATCCTCTTCGAATTTAGGCAATTGCGCCGTGCCGAACATCACCTCATCGCGCACCAATAGCGGCGGCGAAACTTCGGTATAATTGTGCGGCTCGCTGGTGTGCACATCGAGCATGAATTGGCCGAGCGCGCGCTCGAGCCGCGCCAGGCCCTTTTTCAAAACGACAAAGCGCGCGCCGGAGAGTTTCGCCGCGGTGTCGAAGTCCATCTGGCCGAGTGTTTCGCCGAGATCGAAATGCTGCTTGGGCGCGAAGGCATAGTCGCGCCGGGCGCCGAAGCGATGGTGTTCGACATTATCGTCGGCGCTCTTGCCTTCGGGAACTTCGTCGAGCGGCAGATTGGGAATTTGCGCCAACGCTTTATTGAGCTCCTCACTCGCCGCCTTCTCTTGCGCTTCCATCGCGGCCATCGATTCCTTGAGCGTCGCGACCTCGCTCATCAAGGCCTTGGCTTTTTCGTCGTCCTTGTTTCTCTTCGCCTCCCCGATGTCCTTCGACGCGGTGTTACGGCGCGCTTGCACCGCTTCGAGCTTTTGGATCGCGGCGCGGCGCTCTTCATCGAGCGCCATCAGCCGCCTGGATTCGGGCGCGAGACCGCGCCGCGCCAGTGCGCGGTCGAAAGCGTCGGGATTGTCGCGGATGAGGCGGATGTCGTGCATGGGGCGCTCGAAAGGAATCAGCGCGTGCTTTCTAGCACGCCAAGTGCGTCGCGCGTGAAACGCGAAAGGTCACTCCGCGGGCTTGGCCGCGGCGGCCGCGCGTTCCGCCGCCATACGGCGCTCGACCATGCGCACCGACCAGATCGAGCCCTCGTAGAGCGCGACCAGCGGCAGCGCCAGCGACATCTGGCTCAACACATCGGGCGGGGTGAGGATCGCGGCGATGACGAAAGCGATGACGATGAAATAGCGGCGCTTCGAGCGCAGCTGCTCGGAGGTGATGATGCCGACGCGGCCGAGCAGCGTCAGGATCACCGGAAGCTGGAAGGCGATGCCGAAAGCCAGGATCAGCTTCATCATCAGCGACAGATAGTCCTCGACCTTCGGCAACAATTCGATCGTCGCCTGCCCGGGGCCGCCCGCCTGCTGCATACTGAGCGAGAAGCGCGCCAGCATCGGCCACACCACGAAATAGACGACCATCGAGCCCAGCACGAAGAAGATCGGCGTCGCGATCAGATAAGGCAGGAATGCCTGCTTTTCGTTGCGGTAAAGCCCGGGCGCGACGAACATGTAGATTTGCGTCGCGATCACCGGAAAGGCGAAAAAAGCGGCGCCGAACAGCGAGAGCTTGAGCTGCACGACAAAATATTCAAGCAAGCCAGTGTAGATGAACTTCGAATTCGCAGCACCCGCCACCCAGATATAGGGCCAGGTCAGAATGTCGAAGATGTGCCTGGCAAAGAAGAAACAGACGATAGCGGCGAGGAAGAAAGCAGCGATTGCCTTGATGAGCCGGCCGCGCAGCTCGATCAGGTGGTCCATCAAGGGCGCCTTGGTGGACTCGATTTCCTTCTCTTCGTCTTCGCGCCTCATTCGCTGCGGCCCGCGCCATCCGGCCCGGCAGCTTCGGCGACCGCTTCCGGCGCCGCCGGTCCCGTCGCCGCGCCGGCGATGGTCTGATCCTGGGGCTCCGCCACGGCCTCATGAGAGGCCGCGGATTCCGCCGCCGCTGCCGGCACGACCGGTCCCGCGGCCGCGCTGACAACGCTCTGGTCCGCCAGCTGCGCGGGCGCTTCGGCAAGCGGCAATTCCTTGGCCGGTTGCGCCGCCGCCGGATCTTCCAAGCCCTTGCTGATATCTTTGCCGATCGCCTCGACGTCGGCGCGCACGTCCTTGAGCGGATCGTATTGCTTGATATCCTGCGCGATGTCGTCGACTTGTTTTTTCAGGTCGGCCATTTCGGCCTCGCGCATCGCCTCCTGGAACTGATTTTGGAAATCGGTAGCCATGCTGCGGATTTTGCGCGTGTATTGACCGAGCGTGCGCATGACGCCGGGCAACTCTTTGGGCCCGATCACGACCAGCGCGACGACGCCGATGAGCAGGAATTCGGTCCAGCTGATGTCGAACATAAATACCTCTCCGGCCGCGCGGTCGCGATCGGCGCGAGAGCGGCAGGACCGCGAGCGCTAGACCTTGCTCTCGGACTCGGCGCGCCGCTTGATATCGGCGGGCGCCTGGTGGTCGATGGTCTTGATCGGGGCATCGGATTTCGGTGCGGTTTCGGTCTCGTCGTCCGACATGCCCTTTTTGAAGGCTTTGATGCCCTTGGCGACGTCGCCCATCATGTCCGAAATCTTGCCGCGGCCGCCGAACACGAGCAGCAGTACGGCGCCCACGATCAGCCAGTGCCAAATGCTAAACGAACCCATTAAATCCTCCGTCCGCCATAAACGCTTACGCTGGCGCGGGTGCCACGGCGAGATGCCGATTTTAGCCAGAAACTAGGCGTCGGGACCGGCAAAAACAAGCACGACGGCAGTGCCGCTAAGCCGCAGGCACCCATTCGCGGCGATTAACCCTACGCCGCGCGGTTTTTCCGGCAATTGATCGCCTAAAGGCGCGCCTTATTCCTCTGTGCGCTCGGTCGGCGGCGCAAGCCCAAGGTCCAAATCCTCGGGCCCCAGCGGTTCCTCGTCGTCGCGCAGCGCCGGATCGTCGGAAGGAACCGGGACGGCAAAGTCGGCCGGCACAGCGCCGTCGATAAGGCCGGAGCCCTTGAGTTCGTCGAGCCCGGGCAGATCGGTCAGCGCATCAAGCCCGAAATGCTGCAAGAACGCATCGTTGGTGCCGTAAGTGACCGGCCGGCCGGGCGCCTTGCGGCGGCCGCGAAGCCTGATCCAGCCGGTCTCCAGCAGCACATCGAGCGTGCCCTTCGACGTGCTCACACCGCGGATCTCTTCGACCTCCGCGCGCGTCACCGGCTGATGATAGGCGACGATGGCGAGCGTCTCGATCGCGGCCCGCGACAGTTTTCGCGTGACCACCGATTCATGCGTCAAAAGCCAGGCGAGATCGTTCGCCGTGCGCAGTGTCCACTTGCCGCCGACGCGCACCAGGTTCACCCCACGCGGCGCATAATCCCGCTGCAACTGCGTCAGCACCGCGCGCACGTCGGTGTCCGCGGGCAGCCGCGACGCCAACGCCTTTTCGTCGAGCGGCGCTTCGGCGGCGAACAGCAGCGCTTCGAGGATGCGCAGCTCTTCCGCGCGATCTTGCTTTTCCACGCGATCCTCTTTGTCGCCAACGATCACACGCATCTTCGCGACATTCGACATTGGTTCGGTCTCCCTCTTACGCATTCCCCGATTCCGCAGACGCGCCGCCGGCCGCGGCTTGCCGCTTGCGCAGGTAGAGCGGCGTAAACGATCCTTGCTGGTGCGCTTCCATGCGGCCTTCCCGGATGAGTTCGAGCGCCGCAGCGAAACTCGAAGCCAATACCGTCGCCTTCATGGCCGGGTCGACCAGATAGGCGATGAGATATTGGTCGAGCGGACTCCAGTCCATGGACTGGCCGATCAGCCGCTCCAGCGCCTCGCGCGCTTCGGCGAGCGACCAGACCGTCCGCTTGGGCACGCGCACAAAGGACCGCGCCTTGGTCTGCCGCCGTCCGGCATAAGCCGAAAGCAGGTCGTAAAGCGTCGCCGACCATTCCGGATGCTTGATCTCGGCGATCGGCTCCGGCTGGCCGCGCTGGAAAACATCGCGGCCGAGCTGCGGGCGATTGAGCAATTGCTCGGCCGCTTGCCGGATCGCCTCGAGCCGGCGCAGGCGCAGCGCGAGCGCATTGGCCATGTCTTCGGCGGTCATGCCTTCGGCGGGATGCAGCTCCGGCAACAGCAGGCGCGATTTGAGGTAGGCGAGCCACGCCGCCATCACCAGATAGTCGGCGGCAAGTTCCAGCCGCATCTTTCGCGCGGCTTCGATAAAGGCGAGATACTGATCGGCCAGCGCCAGAATGGAGATCTTGGCGAGATCGACCTTCTGCTGACGGGCAAGCGTGAGCAAGAGATCGAGCGGCCCCTCGAAGCCCTCGACATCGACCACCAGCGCCGGTTCGTCGGTGCCCCGCTCCGGCAGATCGGATTCGAACTCGTCTTCAGCGTTCATGCTGATCCCTGCGGCGGCGGCCACACGCCCGCCATGAGTTTGAAAAAGCCGTCAAGCGGCATTGCAAGGTCGAACGGCTGCGGCGGCTGCCGGGCCGCCAAAGCGGCTTCGGCGCGGCGCGCGGCGTCATCGGCCAGCAGCGGTGCATGCGCGGCCACTTCGACCATTTCAGCCAGTTTGCCGTTGCAATGAAGCACCATGTCGCAACCTGCAGCCAGCGCCGCCCGGGTGCGGTCGCCCAGCGAGCCCGACAATGCATCCATGGAGAGATCGTCGCTCATCAAGAGGCCCCGAAACCCAATCGAATCACGAATCACGTCCCGTACTATAGTGGCCGAAGTGGTGGCCGGCGCGACCGGGTCGATAGCTGTAAACACAACATGTGCGGTCATGCCGAGGGGCAAAGCCGCGAGCGGCCGGAAAGCGGCAAAATCTGTGGCCTCCAGCGTCGCACGGTCGGTACCGACCACCGGAAGCCTTTTATGGCTGTCGGCCATGGCACGACCGTGGCCGGGAATGTGCTTGAGGACCGGCAAGACGCCGCCTTCCATCAGTCCTGCCGCGATCGCTCCGGCAATGGCGGCCACCTTGGCCGGTTCGGTTCCATAGGCCCGGTCGCCGATTACCGGATCGGCGCCGGCAACCGGCACGTCCGCGAGCGGCAGGCAATCGACGTCGATGCCCAGATTGTGAAGATCGGCCGCGATCAGGCGGGCTCCAAGCTGGGCGGCAGCAAGACCCATATTGGCATCCTGGTCGTAAAGCGCGCCATAGGCGGCGCCCGCGGGATAACTCGGCCAATGCGGCGGCCCGAGCCGCTGCACGCGGCCGCCCTCCTGGTCGATCAGCACCGGCGCCTCATGGCCGACCGCCGCACGAAACTCGCCGATCAGGCGGCGTATGGATTCGGGGGTCTCGACGTTGCGCTTGAATAAGATGAGACCCCACGGTTTGGCTTCTTTGAAGAATTGCCGCTCCGCGCCAGTCAGCGTGGTTCCCGCAACACCGGTGATGAAGGCACGCATCACTGCATGATCCGGAAAAGTGGACGCCGGTTTCCCACCTTCGCGAAGCCCGCTTCGGCGGGCGAAGGAAGGTCGGAACGGGTCATGCTCCATCAAAGTCCTGGAGCGTCCATCGATTCACGTGAAGCGATTGCGCTCCAGGCCGCTTTGCCTGCGCTGGGCGGCAGGGTCAAGCGCGGAACGTCAAGAGCGGAAAGCTAGTCCTTCTGGACGATGCAGCTGCCGCCCGCGGCTTTCAGGCTGGAACACATCTGGGCGGCCTGTTCCGCGGACGCAAACGGCCCCACCATGGCGCGATAATAGATGCCCTTATCGCCAAGATCGGCGCGGCGGACCAGCGGCTGACGGCCGCCGAGTTGATCGGGGAACTTGGCTTGGAGCACTCGGAATTCGGTTTGAGCATCGGCCTCGCTACGCTGTGACGAGACTTGGACCGCATAGCCGCCGGCGGCGGCGCTTGGCGCTGCGCTCCCGGCCGAGGCAACAGCGGTCGGACGCGCCGGGGCCGGCGACACACGAGCCGGGGTGGCCGGCGGCGCATTGCCCTGGCTGGGTACGATCGAAAGCGGGGCATTGGCATCGGCCCGGGCCGTGGGCGCGGGCGCCGGTTTGACCGGATGCTGGGCGACCGTCCGCGGCACTGGCGCAGGCTGCGCGGGAGGCGGCGGTGCCGGAGTGGCCGACGTAGGTGAGGCGGCTGCGGTAGCGGCGCCGCCCATTTGATCGGGCCGGATGGGGACGGTGTGGATCACCTTAGCACCCGGTACTGCGGACGGCGTGGGAGCACCGGGCGCCGACGACATTTCGGGATTGGCAGCGGCAGGCTGATTTGCGGGAATTCTTTGCGCCAGCGGCACCGGCGCGGCGGCTGCCGGAGCGCCGGCTTGCGCGACCGGCCAGGGCGCGACGGTTGTCGGCGCCGCACCGGGGGTCATTCCGCTCGGCGGTCCCGGCGTCGGATCGGGGAAAATCGGAATGGTCGAGACCACGCGCGGCGCCGTGCTCGACGCCGCACCTGGCGGTTGCGGCATCACGACCGGCGTCTCCTGGCGCGGTACGAGCTTGTCGGCCGAATCGGCGCCGCTCGCATTGGCTTGATCTGAACTGCCGGTCTGCGAAGTGCCGGCATTGGGCATGATCTTAGTCGGCCCTTCGTCCGCTCGGATGATCGGCGGCAGCGACGGCAGCGACGGCAGCATCGAACTGCCGAACATGGAGCGATAGGCGAACGCGCCTGCGGTCCCGAGTACCGCCAAACCGAGAACTGCCGCTATGACGACAAGACCGCCGCGGCGGCGACCGCTCGGAGCCTCCTCCTCGTCATCCTCCAGGGCATATTGCGGATCGGAGCCCGCATAGTCCTGGTCGTCATATTCGTAGCGGTCCTCGCGCGAGCGCGGCAGGAAGGCCGGCAGCTCAATCGAGTCCGGCGGGACTTGCTCGTCGCGGTAGCGCGGCGGCGCCACTGCGTAGCTCGGCGCATCGTCGCGAGTGTCTTTCAATCTCGGGGCCGGCGCGGTCGCGGGCAGTCCGTAATCGCGGGTCTGCACCGGCGGAGCAGCACGGTATTGCGGGTAAGGATCGGGAAGCCGCGGCGGTTCGTGGCGCTCGTCATAGCGCCGTTCTTGGCGGCGTTCTTGGCGATCTTCGTAGCGTGGGTCGTAATTGTCTTCGGCCAACTCGCTCGGCCCGGCATAGCGGTCACCTGCGGTCCAATCCTGCCCGTCAGCCGGCACACCGTCGTCGCGCGCGACATCGTTCATCGGATCGCTTTGGCCGATGAGCCGCGCCAATTCCGCGAGCGGATCGTCCTGCGGTCCCCACGCCGGCTCCGGAGCATCGGCACTGCTCGGCGCGACGGGATCGCGGCTGCGATAAGACCGGTAATTGTTGTCGGCCATAAGATTCGCCTTCAGGCGTTACGCGATACTACGTATCCCGACAGATTCGCCCCTCGACGGCAGCACGCCAGCTCCGAGGACCACGTCAAACGGCGGAGCAACTACCGCATCTCGTTCGGCGCTTGTACTCCCAGCAACGCCAGTCCCGACGCCAGCACGGTGGCAACGCCTTGTACGAGCACGAGCCGGGCCTCGGTCAGTTGTCGATCATTCTGGATAATGAAGCGTAAATGTGGCGATGCGTTGCCTAGCGTCCAAAGTGCATGAAACTCGGATGCCAAGTCGAACAGATAAAAAGCGATTCGGTGCGGTTCGTGCGCGGCGGCAGCCGCCTCGACGGTTCTCGGATAAAGCGCGATACGCCGCATCAGAGACAGTTCCGCCGGGTCCGACAGCGAGGCCAGATTCGGCGCCGCCAACCTCGCAATATCGGCGGGCAGATCGGGGAACGCCGCCCGCGCATTGCGAAACACCGAATGGGCCCGCGCGTGGCCGTATTGTACGTAAAATACCGGGTTATCGCGCGACTGTTCGAGCACTTTGGCAAGATCGAAATCGAGCACCGCATCGTTCTTGCGGAACAGCATCATGAAACGGACGGCGTCACGACCGACCTCATCGACGACTTCACGTAAAGTCACAAACTCCCCTGCCCGCTTCGACATTTTGACCGGCTCGCCAGCGCGCAACAGCTTGACGAGCTGGACGACCTTCACGTCGAGCTCCGCCTTGCGATCGCTCAGTGCCGCGACCGCCGCCTGCATGCGCTTGATGTAGCCGGCATGGTCGGCGCCCCAGACATCGATCAGCACGCGAAAGCCGCGTTCGAGTTTTGAGCGGTGATAAGCGATGTCGGACGCAAAATAGGTATAGGAGCCGTCGGACTTCTTGAGCGGACGGTCGACGTCGTCGCCGAAGTCGGTGGAGCGGAACAGCGTTTGCTCGCGATCCTCATAGTCTTCGACCGGCGCGCCCTTTGGCGGCGGCAAGCGGCCTTCATAGACAAAATCGCGCTGGCGTAGCCATGCGATCGTCTCGGCCACACGATCGGCGCCGCCGGCGATCAGCGAGCGCTCGGAATAGAAAACATCGGGACTGACATTGAGCGCGGCAAGATCGTCGCGGATCGCCGCCATCATCATGTCGATTGTTTTGGCGCGCACGACCGGCAGCCACTTCGCCTCAGGCTGCGTCTTCAGCGCATCGCCATATTCCGCGGCGAGCGCCGCGCCGACCGGCTTGAGATAGTCGCCGGGGTAAAGCCCGTTGGGAATGGCGCCGATGTCTTCGCCGAGCGCTTCGCGATACCGCAGAAAAGCCGAGCGCGCGAGCTGATCGACCTGCGTGCCGGCGTCGTTGATGTAGTATTCGCGCGTGACTTCAAAGCCGGTGAAGGCAAGCAGGCTCGCCAAAGCATCGCCGAACACGGCGCCGCGGCAATGGCCGACATGCATCGGCCCGGTCGGATTCGCCGAGACATATTCGACGTTCACCGGCACACCGGCGCCGATGTCGCTTTTGCCGTATTCCGTTGCGGCGGCGACGGCGCGACGCAGTTCCGTGAGCCAGACGTCGGGCTTGAGCGTGAGATTTATGAAGCCGGGACGAGCGACCTGGACGCTCTCGACCGTCGGGTCGGCTTTAAGCGCTGCGGCAATGGCGTTGGCCAGATCGAGCGGATTTTTACCAACGCCCTTGGCCAGCACCATCGCGGCATTGGTGGCGACATCGCCGTGGCTTGCGTCGCGCGGCGGCTCGACCTGAATGCGGGACACGTCAGTGTCCGGCGGCAGGATGGCGAGCACAGCCTTTCGCACGCGATCGAGCGTGTTGGCGAAGACATTTGGCGGCTGCGGCGTTCTGGACATTGGCGCCGCGCGCTAACGCAATTCCGGGGTCGAGTCAAAGAGCCGCGCATGTTCGGCCAGCGCATAGCGGTCGGTCATGCCGGCGATGAAATCGGCGACGCGGCGCGCGCGCGCCGCTTCGTTAAGTCCGCCGAGCCCCTCCTTCCATTCCGCGGGCAAGTCGGCGGCGTGGGCGGTATAGCGGCCAAAGAGCTCGCGGACCACGTCGGCGGCCTGATTCATCACCCGCATGACGCGGCTGTGGCGATACATGCTTTTTTTAAGGAAGGCTTTGATGGCGCCATCGGCCTCCGCTACCGCTGACGAGAAAGCCGCGACAGGTTGCTCCGCGCGCCGCACATCGTCGGGCGACCTAGGTTTCAATGCGGCGATCCGGCGGCCGGTTTCGGCAACGACATCGTCGATGAGCAAGCCGATGAGCCGGCGGACAAGCTCGTGCACGACACGGCCGGTATCGAGACCCGGGAAGGCCGCGCGTATCTCGCCGATGATCTTGCCTGGCAGCGGCACCGCGGCGATGTCGTCGATTTCGAACAGTTCGGCGCGCAGTCCGTCGTCGATATCGTGGGCGTCGTAGGCGATATCGTCGGCGACCGCGGCGAGCTGCGCCTCGGCGCCGGCGAAGCTCCACAATTGCAGGTCTTGCAGCCGCGTATAGTCCAGAATCGTCTCCGGGACGCCATGCGCACCATAGCGGGCAAGCGGCGCATTGTTGCGGTCGGTCAGCGGACCGTTGTGCTTGACCAGGCCCTCGAGCGTTTCCCAGGTGAGATTGAGGCCGTCGAAGTTGGGGTAACGCCGCTCGAGCGCGGTCACGACGCGCAGTGTCTGCGCATTGTGATCAAAGCCGCCGAATGCGGACAGGCACGCATCGAGCGCCCGTTCCCCGGCATGGCCGAACGGCGGATGGCCGAGATCGTGGGCAAGCGCCAAGGCTTCGGCGAGGTCCTCGTCGAGGCGCAGCCGGCGCGCCAGCGAGCGCGCCACCTGGGTGACTTCGAGCGTATGGGTGAGCCGCGTGCGGTAGTGGTCGCCCTCGTCGAACACGAAAACCTGCGTCTTGTGCTTGAGCCTCCGGAACGCGGTCGAGTGGATGATGCGGTCGCAATCGCGGCGAAAGGCGCTGCGGCTCTTGCTCACCGGCTCGGCATGGAGCCGGCCGCGGCTGTGTTCCGGATCGCACGCGTAAGGCGCGCGGGATATCGCAGCTTCCATCGCCCTGACCCAGCCACCCGGCGCGTGCGTCTGGCCAATTGACCTTGGCTGTTGCCGCACTTAACTATCGGTGGATAGCGTTGTAATCGGCGCGATTTCCTTAAGTAAAGCCGATATTTCCACGGCAGAGCCGAAAACAGCGGAGACGAGAATGTCTGCCAACGTCATCGTGACCGAGCGCGCGGCGCAAAAGATCGGTGAAATCCTTGGCCGCGAGCCTGCCGGCACCATGCTGCGCGTTTCCGTCGAGGGCGGCGGCTGCTCCGGTTTTCAGTACAAATTCGACACCGAGCGCAGCCGGGCCGACGACGACATCGTGATCGAAAAGAGCGGCGCCACCGTGCTGATCGATCCGGTCTCGCTCGATTACATGGCCGGTTCGGAAATCGACTTCGTCGACGATCTGATCGGTTCGTCGTTTAAGATCAATAATCCGAAGGCCACCGCGTCGTGCGGCTGCGGGACGAGCTTCGCGCTTTAATTCACTGCGGCCTTTGGTCCAGCCCGTGCGCATCGCCACCTGGAACGTCAATTCGATCAAACAGCGCATCGATTCCGCGCTGGCCTGGCTTGCCGAGCGCAAGCCCGACATCGTCTGCCTGCAAGAGACAAAAACAGTCGACGACGCCTTTCCGCGGATGGAATTTGAAAGTGCCGGCTATAACGTGGCCGTGCATGGGCAAAAGACGTTCAACGGCGTCGCGCTGTTGTCAAAATTCCCGTTCGATGAAATCAACATCGGCCTGCCCGGCGACGACCGTGACGATCACGCCCGTTTCATCGAAGGCGTGGTCTCGACGGCGAAAGGCGCGCTGCGGGTCGCGAGTATCTACCTGCCCAACGGCAATCCGCCCGACACCGAAAAGTACACTTACAAAATCGGCTGGATGAAGCGGCTTGCCGCCTATGCGCGCGAACGGCTGCTCCTGGAAGAGCCGCTCATCATGGCCGGCGACTACAACGTCATTCCGACCACCGCCGACGCCAAAAATCCGAAAGCCTGGCTCGGCGACGCGTTGTTCCTGCCGCGCACCCGCGACGAATTCCGCACGCTGGTCAATCTCGGCCTGACCGACGCCATCCGCGCCACCAGCGACGATCCCGGCCTATTCACGTTCTGGGATTACCAGGCCGGCGCCTGGCAAAAGAACAACGGTATCCGCATCGATCATCTGTTGCTGTCACCGGGCGCCGCCGATCGGCTCACTGATGCCGGCATCGACCGCCACGTGCGGGCTTGGGAAAAGCCGTCCGATCACGTGCCGGTGTGGATCGATCTGGCGATCGAGACGAAATAGCTAGTCCCGGCGGCCCCTGAGCCATTCTTCGAGATAGACCAGCGCCATGGTGCGTTCGTCATCGCTGGCGTGCTGGAAGTCAGTGTCGTAGAGCGGCTTGACCCAAGCCTCGTCGCTGCCGGCGCAATCCTTGCCGAGCGTCAGCCACATCAGGCCGCGCGCGGCCTGCCGGGGTACGGCCTGACCCTGAAACAACAGATCACCGAGGGCGACTTCGGCGCGGCAATGACCCTTGGTCGCCGCAAGTTGGAACCAGCGTGCCGCCTGGTGCGGATCGCTCGGCGTGTCGGTGAGATATAGCCGGCCCAGTTCATATTGCGCGTCGGCATCGCCGAAATAGGTGGCGGCGTAACCGAGCATTTCGCGCGCGCGGGCCGGATCGGCCGCGATCGGCGAATTTGGGATGCCGGTGAGATAATAGTGTCCGAGCGCGACGAATGCGTTGGCGACGAAACTCGCCTGCGGCGATCCCGGCGTCTCATCCGGATGGGTATTGGCGATCTCGCTGAAATAATTGAACGCCCGCAGATCGTCGCGGGGCACGCCGTCGCCGTCGGCATACATGCGGCCAAGCTTCCATTGCGCCACCGGCTGCCCCTGCTCGGCCGCGTATTGCAGCGCGGTCAAGGCGCTTGTCTTAGTGTTATCTGCCGCGTGAGCACCGCCACGTAACCCGTCGCTCGGCGACAACGCCGCCGTGCTCGGCGACGAGGTGCCATCGAAGGCAAAGGCCGGCTCGGCTGTCAGGCCGCCACGGCCGGGACCCAGCGCGAGGCAAAGCCCACCGAAGAGGCCCGCCACCATCCCGCAAGTCGCGATGCGCGCTGTCGTGCTAGATATCCGCATAGCACGCCTTCTCAGCCGCGGCGCCCGGATGCGTCAGTGCGCCATAGCGCGCCGAACCCAC
>Ga0181525_10003314_pt1 | contig 12821 bp, 13 predicted proteins | sample PEATcosm2014_Bin_48_FD_121100 | JGI IMG/M metagenome (GOLD analysis project Ga0181525, IMG submission 121100) | Peatland microbial communities from MTU Mesocosm Facility, Houghton, MI, USA - PEATcosm2014_Bin06_10_metaG | ecosystem: Environmental > Terrestrial > Soil > Wetlands > Peat | place... | reverse complement strand
GCGAAAAAGCGGTCGTCCAGACCGGCGAAGGAGTAATCGCCGGTGGTGATCGCCGGGCCATCCTTTACCGATTTGGCGTCCTTGTTGTAAAGCTTGCCTTGCGTGAGGCCGAGCGTGCCGGGCTCATGCGGATCAAAATAGACCGCATGCTCTTCGCCGGTGCGATTGAGCACGGTTGCATCGCCAAAACCGCCCCGCCATTGGATCAGATGGTCGGTTGGAACTCCGTTGATGGTCACTTCGGTTGCGATCTGCGAAAGGTAGCCGGACTTAGAAAACTGGAAGGACTTGAGCGCGTAGTTCTTGCCGTCCGAGAACGTGTACTGGATGCCCAACCCGTTGGCGGCCGGCCTGGCGACGTACAGGCCGTAGTTCAGCGCGTCGGCGGCTTTGTCGTCCCGCAACACCACCGAAAATGGCGGGGCCACTTTGGCGTAGCTTGCGGCATTGATCAATTCCAGCGGCTTGCCGGCGCGATCCTTGTACTTCTTCAGAATCCAACTGCGGATGGTTCCACCGCGATTGGACAGCGTCACGCTATAAATATCAGTGTCGATGACAAACTGCTGTTCGGTGCTGCCTTCGATCTGTCCGGGCGCCGGTTCAGAGGGAGCGGCTTGCGGCGTCGCAGGCGCTGCAGCGGCAGGTTTGGTCTGAGCGGAGGCGTTCTGGTCCGTGCTCTTGATCGTGGTCTTGGCAGGCGGCGGGGGAGCTTTGTAGAAATAGGGGGTGAGGAAAAGCACCAATCCCATGAGCACAAAAGCCAGCAGGAGCCGTTGCTCCATGGAAAGCTCTTTCTTGCCGGGCTTGTTAGATTGGAGTTGATTATCGGCCATTTAGGATCTCTAGCGGACCGGATCGAAGCCGCCCACATGAAACGGGTGGCAGCGCAGCAGGCGGCGCAGGCCCATCCCGACGCCTCGCAGGGGGCCGTAGCGATCCACTGCCTCCAGCATGTATTCCGAACAGGTGGGCGAGAACCGGCAGGCCGACGGTAACCAGGGCGATATGAAGCGTTTATAGAGACGCAAAGAAAAGATTACTGCTTTCTGCATTGCGCCACCAACCGATCCACTTCCCGCCGCAGCTCCTCCACCGGCGCAGCAAGCGCGGGACGACGCGGATTGATCACAATATCCCATTCCGGAGCCACTTCCAGCAAGCGCACTCGCAGGGCTTCGCGCAGCCGGCGCTTCACCCGGTTCCGCAGCACGGCCTTCCCAAAAGCTCGGGGAACGGTAAATCCAAGCCGGGGCCCGAAACCTTGTGAGAGCCCCTCACTTTGTTTAGACGCAATCTGAGGGCTCCGGTTCACTCGCAAACAAAAAGCGGCGAAATAGCGGCCCGTAAAGCGAGTTCCCTGGTTGTAGGCTCTGCGGAAATCGGCGGCTCTCAGGATCCGAGCGGTCTTCGGAAAGCCGCTATTCGGCGTTGGCGTAGCGGACGGCTCTCTCGTCGCTAACGGTGAGTTTGTGACGACCCTTGGCTCGGCGTCGCGAAAGCACGGCGCGGCCATTTTTCGTGGACATGCGCACGCGAAATCCATGTGTCTTGGCCCGTTTGCGATTGTTTGGCTGAAAGGTGCGTTTTGGCATCTGATTTCCTCGGCCCGGGCAAGCACCCGAAACGTAGAAGACTTTTAACTTTTAGTATAAGAGGCGGAAAATGGGGTGTCAATCTTAGCGGCAGCAGGCTGGGGCAGGCTGGTAGTGGTTCAGTCAGTTTGAGCATCACTTCACTCTTAGGTACGTTGCGAACTGGCCGGTTGGCTCCCGAAGCTTCATTCCGGCGAAGAATCAGGAGGCACACCATGCCTTCGCTGGTCTATTTTTGTTTCGCATGGGACGCGAACTGATGTGTCGTTGGACTAGCCTTATCGGGTCCGGACACATACTTAGTGACGGCGTACGTGATTGCTACACCCAAAATCAGTCCAACAATTGTCCAGGCGATCCCCCATCGCCCCAATCCGACGTGACGTTTTTTGAACACCCAATCCTCAATCTCGGAGCGCAACGCCGCTAGCTTATTGAACGCTTCGGCAAAGGCGGCGACACCATCCTCCCATTCCCCATCCCACATGTTCCGACCTTTAGCCTGTTTGCCCTGAAGGGCCAGTTGGTTTATCTCTGCTAATCGTCCTTCCACGTGCACTCTGTTTGGAGCGGCGGCGAAACCAGGACTTAGACCGCGCGCTAGGATATTTCGGCGATAAGTTATCGTACGTCACCTCGAATTTCTCCGTCAGATTTGCCGGACCGATTTCGTAAGGTTCGAGAATTGCTCTTCGCAGGTGTTCCTCCGCACCGGCGAGTTGGGCGGCCCTTTTGCGCGGCGGCGTGTTTGGATCGAGCAGGGTTGCAAGATGGCTTTATACGTCTCGCAGGTTGGTCATTGAACACGTGTTTACGACGCCCGCCTGACGTTCCAAGAAGTAGGCGGCCTTGTCGGCCTTCTTGTAGTTATCGCGGACAAGGGCTAAGAATGCCATGACAAGCGCCCGCTCGTCACTGGAAAGATGCCCTAGCGGATCTTCCGCAGGCCCAGTAGCGTCCATACTTGTGGATTATATTCCGGCTGTAGCCGATGCTGGGGCACAATTCTCAAATCGTGGTGGAAATTAACGCACTGCAGACCTAGAGCCTTGAGCCTTTACTTGGTTCGCGCGAATCTTGCTAGGAATTGATATGCAGAGCGCGATTTCGCGGGTCTGTGCCGCCGTTAGTACCCGTCGGCTTGCACGCACGTAGCCACCGTAACGTGTTGAGAAATCGTAGTTTGCGTTTTCATCGCTTTTGTCAGTTTTGCGTTGGTCGCGTATATGCTCCAGGGTCACATCTTCGGGCTGAATGTGATCATGCTGGGCTATCAAAGTGTCGAGCTTTTTTTCAAGAGTAGACATCACGCACCTGCACCACTAAGCTGGGCATTCCGAGTACCGCGACGCGAGTCGCCCAGGTTGAATTGGTTTCGGTTCCTGACACTAGGGGTGTAGAAGGCTGCAGGTTAATTGCCGATAATATTGCACACGTAGCCCCGTGTCAACCCGAAAAAGCGCGCAGGGGTTCAAAATCTTCGCCGTCCGGGTAACGCGGGAGTCTCACATCCGCGCCCTCATCTAACAACAAATTGTAGTTCAAGTTAGAGTGGGTCGGATAATCAAGCATGCGTGGGCCGGCTCAGAAGCCCCAAGTGCCCCTTGTTAGATAGCATCAGAATCGCGCCGTCCTCTTGGCGCGATTCTTGGCAGCCTGACTTTATCGACGATCTCCCACACGTGCTCCGAAACGCCTGCGGCCATCGCAGGGGTGACCGGAAGCGTCCGCTGGATGTGCTTCCTGCGTGACAAATGCTCGGCGGATGTCAAAGTGGAGGTGATTTCAAATTGAGCCGCGAGCGGCTCTCGGAACCGCAAAAGCTGCCGATCGCGCTTGTTCGCAAGGTTATTTCCCCTGGATCGTCACGATCGGTTGCGCCGCTGCCAGCACAGCCTCCGCCTCTTCCGCCGTAAACTGCTCGGTTTTCGCCGAATGATTCATAGAGCAGAATTTCGGCCCGCACATCGAACAGAACGCCGCATCTTTGAAACCCTCTTCGGGCAGCGTTTCATCGTGCATCGCTTCGGCGGTTTCTGGATCGAGCGATAACTCGAACTGCTTCCGCCAGTCGAACCGGTAGCGCGCGCGCGATAATTCGTCGTCGCGATCCCGCGCGCCCGGCCGATGCCGCGCGATGTCGGCCGCATGCGCCGCAATCTTATAGGCGATAATTCCCTGCTTCACATCTTCGCGATTGGGCAAGCCCAGGTGCTCTTTGGGTGTCACGTAACACAACATCGAAGCTCCGTACCAGCCGATCATGGCCGCGCCGATGGCGGACGTAATATGGTCGTAGCCCGGCGCGAAGTCCGTCACCAGAGGCCCCAGCGTGTAGAACGGCGCTTCGTTGCAGATCTCCACTTCCTTCTCCACCTGCATCTGAATCTGGTCCATGGGAATGTGGCCCGGCCCTTCGATCATCACCTGGACATCGTATTCCCAGGCCCTCCTGGTCAGTTCGCCCAGCGTTTTCAGTTCGGCAAACTGGGCGGCGTCGCTGGCATCGGCCACACAACCCGGCCGCAATCCGTCCCCGAGAGAAAAGCTCACATCGTACTTCTGGAAAATCTTGCAGATCTCGTCAAAATGCTCGTAGAGGAAATTCTGCTTGTGATTCTTCACCATCCATTCGGCCAGGATCGCGCCCCCGCGGCTCACGATGCCCGTGATACGTTTGGTGGTCAGAGGAACATACTGCACCAGGACGCCGGCGTGAATGGTCATATAATCCACGCCCTGCTCGGCCTGCTCCTCAATCACTTCCAGCATCACGTTGATGTTGAGGTCCTCCACGCGCCGCACGCGCCCCAAGGCCTCATAGATGGGCACGGTGCCAACCGGGATGGGCGATGCGTCGATAATCGCCTGGCGAATGCGCGGGATGTCTCCGCCCGTGGACAGATCCATGATCGTATCGGCGCCGTACTTCACCGCATAATGCAGCTTCTCCACCTCCTCGTCGATATTGGAGGTGGTGGCCGAGTTCCCGATATTGGCGTTGATCTTGCAACTGGAGGCCACTCCGATGCACATCGGCTCAAGATTAGTGTGGTGGATGTTGGCCGGGATGATCATCCGTCCGCGCGCTACTTCTTGCCGGATCAGTTCCCCCGTGACATGCTCGCGTTTAGCGACATATTCCATTTCCTGGGTGATGGTGCCTCGCCGCGCGTAATACATCTGCGTTCGGATCGGATCGTTCATTCGGGGGATAATCCACGGGTTGCGCATACCGGCCATTTTAGCGCAGTCATCGTTTCGCAACCCGCAACCGGTAATTGGGCCGGGCGCCGGTCATGTTCCGGGCCGGCGCCGGATGCCGATAGAATCGAGAATGGCCATGACTCAGCCTTCGCCCAGCCTTTATCTGGAGCGTCCCGGCCCAGTACAGCGCTTCCTGGGTTTACTTCGCCAGGCCGGTATCGCGGCCTTTGAAGACAACTGCTTCGGGATCGCCAAGGGCGCAGCGTATTCCTCGCTCCTGGCTTTCTTTCCCGTATTGGCGTCGCTCGCGGCCATCCTGGCGAGCGTCAATGCCAACGCCACAGAGCGAGTGTTTTCCAGACTCTTGTTCCAGGTAATCCCCCCAGGCACCGAAGATCTGGTGCGGGCGCAGCTTAACGCCAGGAACCAGCGCTCCGGATGGCTGATTCTGAGCGCCACACTGCTCTCCACCTGGGCGGCTTCGGGCGCCATGATGACCTTGATGGAAGGATTCCAGGCGGCCTACCGGCTGCCTTCCGGCCGCTCGTTTCTGAAGCAACGCGGCGTGGCGATTCTGCTGGTGTTCATCGCCGCGCTACCGGCCGTGGGCTCCTCCGCCCTGATCGTCTTCGGCGCTCGCTTTGAGCAATGGATGCTGGCCACCATGGGCCTAGGACCGGAAGAAGATCTTCGCGTCTCTGTGGTGCTGGCCTTCGGGCTGCTGCGATACGTGGTAGCGCTGGGGGCGACGGTGATGGTGACCGGGCTGATGTACTACACCGGGCCCAACCGGCCCATGAAATTCCGCAGCGTGTGGCCCGGCGCGATGCTGGCAACCGTCCTATGGCTGCTGGCTACCACAATATTTGCGCTGTACGTGCGCCACATCGCCAACTATAACGTGCTGTACGGAAGCATTGGCGCGGTAATCGCGCTTCTGGTCTGGATGTACCTGCTGGCGGTGATTTCGCTGCTGGGCTGCGAATATAACGCGGTTAGGGAGCGGTTGCTGGATTAACGGATGCCGGACTGGAAGACGCCGGACTGAAATCCATGCCGCGCACGATGCCGTTGGCGCCGGAGTTCGGGCTCCGCGCGTAATCCACGGTCACTTGCATCACCGTTTGCGGCCCGCACACGAATTCTTGCGGCGCATGCCGCATTTGCACGTGCTGCAAATCGGGGATCGCCAGCTTCACCATCTTGCCTGCCGCCTCCACGCGAATAGCTGTCACCTCGCCGCAATCGATCTCGCGCAGCGTGCCTTGGATGCGCTGGATGTCGTCCCCCGGCTCAATGAACGGGTTCCAGTCCGTCTGCTGGTGCGGCATCCGGATGGTTACCAGTTGCAAATGGCCGGAGGCGTCGCGCGCGAATTGCACGCCGGGGTCGGTTTGAGCGATGTAAATTTGTTCCGCGGCGAGCGACCGCTCGGCGGCGGCGGTGGCGTGTTCGCTTGCGCGGCGGGCGGCGGATTGCGCCTCATCGCGCCGGCCGAGTTCATTATATGTATCGGCCAGAGCCAGCCAATACGCATAAGCCCGGGCATCCGGCACCCTTCGCAAGGCGTGAAACTCGCGCAGCGCCGCTTGGTATCGTCCAGCGTTCTTTTCGAGCAAGGCGAGCTGATAGTGGGCGTCGTCGAAATCGGGCTGCAAGGCCACGGCGCGCTCGAGCGACGGACGGATTTCGTCGGCCGCCACGCCCGCTTCATCGGCTAGAATTGCGTAGCGGTAACAGAGCTCAGGATCGGCAATGCCCAGGTCGATGGCTCGCTTCCAGGCGTGCCGGGCCGCTTCGGAATCGCCTTTGTGCAGTGCGATCATGCCCAGCCCGGCCGAAACCTCAGCCGAATCCGGCGCATCGCGCATCAATGAGTCAAAACGCTCGTTCGCACGATCAAACTCACCGGCCGCCAGCAGAATTTTTGCCAGCACCAGCCGGACCGCGAGCGGCGAGACGGCGGAAACCTCCACCAACGGCGCCGCCGCCCGTACCTCGGGAAGCTGGATCGTTGGCTGATTGCCCCGATCCACCCAACGATGCAAATCGCGTGTGACCGCTTCGGGCGATTTCGCGTATATGGCGTCCAGCGCTTGCCGGCCGGACGTCCCCAAGGCAACCCGGGCCAGGAATTTCTGGAAACCCGGCGCGTACTCGGGAGAAAGAATCAGCATTTCCGTGAGCGCCCAGCTTTCGGCGTAAAACAAATCGGCCCAGTTCCGTTCTTCGCCCGCCGCCGACTCCGCACGCAGCGACATCAGATCCTCCAGCGGCATCCAGGTCCGCCTTTGAAGCGTGCGGACGCGGCCAGGCGGAGCGCCCCCCAGCTCGGTGGTATGTTCGTTAATCCGCAACGTTGCGAAAAACTCCGCCAGGCCCTCTTTCAACCAATGCGGCAATTGAAGAGCCGAGTCCCGCAATGCCAAATGCGCGTACTCGTGCGCGGCCAGGCCGAATTTGGCGGGATCGTCGCCGCCCATCACGATGTAATTCTGGCTGCGGCTGCCGGCATAATAGGCGTCGGCAGTGGATCGCAAGCGGTAGGGCTCATATTCCTGCTCGGAAGCGAAAAGAACGACGCGAACCGGAGCTTCCCCCACAGTCCTCAATCCGCCCTGCTGTTCGAAAAACGCCCGCAGTTGCTCAAACCACGTAAGGATCGCGCGAGCCCGCTGATCGCGGGTCTGCGCGTAGACTTCGAAGTGCGCGTTTCGTGTGAGCCGCCACTCAGTAGCAGCCCCAGCCAGAAGCGGGATTCGGAGAACGATTAACCCGCCGACCCAGAAACGAAGGCCCCTCCACACGTCCCCAGCGTACACCTACGCCAACTCGACGCGGTGAGCCCCTTACAAGCTTGCCCCACACCGGCGTAATTCACCTCGGCCCGCAACGCCGGCCAGGCCCTTACCAGACCTGCCTGTCTTCGGCCAAAGGGTTGGCGGCGCCACAGCTCAGACATTGGTAAGTGCGAATGCCGCAAGATTTCAGATGGGAAGCCGCTGTGCTCGTCAAGGAAGCTGCGGGACAGCCAGCGCCACATCGAATGCAGACGTTGGCCCACGTCCGGGTATCGATTGGGGCGCCTATGGCGCCGAAGTAAAATGCCCAGCCATACACGCTGGTGCGCGTGCCTAGCATCCGATCAAGGCGCCTGGACAGCCAGACGTATAGGAAGAGCGACCATTCATGCCCGGCGCCAAGCAATAGCAAGCGGCGCGGCGCGGGATGGACAGCGTTGCGGCGATTCAAGAATGAGAGTGACGAACAGAGCAGCCTGGTAGCTACGTGGGGCAGACCGGTTTCCCTCGCGATCAGATCGGCCGTTTCACCCGGTGAGGTGAAGGGATTTACATGCCCCCCGCCCCTGGCCAGCCATCGATAGAGCCGATCTGTCAGAGTGCGGGCGCCGGGCACCGCTACAAATAATGAGCCACCAGGGGCGATCACCCGGCCGATCTCGCCAAGCGTTCCGTGAAGATCATCCATGTGTTCCAGGCTGTGGTTAGACACAATCGCTGCGAAGGTCCGATCCGCAAAAGGCATCCGGGCAGCGTCGCCTTGAACAAACCCTGTTTGACAGGACCGGCCCCTTGAAACCTCCCGGTCAAACCGGACGACCGTGGCGGAAGTGACCTCCGGTAGAAAGCTACCTTCGCCGCACCCCAAATCCAGAACCACCACGCCCGCTGTCAAATTTCCTAGGATCTCGTGCATAGGCCCGCCGGCAAAACCATAGCTTATAGCCTAACGAAGCCTATTACGCCTAACCAGACCCTGAGTGCTCGCGCACCGAAGAATCACCTCCGGCGCCCATTGCGTTGCATGCAGCCCTAACATATAATGCTGACAGCACCTTTACCCCCAGGAGGGTTCCGACATGCTGCGCATTTCTGTAGTCGCCTTGGCGCTGGCAGCCGTTGCCGCCGCAGGCACAACTTCCAGTTCGCCGACCTTCAATAAAGACGTTCTGCCTATTCTGCAGAAGAATTGCCAGGGCTGCCACCGGCCCGGCGAAGTGGCGCCGATGTCGCTCCTTACCTATAACGAAGCTCGGCCCTGGGCCAAGGCGATCAAGGTGGCGGTAGTCACCAAGAAAATGCCGCCGTGGTTTGCCGATTACGGCCATTTCGCGAATGACCGAACCCTCAGCGCCGCTGAAATCGACACGCTGGTGGCCTGGGCGAATAGTGGCGCGCCGGAGGGCGATGTTAAAGACGCGCCGCCGCCTCTCACGTTTCCAGAAGGCTGGCAGATCAAGCCCGACATGATTATCGAGATGCCGAAGCCATTCCATGTGAAGGCCACCGGCACCGTCAATTACCAGAACATCAAAGTGAAAGCGAACTTTCCCGAAGACGAGTGGGTTGTTGCCGCCGAGATGCGCGCTGGAAATCCGAAGGTGGTGCATCACATGCGTGCCATTGTGCTGCCGCCCGGCTCTTCCTGGATGGCGAAGGCCCCCTACGGCGAGAGCTTCGAGGAGGGATCGGAAGCCATGGGAGGCGCGAAGCAGGGTACCGATCTGCTCGGCAAGTACAACCCCGGTCTGGGTGCCCAGCGCTTCGACGTGGACGGCGCGGCGAAGTTCGTGCCCAAGGGTTCCGACATCGTCTTCAATATCCACTACACGGCTGTAGGCACCGAACAGGACGATCTGTCCAAAGTGGGCCTGGTCTTCGCCAAGACGCCGCCCAAGAAGCGTTACTGGATGTCGCCCGGAACGCCCGCCGCATTCAATCTGGTAATTCCGGCAGGCGCCGAGAACCAGGAAGTGGTGAGCGAAGTGACCATCGGCGTAGACCATGCCGAACTGGTTTACATCCAGCCGCACATGCATCTGCGTGGCAAGGACTATGACCTAAGCGCGATCTACCCCACCGGCGAAAAGCAGGAGATCTTCAAGGGTAAATGGAATTTTGACTGGCAGGTTGGCTATCAGCTCGAAAAGCCGCTGCCGCTTCCCAAGGGTACGCGCCTGGTGGCGATAGCCCATTACGATAATTCGCTGAACAACAAGTACAATCCCGATCCGAATAAAGAAGTGCTGTGGGGCGATCAGAACTGGGACGAGATGCAGTCCGGTTTCCTGGGCGTGGTGGTGGATATGGATACCAATGTCGCCAGGATCTTTCTCCCCTCCGGTCCCAGCCTGCTGCCGCGCGGAAAGTCGGGCCCGACGCTGGCTTCCGCATTCGGCCTGACCAAGTAAACCGATCGCTGTTCCTGTTGCGCTAGACTGAGCGGATGCGAAACCTTTTCGTATTCGCTCTTTTGGTTTCTGCGCTGCCCGCCGGCGCTCAAACGCCGGATTGGGCAAAGGTTAACCCCGAAGCCTTGCGGCTCTTCCAGGCGCTGGTCCAGATCGACAGTACCGATCCGCCAGGCAACGAAACGCGCGTAGCCGAATACGTCAAAAAGACGCTCGAAGCCGACGGCATCCCGGTGATGATGGTGGCCCAGGACCCGGCGCGCGCCAACATCATTGCACGGCTGAAGGGCAATGGCTCTAAACGCCCGCTGTTGATCATGGGCCACAGCGATACGGTTCGCGTGGATCCCGCAAAGTGGACCTTTCCTCCCTTTAGCGCGACGTTGCAGGGCGGCTACGTCTACGGCCGCGGCACTCTGGACGACAAGAGCGATCTGCTGGCTGCCCTGGTGACCATGCTGCTCCTGAAGCGCCAGAACACGCCGCTCGATCGCGATGTGATCTTCGTATCGGAAGTGGGCGAAGAGGCGTCCACCGGGCCGGGCATCGAATATCTGGTGAACGAACACTGGAACGATATCGACGCCGAGTTCTGTCTGGCGGAAACCGGCGGGGTGCGGCTGAAGAATGGCCAGGCGCGATATGCGCTGGTGGAAACCACCGAGAAGCAGCCAAAGGCCGCACGGCTGGTTGCCAAAGGACCCGCGGGGCACGGCTCGCGCCCTCTCCGGACCAACGCCGTGGTGCACCTGGCGAAGGCCGTGGAAACTATCGCGGCTTGGGACCCGCCCATGCGTTTCAACGACACCACGCGCTATTACTTCGAGAAGATGGCCGCCGTGAGCAGCCCGGAAGAAGCGGCGCGGTTCAAAGGACTGTTCGATGCGCAAAAGGCTCCGGCGGTGCGCGAGTACCTGGCCGAGCACGACCCCATCAGCTATTCCATGCTGCACACTTCCATTTCACCGAACATCATCAAGGGCGGCTACCAGGTGAACGTGATTCCGTCGGAAGCCGAAGCCACGCTGGACATCCGCGCTCTGCCCGACGAAAACATCGCCGCGTTTTACGATCAGATGCGCAAGGTTATCAACGATCCTGCCATCGAGCTGGTGCCGGAGACCGCCAATCAGCGCCCAGGCGCCGCGCCGTCGCGGTTGGATTCAGACGCCTATCGCGCCGTTGAAGCAGCCTACAAGAGCGTCTACGGAGTAATCACCATCCCACTAATGGGCACCGGCGCAACGGACATGGCTTTCCTGCGCGCCAAGGGCGTCAAGTGCTATGGCATCGGCGCGATGGTGGACGAAGAGGATGCGCCTAAAGGTTACGGAGCCCATAGCGATCAGGAACGGATCCTGGAACAGGCCATTTACAAACACGTCCAGTTCTTTTGGCAGGCGGTGAACTCTATCGCCGGCGCCAAATCCGGCGTTCAGAAATGACTATTGCCCCCAGCTACACGAAAAGCTGGTCCCGTCTTTGGAGAGTGCGGAGCAGGTGGATGTTTGTGGACTGGTGTTGCTGCCAGTTTTGTCGATCTGGATCGTGTTCACGGCCGGAAAGCTTCCGATGGGGCCTTCGGTGGAGTTGTCCCGCGCCCAATTGGTAGCCGCAACGCCGCCGGTGTCCTTACCAAAATTAACCGTTCCGAAATCGGACAATGGCAGGATTCCGTCAGTAAGCGTGCAGCAGGGCGCCTCGGTAATCCATTCGGCCGAAGAACGAGTGGCTCCGGCGACAGCACCGGTGGTTGCGAAGGATTGTCCCGTGGATTCATCAGTGATCGAAACTGCAAACCTGTCGGTTGCGCTGTTGTAATAGACGATGGCCGACATTACATCGCCTGGTTTGATAGAGAGGCTACCGATTTCCACCGAAGCACGCGGGTAGAATTCGTACCAGGCGTAATAGGTAGGCGTGGTTCCTTCACAATCCGAGTCCGTTCCGGTCTGTTCCACGGTGTTCGAATTATATCCATCCAGGCCCACCCAAAACGCGGCGTACTGCTGCTGAAACCGGCCAACGCCACTGCAGTTGGCTACCGGCACCACCCAGGAACCCTTCGCCCACTCGAAGGCGGAGCCCAGCACCGCGTAGCCGCTCCAGTTGCTGCTGGTTGAAGTTCCGTCCCCGTGGTCTGTCTTCTCGCGGATCGGCCCAAACTGGCGGCGGGCCGTGTGTTCCGCGTCATCTTGCCAAAGAGATTCACTCGAAACCTGCGCAAATGATGGCGAAATGGCCAGCGCGCACAGAATTATCAAACGTCTACAGTTCATTCTTCCCCTTACTCTAAACAGGCCACGCGATTGAGCGATTATATCCGTGCTGGGCGTAGATTGGAACAGGGAAACTGCTTTAGTCTTTCACTAAAGTACTAGCAGCTCCTAGCGCTAGCGGCCAAGCCCCTTCCAGGTACACGAAAAGCTGGTCCCATTATTTGACAACGTGGAGCACGTGGATGTCGGCGCGCTGCTGGAGGTGCTCGTCTTATTGACTTCGATGGTGTTAACAGGCGGGAAACTTCCGATGGGCCCCGTAGTGGAGGTGTCCACCGCGTAGTTGGTGTAGTCTATGCCGGTGTTCTCTTGGCCGAATGTAACCGTACCGAAGTCCGTCAAGGGCAAGATACCTCCAGAAGACGTGCAGCAGGGCGCTTCGGCGATCCATTCCGCCGAGGACCGCAGGGCGCCTGACACGGTAGAAACCGTGACGAAGCTCTTTCCGCTAGTATCATCTTTAATGGTTAGAGCGAATTTTTCATTATAGTCGTAGTAGACCACCTTCGCCGAGATACGATCTCCGGG
>Ga0181525_10003313_pt1 | contig 12823 bp, 10 predicted proteins | sample PEATcosm2014_Bin_48_FD_121100 | JGI IMG/M metagenome (GOLD analysis project Ga0181525, IMG submission 121100) | Peatland microbial communities from MTU Mesocosm Facility, Houghton, MI, USA - PEATcosm2014_Bin06_10_metaG | ecosystem: Environmental > Terrestrial > Soil > Wetlands > Peat | place... | reverse complement strand
TCCTCTCCGGAAAATCCGGCACGGTGCAAAAAGACCTCGCCGCCGCCATGGAGGAAGCCGCCGAGCACCTGGAGTTCGAACGCGCCGCCGGCATCCGCGACCGCATCCGCGGCCTGGCCCTGCTCCAGGGCCAGGACGTCATCAACCCCGCCAGCCTCACCGACGCCGACGTCATCGCCCTGCACCAGGAAGCCGGCCAGTCCTGCGTCCAGGTCTTCTTCATCCGGGGCGGGCGCAACAACGGCAACCGCAGCTTCTTCCCCGCCACCAGCAAAACCGACGAACCCGGCGCCGTCCTGGCCGCCTTCATCGCCCAGTTCTACGACGACAAACCTTCCCCGCAGCTCCTGCTCCTCAGCCACGAGCCGGACGAGCACGACCTTCTGGCCGAAGCCCTCACCCTCAAAGCCAACCGCAAAATCACCCTCCTGGTCCCCCAGCGCGGCGAAAAACACGACGTCGTCAGCCACGCCCAAACCAACGCCCGCGAAGCCCTGGAGCGCAAACTCGCCGAATCCGCCGGCCAGGGAAAACTCCTCGCCGCCACCGCCGAGCTTTTCGCCCTGCCCGAGCCGCCCACCCGCATCGAGACCTACGACAACTCCCACATCATGGGCACCTCGGCCTACGGCGTCATGGTCGTGGCCGGGCCGGAGGGCTTCACCAAATCCGCCTACCGCAAATTCGCCATCAAATCCGCCCTCACCCCCGGCGACGATTTCGCCATGATGCGTGAAGTCCTGCTCCGCCGCTTCTCGCGCACCCTGGCCGAAGACCCGGACCGCAGCTCGGAAAACTGGCCCGGCCTCGTCCTCATCGACGGCGGCCTGGGCCAGCTCTCCGCCGCCAGCGCGGTGATGGCGGAGCTGGGCCTGTCGGACATCCCCCTCGTCGCCATCGCCAAAGGCCCGGACCGCGACGCCGGCCGCGAATGGTTCTTCCGCGAAGGCGCCGAGCCCTTCCAGCTCCCCGCGCGCGACCCCGTGCTCTACTTCCTGCAACGCCTGCGTGACGAAGCCCACCGTTTCGCCATCACCACCCACCGCAACGCACGCAGCAAAAAGATCACCACCTCGGAGCTGGACGAGATCCCCGGCATCGGCGCCGCCCGCAAACGCGCCTTGCTGAACCGCTTCGGCTCCGCCCGCGAGGTGAAGGGCGCCGGCCTCAAAGACCTCGAATCCGTCACCGGCATTAACCGCGCCACCGCCCGCGCGGTGTACGCCCATTTCCACCCCGGCGTGCGCATGGAGGACGACTAAGCAATAGTTTGGAAAACCTGACAATTTAAGGTAGCTTTGTTACATCACTGAGAGACGCTGCGATGAACCTGAACATCTGGACCGAACTGGAAGCCCTGGCCCAACCCGGCCCAGACCTGAAAACCCTGTTCGCCCAGAGCCCCGGCCGCGCCGAAACCTTCTCCGCCAGCTTCGAAGACATGCGTCTGGACTATGCCAAAACCACCCTCACCGCGCCCGCGCTGGCCCTCCTGCTGCGCCTGGCCGAAGCCTCCAACCTCGCCGCCAAGCGCACCGCCATGTTCGCGGGCGAGAAGATCAACACCACCGAGCACCGCGCCGTCCTGCACACCGCCCTGCGCGCCCCGCCGGGCCGCCCCGTGCGGGTGGACGGCCAGGACGTCACCCCAGACATCCACAAAACCCTGGACCGCGCCTGCGCCTTCGCCGAAGCCATCCGTTCGGGGTCGATCACCGCGTCGGACGGCGAGCCCTTCACCGACATCCTCACCCTCGGCATCGGCGGCTCAGACCTCGGCCCCGCCATGGTCACCGCCGCCCTCGCCCCCTACCATAACGGCCCGCGCGTCCACTTCGTCGCCAATGTCGACTCCGCCCATCTCTCCGACACCATCCGCACCTTAAATCCCGCCCGCACCCTCATCATCGTGGCCTCCAAAACCTTCACCACGGTGGAGACGATGACCAACGCCGCCTCCGCCCGCAAATGGCTGGTGGCCGCCCTGGGCGAGGCCGCCATCCCGGCCCATTTCGCCGCCGTCTCCACCGCCGTCGACAAAATCGCCGCCTTCGGCATCCGCCCGGAGTACACATTCGGCTTCTGGGACTGGGTCGGCGGGCGTTATTCCGTCTGGTCCGCCATCGGCCTGCCGGTCATCCTCGCCATCGGCGAAGCCAACTTCCGCGCCTTCCTCGCCGGCGCCCACGCCATGGACCAGCATTTCTGCACCGCCCCCCTGGACAAAAACCTTCCGGTATTGCTCGCCCTCATCGGCATCTGGCACCGCAACGCCTGCGGCTACGCCGCCCGCGCCATCCTGCCGTACGACCAGCGCCTCGCCCGCCTGCCGGCCTATCTGCAACAGCTGGACATGGAATCCAACGGCAAATCCGTCCACCTGAACGGCACCCCGGTCACGCGCCCCACCGGCCCGCTCGTCTTCGGCGAGCCCGGCACCAACGGCCAGCACGCCTTCTACCAGCTCCTCCACCAGGGCAAAAACATCATCCCCTGCGAGTTCCTCATCGCCGCCCGCGGTCATGAGCCCGGCATGGAAAACCACCAGCAGCTGCTCATCGCCAACTGCCTCGCCCAGGCCCAGGCGCTCATGCAGGGCCGCACCCTGGAGGAAGCCTCCGGCAACCCCCACCGCGTCTTCCCCGGCAACCGCCCCTCCGTCATCCTGGCCTACCCCCAGCTCACCCCCGCCACCCTGGGCAAGCTCCTGGCGCTTTACGAACACCGCATCTTCACCGAGGCCGCCATCTGGGACATCAACGCCTTCGACCAATGGGGCGTCGAGCTCGGCAAGGAACTCGCCACCCGCCTGCTCCCCGCCATCACCGGCGCGGCGGACACCTCCGGGCAGGACAGCTCCACCGCCGCCCTGGTCCACTACCTGCGCGCCCAGGCCGCCGCACCATGACCGAGCCGCATGACCTGAAATCCATCACCACCCACATCGCCCACGACCTCAGCAACCTGCTCACCGGCGTGCTCGGCAACCTCGAACTCATGCAAATCCGCGCCGAACGCAGCGGCGTCACCGATTTCGACACCTACATCACCGGTGCGCGCAGCGCCGCCAACCGCGCCGCCACCTTCTCCAACCGCCTCCTGGCCTTCGCCGCCTGCAACGCCCAGCGCCCCAAAGCCATCGAGCTCACCGCCCTGCTGCGCTTCATGACCGACCCCCTGCGCGACCAGGGCCTGCCCATCCACATCGCCCCCGCCAGCCAGGAGGTGGAAATCCTCTGCACGCCCGAACAAATCATCGCCGCCGTGCAAGAACTCCTGAACAACGCCCTGGACGCCACCACGCAAGGCGGCGAAATCACCCTCTCCGCCACCCGCTCAGACAACGGCGCCCGCATCACCATCCAAGACACCGGCCCCGGCATGTCCCCCGAAACCCTCGCCCGCGCCCCGGAACCCTTCTTCACCACCCACCCCAACGCCACCGGCCGAGGCCTCGGCCTCGCCATCGCGCAAAACCTCGCCATCCAAGCAGGCGGGCGGCTGGAACTTGCCAGCACGCTGGGGGAAGGCACCGTGGCCAGCTTGTGGCTGCCGGAAAAGGGGTAGGAAGGAAGCGCTTCTTTTTGAAAAAAGAAGCAAAAACTTTCTGGTAACTGGGGGCGTTGGCGCGGCCACGGGCAGCAGCTAAAATTTACAGAAGTTTTTTGCTTCTTTTTTCCAAAAAAGAAGTTCTTCCCTTACGCTTTCCTGAAACTGGCTGGGACGGGAGGATTCGAACCTCCGAATGGCGGAATCAAAATCCGCTGCCTTACCACTTGGCGACGTCCCAATGCGCCCCGCTCATAGGTCCAGTGGGGGCGGCTCGTAAAGCCCCCCGCCCCAGGCCCACCATCCTGGCTGGATCAACCCCGCCGCATCCGCCGCATCTTCGGGCGAATCGAACAGCGCAAAGCACGTGGCACCGGACCCGCTCATCCGCGCCAGCCGCGCCCCGGGCAGCGCTTCCAGCGCCGCCAGCACGTCGCCAATCACCGGCTGAATCCCAATCGCCGCCGCCTGCAAATCATTCGTCTGCCCCGCCAGCCCGGCCACCATCGCGTCCACATCCGTCCAAGCCTCAGGCAACACCGCCGGCGGCGTAAACCCACCCTGCCGCGCCCGGAACACCGCCGGCGTCGGCACCGCCACGCCCGGATTCGCCAGCACCATGCCAAATCGCGGCAAACGCGGCGCAGGCGTGAGAATCTCGCCAATCCCGCCCATGCGCACCGGCACGCTTTCCAGGCACACGGGCACATCCGCCCCCAGCCCCAGCGCCAGCGCCTGCAGGTCCGCCTCCACCCCCCAGAACTGCGCCAGCAGCAGCAGCGCCGCCGCCGCATCCGCCGAGCCGCCGCCAATGCCCGACGCCACCGGCAAATTCTTCTCCAAAAACAGCGCCACCCCGGCCCCCGGCCGCAGCGCCCTTGCCGCGCGGAGCAGCAGATTATCCGGCTCCGCCTGTAACACCCCGCCAAACCGCCCGGAAATACTCAGGCTCAGCTCTTGCGCCGCCGCCACCCGCACCTCGTCCCCCACCGCCGGAAACACCGCGAGGCTATCGAGCAAATGATACCCATCCGCCCGCTTGCCCGTCACATGCAGGAACAAATTAACCTTGGCCGGCGCAAATCGCGTAAGCATCATGGCTGCGCCGGAAAATCCCGCTGAAGTTCCGCCGTAATCGCCGCCTTCAGCTTATCATCCGGCTGTAGCGCCAGCGCCCGCCGCCACTGATAATCCGCCTGCAATTTCTCCCCCGCGCGCCAGAACGCATCGCCCAGATGCCCATTCACTTCCGCATCATCCGGGTCCAGCTCCACCGCCTGCTTCAGCAGCCCCAGCGCGGTCTGCACCCGCCCTTCGCGCAAATTCACATAACCCAGCGAATCCAGCACCGCCCCATCATTCGGGTCCAGCCCCACGGCCTGCTCCAGCATCGCCCGCGCCTGCTCCAGCTTCTCGCCGCGCAGCGCCCAGCTATACCCCAGATAATTCAGCACATACGGCTGGTTCGGCGCCAGATTCAGCGCCTCCAGCATATCCGGCTCCGCCGCCGCCCAATTATCCAGCGCATCCTCGCAAATCCCGCGATCAAAAAACAACGTCCAGGCCCCTCCGGGCGGCGGATCGCCCATCAGCGCAATCGCCTTGGTATAATAAGGAATCGCCGCCGCATTCTGGTTCCCGGCGCGCAAAATATCCCCGGCATCGGAGAGCAGCCCCGGATCAGGCGGCGACATCGCAATCAGCCCATCCAGCAGCGAGACCGCCGCCCCCGGCCGCCCCAGCGCCGCCAGCAGATTAACCTCCTGCAGCGCCGCCGGACCATACAGCACATCCCCCGCCGCAATCGGCTGCAACGCATCCATCGCGTTCTGCATCTGCACCGGGGAAGGCGTCGCCGACGGATCATCCCCGCCCGCCAGCGAACTCGCCAGCAGCAGCCGCGCCGCGCTTAAATCCGGGCGCAACTGCAAGGCAAAGCGCAGCAGCGTGGTGCGTAAAAAATTCTGCGACGGCTGATCCAGCGAGCCCGCCAGCGTCAGATACGCCTCCGCCAACCCCTGCGGCGCCGTGCTGATCACCGGTGCCGCCATCTGCGCGCGTAAAGCGGGCAGCGCGATCTGCAAATCCGGATGCGCCCCGGCCAGCGCATCCAGCGTCGCCTCGGCCTGCGTCTGGTTGCCCTGACGCGCCTGCCAGCTCGCCAAAATCTCCGCCAACCGCAAATCCGGCGTGCTACCGTCCACCTGGCCGTAATACTGCGCCGCATCCTTCGTATCCTGCGCCGCATCGGCAATCAGCGCGGCGTTCAGCACATAAACCTCGCCAAACGAGCCATTATTGAATCCGGGCGTCAGCGCCGCCAGCGCCGCCTGGGTATTGCCCTGGCCAAACGCCGCCCAAGCCAGCAGCAGCGGCCGGATCAACCCGGTTAGATCATCCTGCGGCAACCCGCCATAAAGCTGGCTCGCCTGCGCATAATCGCCATTCAGCGCCGCCTGATTGGCCTGCAGCAGCTCTGCCAGCGTATTGCCCGGCAATTGCGGCGCCAGCGCCCCGGCCTGCGGACTGCCCGCCAGCAGCGCCGCCAGAAACCCTTCCGAAACCAGTTGCTGATTCCCCGGATCGCCCTGCAACGCCCGCGTATAAAATTTCGTCGCGGCCTCCGGGTCGTGCTGCGCATCGGCATACCGCGCCGCCAGAAACGCGCCATAGGCCTGGTCCGCCGGCGTCATATCCTGCGCGCCGCTGGGCCCCGCCGCCACGCAAGCCGAGAGCATAATACAAGCTGCTGCCGCGCCACGGCGGCTCAATCGGAAAATCATATCCATTCTCTTGATGTAGCAGCGCCACTCGCTCCCGGCAAAATGCATCGTAGCAATCCTGTCACGCCGCATCGCCGCTTGTGAGCCCGCCGCCCAAGCGCTAGCCTCCAGCATCACAGTTGGCGCGGCCAATGCCCACCCCCAACAGCCAGGAACACGCCCATGACTCAAACTTTCCAGGCAACCACCAGCGGCATCACCGTCACGGTCCAGGCGGCCTATCTGGTTGACCAGTCCAACCCGGCGGCGGAACACTTCTCCTGGGCCTACCACATCACCATCACCAATGCGGGTAAAACCACCGTCCAGCTGCTCCGCCGCACCTGGCTCATCACCGACGACACCGGCTACACAAGGCGCGTCCAGGGTGACGGCGTGGTCGGCAAACAGCCGGTCCTGGCCCCGGGCGAAAGCTTTTCCTACACCTCCGGCGCCTCGCTGCCCACCGCCTCGGGCTTCATGACCGGCCAGTACCACATGGAAACCGTCCCCAGCGGCGAACCGTTCGACATCGCCATCCCCGCCTTCAGCCTGGACAGCCCCCAGCCTCCCACGCGGCTGCACTAACGCCGCCACGGGTTGCAGCCCCGCCAAACTTGCCCATATTCGGCGTCTCAGGGTTCAGCCGCCCTCTTAACGCCTCACCACGGAGTTCCGGATTTTGAATATTCACACGCCCGCCGCGGGCCTTAAACCCGCCGAGGCCGAGCCCAAACCCAGCCGCGCCGAAGCCGAAGCCGCCGTACGCACCCTCCTGCGCTGGTCCGGCGAGAACCCCGCCCGCGAAGGCCTGCTCGACACCCCCGCCCGCGTCGTCCGCTCCTACGAAGAATTTTTCCGTGGCTATGACGAAGACCCCGTCGCCCTCCTCGCCCGCACCTTCGAGGAAGTGGAAGGCTACGACGAAATGGTCGTCCTGCGGGACATCCGCGTGGAAAGCCATTGCGAACACCACATGGTCCCCATCATCGGCCGCGCCCACGTGGCCTACCTCCCCGCCACCCGCGTCGTCGGCATCAGCAAACTCGCCCGCGTGGTGGACGCCTACGCCCACCGCTTCCAGATCCAGGAAAAACTCACCGCCCAAATCGCCAACACCATCAACGACGTCCTGCAACCCCGCGGCGTCGCCGTGGTCATCGAGGCCGGGCACCAATGCATGTCCACCCGCGGCGTCCACAAACCCGGCGCCAGCATGGTCACCAGCCGCATGCTCGGCGCCTTCCGCGACGACCCCTCCACCCGCCGCGAGTTCCTCGCCATGATCTCGCCGCGCAGCTGCTCGGGGATGGAGTCTTAGGCGTAAAAAGAAAGCAGCGCTTTTTTGAAAAAAAGCGCGCAAAAAACTTCTATTAAACTGGGCCATGGGCTTTGACGCTGTCAAAGCCCATGGCCCAGATTCCCAAAAGTTTTTTGGTTCGCCGCGTCCCGATGATCGAGCGTCAGCGAGGTCTGAATCGGGCCGCGCAAAACGGTTCAAAAAAGAACTGCTTCCTCTTATTCCCTCTAACCCCCGCAATTCCGCCCGGCCCACGTTGCCGGAGCGGAATTTCGCGTTTATTCAAGCTGCACGCCATTTTTGGCGGTTGTAACCCTGGGGGCGACCACCTTGCACAGCCAAATTTCCCGTTCCGTTGCGGCACTCGCGGCACTTTCCGTTCTCACCGGCTGCGGCCTGGGCCACCAGCTCGGCCTTTCCGGCGGCAGTGACGCCAGCCTCGGCCAAACCGGCCCCGCTCCCACTGTTTTCGGCTACGCCGTCGCGGACGAGCCGCAAGCCGCCCTGGCCGCCCGCCAGATCCTCAACAACGGCGGCAACGCGGCCGACGCCGCCGCCGCCGCCGGTTTCGCCCTCAGCGTCACCCTGCCTTCGCGCGCCGGCCTTGGCGGCGGCGGCGCCTGCATCGTCAAAATGCCGGACGCCCAAGGCAACCCCCAGCCACCCGTGGCGCTCCTGTTTGCCCCCGGCGCCCCCGCCAGCACGGGTGGCGACCGTCCCGCCGCCATCCCCACATTGGCGCGCGGCCTGCTCGCCCTGCAGGCGCGTTACGGCCAGTTAACCGCCGCCAGCGTCATCGTCCCCGCCGAGCGCCTCGCCGACGGCTCGCCCGTCTCCCCGGCCTTGGAATCCGACCTCCAGGTCGTCGGCAACGCCCTGCTGGCCGACCCTGCCGCCGCCGCTGTCTTCGCCCCTTCCGGCACCCTGCTGCCCACCGGCGCCAACCTCGCCCAGCCGGACCTCGCCACCACGCTGGAAACCCTGCGCACCCAGGGCGTCCCGGGCTTCTACGCCGGCCCCTTCGCCGAGCAGTTCGCCCAGGCCGCCAACGCCGCGGGCGGCGGCCTCACCCCTGCGGACCTCAACAGCGCGACGCCGAAACTCGTCCCGCCCGCGCTCACCCAGGCCAACGGCATCACCACCGCCCTGCTGCCCACCGCCCCGGCCAACGGTCAAACCCTGCCCGCCTCGGCCAGCTTCGCGGCCCTCGATAAAAACGGCGGCATCGTTGCCTGCGCCGTCACCCTGAACAACCTCTTCGGCACGGGCCGCATCGCGTCCGGCACCGGCATCCTCCTCGCCGCCTCGCCGCGCACCACCCCCACCCCGCAGCTTGCCGCCGGCATCGCCTTTACCGGCGCCACCTTCCGCGCCGCCGCCACCGGCACCGGCCAGCAGGGCGCCGCCCTTGCCGCCCGCACCGCCCTGGCCAACGCCCTCACCGGCCAGCCCGCCGCCCCGGTTCCCGAGCCCGGCCGCGCCAACGTCATCTCCTGCCCTGGCGGCGTCCCCGGCGGCGAGTCCACCTGCACCGCCAGCGCCGACCCGCGCGGCCAGGGGCTCGCGATCGGTGGACGTTAACCCCGCCATGCTGAAAATCGGCGCTGGCGGCCTGGTCCCGCCCTTCCGCGTGATGGACGTCATCGCCAAAGCCAACCAGCTGCAATCCTCCCTGCCCCCCGGCGCACCCAAAATCCTGCGCATGGAATCCGGCCAGCCGGGCACCGGCCTGCCCGAGGGTGCGCGGCTCGCCGTCGCCGCCGCCCTGCAATCGGGCAACCCGATGGGCTACACCGAGGCCATGGGCCGCCCCTCACTGCGTGCCCGCATCGCCACCCACATGCAGGACTGGTACGGCGTCACCCTGCCGCCGGAGCGCATCGCCGTCACCTTCGGCGCGTCCGGCGCGTTCCCGCTGGCCTTCCTCTCCGCCTTCAACCCCGGCGACAGCATCGCGCTGGCCGCGCCTTACTACCCGCCTTACGTCAACATCATGCAGGCGCTGGGCATCCACCCGCTCATCCTGCCCTGCGGCCCGAACACCAGCTTCCAGCCCAGCATCGCCATGCTCGAGTCGCTGCCGCAACCGCCCGACGGCCTGCTCATCGCCAGCCCCGCCAACCCCACCGGCTCCATGCTGGCCCCGGAAGACCTCCAAGCCCTCGCCGAATACTGCACCGCGCGCGGCATCCGGCTCATTTCCGACGAAATCTATCACGGCCTCACCTACGGCAAGCCGGTCGCCTCCGCCGCGCAGTTCTCCTCCAGCGCCATCATTATAAATTCATTTTCAAAATATTTTTCCATGACCGGCTGGCGCATCGGCTGGATGGTCCTGCCCGAAGACCTCATCCGCCCCGCCGAGCGCCTGGCGCAGAATTTCTTCATCTCCGCCCCGCATATTTCGCAAATCGCCGCGCAGGCCGCGCTGGACTGCCACGCCGAGCTGGAAGCCAACCGCGCCGCCTACGCCCAGTCCCGTGAGGTCATGATCACCGGCCTGCGCGCCGCCGGCTTTGCAAACTTCGCGCCCCCGGACGGCGCCTTTTACATCTATATCGACATCTCCGCCCGCGCCGCCGACAGCACCGCTTTCTGCGCCCGCCTGCTCGACGAAGCCGGCATCGCCACCACCACAGGTTACGATTTTGACGCGGATCAAGGCGGCCGCTTCCTGCGTATGAGCTACTGCTCCCCGCTGCCCGATATCGAGGAGGCCATCACCCGCCTATGCCGTATAGGTTAATATCTCAACGCATGCGTTGACATTGACCTTTTGCCGCGCAAGAAGCTCAATCGTCCGATCCCAAGCCCGAACACAGGGTCCCAACCGAGGTAAAAACAAGCCATGAAACTGCTGGTCGCCGTCAAACGTGTGGTCGATTACAACGTCAAGGTCCGGGTTAAGTCCGACCATTCCGCGGTGGAAACCGCGGGCGTTAAAATGTCGATGAACCCCTTCGATGAAATCGCCCTCGAAGAAGCCATCCGCCTGAAGGAAAAGGGCGTCGCCTCGGAAGTCATCGCCGTCTCGCTGGGCGTCACCCAGTGCCAGGAAACCATCCGCACGGCGCTGGCCATGGGCGCGGATCGCGGCATCCTGGTGGAAACCGACGCCGTGCTGGAGCCGCTGGCCGTCGCCAAAATGCTCAAAGCCCTGATCGAGAAAGAAGGCATCAATCTCGTCATCATGGGCAAACAAGCCATCGACGACGACATGAACGCCACCGGCCAGATGCTGGCGGCATTGCTCGGCTGGCCCCAGGCCACCTTCGCCAGCAAGGTCGAAATCTCCGGCCCCACCGCCACCGTCACCCGCGAAATCGACGGCGGCCTGGAAACCCTGGCCCTCACGCTCCCCGCCATCATCACGGCGGATCTGCGCCTGAACGAGCCGCGCTACGCCTCCCTGCCCAACATCATGAAGGCGCGCAAAAAGACCATCGACACCCTCACCCCGGCCGATCTCGGCGTCGACCCGGCCCCGCGCCTGACCACGCTCAGCGTCGCCGAGCCGCCGACCCGCAAGTCCGGCATTAAAGTGCCCGACGTCGCCACCCTCATCGACAAACTCCGCAACGAAGCGAAGGTGATCTAATCATGACCTCTCTCGTCCTCCTCGAATTCGATGCCGCCGGCATCAAGCAGCCGTCCCGCTCCGCCGTCGCCGCCGCCGTTAAACTGGGCGAAGTCCACGGCCTCATCGCCGGGCATGACGCCGCCCAGGCCGCGCAGGCCGCAGCCCAAATCCCCGGCATTAGCAAAGTGCTGCTGGCCGACGACGCCGCCTTCACCCACGCGCTGGCCGAACCTCTCTCTGCCCTCATCGTCTCGCTCGCGGGCGGCTACACGCACATCCTGGCCGCCGCCAGCTCGGTCGGTAAAAACACCCTGCCGCGCGTCGCCGCCTTGCTCGACGTCCAGCCGATCAGCGACATCTCCGGCGTCATCGACGCCGACACCTTTATCCGCCCGATCTACGCCGGCAACGCGCTGGCCACGGTGAAGTCGTCCGACGCGAAGAAGGTCATCACCGTCCGCGCCTCGAACTTTGACGCCGTCGCCGCCACCGGGGGTTCCGCCACCGTGGAAAGCGTCGCTGTCCCGGCCACGGAGGCCCGCTCGAAATACCTCTCCTCGGAACTCTCCGTCAGCGCCCGCCCTGAGCTCACCGCCGCCAAGATCATCGTCTCCGGTGGCCGCGGCATGCAGAACGGCGAGAACTTCACCAAGCTGCTGGACCCCGTGGCCGACAAGCTGGGCGCCGCCGTCGGCGCCTCGCGCGCAGCCGTCGATGCCGGCTTCGTGCCGAACGATTTCCAGGTCGGCCAGACCGGCAAAATCGTCGCCCCGGAACTCTACATCGCCGTCGGCATCTCCGGCGCCATCCAGCATCTCGCCGGCATGAAGGACAGCAAAGTCATCGTCGCCATCAACAAGGACGAAGACGCGCCGATCTTCCAGGTGGCCGATTACGGCCTCGTGGGTGACCTCTTCACCATCCTGCCTGAGCTGGAGAAAGCCCTATGACCATCCAAAAGATCGGCGTCATCGGCGCCGGGCTGATGGGCAACGGCATCGCCCACACCGCGCTGCTGACGGGCTTCGACGTCGTCCTGGTGGACGCCTTCGAGGCCGCCTTGCCCAAAGCCATCGCCACCATGACGAAGAACATGGAGCGCCAGGTCAGCAAAGGCACCCTCACCGAGGAAGCCAAAACCGCCGCCCTGGCCCGCCTCGTCACCAGCACGGACTACGCCGCCCTCGCCGGCGCGGACCTCATCATCGAGGCCGCCCCGGAGCGCGAAGCCCTGAAGGAAACCATCTACAAGGCGCTCCTGCCCATCATCGGGCCGGACACCATCCTCGCCTCCAACACCTCCTCCCTCTCCATCACGCGTCTGGCCACCATCACCGGCCGCGCGGACAAATTCATCGGCATGCACTTCTTCAACCCGGTGCCGATGATGAAGCTGGTGGAGCTCATCCGTGGCATCGCCACCTCGGATGAAACCTACAACACCATCCACGCTTTGGCGGAAAAACTCGGCAAAACGGTGGCTACAGCGGGCGACTCCCCCGGCTTCATCGTCAACCGCATCCTCTGCCCCATGCTGAACGAAGCCATCTTCGCCCTGGGTGAAGGCGTCGGCACCGTCACCTCCATCGACGCCGGGCTGAAACTCGGCGCCAACCACCCGATGGGCCCGCT
>Ga0181525_10003312_pt1 | contig 12823 bp, 17 predicted proteins | sample PEATcosm2014_Bin_48_FD_121100 | JGI IMG/M metagenome (GOLD analysis project Ga0181525, IMG submission 121100) | Peatland microbial communities from MTU Mesocosm Facility, Houghton, MI, USA - PEATcosm2014_Bin06_10_metaG | ecosystem: Environmental > Terrestrial > Soil > Wetlands > Peat | place... | reverse complement strand
TGACGCTGAAGGGTTCCTCGGTCGGCTGAAAGGTACGATCGACAAATGGGGCCGTATGGACTGGGGCGACCCGGTTATGCTCGAACAGCTCAAAAAAGAAGTGCAGATTCTGGCGTTCAACGGGAAACTGAACCTTCTGTCATACGTCGAAACGATCGAGGACATCGCCAACTTTTGCCGGAACAATGATGTGCTTATGAATGTGCGGGGATCAGCTGCCGGGTCACTTCTGATGTACCTGATCGGCGTGTCAGGCGTTAATCCGCTGAAACACAACCTGTCATTCGGTCGTTTTCTAACAGCCGGTCGGATCAAAGCCAACAACCTGCCCGACGTCGATATGGACGTGTCTGACCAAGAGACTGTCATCGAATACCTTAAACAGAAGTACGGCGACAAGGCGTGCAGACTTTCAATCGACATGCTCCTCCGGCTGAAGTCATCAATCAAAGACGCTGAGCGGGCGCAATACGGCCAAGTCCGGCCCGCCACAGAGCGGCTATGTACCAAGTTGCCTTCCACTCCGCAAGGTACTGACGACGAGGCTTTCGTGTTCGGGTCCGACAAGGACGGGGTCCACACGCCGGGCCTGTACGACACCAACATGTTCCTTAAACAGTATGCGGACGAGAATCCGGACACGTGGAAGGTCGTGTCAGAGATGCTCGGTATCGTGCGCAACAAGTCGTCGCACCCATGCGGGTTTGTGATCGCAGACCGTCCTATCACAGATTACGTCCCGATCATCAAGGTGAACGACGAATTTACTACTGCGTTCTCGCCAAAGCCTGCAGAAGCCGCCGGTCTGGTCAAATTCGACCTTCTCGGACTGAACACATTGCGGGATATCAGACTGGCCGTCAAGTCGATCAAAGAGCGCACAGGTTTGCAGTTGGACCCGTTCCATTTGCCGTATGACCCGAAATGCGCAGAGCAGTTCGCAGCCGGTAACACGATTGGTGTCTTCCAGTTCGATACTCCAACCGTGCGACCTTACCAGACCAAGATTGTGAAGCCGGATAAGATAAAGAATCTGGTAGATTTGATCGAGATAAATGCGGCGATCACCTCTCTCTGCCGACCTGGTACTCTCGACGCGCCTTCCGGCGACGGTCGCACTCTGGCGGACGTATTTCTATCCTGCGCGAACGGCGAAGCGATCAAATATCTACATCCGGATCTTGAACCGATTCTAAGAGACACGTACGGGATTCAGCTCTACCAAGAACAGACTATGAAGATTTTTACGGATATCGGCGGTATGGACGACGCGGAAGCAGATGAAGTCCGACGCGGTATTGGTAAAAAGAATAAGAAAGTTCTGGCAGACGCTACCATGAAGCTCAGAGACAAAGCTCTTGCTCGCGGATGGAGCGAAAATCAAGTAAAATTGTTGATGGAACAGATCGACGCATCAGCCAATTACTCTTTCAACAAATCTCACGCCGTTTCGTACTCTTATGTCGCATACGCCTGTATGTACCTCAAGACTAATTATAAACTTGACTGGTGGAAGGCGATCCTTTCAAACTCTTCGAAGGATGAGTTGGCGACAAAATTTTGGAAGCACGTCAAAGAATTCACGGCTCTGCCAGACATTAATATGTCAACAGAATCGTATGAAATCGTCGGTGAGCGTATTGTGGCGCCTTTTTCGATTCTGTCCGGCGTAGGCGAAAAGGCGTACGAAGATTTAATGCGCTGCAAGCCGTATACTTCTCTCGAACATTTTGTACGCAGCCACTTCCCGACCAAGGAAGAGGAGCAGGCCAAGAAAGTTGCCGCCAAAGTCAAGAAAGCTGCCAAAGAATCCGGTCAAGCCCAAGAAAAGACTGCGGCGGTTAGAAAATCGGCAGTCAACGCCGGTATAGCCAGGAAGCTCATTGCGGCTGGAGTATTGGATTCGTTGTTCACTACGAGTGTAATGATCGAGGATAAGTTATTCGAGTTCGAAAAGGTTCGCGGAGAAGTTCGCGGCAAAAGGCCAGAGGCCATTCCGGAAGAGTTCTCCTCCATATCCTTGCTAGGCAAGTACCTGCTACGTAAAGAATTGGTTCAGATCCATTCCGAGGACCTTCGACCGGTCATGCTCAAGAACCGTGGCGGGCGGCAGATGCCGATCGTGGCGGATCACGAGGTAAACGGGTGGTTCACACAGGACGGGTTCCCGGTACTGGACGGCAACCTGTTAGAATTGTTCAAATCTAAGTTTACAGCTGGCGTACCGGCTGAACGGCTCGGACAGATGTTCGACAGACTGCTACCGTATGGCGGCGACAATACGTACCATCCGGCTCGTATCTCGCCCAACGAACGCCGGTTCTACGTGCTCGCGTATGTCATCTCAGAGAAATCGTTCCCATACAAAAATAAAACCAAGTATGCGAACAAGATGGTACTTGACGTCAACGGTTTCTTCACTGAGGAAATGCTGTGGCCGCCAAAAGAGTCTGATTCCGCAGAGATCGGATATAAGAAGCTGCCGGTTCTCGCCTCTTTCTATATTTCGCCGCGCGGCGTCCAGCTCGGATCGATCAATCCTTTGCTCGCAGAATCTGATCTGGAAAAATATAACATGTCATAGTTCTGGTATAATGGCGTTGGAGGTACTATGAACGAACTCAAAGAAGCCCTGGCCAAGATCGAAGACAAGGAAGCTGAATCAAAGCTCAATCCCGGCGATGCCGACCCACGGACACGAAACGGTGTCGAAGCGATGGTCCGAAACGCCAAAAAGGATTTGGACAAACTATACCGTAATTACAAGGCGTTGGTCATGAACCACGTTGTGATCATCGGTGTGAAAGGTTCCACAGCAGCCGAGTTTGCCAAAGCTGCCGATACCCTTGGGTCGATCTCAGTAGACTTTAATCTCGTGAAAAACCGATTGGTTACTCAACTTAGCCAGGCCGCAGTAGGCAGCGTTTACAGTTCGCACGCCCACTTCCGTTTGATCGCAGAACTCCACAAGGTCAAGATGGAATACGAGATGAAAGAGTTGCCGACGCCGAAAATCAACGGCTATTCCGATGGCATCTACGACTCTCCGTTCGATATCGCGGTGTCGAAGTTGATCGACAACAACTACGGCTCGTCGCTCCAGTCGGCGATTACCCGTCGGGAAATCGAGAAGAAAGCGCTAGAAGCCCGCTTCAGCGGCGCAAAATTGCCGGTCGTGGTTTATAACCTTGACAAAGAGATCGATTCGCAATATCTTAGCCAAGCAAACACGGTAATCACGTCGGACGATGAAGTAACCGTTGATTCCGTGAAAAAGAAGTTGGCAGGGATCAAAAAATCTCTGACATCAAAATTAAAAACCGAGGCTGAACAGCCTCAGACACAGGAGAATCAATGAATACGGAACAAGTAGCGATCGGCAGAGCCGCATACGGAAGACAAGGTCGAGCAGGATTCTTCGACATTGAGTCCAATAAGGAAAATATCTACCGCGTTCTGCCGCCGATCAAGAGCCTCGCGCCGAAGAGCAAATATGCTCAATTCTACGCTACGCACCGTGGCTTCCGAGGAACAGACGGCAAACAGCGTCCGTTCCGTTGCGTCGAAGAATTCAACTTTAAGACGAAGGTTATCACGGCGCACTGCCCCGTCTGCGACAAAGTCGCCGAGCTGGAAGCTCAGCTTAAAGCATGGGCCGACTCCGGCGCGCCGAAAGACCAAGTCAAGAAGTTCCGCGATGAGAATATCTTCCCGTTCCAAGCAGAACGGAAGTATTACCTCAACGTCGTGAACCCGGAAAACCGCATCGGCATCCTACCGATCGGTTCTAAGATGTTCAAAGCTCTTGACGATCTTTGCAAGAAGCAAGAAGCTCTCGGACGCGATATCTGCGGCCTTGAAGGCGTATACCTGACCTTCCAAAAGAAGTCGGCCTACAAAGGCGACGCGCAGGCGATCTTCAACGTTGAACTCTACATGCACCGCCAACCAGACGGAAGATACGCCGAAGTTATCCACCACATCGACCAAGCCTTCGCTCAGCGTCTCGGCCCGGAAGCGGCAGACCTTGGAATGCTGTTCAATCGCATTCTGACTGTCGAGCAGATCGCTCAGATCATTGCCTTGGAAGGCAACGCCCGTGCTCAGTACATGGACCAGTTGTTCGCGGAAGAAAACAAACCGGCTCAGGTTTATCAGCCGCCGCAGGGCTATGTGCCTCCGATCGGCTCAGCACCTGCACCGGCTGCGACGATGGCGCCGCCGCCCACGGCGTTTGCAGCTCCTCCTCCGGTTGGTTTCAGCGCACCAACTTCTGCACCACTCGGTACGCAACAGCCTTTGGCTCCGGCAGTTCCGCCAGCGTTCCAGTCAGGCTTTGGCGCTCCGACACCGACACCGGCTGCTACAGCACCTGCTCCAGCTCCAACGGCGCTTGTGGCGCCGCCAGCGGCATTCCAGCCTCCGGCAGGCTTCACACCTCCGGTTGGGTTCGGAAGCACTGCTGAACCGGCCCCACAAGCTCCTACACCGCCTCCAGCAGGCTTTGGCGCACCGCCTCCGGCAGGATTTGGTCAAACAGCCGCTCCGGCAGCTCAGATGGACGATCAAGAGTTCATCAACATGGTGAGACCTAAGAAAGAAGGATAATCGTGAATCTCCCAACTGTTCCGCGTACGATTAAGGTGCCCAGAGGGTACTTTGATCAGCCGGAAATTGAATTGGATATGACACGGATAGACGAAGCGAACCGCCGAATGCACGAGGCTCGTTTCGTTAATCCGGCTACCCAGAAAGAGTTGGAAGGTCTGTTCAACGAGGCCGCCAACGAAGCTGGCAAGTACATGGCCTGGATAGACTATGAGATTTTGAAGATCAAAAAGGTTCATGACAAGAACCGCGCCCGCGTTACCCTCGGCAAAGCGGTCGAAGAAGCCAAACGGTTTAAGGCCGAAGGCATGAAGATGAACGAGGATATACGAGATGCGTTATATGCGACAGACCCAGATTGCGAGAAATCGCTCGACATCATGAATGAGTTGACAACCGCCAAGGCTGTGCTAGAAACAGCATTCTGGTCTTTTGTTCGAGCGCACAAGTCGGTCGCAGAGTCCGCGCAGAATCGCGGTTCGGCTCCGACTCCGAATTTGGTCGGAACAATTGGTCGAACGTACGAAAGCCCACAAGCTAATTTCATGGGCAAAGACGAGAGGAAAAGCAATGGATGACAAGAAACAGAAACGCCGCGTAGTAAGCTCGTGGAGCAAACTGGACGAAATCGAAGGTATGGTCGAGCCAGATGCTGGCGAAGAGGCTTTGATGAACTGCCTCAAGACGCCTAGTCCTTCCATCAATTGGGCGTTTGCTCAGCCAGGATGGGGTCTTCCGTTCGGCGCAGGCGCGCTGTGGTACGGTCCTCCGAAAGGCGGCAAGTCAGTTCTTGTATCGGCTACGATCGGCCAGCTGCACGCCGATGATCCGACAGCCAAGGCCATCAAACTGGATTCGGAGCTTCGCAGCAAGTTTCAGCTGTCCGCGACGAACATGCGAAAATTCGGCATAGATCCGAAGCGGTTCAAAGCACGCGATACGAACGTTCCTAGCGAAATCTTTGACTTCATCGAGTACGACGTGGCCGCCCTATGCGAGGCAGGCGAGAACATCAAATTGGTGATCATCGATTCTCTGTCCGGTATCCAAGGCCGTCGCACGCTGGATGCAGATACGGTCGACACGCAGCAGCGCGGCGATCACGCTCTCACGATCAAAGATGGTCTGATGCGCATTCTGCCGGTCATACGTCGCCACAACATCGCTTTGCTGTGTACGACTCACGTACGCGCAGAGCAAGACACCCAAGAGGCCAAGAAATCCGGAAGCGTTAAGATGCAAGCAGGTTGGGCTACCAAACACATCTTCGAGTATTTCTGCTACATCGAAAGAAACGAGTGGAAAGACGGAAAAATGAGCCTGCTCAACGAAGAGTTCAACGACCCAGCCGTGAAAGATTTGATGGACAAGGCCCAGCGCACCGGCCACAAGATGCGCTTCTGCGTGGAAGACAGTTCATTTCCATACGCTGGCCGCACCGCCGAGTTCACTCTCAACTACGACGATGGTATCGTTAATCAGTATGAGGAAATCTTTCAGCTGGCTCTCAATCATGGTGTCATACAAAAACCTTCGGCGGCCTACTACAAGATCGGCGAAGACACGTATCACGGAGCGGTGAAGTGCCTTACTGCTATCCGAGATAACCCGGAACTCCAAGATAAATTATTGCGCGATGTCAAGATGATCGATTTCAAGCGAATCAAAGGCATCAAAGACTCGGAGTAAGAATGAGCCTTCGGGACAGAATGGTCGCAATTTTGTCCGAATCCGGCGTCGCGTACGTGGAAAAGCGCAACACGTTGCGCACCACATGTCCTCTGTGCAAGCGCGAAGATAAGTTCTCGATTCTAAAAGAAAATGGCGCATCGCGGTGTTACCGTGCTTCGTGTGACTTCGGCAAACGGTGGTTTCCGGATTGGGTTTCATTAACGATGGGCATCCCGATCAAGGATGCGCGGGCAATGCTCAGAACGGACGATGACGGACAGCACCGCGTCAAGGCGGATGAGAAATTACAAGAGTTTGTCTCTGGGCTAGAAGAACGGGAAGACGCTACTAGCGATATCGAAGCTCTGGCATGGCCGGAGTTTTACATGACGGACATTTTGAGTCCGGATTCTGCGGAAGGAATGTCCTATCTCGCCAGACGCGGTGTCACGCCAGAAATGGCCTCAAAGTACGACATGGCATACTCTAAACATTATCGCCGCGTGTACTTCCCGATCATGATGGGAGGGTACTGCTACGGGTACCAAGGACGTCACATAGATCCTGTCGAAGAGGGGTTGCGCATGCGCAACAACGACGGATTTAGACGGGATATCTTGGTCATGTTCGCGGACAATCTCGAAGGCTCAGACTTCGCGATCATGGCCGAAGGTCCGTTTGACGCACTGAAGTTCGATCTCGTCGGCTCGAATGTTTGCACTATGGGCAAGGCGGTTACTGATAAACAACTTGACATAATCAAGAGTTATGGTATACGAAAACTGTATCTGGCGCTCGACGACGACGCTGCGGTAGAAATGAATGAGATCGCAGACATGAAAACATTTGAATCGTATTACAAGATCGACGTTCCGGCATCAGTCGTCGCCCGCTGCGCAGCGGCGGGTAAGAAAGCCGACTTCGGAGAGTGTACGTTGGAAGAAGCAAAGACTGCGTTCGAAAACGCCAAACCGTTGGGCTCTACCTTCCTGTTTCATCCCAACAATAGGTTCAGATGACCAGAAATAACGTGTCAGACAACTTCGAAGCCTGCTACCTGCGCGAGAATCCAGCCCGCAAAGCCTTCGCCAACGAAGAAGCAAATACCCTTCTGGCCGATCGCGAGTTCCAAAAATGCGCGAAGCACATCGCGAACCTGACGTTCCAGGCCAATAAGCACACCTTGACAAGGTACGGCTTTGACTTCGACGACATGCTCAGCATCGTGCAGATACTCGGTTTGCAATTTCTGAACAGTGAATTCGACGGAAAGTCGAAAAAAGACTACTATTACGTTATGATGCACGGCATCAACCAAAAGCTGGCCAACTTCTACGACTTTCTTGATCGCAAGTTCCGGATACGAGAGAATCATCTCGACCTGAGCCTCGACGAAGTCTACGACTCGTTTCTCAAAGACGGCAAAGATTACCCGATCGAAGCGCCGGTCATGGCAGTCGAGGAATCGGCGCCTGAGCCAGTGTGGGTCCGTAAGGCCCGCCGCCAGCAGCTCCGCAGCATACTCGAAGAGAATCTTGACGATTACCGGGATAAATTGTCAGAATTGGCCACATTGAAGCTGACGGAGTACGATATCCGAAAAAAGGCTAGGTCAATCTGCAAGAAGCATGGTATAGACTATATTGGCTGGGCGAAATCTCAAATCAAAGAGAGGAATCTCAGCACACACGACTTCGTGCTAGATTAGCCGGGTCAAAGGAGAATGTATGGAAGTCAGTCTAAAAACAGGCGCGATAGTGCTGGTCACGGCCATCGCCGCGAGTTTCTGCGTTGGTCGGTATTCGACTCCGAGCCAAGTGGTCACTAAGACGCAGACGGTCACAAACTCAAATGAGGACAAAGTCACGGACGTGGCAGACAACAAAGACGAAACCATCGACAAAACCATCGAGAAAGATGGTACAGTCAAAGAAGAAATTCACATTACGGACAAGAGCAACTCTGTCACAACAGACCAGAAAAATACCACTACGACGACACAGTCCACAACCACGACGACAAACATCAATTCGGATTGGAACATCTCCGCGCTTGCGACTCCTAGTCGCTTGGACGACACACTGCTCAACACAGGCTCTATGGGCTACGGCGTTCACATACAGCGTCGTATCATCGGCCCGTTCAGCGTTGGCGTGTTCGGTCTGACCAATAAGGTGTACGGTCTCAGTATCGGAGGAAGTTTCTGATTCGACTTATCTCCCGCGCGCTTGCGACCTTGAGCGTTGCGTTCTTTTTATTGGCAGCGATGGTCATCATCGCCTTCGAAGTGCCGCGAGCACAGCGGATCTTTTTACGCTCGTACCTATCGAAAAAAGTGGTCATGTTGGCCCAGAAGAACGAACCGTCATTTCCTAACGGTTCCGGCGGCACCGGGTTCTATATCCAGGCGCCGTCCGGCAACACGTATATCATGACCAACCGCCACGTTTGCCAAGGTGCAGAAACCGGCGGTCTATGGGCTTCTACGCCAGACGGCGAAAAACAGATAGACATAGTAGTCGTATCAGATAATTCGGACCTGTGTTTGCTGAAGCCGCCGACCAACGAAACTGGCATAAGACTCGCCAGTGGCCTCGCTTACGGGCAGACAATCTATTACGCTGGGCATCCCAACCTGAATCCTTTCACGTTCATCTCAGGTGAAGTAGTCGGTATATTGGACGAAACCGTCGGCGTCGGTGTGATAGGTACCGCCATTTCTTTGGAAGAATGCCAAGCCATGAAAGACGCGTCTACGTCTAGGGTATCTGAGTTCCAAGAGCTGTTTGAATGCTACCCGTTCCTAGCAGAAAGTCCGTTATTCCCGGCCAGTAAGATGGTAGACTTTTGCTCGGAAACAGATTCTGCGCTGATCACTACTCTCGCAATGTATCCTGGCGCTTCCGGAAGTCCTGTGGTAGACTCGGTCGGAAATCTGGTCGGAGTGGTGTACGCTTACGGACCTACATCATGGGCGTACGCTGTACCTTTGGCAGCCGTTAAATCAATTTTAAATGGGAGGTAACATGAATTCAACGAACGGTACGACACTAGGCACGAATCCGAAAGACTTGCTCGGTATGAAAAAGGTGAATCTTCACCTCGTTCCACCTTCGAGCATCATCTACCAAGCTCTCGCGATGGAAGATGGCGCAAAAAAGTATGGTCCGTATAATTGGAGACAGAACAAAGTGGTCGCCACAATCTACGTCGACGCCGCCATGCGCCACTTGATGGCCTGGCTGGACGGCGAAGAAAATGCTGCCGACTCAGGCAAACCGCACCTCGCCCACGCGTTGGCTTGCCTCGGAATCATCGTAGATGCCAAAGAAACCGGCAATCTCGTTGATAACCGCCCGACCGCCGGAGCCGCTGGCGACTTAATAGCTCGCCTTGAAAAGAAGTTGACTACGCCCGTAGCTGCTGGCGGCTCCGGCGGAGCAGTAAGTGTCCCGTTGGTGACAACTCAAGGGGCTGGTGGATAATGTTCAAAGTAGCTGCACGCATCGATCGTCACCCGTCGATCGAAACAGCCGTAGAAGTCGAGTTGACCAAAGGCGGCGAGTACGCTGGCCATGCAGTGTCTGTCGAGCCCACGTTGGCCGAAAGCATACAGAAGGCGAAGGAAATGATCCGCGCCCAATATCCATCCATTTTGGAGGACGATATCCGTGTTCTCGTATAGCATGGTTGCCAAGGAAATCGAGGGTTTGTTCGAAACGACCGGCTTCGTCAAGACGGCAGCGTTCGAGACGATGACGCATGCGAACAATATGAACGAAGACATGTGTGCCCACAAGTTGAAAGACCTTGAAGCGTTTACCAAACAGCTGCAGCAAAAGATTACCGATCTTCGAAACAAGATCGAGTACATCAAGCAGCACCCGTAGGAGGAGTCGTGGATTGGACCGCACCTAATGATCCAGTAACGGATCATTTCAGCGTAAAAGACTGCTTAATGCTCCATAATTGGGGCAGACTGGCTACCGAAGCCGACGGTGCCAACTTTGACTTGCTACAGTCTCTCTGTCAGAAGCTGGAAGAAGTACGATCTGCTCTCGGCTGTCCGATGAATGTACACTGCATGTTTCGCTCGCCGCAGTACAACATCGAGCAAAAGATTCTGTTGCCGACCGGCATGGACGTTCATGCGATGAACCTCGCATGCGATTTTGATGCGTCTCCAAATCTGACCATACAGCAAGTGAAAGACATTCTGGAACCTCAACTTGAGACGCTCGGTATCAGAATGGAGCGCGGAACAACCACGTGGGTCCATGTCGATTTGAGACAGCCTGGACCATCCGGACGCTATTTCACGCCCTAAAGTGAGAAGGTGTTGCCGTAGTTCGCCCGTATGATATAATGGGCTATGGCAAAGATGATGAAAATGGGCGATATCATGCACGAAATCGAACGGATCGTAGGCGGTCAAATGATCGAAAAGCACGATCTGCAGAAAGGCGAAGTCCTCGCCTTGATCTCCAAATACATTGACATCCACTACCCAGGTGCGATAGAAGAGTACGAAGACGGCTCTCACCCGGTCGAGTATTACGGGCCGAAAGAAGGACTCAAGAATGCCAAATAAATTCGAGAAGTGGTTGTACGGTGCTATCGGGTTGGCTATTGGCATATGCACGATGGTGTTTTATATCGAATTTTTGCAATACCACGCACCGACTCCGCCGGAAGTGGATGAAATGGCTTCTATGCTCCAATCCATTCGCAATCAACAGCACGCCGACGAAGAGCAGATGGCGAACATTGTTCGTCGAATCGAAGAGTTCAACGACAAAAATATCATGGTCCAAGGCGAACTTGAGGATGACGTAATCGACATGCGCAACAAGTATGAAATCCTATTGAAAGCGAAGGCAAAATGAAGTGGCTCGCAGTCTTTTTCTTATGGTCGGCCCAGGCGATGACGTGCCGCGTGCTGGAAGGCTCCGGCGGCGTTGGCACAGCTCCATCTAAAGTGGAGGCCGAGAAGATAGCATGGCGTGTATGTATCGCGACCAAGATCGCCGAACGCGAGCAACTCCGTGGACCGGCCACGGAAGACGATGCCTTGATGGATGCGGAAGTGTGTCTTAACGCCAGAATGGAGTGCAAATGAAAACGTACGAGATTCAGAAGGACGGAAGCGAGTTCCTCTCACAGAAGTGTCAGCCGATGAACAACTTCAAGACCGCCAATCTGCGATCGATCGTCGAGCGTATGTTCGCGACGATGGAGAAGTTCAACGGCATCGGGCTGGCGGCCAACCAGGTCGGTCTGCTCGGACGGGTCATCGTCATCAATACCCGCGAGATGAAAGATGAGAACAAGAAGCCGATTCCCGGCGGCCAACGGTTGGTCATGATCAACCCGGTCGTGTTATCCTCGTCCGAAACTGCAGAGGCCGACGATGAAGGTTGCCTTTCGTTCCCAGGCGTCAGGTTGGCCGTCAAGCGCTCGACGTACATCAGAGTTGCCTGGCAGAATCTCGACGGGCATCAGATTGAAGGAAATTTTACCGGCATCACAGCCCGATGCATACTCCACGAGGTTGACCATCTCGACGGGATCACGTTTCGCCAGAGGGTTTAATGGACAAAGAGTTCGTAAATGGCATGAGAAAGGCTGGCAAGCTCGCAGCGCGAGTGTTGGCTCATACCGTGAAGCACGCCGTCGCCGGAGTGTCGACCAATGAACTCGACCAGATTGCTTCCGACTTCACGCTCTCGAACGGCGGAACGAACGCCTGCCTCGGCTACGGTGGGTACCCGAAGACCATCTGTACGTCCGTAAACGAGGTACTATGCCACGGCGTGCCAGACGACCGATGCCTCAGACAGGACGATACCGTAAACATCGATGTGACCGTCAAGGTTGGCCCGTACCACGGTGACTGCTCTGTCACTATCCCGATCGGGAATGTGCTACCGAAGGCGGCTGTAGTCATCCAGGCCGCTTTAGAAGCGCGGGATGCTGGCATCCGTGCTATCAGACCGTTCGGTAAGACCGGCGACATTGGCTTCGCTACTGAATCGCTCATCCAAAAGAAATACCCGCACCTGTGGCTGGTAAAGGACATCGGCGGCCACGGAATAGGCAAGATTTTCCATGATTTCCCGTTCGTACCATCTCAAGGGCGGTTTGGAACAGGCGACGTTCTGAAGCCGTGGAGCTGTATAACGGTCGAGCCGATCGTGTGGGAGAATCAAAGCTATAAGGCAGTCGACATCGAACCGCTCTTCGGATACGACAAATGCAAGGTCAAGATGTACGTCTGCCCGAAAGGATTGTCCGCGCAATTCGAACACACCGTGCTGGTGACCGACACCGGTTACGAAATTCTGACGGTGGAATGATGATCAGCAAACTGACTGGCATTCTGATGCCACTTCTTACTGGCCCGTATCCAAGTTACGATCTTCTCACATACGAGGACGATAACGGTCACGATAGCTGGTACGTCGTGCTGGCGTTGCCTTTCGTGGATAAAAATTTGATCAAATACGTCAACGTTCACGGAAAGATTTCATCGCAATGGTTGTTG
>Ga0181525_10003311_pt1 | contig 12826 bp, 11 predicted proteins | sample PEATcosm2014_Bin_48_FD_121100 | JGI IMG/M metagenome (GOLD analysis project Ga0181525, IMG submission 121100) | Peatland microbial communities from MTU Mesocosm Facility, Houghton, MI, USA - PEATcosm2014_Bin06_10_metaG | ecosystem: Environmental > Terrestrial > Soil > Wetlands > Peat | place... | reverse complement strand
CCGGGCGGGGACCAGCCGGGCGGGGACCAGCCGGGCGGGGACCAGCCGGGCGGGGACCAGCCGGGCTCGGGTCGGCCTGCGCGGACGCCGGCACCGCCCTGATGGCGCCCGGACCGGACCTGATCTGGACACCCACCGAGTCCTGGGTCAGCGAGCCGAAGCAGACGGCGAGCAACACCGAGGCCGGCCTCGTGGCCGGAGTTCGGCGTCCCGGCACGAGGAAACGCCTGACTAGCCGCTGGAACGTGGTGCCGGTGGCTGCCCTGGTGCTCGCGGGGGCCACCGCACTTGCGCTGACGATGACCGGCCACACCACCCCGAGCCGGCCGGCCAACGCCGCCTCAGTACGCCCTGTCGTCACGCTTGGCACCTATCCCGGGCAGCAGGGCCGCGGGGTTGTCCAGGCGATCGAGCGGATCGTCGGCTCCGGGAACACGATCGTCGCGATCGGCTCGCAGACCAGCGACGGCGTGGTCCGGCAGCAGTTTCTCGTCTCGGACGACGGCGGCAAGTCCTGGCGGCTGGCCCCGACGTACGCGGCCGGCGGCGGGCCGGCCCCGCTGGGGTACGCGGCCGTCCGGCTGGCCGGCGGACCCGGCGGCTGGCTCGCCGTGGGCGCGCAGGCCAGCTGGACCAGCCGGAACGGGCTGTCCTGGACGCTGGCCGCCCGCCACGGCATCACGCCGTGGCAGCCCGGCGACCAGCTTAAGGCGCTGAACAGCACGGCGCAGGGGTACATCGCCACGGGAACCACCACGGCCGGCCACGGCGAGACCCAGGCCGTCATCTGGACCTCACGGAACGGCCTGACCTGGCAACGCGAGACGGCCGCGCAACTCGGGCTGGCGGCGTCCGGCGAGACGGTGCAGGCCATCTCCTTTGCCACATCGTTCGGACCGGACACGGTGATATCCGGTCCGGTGGCCAAGGACGGGACGACCTACTCCGGCGTGTGGCTGAGCACGAACGGCGGTTCGACCTGGACCCGGGTGAACGTCCCGGCCGGCCACGGCGCGGGCAGCTCGATCGTCGGCGTGGCGTCCGACGCCTCCGGACTCATCGCGATCCGCCCGGGCCGTACCCCGAGTGGCACGCAGGATGGCGTGGCCTATTTTTCCCAGAACGGGGAGTCGTGGCAGTACGCGGCAACGATCACCGCGCCCAGTGGCTGGACCCCTAGCCTGGTGAAGGGCAGCGATGACGGCTTGGTGGTGACCGGCAACACCGGCGGGCAGATCCTGCCCTTCACCAGCACCGGCACGGGGACCACATGGCAGCAGACCGCCTCGCTGGGCCCGGACAACCAGACGCTGCTCGGCGCGACAGTCGGGACCGGGAACGCGGTAATCGCCATCGGCAGCGCGACCAGCCAGCAGGCCCTGTTTGACAAGGCCACCGCCAGCGGCGTCCGGCCGGTCTCGCTGGCCGCCATCCCAGGCGCCCTGGTGCCCGAGGCGGCGGTCAACGGCGTGGCCGTCGCCGACGGCCAGCAGATCGCCGTCGGCAGCGCGGACGGCTACCCCGCCATCTGGCGCAAGGCAGGAAGCAGCCGCTGGACCCTGGCCTCCTCCCTTCCGCTGGCCTCCGCCGGATCTGGCCCGGCCGAGCTGAAGAGCGTGACGCACGGCGCGGACGGGTGGCTCGCGGTCGGGCTGACCGGCCAGACCGGGCTGACCAGCCCGCTTGTGTACACCTCTCGCAACGGCATCAGCTGGCAGATCTCCCCCACGATTACCCGCGACCTGGACAGCTCGGGCGGCCACGTGGCCGCCGTCTCGGCCACCTCAGGGCCCGCCGGGTACGTCATCGTCGGCACCACCCTCAAAGATGCGGGCGGCTGCGCCGCCAACGTCTGGTTCTCATCGAACCTGGCCGAATGGCACCGCGCACACGACGTGAACGACACTGGCGGCTCCAGCACGGTGCTCGCGGTCACCGCCGACGACGACGGGTTCTACTCGGTCGGCTCGCACGACAGCCAGCCCGCGCTGTGGACCACCGACAACGGCACCGCCTGGACCACGACGACGCTGGCGCTGCCGTCGGGCACCAGCGGCTCGCTCAACCAGATCGCGGTGCACGGTGAGGACATGGTTGCGCTCGGCACGCAGACCACGGCAGGCGTCACCACTGCGCTGGCCGAGGTCTCAACCAACGACGGCCAGACCTGGAACCAAGTCCCGTTCACCCCGGCGGTTCTCGGCGCGACCGTGACCGCGCTGACGCAGGACACCGGCGGGTTTACCGTCGCGGTCCAGTCCGGCCCGGACACCACGATCTGGACCTCTGCCGACGGCACGACCTGGAACCAGGTGCAGGCCCGCGGCCTGACCGGCACCGGTACCCACCAACTCGCGGCCCTGGCCCCGTCCGGTAGCACAGTTACCGGCATCGGCTCGACCGCCACCCAGCAGAGCTGGCAGCCAGTCTTCCTAGGCCTCCCCGCCCGGTAGCGGCACCAGCCCTGGACCAGCCCCCGGAAGGCGCCTTCCGGGGGCTGGTCGCGCCTATCCCCTCTCTCGTGGTCCCCCTGACGGAGACTGTGGGGGAGAATTGCTTCGTGAGCGAAGCGAAGGAGGCACCGTGGCCGAGCCACCGGTTACCTTCGCAGCTTTACTGCGCAGGCTGCGCGCCGCGGCGCGGCTGACGCAGGAGGACCTCGCGGAGGCGGCGGGGCTGAGCCCGCGGTCGGTCAGTGACCTGGAACGGGGCATCGCGACCAACCCGCGCAGGGACACGATCCGGGTACTCGCCGACGCGCTGACGCTGACGGGGCAGGTCCGGGCGGACTTCGAGGCGCTCGGCCGGGGACGCCCGGTGGGTGAGGGCTGGCCCGAAGGGGCCGGGGCCGGATCAGAGGTCGGAGCGGGCACCGGAACGGTCGAGCCCGCGGCGGGCGCGCCGACCATCCGGGCGCTGCCTCGGGACATCGGCTCGTTCACCGGCAGGCAGCAGGAGCTGCAGGAGCTCGTCACCGTGGCGGCCGACGCCGCGGACGCCGGCGGTGCGGGGGGCGTGGTAAGCATCCACGCCATCGGCGGGATGGCCGGCGTCGGCAAGACCGCGTTCGCGGTACACGCCGCGCACCGGCTCGCCGGCCGGTTCCCCGGCGGGCAGATCTTCCTCCCGCTGCACGGGCACACCCCAGGTCAGCAGCCGGTCGACCCGGCCGACGCGCTGGGCAGCCTGCTTCTTACCGCCGGCGTCCCTGCCGGGCAGATACCCGCCGGGCTCGAGGAGCGGATGGGCCTGTGGCGGGACCGGCTGGCCGAGCGGCAGCTGCTGCTCGTGCTCGACGACGCGGCGAGCACCGAGCAGGTCCGGCCGCTGCTGCCCGGCGCGGGGGGCAGCCTGGTGCTGATTACCAGCCGACGGCACCTGTACGCGCTGGAGGACGCCACCGCGATCAGCCTGGACACGCTGCCGCCCAGCGAGGGGGCGGCGCTGTTCGTGCGGCTGGCCGGGCGTCCCGGCCTCGATCCGGCCGACCCGGCGGTGCGCGAGATCTCCCGGCTGTGCGGGTTCTTGCCGCTGGCGATCGGGATGGTGGCCCGCCAGCTGCACCACCATCCGGCCTGGTCGCTGCCCGGGCGGGCCGCCGACCTGGCCGCCGCGGTGGACAGGCTCGAGCTGATCACGATGGAGAACGTGTCGGTGACCGCCGCGTTCGACCTGTCATATGACGACCTCACCCCCGGCGAGCAGCGGCTGTTCCGCCTGCTCGGGCTGCATCCGGGCGCCGACATCGACTGCTACGCCGCGGCGGCGCTCGACGGCACCGACCTGGCCGCCGCCCGCCGTGGGCTGGAGGCGCTGTACGACCACTACCTGCTGACCGAGCCGACCTTGGGCCGGTACCGGATGCACGACCTGATCCGCGCGCACTCCGCCACACTCGTCAGCCGCCTGGACCTGGACCGTGACCGGGACCAGGCCACCGAGCGGCTGCTGGATTACTACTCCCGCGCCGCGGCTCTCGCCGAGAGCCGGCTGGCGCGCCAGGCCAGCGTCGCTCCTGCCGTGGCGGCGGGCGCCGAGCCGACCGCCACGCCCGATGTTCCCTCCCTGCCCGGCCGGGAGCAGGCCCTGGCGTGGGCCCGGGTCGAGCGCGCCAACCTGGTGGCCTGCCTGGAGCACGCCGCCGCGCGCGGACAGCGCGCCCGCGTCGTCGCGCTCACCGCCGGCCTGGCCGGCCTGCTGCGCCAGGACGGCCCGTGGGCCGAGGCCCTCGCCCGCCATGCCACCGCGGTGCTAGCCGCCCATGACCTCGGCGACCAGTCTGGCGAAGCCAACGCCCTCAGCAATCTGGGCGTGGCACGCCGGCTGACCGGCGACTTCCCCGGCGCGATACGGGACCTCGCCCAAGCCCTCGAGATCTACCGTGACCTCGGCGACCGGGCCGGCCAGGCCAACGCCCTCACCGGCCTGGGCACCGCGCGGGAACTGGCCGGCGACTTCCCCGGCGCGGCCGCCGGCCTCGCGGAGGCGCTCGACATCTACCGTGACCTTGGCGACCGGCTCGGCCAGGCCAACGCCCTCACCTACCTCGGCGATGTGCGCCGGCTGACCGGGGATTTCCCGGGCGCGGCCCGGGTCCTGGCGGAGGCGCTGAGCATCCACCGTGACCTCGGCGACCGGCTCGGCCAGGCCAACGCCCTCACCGGCCTGGGGAACGCGCGCGAACTGGCTGGGGATCTCGAGGGCGCGGCCCGGGACCTCGCGGAGGCGCTGAGCATCCACCGTGACCTCGGCAACCGGCTCGGCCAGGCCAACGCCCTCACCTACCTCGGGAGTGTTCGCCGGCTGACCGGGGACCTCCCGGGCGCCGCCCGGGACCTGGAAGACGCCCTGGGCATCCATCGCGGGATCGGCAACCGGGTCGGCCAGGCGAACGCCCTCACCTTCCTTGGCCAGGTGCGCCGGCTGACCGGCGATCATCCGGGCGCGGCCCAGGCGCAGGCCGACGCGCTGTACATCTACCGCGAGATCGGCGATCCGGGCGGCGAGGCAATCGTCATGAACGAGCTGGGGACGCTGCACAGGGTGCGCGGCGACCTCGACGCCGCCGGGTCATGCCACCGGGAGGCACTGGAGAAGGCCCGCCGGATCGGCAGCGCCTGGGACGAGGCGCATGCGCTGGCCGGCCTTGCCCGGTGCGACCTGGCGGCCGGGCGTGCCGCCGCGGCGCAGGACGGGCTCGCGCAGGCGCTGGAGATCTTCCGCCGTATCGGCGCGGCCGAGACCGCGGACGTTTCCGCCGAGTTGGCCGCGCTAACCGGGTGATCGCCCTTCGAGGATGCACGGTGACCTGGACGGGAACCACGGCCCGTTCGGCAGAAAGAAATTACGGCGGGGTGCGGCGCGGGACGGTCACCGGGGCCCGCTACTTCGGCGGGCGGCCGGGGGCGGGGCGGATGGGGGGGATCGGCGCGAGGGGGTGGCGGCGCGGACCCGACCACAGGGCGGGCACGGCGTAGACGGCGGCGGCCACGGCGTAGGCGGCTTGCTCGTAGTTGGCGCGCCAGCCGACGAAATCCGGCCAGGCGTCCTTCGGGTCGCGCTCGACCGGGAAGCCGACATCTTTCAGCCGGTCCACCGCCTCCTCGAACTCGGCGTAGGTCAGGCTGATCTCGCCGGGCGGGACAGCCATCTCGCTCGGCACCTGGATGCTCATCGCCGTCGCGACCCGGTTGAAGCACTGGAACCCGCCGCGCAGGCACAGCCGGGCCGGGACGGTCGGCGCGGCCTCGGGGGACAGCGAGAGGAACAGCGCGGCGGAGTCCATCACGGCGAGCAGCGCGGTCACCCAGGACGACAGCGGGCCCGGGGAACGGAACCGGACTAGCGGCAGGTAGGTGGTGTGGCTTTCTGACACGTCGGCGGCCCAGCGTTCCCACTGGGCGTACAGGTCGGGCATCGTGTCTAGGGTCGACAAGCCAGGGCCGAACGCGTAGCGGGTTCTGGCCAGGAGTTCGGGGCCCCAGGACGGGATGCCGGCCCGCGCGTTCAGCAGCGCCACCTCGGTTTCCCGGCGGTTGAACGCGGCGTACAGGGTGGGCAGGTAGGCGATCTGCAGGGTGACAATGACCAGGCCGCTCGCCGCTGCGAGGAAGACGATCGCGGCAGGCACCGCGCCGGAGGGTTCGGCGAAGCCGAGGGTGAACATCGACGACCCGGCGTCGGTGAACGCCGACGCGACGCCGCGGCGCGCGAACGGCCAGAGCAAGAAGCCGTAGCCGACGAAGATGACGCCGAGCCAGGCGACAAGCTGGGCCATCAGCAGCGTCGCGGCCTGGGTGGCGAGCAGCCGGTCACGCCGCTTGTACTCGTCGATGTGGCTGAGCATCGCCTGGTACGTCACGTCCACGGCCTTGTCCACCCAGCGCATCAGCCGGCCGCTGACCGAGCGCGACACGATCAGCGTGCCGACAACGCTGCCGGCGGCGGTCAGCACGAGCAGCCCGCCGATCACCGCGGCCACCGTCCGGGCCGCCATCGGAACTATCACGCCTTCTCCCCTCGTGCGGAGTCCCTGGTGCCGCGGCTACGTCGGGGTATGTGCAGCGGCATCTCGACCCGGGCGGTGAGGATGTCGGGGCGGTCGCGGAGCGCGGCGCCGAGCACCAGGTCGAAGTGGTTGTGCAACGGGCGATAGCGCAGCCGGTCGGGTACCGCGACCGGGATCAGCACCATGATCTGCTCTGAGTGCCGTTCCCTGAGCTCGTCGAGGAAGGCGAGCAGCGGCTCGGCGACGGACGCGTATTCGGTGTGCACCAGCCGCAGCGGCACGCCGGGGTTCCAGCTGGCCCACTCCTGCTGTACCAGGCGTTCTTTATCCTCGCCGCCCTCGCCGGCTTCCTCGGGGATCGAGATGACGGCGATGACCTGATCGCTGATCGACAGCGCGGCCGAGAGCGCGCGCTGGACCAGCAGGGAGACCCTGACTATGGGGACGACGACGATGGTGGGTTCGGCATGCGGCTTGGCGGGGGTGTGATCGAAGCCTAGTAGCTCCGCGGCCAGGCCGTAGTAACGGTGAATCCTGGTGAACAGGAAGATGAAGGAAGGCACCGCCACCACTACCACCCAGGCACCCTCGGTGAACTTGCTGAGCAGGAAGATCACCGTGGCGGCGGCCGTGATGACCGCTCCGGTGCCGTTGATGATCGCGCGGCGCCGCCAGCGCGCGGGGCGGTTCCGCCACCAGTGCACGACCAGGCCGGACTGGGACAGCGTGAAGCCGGTGAACACGCCGATCGCGTACAACGGGATCAGGGTGAGGGTGTTGCCGCGGACCGCGATCAGCAGCGCGCCGGCCAGGAGGGAAAGCGCCCAGATGCCGGAGGCGAACACCTGCCTGTCGTCGCGCAGCGCGAACAGGTGCGGCAGGTAGTTGTCCTTTGCTAGCAGGCTGGCGAGGACGGGCAGGCCGCCGAAGGAGGTGTTGGCGGCCAGCGCAAGGACGATGGTGATCGTCAGGGCGAGCACGTAGTAGGCCCAGCCCCGGCCGATCGCCTCGGCGATGATCTGGCTCAGCACGGTCTGCCCGGACCTGGGCCCGATGTGCCAGCGGTCGGCGAGGATGGCCAGGCCGAGCAGCAGCACGCCGAGGATGGAACCGAGGAGCACCTCGGTGAGCTTGGCCCTTTTGGCCCGGGGCTCCTTGAACAGCGGCACGCCGTTGGCGATCGCCTCCACCCCGGTCAGCGCGCTGCACCCAGCGGAGAACGCCTTCAGCACGAGCAGCACGCTGACCGTCTCAAGGGCCTTGGCGGGTATTTGCGATCGGCCCGGCTGGGTGGCGTGCAGCGCCAGCGGGTGGATCAGGCCGATCGCGATGATGATCATCAGCCCGATGATGAACACCGCCGTGGGCAGCAGGAAGCCGCGGGCCGCGTCGGCGAGGCCGCGCAGGTTCAGCAGCATGATCACGGCGAGGATCGCCAGGCAGATCGGCACCGTCGCCGCGGTGAGACCGGGGAAGGCCGAAGTCAGCGACGCGACGCCGGCCGCGATGGAGACCGCGACGGTCAGCGTGTAGTCCACCACGAGGGAGGCGCCGGCGAGCAGGCTGGCGCCGACCCCGAGGTTGGCCCGCGACACCGCGTAGGCCCCGCCGCCGCCCGGGTAAGCGTCGATTACCTGCCGGTAGGAGAACACCAGGATGGCGAGCAGCGCCACGATCGCGATCGTGATCGGCAGCACCAGGTGCAGCGCGGTGGCGCCGGCCACGGCCAGCACGACGATGATCGCCTCCGGGCCGTAGGCGACCGATGTCAGCGCGTCAAGGGACAGCGCCGGGAGCCCCTCCACCGGGGTGATCTGCTCCCGGGACACATCCCGTGCGCGCAGCGGCGGCCCGACCAGGAGACGCCACAGCGACTTGGCCATCGTCTGCCCGCTGTGCCCGTCCTGTCCGGCCGGTCCGCCCTGCCCTTCCTCGCCCGACACGGGGGTAGCCTATGCAATCGCCTTCCGCGGACCTGGGCCGACCGGGTCAGTGGCTCGGTTTCAGCGGGCAGTCGCGGGAAGCGTCGCTTGGCCCGGGTGCGTTGATCTGTCGTCGATCATCTCTTTTCCGGGAGGGTGACTGATGGACGAAGGCCAGCGAGGCACCGGCCCTGGGGCTATCACCGAGGACGGGTGCGCGGTCGACTTCTCTGCCCTGCTGCCGACCTTCGGCGAGCCGGAGATCGTGCACGCGGCAGCGGGAGAGGGCGCCTCGATCCTCGAACTCGGCTGCGGCACGGGTTTCCTGACGCTCCGCGCGGAATGCAGTGGCTGCGGGACTGGTTAGCTGGGCATGAGCGTGTTCACGGACAAGGAGATCGAGTACCTCGCGGGGCAGCGCCTGGGCCGAATCGCCACCGTCGGCGCGGACGGGCAGCCGCACGTGGTGCCGACGTCGTTTCGCTACAACGCCTCCTGCGACGCCATCGACGTTGGCGGGCTGCATATGAGCCAGACGAAGAAGACCCGCGACGTGCAGCGCACCGGCCGGGCGAGCATCGTGATCGACGACGTGCTTCCGCCCTGGCAGCCGCGCATGATCGAGGTGCGCGGGACCGCGACCGTGGTCCCGTCCGGTGGCAAGGCATTCGGAGAGCACTTCGAGGACACCGTCGTGCGTATCCGGCCCACGCGCATCATCTCGTTCGGCATCGACGCCGACCAGATGAGCGCGCGATCGGTTGACGACGCCGGTCGCTGATTTGTCATAAGCGGTCGTTGACCGGGCTGGCGTCGGCGGGCAGACTCGGCGCGTGACGGAATGGATCTACTTCATCCACCCTCCGCGTGAGGACTTCGCCGCGACGATTACGCCCGAGGAGCAGGCGGTCTGGGTCGAGCACTTCGAGCGGCTGCAGCAGATGCTTGCTGACGGACAGCTCATCATCGCCGGTCCGACCCTGGGCACGGTCAACACCGGCCTTTGCGTCTTCGAGGCACCGGACGAAGAAGCCGCGCGACAGATAATGGAGGGAGATCCGGTCATCAGCGGCGGCTACGCCCGCGGGGAACTCCGCCCGTTCCGCGTCTCGCTGCTGCGCGGTCGAGACTGACAGCCAGCATGTCTCAGCCTGGTCCGGATGATGATCTGCGCTCGCGTCTCGATCGGGCGCTTCGGCGGGCGCTGAAGGGTCGCGACATGATGGCCGTTTCCGCGTTGCGCTCGGCGCTGAGCGCGATCGCAAATGCCGAGGCCCCTTCCGCGCCGGCTCCCCCGGCCAGCGATCCAGCCGGGCGCTCCCTAGCCCTGAACAGGCTCCTAGGATCGCCCTATGACGGAGACACATCCTCGGCCGGCCACGACGATCCGGATCGGCCGGACCCCGGACAACGACATCGTGCTTGCGGACCTCGATGTCTCCCGGCATCACGCGGAGCTGCGCCGCAACCCGGACGGCAGCTTCGAGATCATCGACCTGCACTCCCACCAGGGGACATACGTCAACGGCGAGCGGATCACCCACACGATACTGACGGAACAGGACATCATCAGCATCGGCCACGCCACGTTCCGGCTCAGCGGCGGCGAACTGCGCTCCTACGCCGCCGGAAGTCCCGGCAGCGTGCCTGCCATGGCCGGCGCGCATGAGGTGGTCGCAGCCTACTGGGCCGCGGCCGAGGCCAGGGACTGGGAGGCGTTCGGCGCGCTGCTCGCCGACGACGTGACCTACCGCGGCCCCCAGACCAGGGAGCAGGTCCGCGGCCGGGACCCCTATATCCGGTTCAACGTGGAAGGCTTCCCCTACGACTGGCACCTCACCGTGCAGCGAATCGTCGGCGAAGGCCAGCGCGCAGCCAGCTGGATCGAGTTCACCGGGCCAGAGGGCACCCAGCCCGGCCTGTGCTTCTTCGATCTCGCCGACGATGGCAAGATCGCCCTGATCACCGACTTCTGGCCCGAGCCATACGAACTTCCGGCCAGCCGCGCTCATCTGGTCGAGCGCTACTGAGTTTCCAAACAGGCTGAATCATGAACGGCGCGTTCGACGACGTCATGGCGTCACGAACCGGCGCCAGCGAGATTCTGCTGATGCAGGCGCTGGCGCTGTTTCCGGGGTAACCGGTCACCGCGATCGACCTGTCGGGCGAGGCCATCGGGCACGCTCGGGCCAGGTTCGGCTCGATGGTCAGGTTCATGGTGGCCGACATGACCCGGCGGCTTCCCTTTCCGGCCGGGGATTTCGACGCGGTCATGTCCAACGTCGCCATGCACATGTTCCCTGATGACGTGACCCGTGCGGTGTTCGCGGAGGTGGGACGGCTGGTTCGGGCGGATGGGCTGTTCGTGTTCCACGTCAACTCGCTGGAGGACCGGCCGCTGCGCGCCCGCAATCTACGTGCGCGCGAACTTGAGCCGAATTACGTGGCCGAGGAGTCGGGCCAGCCCGCCGCTGAACTGCGCGGATGGGCCGACGGCGGGCCGCCGCAGATCCGGCCTGGAGACCTGCCGGTTGCCGCGGCTAGGCTGGATGGCGTGTCCGATCACTATCGTGCGCCTGGCTGGTTCACCCGGAACGTCTTCAACCAGGCGGTGGCAGTCCTCACCGGGCTGGGCGTGAGCGTGCTCGGCTCTCGGGTCCTGGCAGTGCGGGGACGGACGAGCGGCGAATGGCGGACGACGCCGGTGAACCTGCTGACTTTCGAGGGCCGGCGTTACCTCGTCGCGCCGCGCGGTGAGACCCAGTGGGTACGCAACCTGCGGGCCGCCGGAACCGGTGAGCTGCGACTTGGCAAGCGGGCCGAGAGCTTCCGCGGCAGGGAGCTAACCGACCAGGAGAAAGTACCCGTCCTGCGCGCCTATCTCAGGCGGTGGAAGGCAGAGGTCGGGATCTTCTTCGAGGGCACCGGGCCGGACTCCAGCGACGACCAGATCCGCGCCATCGCGCCCAAGCATCCGTCCTTCGAGGTGCTTCCCGTCAATTAGCCGTTGTCGATGGGTTCGAAGAACTCGAGCCTGTTACCGTTCGGATCCTCTGCTAGCAGCTTCGTGAACGCGTTAGGCCGCCGGTTGCGCCGCATTCGAGTCACCAACCGGGAATGAGCAGGCAGCAGAGCCTTACTCTGGTCACAGCGTTAACAGGCGGGCTGGGGTGCGACGGTTCTGGAAGGCTGCAGATGTCGAAGTCGCAATGGCACAGGTTTTACACGGCTAAGGTCGGCGCTGGTCCGGAGATCGTGTTCGACCTGCTGGCGGACATGCCGAACTACGGCCGGTGGCTGCCTCAGTCGGATCAGTTCGCTGGGACGACGGACGTCGAGCCTTATCCGGTACGGCTCGGGAGCCGGTACCGCGATGGGCGCCCTGGCGAGGCGGGCAAGGAGTGGCTGGGGTCCGTGGTGGGCTTTCGCCGGCCCGGGTCGATTGACTTCCACCACACGATCAAGGTGCGGCAGTTGAACGCCACGATCGACGTGCATATCCACTACTCGTTCGAGGAGGATGGGGAGTGCACCGCGGTCACCCGGTGGCTTGTCCTCGACGTCAGCATGCCGATCGTGTTCAGGCCACTCCGGCCGGCGATCACCTCCAGGTTCGACAAGGAGAACCTGCGAACGATGGCGGCGGTGAAGCAGTATGCCGAGGCACACGTTGGCGAAGGTGACTCGGACGGGGTCGGTCAGGTATTATCCAGTATTCCGATTTGAATAGGCTGGATTGGAGGACTCATGCTGCTGCCGCGGGGTGACGCGCAGGGTGTCGTCGCTATCGAGCCGCCTGGTAGGGGTGCCGGGTACTGGGCGGGGGCGGCATGTGCGGTCAGGGGTGACGAAGAGATCTTCCTTGCCTACCGGCTTAGGCGGCCGATCGGCCGGGGACGCGGTTACGCCGTGGTGGTGGCGCGGTCGGCGGACGGGGAGCGGTTCCAGCCACTGCTGACCGTGGACAAGGATCAGCTGGGCGCCGAGTCGCTGGAGAGGCCCGCGCTGGTTTGCACGCCGGAGGGGCGCTGGCGGCTGTACCTGAGCTGCGCGACTCCGGGGACCAAGCACTGGCGGGTGGAGATGACCGAGGCCGCGCATCCCGGAGAATTCGACGTCAGTGACCGCAAGACCGTCTTGCCCGGGGACGTCAAGACCGGGGTGAAGGACCCGGTGATCGTTCATCATGGCGGGCGGTGGCATCTGTGGGCGTCGTGTCACCCACTGGCCGATCCGCTGCAGACGGATCAGATGACCACCGAGTACGCGACCAGCGACGACGGGCTGAGCTGGACGTGGCACGGGACCGCGCTGAGCGGGACGCCCGGCCGGTGGGACTCAAGGGGGGCGCGGGTCACCGCGGTGCAGCTTGACGGGGACACGGTGACCGCCTACT
>Ga0181525_10003310_pt1 | contig 12826 bp, 14 predicted proteins | sample PEATcosm2014_Bin_48_FD_121100 | JGI IMG/M metagenome (GOLD analysis project Ga0181525, IMG submission 121100) | Peatland microbial communities from MTU Mesocosm Facility, Houghton, MI, USA - PEATcosm2014_Bin06_10_metaG | ecosystem: Environmental > Terrestrial > Soil > Wetlands > Peat | place... | reverse complement strand
GACTTCGTAATCGTGCGGGTCGCCAACGCGCCGCCGGTTCTGCGCCACGACTACCGTTCGCTCGTCGCAGAGATTCTCGCCACCGGCGGTTGAACTCTCCTCGCCAATATGGGGATAGGTGACGTCGTCCCGGTGTCGACTCTTCGTCACATTCCCGTTCGAAGTCCCGAAAGACGTTCCGCCACGTACGAAATCTCCGAAAAGCGAGCTTCGCATCCCGCCCCGAGTGGCGACTGCGCTTCGAAACCAACGTCGATCGGACCATAGGTGTCGAGTCGAAAGTATCGAACGAAGTGCCAACGTTTGCCGTCGGTCGAATAGTGGAACGCGTGGGCGTCGCCGATGCCAGAGATGCGCAACCAGACGCTCGTCGAGCCGATCACGACGGCATTGCAATCATCCGACGCACCCCGCGTCACCACCGAGACGATCATCGGTTCGTTCTGAGGCGAGTACTCGAACGCGAGCTTGGCCCAACTCTGTGTGTTGCTCCAGAGAACGAGGGCTCCGGCATCAAAGGCCGTCGCGAACGACACCTCGACGTGCGTCGCCAACATGAACTCGGTCATTGGTCGACACACCAATGCCGACGCGGTCGCCACGACGTGGGAGGTTTCGGGGTCCGTGAACCAATCCGTCTTCGGAGTCGCGCTCATGACGAGTGAACGTTCGCCGAACTTCACGTCGATCGGTTTGCCGACCCACTCGAAGGTTGGATCAAGGCCCGGGACACTCACCGACATTGCGGACTCACAGTGCTCCCATTCGTCATCGAACGAACGGCATTATTCGTTCGGCCACCAGTCGTAGGTGATCGAGATCGGCCAGGTCGAGTACCTGCAGGTACATTCGGCTGGCGCCGGCGTCGCCAAACTCTTGAGTTTTCGCCATGACCTCGTCGACCGTTCCCGCGAGACCATGGGCACGAAGTTCACTGGCGTCGCGACCGATTTTGGCGGCACGTCGAATGACGTCGCCTTCGTTCTCGCCGACACAAAGCACCTGCGCCGCAGAAAGGACTATCGAACTCGGTTCTCGACCAATTTCTTCGCACGCGCCCGTCACGCGCGCAAACTGATCCCTGGTCGCGTCGAGACTGTCGAAGGCGCGATTGAATTCGTTCGCGAATCGCGCCGCGAGCGCGGGCGTGCGCGACTTGCCACCGCCACCGATGATGATTGGTGGATGGGGCTGCTGCACCGGTTTGGGCAGGGCCGGGCTGTCGACAATCGGATAGTGCGGTCCGGCGTGCGAAAACCGCTCCCCCACTGGGGTACTCCATAGTCCGGATATAACTTCAAGTTGCTCGCTCAGGCGATCGAACCGCTCCCCCAGCGATGGGAACTCGATGCCGTAGGCCGAGTGTTCGGCGCCGAACCAACCAGTGCCAATACCGAGTTCCACTCGTCCGCCGCTCATTGCGTCTACCTGGGCGACCGCGATCGCCAACGGGCCCGGAAGACGAAAAGTCGCCGCCGTGACGAGGGTACCGAGCCGCACGTTGGTTGTCTCGCGGGCCAGCCCCGCCAACGTGATCCACGCGTCCGTCGGTCCTGGAAGGCCAGTGACCGAGCCCATGTGTAGGTAATGATCAGAGCGGAAGAAAGCGCTGAAGCCGAGACGGTCGGTCTCCTGGGCGATCCGCAGCAGGTCGTCGTACGATGCACCCTGCTGGGGTTCTGTGAATATTCGCAGGTCCATGCGGGAGCCTTTCGTCAGTGCACTCTGCGCCATGTTACGTATCGTCGTCGCGGCGCATCGACGAGTCGCGATGGGACATTCGCCGTCGTGTTGTAAGGTCGAAATCAATGGTATTTGGACGCTCGGAATCGGCGGACACCATGTCGGACGATGGTCCCCGTTACGGCGAACCGGGCGGTTCTCAATTCCCGATTACGACCGCACTCACCTTCCCGGGTCAAGAGGTTGACAAGAGTCTCGGCATGGTCTTTGGCGTCGTCGTACGTTCCATGGGTCTGGGCAAGAACATCACCGCCGGCATCCGATCCCTCGCGGGCGGCGAGGTGAAGCAGTACACGCGACTCGTCGAAGACAGCCGACGCCACGCACTCGATCGCATGATCGAGAACGGTCAACTCATCGGAGCGGACGCCATCCTCTCCTTTCGATTGGACTCTTCAGAGGTCGGGCAGTCACTTACCGAGATCGTCGCCTACGGGACGGCAGTCACGTTCAAAAAACAGTAGGAACTGTGGGCTTCGTCTTTCTCATCATCGCGGCGGTGGTGATCGGGTGCTTCTTCATTAGCCTCTTCGTTCGTCGTCACGGAGAGAGCGAGAAGCCACAACCTGGTTGGCGCAGCACCGAAGAGGTCTTCAACGATCCCTCCACTAATCGAGTCATGCGCGTCTGGCTGGACCAAAAAGGAGAGCGTCACTACATCCCTGAGGGCACCCGAAGGGCCTCTTGATTCGCCCTCGGGCAAACTGATGATTCCTACTCTTCCAGGAGTGACTGAAACTTCATCGGGGCGACAAGGAGCCACGCGTCGCGGATGAGGTCGGCGAGCATCTCCCAATCGGGGGCATTCGCGTCATCACCGTCGAGATAGGCGCCGACCCATCCTCGACCGCCAACGTAGGGGGGCCGAAAATAACGTTCCGGTTCATTGGCAACCAGCGACTCCTGCACACCGAGGGCGGCCGCGAAGGTGACGGACACTCGATCATCGTGGTGGTGATCGGACATCCCAACGAACGTCTTCGCATCGTCGATGAACCACGTGACCTCTCCATGACTCAATCGTTCATTTACGACCGGCAACGCCATCGCGATGGCTCGAACGCGAATGGTCGCCGCCTCTCCCGCGGGAGTCGGTCGTTGCTCAGGAAGAACACCCGCCACGCAGGCATCGTATCGCCGCGACGATCCGAATCGTTCTCAACGTCAGCTCATCCGTCGACGTTGACCCGCTCGCCACCCGAACCGCCCAAGTATCGCCAGTAGGGCGACGAGGATCAGTGCGAACAGCAGTGGACCGGCGATTCGAAGGAGCCACTCGAAGCCCGACACGAAACCGGTAATGGAGTCGTGCCACGCCTTGTCGAAGCCATTGCGGGCGTGAGGAGGTGCCACGTGGACCGCTCCAGATTGCGAGAGCGCCACGCTCAATGTGGCGTAGGTCGTCTCGGAGTTCAGGAGGTTGAGTTGACCCTGCAACTGCTCGATCTGGCTCTGAATTGAGTTGAGTTGCGACTGCACTGCGAGGATGCCGTTGATCGAATTCGTGCGCGTCATGATCTTGAGATACTGTGAACGGCTCACTTGTAAGGCCGAGATCCGGGCCTGAAGGTCGACGTACTGTCCCGTCACGTCATCGGCTGATGTGTAGACCGATGTCGCGTGGCCCACGTGTCGGACTTGGTCGACCAGCGTCGCGAATCTGTGTTCGGGGACCTGCAGCACGATGGACGCGGCAGAGAAGGTGCCCTTCGATTTTGTCCCCATGGTCGCGTGGGTACTGGAGACGAATCCGCCATCGGCGCTCGCGAAGGCCGTGAGCTGTGAAAGCGTCGTCTGGAACCGGCGCGCCCCAATGGTCACGTCAATGGTCCCGACCTCTTCGACACGCAGCGAACTGGAGGTTCCGCTCTTCCCCGTCTTGCCGGGGGACGACTCAGAGGTCGTGGTGCCGATCGAATCGCCTCGAAGAAATGCAGTTCCGGTTGTCGTCACTAAACCCTGGTCCCCGTTGCTGAACTTCGGAATTGGAGCTTGCTCGCCATGAACGACGAACTTCTTCTGTGCCGCGGCCGCGGCGACGCCAGAACCTGAGGTCGCACTGGGCACCTCACTCAAGAAGAGCGGAACGGCGACGGCAACCACCAGAACGCTCGCGGCGAGTGACATCACAATTGACCTCGTGCGGCCAAAATGCAGAAGGAGCGCGTCAATTCGGCCCATTCGTTCAGTGACGCCCGAAGTGCTGGCGTGCTCGAGGATTCGATCGGGTTGCGTCGTCGAGACACTGAACCCGTTGGCAGCTTGAGCCAACGCGACCCTCAGTACCTCTTCATCGAACATTGTCATGAGTGCCTCTCCTGGCGATCGTGCGTGTCGCCTGACGGGTCAAACTGCAGGGCGGGGTGTGCGGCGAGTCGAGCCCGGGCGTCGCTGAGTCGTGACTTCACGGTGCCCGGTTGACGACCAATTGCGGTCGCGATGTCGCGCTCGCTCAAGTCCGCGTAGTAACGCAAAACGATCACGATTCGCAGGTGCGTTGGAAGATCCTTCAAGGCGGTCATCACGTCGTTCGAGAGGGCCACTCGACCCATTGGATCGTCAATGGAAGCGATGCCGGCGAGTTCATCGTCCTGGGAGCGGCGATCGCGATGTGGAATCTCCTTGCGGAGCTTTGAATTGCAGGTGTTCACGACGACGCGGTACAGCCAGGGTTTGAAACTCGAGTCCGACGAGAGTGATTCACGGAATTTCCAGGCCCGCAGAAATGACTCCTGCACCGCGTCCTCGGCGTCGAGTCGATTGCCCAGGATGAGGTACGCCGTACGGACGGAACTGGCATAGCCCTCTTCGAGCCACGTACGAAGTTCGGCGACATCGACGAGGTCACTCATTCATCCCATCCTCGTCGATGGCCCGAGATACGCACTTGTCGCCATGCAAGTAGAGACGCCGTACGACCACCTTCGGTTCGCGAACGTCGAGATAACCTCCAATTTCCCTCTATGGGCTGGACTTTCGTCACGACGTTTTAGCGAGTTCTTAGTGTATCGATACCAACTACTCACGATGAACGCCCATACTGAATCTCGAACCACCCTTTAGTTCAAGGAGAGCCCGATGAATTGGGACGAAGACACCAACCTCAGTGCACAGACCGGCGAGCCAGCGGCGGTCGCCCCCGCGTCGTTCGAGCCGGCGCCCGCGCCTAACGCCGACTCCGCTCCCCCTACGGCCCCCACCCGTCCGAAAGGTATCTTCATCCCTCGGTTCATCGCGGTCGCGGTACTCGTCGTCGCACTCGCGGGAGGCGGGTTCGTCCTGGGCCACTACATCGTCACCCCACCTCGCCAGGTCGCTCCCGCGTCGCGTTTCACCGTCCCGTCCGGAGGTAGTTCCGGCTTCCCGAATTTCACGATCAATCCACCCTCGTACTCCGCACCCAAGTTGACCCCCAGCCAGAAGAAGGCGAACGCCGCGGCCGCGAAGATCGCGACCAAGGTCGACCCGGGCCTCGTGGATATCACGTCGACGTACTCGAGCCAGGGCGCGACCGCCATGGGTACCGGCATGATTCTCACGTCCGGTGGACTCGTTTTGACCAATAACCACGTCATCGAGGACGCGACCTCGATCGTTGCTCGCGACGTCGCCTCCAACACGACGTATAAGGCCACGGTCGTCGGTTATGACCTCACCAAGGACGTGGCGTTGCTCCAACTGACCAACGCGTCAGGGCTCACGGCCATCAAGACTGGTGACTCGTCCAAACTCACGACGGGTGACCAGATCGTCGGTATTGGCAATGCCGGCGGAGCCGGTGGTACGCCGAGCTACGCCGCAGGAACCGTCAAGGCGCTCAATCAATCCATCACCGCGGGTGACGAATCCAATCCGGCCGGATCCGAGAAACTCAGTGGTCTCGTCGAAGTGAACGCGGATATCGTTCCCGGCGATTCGGGCGGACCCCTCGTGACAGCGAAGGGCCGCGTCATCGGCATGGACACCGCTGGCTCATCGGCCAACGGCGGATTCGGGTTCGAACAGTTCGGTGTCACCACCGCGAGCCGCGGTTACGCGATTCCGATCAACGAAGCACTCAAGATCGCTCATTCGATCGAAAACGGTAACGGCTCGACGAACGTTCACGTCGGTGCGACGGCCTTCCTCGGCGTCGAGTTCGACTCCGCGACGCAGCTCCAGGGCCAGCCCGGGCAGACGTCCACTCCCGGCGTCACACTCGCTGGTGTGGTCGCCGGTACCCCGGCGGCGAACGCCGGGCTCGTTGCCGGCGACGTCATCACGACGATCGACGGTCACGCGATCACCACGGGCACCCAACTCCAGTCACTGCTACTGACGCTGCGACCCGGCAACTCGGTGACGATTGGCTACGTCAACGCGAACGGTGTCGCGTCAAGCGCCACCGCTACGCTCACGAGCGGTCCGGCGCAGTGACCCTGTCGAATTGATTAGGTGCGGGTGCGGTGTAACGCGGTGGCACTTCGCCACAGTTCGAAATAATTTGCGAACGTGATCTGGTCCGTCACGTAGCCCGCGGCCCTCAGTTCCTGGTGGTAGGCGGGCAGGTTGTGCCAGGGAATGCCCATGTCGACGTGATGAGCCAAGTGCCATCCGGTGTTGTAGGGAACGAACCAGAACCGAGCCAGCCAGTGCTGGCGAACGTCGTGGGTCGTCAGTCGTCGGTCGTCACTCTTGATCATCCCACCGTGTTCCGCGATCGCCCGCAGTCGATTGAGAACTCGCCACTGCGTCATCCACGGGAGCCACCAGAACACGAGGTAGGACCACCACCGTCCCGTGCCCGCCCAGAAGAGTCCGAAGAGGACGACCTGGACCAGCAGGATCGAAGAGGCGACCTTGCGACTCGACGACTTGGTCGTGGCCCTCAGAATCGAGGTGAAGTTCTTGTAACCCGAGATACCTACGAGGTCGCGAAACAGCCGTCGGCGAAGGTCACCGGGTTCGCACGGATAGCCGCTGTAGAAGGCCATGTCCGGTTCGTCCGGCCCGAACTCCTCGCGGTGATGGGCGAAGTGGGCGCGCCGATAGATCCCGATCGGCACCAGCGCGGGATAGGCAATCAGCCACTTCCCCACGACGTCGTTAGCCCGCTTGTTGGAGAAGAGCAACTTGTGCGCGGACTCGTGCATCAAGATGGCGAAGCGCGCGTGCATCGGCCCCATCAATATGAAGACCGCGAGCGCCGCCCACGGCCCGAAGTGCACGCCGAGGTAGGCCAATAGTCCGGTCCACAGCCACACGAACGTGACCGCGCGGACGTTGCGCCAGTTCTGAATGCGGCGATAGTCCCTTCGCAGCTCCGGAATGGCCATGCCATTGACGAGCAGACGCTCCGTAGGCAGGACGTCGGGCAGTTCACTCGAGATCGGCACCAGATCGATGACCATAGGACCATCATAAGAACAGATGGTGCGGTCAAGGGAGCGACCTCGGTGGCGCTGGCAAAGCTCCGGACTAGGCGCCGGAAATGTATCGTTGGCGAGACGCAGCAGAAATGGGCCGAAGGAAACGGGGGGATCATGGATCTGCACTTCGCGAACGCGTGGGAACGTGTCACTGATATCGTGCCCGAGCACCCGGCGATCGTCCAGGGAGAGCGTCGTTATAGCTACCAGACGTTTGATGACCTCTCGTCACGCTTCGCGAGCGCGCTGGAAGCGGCCGGCGTCAGCGAAGGCTGCGCCGTTGGCCTCTACCTGTACAACTCACCCGAATACCTGATTGCCCAGGCGGGATCGTTCAAACATCGGGTGGTGCCCATCAACGTCAACTTTCGCTACTTGGATGATGAGCTGGCCTACCTGATCGACAATGCCGACGCCGAAGTCGTGGTCTTTCACTCGTCGCTGGGTGAAAGAGTCGCCAACGTGCGCGAGCGCCTTCCGAAAGTGAAACTCCTCGTAGAGGTGAATGACGGCGGCGAGCACGTTGAAGGTGCGGTCACCTTCGACGAGTTGATGTCCACCTACGAGGCGCAGGCGCGTCGTGAGCGTCCCGGCAGCGATATCTACATGCTCTACACCGGGGGAACGACGGGAATGCCCAAGGGCGTGATGTTCCATCAGGCCGATCTGATCATGGGTTTTTACTCGGCCTTCGCGACGTTCGGTCTCGCGGCGCGAATGCCGACCTCGATCGAAGACATCGAATCGCTCGTCCTCGAACTGCACGCGGGCGAACCGGTCGTCACGATCGCGTGCTGTCCCTTGATGCACGGGACCGCCATGTGGCTCTCGTCGATGCGCGCACTGCTGTCCGGGGGAACTGCCGTGCTGCTGAGCGAACGGACCTTCAATCCCCACGAAGTATGGCAGCTCTGCGAACGCGAACGGGCCAACGAGATCGTCATCGTCGGTGACGCCTTCGCGCGACCGCTGTTGCGCGCACTCGAGGAGCGCGAAGCGAGCGGCCATCCCTACGACACCTCCAGCGTTCGACGAATCATCTCCTCGGGCGCCATTTGGAGCGCGGAGATCAAGGACGGTTTGCGCAGCCGTATTTCGTCGGTGCAACTCATTGACGCGCTCGGTTCTACCGAGGCCGGCAGTATCGGCGTCAGCGTCGCGACGTCCGAGTTCGGTGCCCCGACGGCCAAGTTCATCTTCACGCCCACCACCAAGGTGATCAACCTTGACGGCGCCGAGATCGTTCCCGGATCGGGTGAACAGGGCGTCCTCGTCACCCAGAATTCCGCCTTTGGCTACTACAAGGATCCCGTCAAGACCAAGGCGACATTCATCCAGATCGATGGCAACTCCTACGTCTTCACGGGCGACTGGGCGAGCGTGGAAGCCGACGGTACCATCACCCTGCTCGGTCGTGGCTCGATGTGCATCAACACCGCCGGTGAGAAGGTGTACGCCGAGGAGGTCGAGGAGGCGATCAAGCGCCACCCCGGCATCGATGACTGTCTCGTCGTGGGACTGCCCGACGAGAAGTACGGCCAGCGAGTCGTCGCGGTCGCGTCCCTGTCCGCACCGGGTGCGACGACGGGCGACGAGATTCGCGAGTGGCTCCGCACGTCTCTCTCGCACTACAAGATCCCGCGCACCATCACGCTGGTCGATTCGGTGCGTCGCGCGCCCAACGGTAAAGCCGACTACAAGTGGGCGAAGGAAGCGGCCGCGTCGAGTGAGGGCTGAGGAGCCCGCCGCGGTCGCGCCGAACCGGTTCGCCCGTCGCCTCGACGAGTATCAGCGACTTCACCCGTGGGCCGGGTTCCCCGTCGCGGTGATGAAGAAGTTCGTTGAGGACAAGTGCCCGTCGTTGGCGGCGCTCCTCGCCTACTACGGGCTCCTCTCCATTTTCCCCCTACTCCTCGTGCTCTTGACTCTCCTCGCGTTGCTCTTTGGGCACGACACATCGCTCCAGCACCGCGTCATCCACTCCGCGCTAGCCCAATTCCCGGTGATCGGTAAGCAGTTGGGGAACCTCCACGGCATCGCATCACTTCACAAGAGGGGAGGCATCGGCCTGATCGCAGGTCTGATCGGGCTTCTCTGGGGATCGCTCGGCGTCACCAAGGCCGGTCAACGCGCCATGGCTGACATCTGGAACGTCCCGCATCTATTACGACCCCACTTCATCCGACGCATCGGACGGGGTGTCGAATTCCTCGGTGTCCTCGTCCTGGACGTCGTACTCTCCACGGCCCTGGCCGGACTCGTCACCTTTGGCGGACACGCGCTCTGGTTCCAGATCGTCGCCGTCGTCGTAGGGCTGGCGCTCAACGTGTCGCTCTTCATGCTGGGATTTCGAATCCTGACACCCAAGTCGGTCACGACGAGGATGCTCACGACGGGCGCCGGATGCGCGGCCGTGGGGTGGAGCTTGCTCCAATACATGGGCACGTGGCTCATCGGGCACGAACTTCGACACGCCAGCCAGCTCTACGGCTACTTCGCGAGTGTCCTCGGTCTCGTCTTCTTCCTCTACGTCGCGGCAATACTCACGGTGGTCGCTGCCGAGATCGACGTGGTGCGCATCCGACACCTCTATCCTCGAAGCCTGCTCGCTCCGCTCACGAACGCCGACGAGCGCGTCTTGACCGACATTTCGCTATCGACACAGCGCCGTTACGACCAGGTGGTAGAAATTCGATTCATCGATCCGACGGAATCTGCGTCGCCGTCAACGCCCGACGTCGACGAGAGCGATCAGGCGTCTGTCGACGGCTCGCCATCGTGAAAGTCGCGACGAGTCAGCTGGCGCCCGGAAGCAGCAGCCGCGTGACGACGCCCTCCACGTCCTGGTCCAATTCCTCGGAGTGGATCTCGTAGTTACCGTGTTTGAATGTTCGAGGCACGGCCCGAAGTTCGGCGTGTAGGTCGATCTTTTCCTGGCGGCCGATCATCGTAAAGGCGATGACCGAGATGATGAGACCGCAGGCGACGAAGACAAAACCTTCGAGATAGGCCATCAGCGTCTTGACACACATGGTGTCGATGCCGTTGGTGGCTCCGGTTCCGTTCGCCCCGCTCACTGTGCACACACCCACCTGGCCGTGTGCTTGGAACAGTGTCCACAAACCAAAGAGCATCAGCGCGGCGCCGAGGCCAATCACGATTCGCTTGGTAGTCATTCGGGCCTTCCCTTGCTAGGGCCTTTAATCGACAACCATTGCCGACTTCGAAAAACCTGTCGGTTGCTTCACGCATCGCAGATACCGTTGCGACCCAATTCGCACACCCTCCGACCGGGGCATTTACGAACGACAGCGACAATACGATGGAAGGCCCAACACACCGTGAACGAAAAGACAAAAGTTCAACAATTACAGTCTGGCCCGTATCGTCGTCACTTCACGGCTCATTGTTGCGATGTTCGCCCGACCTACGGAGCGATCCCGGTAAGGGTCGCCGACACCTCCCAGAGTTGGTGCGCCGCGGACTCGTCACGCGACCTCCTCGAAGGTCGCTGAATGCTCGGCGCACCGCGCAGGTGCGCGAGAGCTCTCGGGCCGACGTAACTCCCACCGGGAATGTCCTCGGTCGTCGCGAAGAGCGTCGGCCACGCCCCCTGGTTCTCGTCGTTGAAGAGGTGCTGGGAGAGTCTGCTCAACGCTCCATTGAGTCCGCCCACGTGGCTGATCAGATTTGTCCGCGCGATCCCGGGATGTACCGCGATGGAGCGAACTCGACTGTGCGATTGGTCGAGTCGACGTTGTAATTCGAACGCGAACAAGACATTCGCCAGCTTCGAATCCTCGTACGCCTTGATCGCCCTGTAGGGGCGATGATCAAAGTGGAGGTCATCGAAGTGGATACGTCCACGGGCGTGAAGGAATGACGAGACCGTGACGACGCGATTCGTGATGTGCGGCAAGAGGAGGTTCGTCAACGCGAACGGCCCCAAGTGGTTGGTGCCGATATGCAACTCGAAGTCGTCGGGAGTACGAAACGCGGGCAGCAACATGACCCCCGCGTTGTTGACCAACGAATCGATCGGGCCATTCCACTCCGCGCAGAACTCGCGTACCGATTCGAGGTCCGCCACGTCAAGGCGCAGCACACGGGTGTCGCCGGTTACCTTGTTCGCGACGCGACGGCCCTTCTCGAGGTCGCGCACGGCGAGTACCACACTCGCACCGTGACGGGCGAACTCTCTCGCGCTGCTCAGACCAATGCCGCTCGACGCGCCGGTGACGATGATGGTGCGGCCGGTGAGATCAGGAATGTCGTTCGGGGTCCACTTCTCCTTCACTCGCCTACGCGTTCCTCGTCGAGAGAAAATGCAGCGAAGGTGGCTCTTGGGAGTAGAAGAACGGATCGGTGTGACAGCCTTTCGCGATCACCACGGTGCTCGGTGATGGCAGCACCGCCGCGAGTGCCATGACCCCGGGATGGAACGGGTCGTCAATGCCCGAAGCGATTCGAATCGCGACGCCCTTCAGTTTGTCGACGTTCGCGATCACGTCGCCGGCCGCGAAGGCCCTCGCCGAAGCGAACGCGCCGGCGTTCGCGCCACGCGCTTGTTCGTAGGAGGTCCAGATCGCCGGACTGATTGCCGCGACGCTCGACGCCAGTCCCGGATTTCGTTCGGCAATGGCGAGCGCACCGTAGCCGCCCATCGAGATTCCCATCAGAGCGATGGATCCATGTGCCCGACCGAGTCCACGTCGCTGACAGAGAGGTATCAGTTCGTCCACCACCATCGCCATCGGGTCGTCACGGGGATGCGGATTCCAGTACCCGTTGCCACCGTCCACCGTGACGAGCGCCATGGGTGGTGGAGCGCTCGCGTTCGATCGAATGGCGACCGCCTGTGCCGGTGTCATATCGACGAGGGCGGTGCGGTGATCGTTGCCGTAACCGTGCAGCATGACGACGAGCGCCAGCTCGTCGTGGGCGACGTAGCCGTGAGGAAAGCCGATGGCATAACCCACGAGTCGATTGCGGGCCTTGGAGTAGAACTGACCTGATGTCGTCGTCCCCACTTGCGCGTAGGTAATGGCGGGCGCGCCGACCGAACAGGCGCCATCGATTTCCTCGAGAAACTGCTTGCCCGGCAGTACGTCGTGTTGCACGAGTTCGTAGCCGCTGACGCCCGCGACGACGACTGCGCCGACGCCGCCCGCGGCCCAACGAAGAAGCCGTCGTCGTGACACGGTTGTTTCACCAACGGGGTCAACCATCATCGTCTCCTTGCGCCGGGGGTGCATCCACCAACGGTAAGTTTGACCCATGTCCGGGCCGTCGATGGAAGATCGCGCACGCTCCTTTGGACGCGAGGCGGCTTCCTACGATGAGAACCGGCCCCGTTATCCCCGCGAAGCGGTCGAGTGGGTTCTTCAAGCGGCTCGACGAGCGGTGCGCGATGTCGCGGACGTCGGGGCGGGCACGGGCGCACTGACCTCAACGCTGGTATCGCTCGGTCTCGATGTCACGGCCCTCGACGCTGACGGACAGATGCTGGACCGCCTGCGAGAAAACCTGCCCGCGGTGACCGCGGTCGTCGCTCCGGCCGAGCAACTCGCGTTGAATGACGACACGGTCGACGCGCTGACGGTGGCCCAGGCGTTTCACTGGTTCGATCCCGTAGCGGCGGCACGCGAGTTTGCCCGGGTCCTGCGACCGGGTGG
>Ga0181525_10003309_pt1 | contig 12828 bp, 10 predicted proteins | sample PEATcosm2014_Bin_48_FD_121100 | JGI IMG/M metagenome (GOLD analysis project Ga0181525, IMG submission 121100) | Peatland microbial communities from MTU Mesocosm Facility, Houghton, MI, USA - PEATcosm2014_Bin06_10_metaG | ecosystem: Environmental > Terrestrial > Soil > Wetlands > Peat | place... | reverse complement strand
TGCCGATGTTGTTAAACGTCGTGTTGCCGGAGGTTTGCTGCCCGAAAAGAGTGTTGTCGGACTGGTCGTTCCACAGGCCGTAATTGTAAATTTTCGGATTGTTGTCGCCGGCAAAATTTCCGGCGCTCCAGTTGATGGTGCCGTAGTTGGTCAACAGGGCGGTGTTGTTATAACTGGTGTTGAATGAAACGCCCGAAGTTCCGAGATTGACGACGGCGTTTGTGGCGACGGTGATGGCACCGGAGATTGTGACTCCCGAGCAGTTCATCGTGCCGCTGAAAACCGCGTTGCTCCCGTTCACAAACCCGGACACACTTCCTGTGCCGCTGAAGAGCGTGCTGCCAGTGAAGACGAAATTGTTGCCCGGAGAAAGTGTTGCGCCGGCGGCGGCGTTGACCCCACCGGTATATTGCCCGTTTGTAATTGAAACCGTGCCGCTTTCGACATCCACCGTGCCGGAGCCGTTGAACACGGTGTTGGCATCAATCTTGGTTGTGTTGGAGCCGCCGGACTTGCGGAAGGTACCGAAGTTGTTGAACGTCGCGTTGCCGGAGGTTTGCTGCCCGAAAAGGGTGTTGTCAGTTTGCGCGTTCCAGAGGCCGTAATTGTAGATCTGCGGGTTGTTATTGCAATCGATGTCACAGCCTGCCCAGTTGGCCGTGCCATAGTTGGTCAGGGCCACGCCGCTCAAGTTCACGTTCGATGTCCCCAGGTTGAACACGCTGTTGGTGGCGAGGGTGATTGTCCCCGACAAGGTGGTTCCCGAACAGTTCAACACGCCGCTGAACAGGGCGTTGTTGCCGTTCAAAAGCCCGGCCACATTTCCCGTGCCGCTGAACAGCGTGCTGCCGGCGAAGACGAAATTGTTGCCCGGAGAAAGGGTTGCGCCGCCGGCGACGTTGGCCGCGCCGTCCGCGTGGCCCTTGATGATGGCCATCGTCCCGCTTTCGACATCCACCGTGCCGGAACTGTTGAAGATCGTGTTGAAATCCATCGTGGAGGTGTTGGTGCCGCCGGACTTACGGAAGATGCCGAAGTTGTTGAACATCGTGTTGCCGGAGGTTTGCTGCCCGAAAAGGGTGTTGTCCGTTTGCGCGTTCCATAGCCCGAAGTTGAAGATTTGCGGGCCGCCGTCGCAGGTCAGGTCGGATCTCCAGTTGATGGTGCCATAATTGGTCAGCAGGGCTGTGTTGTTATAACTGGTGTTGAAGGAAACGCCCGACGTTCCCAGGTTGACGATGGCGTTGGTGGCGACGGTGATGGCACCGGAGATTGTGACTCCCGAACAGGTCATCGTGCCGCTGAACACCGCGTTGCTCCCGATAACCGATCCCTCAACCGACCCTGTTCCGGTGAACAGCGTGCCGCCGCCAAAGATGAGGCTGCTTCCCAGAGAAAGAAACGTGCCGCCGGCGGCGTTGACCATACCGGCATATTGCCCGTTTGCGATTGAAACCGTCCCGCTTTCGACATCCACCATGCCGGAGCCGTTGAACACCGCGTTGGTATCAATCGTGGTTGTGTTGGAGCCGCCGGACTTGCGGAAGGTTCCGTAGTTGTTGAATACCCCATTGCCGGAGGTTTGTTGCCCGAAAATGGAATTGTCCGTTTGCGCGTTCCAGAGACCGTAATTGTATATCTGCGGGCTGTAGTCGCAACTGATGTCCCCGCCCGTCCAGTTCACCGTCCCGTAATTCGTCAGCGCCGAGCCACCGGTAGTAAAGCCGTTCAAGCTCACCCCCGGCGCACTCACAGTGAGCACGCTGTTGCTGTTCACGGTCAACCCGCCGGACAAGGTGCCTGACGAACAGTTCAACGCGCCGCACAACACGATATTGCCGCCCAACACCCCGCCGTTCAGGTTGAACTGGCCGTTGGTGCTCACCTGCGCCGTGCCGTTGAGCGTGAATGTCTGGTTGTTGCTGACCGAAAGGCTCTGGACATTGGCACCGCCCGACGTGCCGAGAACCAGACCGACGATGGTCGGATTAACGTCCAGTGTGACGCTGTAAGTGCCGTCGTTGGTGATCACCGCCACGTCGCCGCTGCCGGGCATCTGGTTGGGATCCCAACTGTTCGTGTCGCTCCAATTGCCGCCGGCTGTATTAGTCCAGACTATGCTCGCAGCATGCGCGGAAGTTACGGCGATAATGAGCGCCGCTGCAGCCAAAGAAATAATTCCGCGTGTATTCATGATTTCCAACTTCAACCTCATGTTCAGAATAGCAGACAAGCAATCTTCGCGCCAATTTATTTTAGGCAGTGACTCCATTTCCAATTTCAGATTTTCAGCGTTTCAGATTTTGTTTCTGCCTCTGACCTCTGTTTTAATTTCCGTCCATCTTCCATCTCCAATCTCCCAACTACCATCCCTGCTTCCACAGTTTTTCATGTTCAATGGCGATGGCTTCGGGATTGCTCACGAGGCGGACGCGTTCCCTGCCGGCCAGGCTGATCTGCCTTGCTGCCACCGGATTTTGCAGCAGATGCACCACCGCCGCCGCCAGGGTTTCCGGTTCATGCCGGTCCAGCAGAAAGCCCCATTCCGGGGAAGAAAGGATTTCCTTCAATCCGCCGTTCACCACCGAGGCCACCACCGGTATGCCGTGGGACATCGCTTCCTGTGGCGTGGTCGGAAGCGCATCCCAATCTGAATTGAACAGAAGCACATCCAGGCTGTGATAAAAGGTTTCCATGTTTTGCACCCAGCCTGTCCAGGTCAGCCGTCCGGTCAAATTCAGTCCCGCCGCCAGCGCCTCCAGCCGGGAACGCTCCGCGCCATCTCCGGCGATAACAAAGTGCGCATCGGGACGTTGGGACGCAATCAAGGCAGCCGTCCGCAGAAAGACATCAAATCGTTTGCGGGGGATCAGCCAGCCGGCATTGCCAATGATGGGGCCTGCCATGGGCAGACCCAGCGTCCGGCGCGCGGCTTGTTTTTGTTCCGCGGTGGGCAATTCCGGCATATTGAGCGGATTGCGGACGGTATGGGCAATGGCGGCTACCGGTGGATGGATGCGTTCAGCTTCCCGCCGTATGAAATCCGCTGGAAAAGTGATGGCTTGAAACCGGGTGCAGGCCAGCCGGTAGATGAGCCGCCATTGCCAGTCTGGTTTTACACCGGCATGATGAAAATGGATGGCCAAAATTCTGCGCCCCTTTGCGACATTGCCCAGCGCCGCCATGGCCAGCAGATGATGCCCGGTCATGATCATCGCGTCCGCCTTGGATTCACGAAGTTTCCGGCGCAAACCCGGCAGCATGCGCCAGCCGCCTTTGCCCGCATATGGCAGGCCCTCGTGCGGAATTTCCGCCGCCTGTAGCAACGGCCCCAACTTGCCGATGGGATTCAAGGACAACAGTTGCAGTTCATGCCCGCGCGCTTGCAAACCCCGCATCAGCCGGAGAGAGGCCTGCTCCATCCCGCCAAGGTTGGCGCATTGGATGAGATTTAGGATTTTCATCAAAATGTTTTCAGCTTTTCAGGATGTCAGCGTTTCAGATTTTAGATTTGCTATTTTCCGCTTTCCCTGTCGCGCCGCAGCTTTGCGTAGGCGGATGCTTTCCCAATTTCAGCTTTATCTTTCCAGCCTCCGACTTCCGGCCTCGTTTCCAGTTTCCGCTTTCCCTATTTGTGCAGTTAATACTTGGGCTTGCACTCTTTTATCATTCCAAGCGCACCGCACCGGCTTTTCCAAGTTTTCGATATTGACGATAGGTTTCCGATATGACAGGTGTGCGTTGGATTCCTAGGCAGTCAGAATAGCCGGACACTAAACCACGCAACCGGGTAAAAAATCTTCTGGGAACAAAAGTCCACCACAAACAGTTGAATGTGGTCGCCAGCAAATGTAACAGGAAGTATTTCGACGGCACATTCGACCAGGCAAAGAGAATGGAATTGCGGCATCCATAATAATCCATCCGTGCCAGATTCCGCTTGGGCGATTCGTGGTGAATAATGGCATCCGCGTTGCCTAAGCGGACAAAATGACCTGTCTCCAACATTCGAATGCAGAAGTCTCCTTCCTCGCCCTGATGAACCAGATGTTCACGGTAGCCGCCCAGCTTCAAAAACAGATCGCGGCGCAGCGCATGGGCGGTTCCAATAAACCGGTCTGTAATCCACACGCCTACATGATCAGGAGATTGTTGCATCAGGCGGTTGCCCTTGTGCGGTTCAATGTAGGGGATGGCGACTGCACCGATGCGCACATCCGCAAAGTTTTTCAATGTCTGCTCCACCACTTGCGGCGTTGAAAACTTGGCATCATCATCAATCGAAAAAATCACATCGCCAGTGGCAAGCCGTGCTCCCCCATTACGTCGGACAATAAGTCCCTTTGATTCATTAAAATGATGCAGCACTACCTCGGGAAACTCCGCCCGAACCATGTCTGTGGTGCCATCAGTCGAGCCATCGTCCATCACCAGCACTTCAGGCTGCGCAGATTGCGCAACAGCCGAGCGCAGAGCGGTTCGCAACTCGTCCTTGCGATTCTTGCTGGTGATGACAACAGAAGCTGTCACGGTTATCAAATGCTTAAAAATTTGCAAACCGGGCGTTCCACGGACGCTCATTATCACTCAACTTTTGAAACGCTATGAGCTGTGTGCGTCCAAGGAGCCTTGCAAGCCGGTATTTCAGAGAAGCTCCTTCATCCGCTCGATAGCATTCCAGTGGAAACGGAGTCAGGATTTTAGTAAAGTTAGTCTGAATAAAATGCAGGACTTTTGCCACATGTGGATCAGTGCTGTCATCGAAAAGAACCACACCCCCTTGGGCGAGCAGTTTGGAAATAAAGTAAGCATCCACAAAAACATCTTCAAAAAGGTGGGAGCCGTCAATGTAAACCAAGTCAAACCTGCATCCGTTTTTTTGCATTGCAGGTAATTCAAACGAAGAAAAAGACGGACGAAAGTCCAACCAATCAGTTAATCGAGCGCGCTCCATAGTCAATATTCCTGCATCGTCCCAGACAGAACTTTGAAAGGGGTCGAGCGCTATATGCTGTCGCTGGGGAGCATGCCCTAAATCTCGATGCGATGCCGTGAAAACGAGGCCAGAGCCGCCAAAACAGAATCCTACTTCCATAGTTTGCTTCGGCTTTAATTCCATGCAAAGACTTCGAATCGTGAAGAGATTGTTCACGCTGGAAAGCGCACCAACCCCTTCAAATACTTTGCCGCTCCGCCCAACCGTTCGACGGGAGGCAATCAGTTGTTGAAGTTCCGGGCAAAATGAAAACAATTCAGGATTCATAGTGTTCTTGTGCTTTTTGTCTAAAACCAATTTCCCGCGCCGGCACTCCAGCCACAATGGTGTTGGCTGACACATCCTTTGTTACCACCGCCCCCGCGCCGACCACCGCGCCGCGCCCGATGCGGACTCCGCGCAAGATGATGACGCCAGCCCCCAGCCACACATCGTCCTCAAGAATGACCGGCTTCGGTTCCATCGGTTGCTTTTGGATCGGCAAACCCGCCGCAGTTCCATGGTTGCCATCGGTGAGATAGCAATGCGGTCCGATCATGCAATCGCGCCCGACTTCAATCTTTTTATGCGCGTCAAACATCGTATAACGGTTCACATAAGTGCCGGAGCGGATTACGAGCTTGTCCTTCTGGGCCGAACCACTGCACAGCAACACCACACCATCATCGAGGCTGACCTCTTTTTCGAGAGTGATGTCGCTCCAGTTACGCGGGATCGAAATATTGCGCATCCACACATACCCAGTCAGGCGCACACCCAGAGCGCGAAACCAGAAGTTCCGCATGCGCGAGGCAATGCCGTCGGCAAGCCGGACAATGAATTGAAGCGGGTTCATTTGTTTCTGCCCAGTAACGCTTTCACAGGGAATGCCGCAAGATATTTCCAACGCCCCAGCGCGACATTCCAGCGGAACGTCGCCCTATAAAGTTCCCAGGCTTCGGCGAGCAGCCCAGCCTTCAAACAGTCAAAAACCACCGGGCGAATCTGGCGGGCCAGTATTTCCCGGCGCGCGCGCGCGCGCGCATTGCCGCCGGGATACAGGCCATTCTTCTCTTTTGCCAGCATCAGCCTGCTGCCGGACAATGCATACGTCGGCATCGTCTTGAGACTTTTAAGCTGGTCGCGATAACCGAAAGTATGAGGTGCCGTAAAGTGGACAAACCCGTTTGCGGTTCCCAACATCATCGTCAGATCTGCGTCCTCCGCACCCCACCCGCCGTGGAATCCCCCCTCGGCTGCGAAACGCTCTTTTCGTATGACAAACGAGGAGGCACTGAACCAACGCCATGCATCACTTGAGGCATAATAGTCCGGAAACATCTCCACCGAGCAGCTGCCACCGGTCGCCTGTTTAAGTTGTTCGTCAGCAGTGAAAACCAGCGGCAAGCCGGTGACAAAACTGGGGTTCGCATTTTGGCGGATAACCTGGGCATAAGTCGCCAGCGTCCAGGGAAACCAGACATCGTCGCTGTCAAGAAAGGCCAGGTAATCGCCGATGGCCGCCTTGGCACCGGTATTGCGGGCCGCGCCGGCTCCCTGGTTCTGCTGTTGCAGGAACCGCACTTTGCGGTTGTAGCCGGCCATCATCTGCACCGTTTCATCCGTGGAGCCATCATCCACTACAATTACCTCATAGTCCATGAAAGTCTGGGCAAAAACAGAATCCAACGCTTTGCGCAACAACGTGGCCCGGTTATGGGTTGGAATTATGACGGAAAATTGCACTTTGTTGGATCACCTGGCTTCGGTTTCACTGGATGACCAGCCAATCGGCGGGCAACAAGTCGTCAATCACCATTGGGAGACTCGCGTCAGGCAGCGACCAGACTTTAGGGGCGATGACCCGCCGTCCGGGCTTGTTGTCCAGCCACGCCGCCCACCAACTGAACGTGCTGTTGGCGATGATGTGATGATCACAAAGGGTCATCGTGGCAAAATCCCAGAGGTCTGATTCCGCGTTTGAGAATTCCAGGTTTTTTGCGCGAATATTTTCCCTGCACCACGCGATGTCCTTTGGCGAATCGGAGAAAACGAAGAAGCAGGTCTCCGGGTCGAATTCCGCCATGGCGCTGGAAATATAATCCATCTTCAGTGGAACCGCGTGGAGAATGCTCTTTTGGCCTGATGTTTCGGCGGCATGGGCCATGTCGCCTCGCCGGATGTGGAGCGAAATCACTTGCGGATGGCGCGCCTTTAATTTCTGAACCGCTGCCTTCGCCGATTCCACAATGGAAGCATCCGTCGGTTGCAACTCCTGCCGGATTAGATGGGCGATGTCTTCAAAATACTTTGGGCTTTGCCAGAACCCCTGTAGATAGACGTTGTCCGGCCATGTCAATGCTTCGGGTTGGAAACGAAACTGCCGCTCAACAATATGACTTCCATTCCATAAGAATCCAGGCGACAAACGGCGGATTTGACGGACGATACGGTCCCGCGTGGTGGCCCGGTAAAAGTCATCCCGCAGGCGCGCAATTTCATCCGGCTGCGCAATCCTGGCCTTGATGCGAAATTGAAGCAATCTCAATGGTCGTTTGAACGCGGCCAAGCTCTCGGGACGTAATTCACCATCCGACCCATAATTGGATGCATCCAACAGCAGTTCTGCGCCGTGACGTTCCGCAAGACGGCGGCCTGCGGCATATTGGAACATCTGGTTGCCGAGACCTCCCGTGAGTTTGACGATGATCATCGAAGGCAAATTGTGGGGGTATTTAAAATAGGTTCACCGCGAACACTTTGGATTTTTCTCTAAAATGCCATTCACTGCTTCAGCGACCCTTTCCACAGTTACAAAACTTAAAGACGATGTCTTCCCGTTATCCTTGAAACTCAGGCTTTCAGGTTGAATAACTATGACATTCTCGCCAAGCGGACGAAACCGGTCGGGAGAGCAAGGATCTGCCGGATCGCCATCCATGGGGTGGCTGAAAATAGCCACAACAGGAACATTAAGTATTCCGGCCAGATGAGCCCCGCCGGAGTTGCACGATAAAACGGCGCAACATAGCTTTAGCAAAACAGGCAATTCAACCAAGTCAATCTTGCCGCACAGATTAATTGAGCTCTCTCCAAGAGCTTTACAAAATTCGGAGCATTGATTTGCTTCAGCCTGTGTTCCCAGAGCTAAAAAAATGACATTGTGCCGGGATGCAATTAACCGTGCGGAATTAACAAAATTCTCTACAGGCCACTGGCGGCTTCGGTCTCGAACTCCTGGAAATACAGCTATTGGATCGAAACCTGGGGGTAAATTAATCGGAGCCTTCCGATCTTCATGACACAAAAATTCCACTTCATTTATATTTATTGTTGATGATAAACCCAGCGACTCCAAGAAGAAAAGAGACCGGGTCGCCTCATGTTTGACCCCCGTGTCCGTTACAATAGTTGTGAATAATTGGTCTTGTCCACGATTGGCAGCCCGACGCCATTCTGTAGAAGACTCGCTAAACGCAATTCGAAGGGGCGCAAAACTAAAGAAAGAAAGTAGAAATGCATCAGTATAATCTGAATCCCATCGCGGACATAAAGTTAGATCAAACCGATGTTGACGTAATTCTTTCAAACCAAAAAACATGGCGCGAAACACATTGGCTATAGCGCTCCACTTATTCGTTTGAAGGGGCGAGGCTAGAACTTCGTCAACATACTTGATTTGCCTGGCAAGAGGCACCCAAGTTTTTGCCACTAAAATTGAAATGTGGCTTTTTGGAAATTGATGTCGCAGGGCTGCCAGAAACGGAATTGTAAGTATTATATCACCCAATACGTCACATCTTACCACAAGAATATTAGGGCGCTTTAGATCCGAAATTTTTGGTCTGACCACTTTCTTCAAGCCGGGAACTCCTGACATAATTCCTAAAAGTTTAAGAGTGGTTTTGCTGCGAAATAATCTTGCACATCTTGCGAAGACTGAATAACCCGCCCGGTCACTTAATTGTGAAATATAATTATTCATGTTAATCAGATTTTTGCAGGTGCAGCTACGGACTGGCGTGGTTAAAAAATCCTTTCGACGGTCTTCAATACTTTGGTAGCCCACAATTTCGGGACAAGGCCAGCACTCTCTGCCATTTACAGACTAGAATCATCGCTCCGGTCACGGGTCAATGCAGGCAGAAATCCCGGCCAATGAAATCCTGCCCAGTTCCTCAAGCCGCTCCGGCGCAACCCGGACAGCAGCTTTCTCCAACCCATTGAGATCGCCCGGCTTGATCGGTGGAATAATGACCGGAACATCCAGTGACTTGGCCAAAGCCGTGACTTTGGAGCTTCTCCCAATTGCCGCCACCTTGCAACCCAACCAGGCGGCGGTGAGCAGACCGTGATACCGGCTGCTGATGATGGTTTCACATTCGGCAAATGGTCGAACCATATCCTCCATCGAACAAACGGCATAATCCGGCCGCTGGAGCATAAGTTTTCTTCTTAAGGGTGAAAACCAACCCGTCCACCTTTTGTAAAGATCATATTCAAAACCAGCCCCATCCCGCATATCACCAGTTATGAAGGCTGTGCGGGTTTTGGACGGTCTGTCTGTTAGAAATCCTTTAATCACATCCAAGTCCTGCTTGGACAGGGTGTCAAATCCCAAAACGACACCCAGCGGATATTTTTTTTCAGAAGTAACCGACTTCACAAGTTGTGGCAGGCTGATATTGGCGAGATCCCTACCAATGTGCAACTCGGACGCGTTTTTTACCCCCAAGCCGGCCAAAATGCCATGACTAAAGTCATCTCTGACCGAGCAATGATTGACGCGCCGCAATATTTCCGCGAATTCATTTGCCCTGGGGAAAATTTCCGTTTCGGCCCCGACATTGATAAAAAGAACCTTGGTTTCGGGTTTGATCCGGCTAAAAACTTTCACCAAGTGCTGCAGGAGCCAGTCGCCCGAAGTGAGTTGAAACGGGGTGCCTCCAAAACCAATGATCGTCTCCGCGCGATCCAAGGCCAGTTGGAAAGCGGCATTGTCCTTTGGCGCAATCCAATTGATTTGCGGAAACCTCCGCCTTTGCGAGGCAATGTCGTAGCCGCAAAGGCTTGATATGGTGCCCAACCCAGATGGCTTCAGTTGCTGGAGTCCGCGCAGGAAACCATCCACCATCAGGTCATCCCCCATGTTGCCGGCTCCCCAGAAGTCAAAAATGATCAGTGCATTTCCCGGCATAACAAGTCAAAGTGGAATTTACTCCTTGTTGAAATGGTTTCCGTCGCGAACGCAAAGTGAATAAACGGTTTCTCCAATTTTGTCCACATTCAATACTCTCCAATTAAGGCCAACTTCATCGAAAAGTGCCTCCACTTCGGGTTTGGTAAAGTGGTTGATCCAGTCGCAGTTCAGCCGGCGGATTTTTGAATCTCCCGGGAACTGATGGAGCGGATTATATGATAAAATCATCACCTTGCCGAGCATTGAGTTTTTTTTCAGGAATTCCGCCGGATTCCTGATATACTCAAACACGCCGCTGCAAATCACATAGTCGTAACTCTGGGTGACTTTCGGGTAGATTCCTGAATTAAAGTCGCAGAAAATGACATCCGGCGTGCTCTGAATCACATCACAAGGTTGATATTTGCAGCTTGGATCCAGATGCCGCCTTAAGGTCTGCGGGCCGCAGCCCAGATCAATCACCGAAGACCCGGCGGGAATCAACCTGGCGATGATCTCGTTGCGGCCATCCCAATGCGGACGCGGATTTTTTGCAACTTCACGCCAACGTCGGACGTTCGTCCTCACAATCAGAGTTGAAGCTGCCTTGAGCAGCAACCGGGGCTGATCAAGGATGCGCCGGATTTTTCTGGCCATGCGCTTTGGCATTGAAATTTTTTTCATAAAAAAGTAAATTTTTGAATTGGAATGTTAGTTGAACCACTCGCCGCCGATCCTTGTTTGATGGCAGACCATGTTGACATTGGTGCAGGCCTGGTTGCGGCTGAAAACCAACACACTCCCGACCCTCCGCTCTAGACTCTCAACCACCAACTCTCAACGCAATTTCAGAACGGCTTCCACGCCACCGTCGGCGCAGTGGTGTTTGTGAAGGAAATGTATTCGCCGGGCTGCAATATGACGAAACCGTTGTTCGGCCAGCAGGAGCCATTCACGCCGATTGTAACCCCGGACCCCCCCCCCCAGCCGACACCGATGTTTTGGCTGATCGGATTTGTAAAATTAAGCGTTGAGCCATCCGTGACGGTGATGCCTGTTGTGGCAAGCAGGTTCGAGATGGACGTTGAAATTCCGTTCGTGACATTAATCGTGCCGCTGAAATTGTTCGTTCCAGCACCAGAGAACACATAACCGCCGGACTTCATCAAATACAAGGTTGAAAAAATGCCTGTGGTATTATTGGGCGCTTCTAATGCCAACCTGGATTCAACAGAATCTTTGTATCCTATGACGATTCCGTTTCCATTCCCATTGGGAACAATCGAAAGATTGTTCCCAGATGTGTTAATGTAAGCACCTGCCGGTAATTCACCCACAATTCCAAAACCTTGAAAAAAACCGATGTCGTTGTTGGCACCAAAATACAACTGTTCGGCTGTGCTCCCGGCCTGCAAATGGAGGTTTCGGTATGTTCCAGAGCCGCCGGCCAGTAATTCTACATATCCATCTCCTGCCGCAGTTTTAGCCAAGTGCAACCATTCACCTCTAGCCTGTGCATTTGTGCCCCCGTAGTTTGTATAAACATCAGAGGAACAAATATCCATCCAAGTATTTGCAGAAAGAGCAGTGTTTCCACCCTCATTAGGCATGATGTCAAAAGCTATCCCTTGATTGGATACGGCTGGACGCAAAAACGGAACGGGTGTGCTATAATATGAATTGTTTCCCAAGATGGCGGGATATGAGCCGCCAACCACAATGTTGGTTGAAGAATTTGTGCCATTGGCAGCTTCAAAAAGCCCAACATTAGTCACCGTCAAATTTGCTGCGTTGATGGAGCCTGCGTTGAAGTTGCCCGAAGCATCGCGCTGGACAATGGTGCTTGGATTGTTGGCGCTGGTGGCCGCGTTGGCCGCCGTTGCGCCACTGGCAACGCTGGCCGCCGATTGTCCGCCCACGGTGGAAACCACGGTTGCATTCTGTGTTCCGGTGACATCGCCGGAAAGCGAACCGGAAAAGTTGGTGTAATTATTGGTGACATTACCAATCACGGTCCCGTTGAACGTGCCGCTAAATTGATTGGCACCGTTGGTGATGATCACCGGGCCGGTAAAAGCATTGGTTCCGGTGAAAAGGTTGGTTCCGTTGAGGAACGCGACATTGGTGGAGAGGAGCTGGTCTGGAATGGTTCCCGTCAACTGCGATGAAGGTAACGTGCCGGTCAGGGTAGTAGCACTAGTGGCGGTTGTCGCGCTAGTAGCACTGGTGGCGTTGCCGGCCAGGCTGCCGGTGAACTGGTTGGCGGGGTTGGTGGCGATGACCGTGCCGGTGAAATTGTTTGTGCCGGTGAACAGGTTCGTTCCGTTGAGGAACACCACGTTGGCCGCCGGCTGTCCGCCAACACTGGCAACCACGGTTGAACCCTGCGAACCCGTCACGTCGCCCGCGAGCGAGCCGGAAAAATTATTGGCCGTCGCCGCGCTAGTAGCAATAGTAGCACTATTGGCAGTTGTGGCGCTAGTAGCACTAGTGGCAGTTATGGCGCTGCCGGCATTGGCCGAATAAATGGAGTATGGCGTGGGCGTGATTTGCTGTCTGGGCGCAAGCGTTGTGAAACCGCCAGCGCCATTGGTCTGCACGGCGATCTCCAGCCAGCAATTGCTGCCGGTGAAGACGCCCGCGCCAAAATCAATTGTCGTGGTGAACAGCCCGT
>Ga0181525_10003308_pt1 | contig 12828 bp, 12 predicted proteins | sample PEATcosm2014_Bin_48_FD_121100 | JGI IMG/M metagenome (GOLD analysis project Ga0181525, IMG submission 121100) | Peatland microbial communities from MTU Mesocosm Facility, Houghton, MI, USA - PEATcosm2014_Bin06_10_metaG | ecosystem: Environmental > Terrestrial > Soil > Wetlands > Peat | place... | reverse complement strand
GCGGGCGTGGCCAGCTTCTTCATCAGCCGCATCGACTCGCTGGTGGATTCGATGATCGAGGACAAGCTGAAGGCAACCAGCGACTCGCAACAGCAGGCGCTGTTGAAGAGCCTGCTGGGCAAAGTTGCGATCGCCAACGGGAAGCTGACTTATCTGCGCTATCAGCGGTTGTTCAGCGGGCCGAGATGGCAGACTCTGGCGGCCCAGGGAGCGCAGACCCAGCGTGTTCTGTGGGCGAGCACGAGCACAAAGAATCCGGCATATCGCGACGTGATGTACGTTGAGGAACTGATTGGGCCGGACACGGTGAATACCATGCCTCCGGCTACGATTGACGCGTTCCGCGATCACGGAAAGTTGCGCAACAGCCTTACCGAGGATGTAGCCGGCGCGCAAAACGTGATGGACAATCTGTCGAGAACGGGTATCTCGATCAAAGAAGTGACCACGAAGCTTACGGATGACGGAGTGAAGCTGTTTGCGGATGCGTTCCACAAGTTGCTGGCAGCGGTCGAGAAAAACACGCAACCCCAAGGAAAGACCGCTTGAGCCGCCTGAAAACTTCGTTGCCGGAAAGCCTGGCTGCCTCGGTGAAGTCCGCCATCGCCGATTGGAAGGCGGGCGGCAAGATGCAGCGCCTTTGGCAGCGCGACGCCACGCTGTGGACCGGCGATGACGAGGCCAAATGGCTGGGATGGCTCGACATCACCGAAGATCAGATCGCGCATCCGGTCGAGTTGCGGAACCTTGCCAAAGAAGTGTGGAGCGCGGGCTTCAAGGATATTCTCCTGCTGGGTATGGGCGGATCGAGCCTGTGCCCTGAAGTTCTGCGCATGACGTTCGGCAAGATCGCAGGCTATCCCGACCTGCATGTGCTCGATTCCACCGATCCGGCGCAGGTGAAATCGTTCGCCGACAAGATCGACATTGCACGGGCACTCTTCATTGTTTCCAGCAAATCGGGTAGCACGCTCGAACCCAACATTTTCAAACAATATTTTTTTGAACGTACAAAAGAGGCTGTGGGCGCAGATAAAGCGGGCAGCCACTTCATTGCCATCACCGATCCGGGATCGAAGATGCAGCAGGTGGCGGAGGCGGATCGCTTCCGGCATATTTTCTTTGGGCAGCCTTCGATTGGCGGCCGCTATTCGGCGCTTTCGAATTTCGGCATGGTACCCGCAGCCGCGATCGGCGTGGACGTTAAGAAATTTCTCGACCGCACCCAGGAAATGGTACGGGCTTGCGGTCCGGGCGCGCCGGTCGAAGAAAATCCCGGCGCGGCGTTGGGAATCATTCTGGGCACGGCGGCGCGCAGTGGCCGCGACAAAGTTACTATCATCACTTCTCCGGATATTTCCGATCTTGGCGCGTGGCTCGAACAACTGCTGGCTGAGTCGACGGGAAAGATTGGCAAAGGGATTATTCCGGTGGACCGCGAAGAGTTGGCGGCGCCGGAGATTTATGGCAACGACCGCGTATTTGCCTACGTCCACACCGAACACGCGACTGAGGTTGCGGTCGATGCCAAGGTGGCGGCACTGGAACAGGCCGGCCATGCAGTGCTGCGCATTTCGATGGCGGACATTTACGACCTGGGCGCGGAATTTTTCCGCTGGGAAATTGCTACCGCCGTTGCAGGTTCGATCATCGGAATTAACGCTTTCAATCAGCCCGACGTTGAGGCCAGCAAGATTGCAACAAGGAATTTGACGTCCGAGTACGAGAAGACTGGTTCCCTGCCGGCGGAAAAACCTGTGGTGGAAGACGGCGGCATCAAGCTGTTCACTGACGAGAAAAACGCGGCCGATCTGGCGCGGGCCGCAGGCGGCGACAAATCTCTCGCGGGGTACTTGAAGGCTCATCTGGACCGCATTGGAACCGGCGATTACTTTGCCCTGCTGGGATATATCCAGATGAATGCCGCGCACGAGAAGGCCTTGCAAGGGATCAGACATGCGGTGCGGAACAAGAAACATGTTGCGACCTGCCTGGGGTTTGGACCTCGATTTCTACATTCGACGGGACAGGCTTATAAAGGCGGCCCGAATTCGGGAGTGTTTCTGCAGGTGACTTGCGACGATGCCGTGGACCTGCCGGTGCCAGATCAGAAATACACGTTCGGCACGGTGAAGGCGGCGCAGGCGCGGGGAGATTTTCAGGTGCTGGCGGACCGTGGACGGCGAGCGTTGCGGGTGCATTTGCCGAATGTCGATGCGGGTCTGGCAACGCTGGCGAGCGCAGTGGAAAAAGCTTTGGCGTAGGTTTGGCGGGAATGCCGGCGGGACGCCGGCGCTACACGTTCGGATCGGCGCAGCTTGGTACGACGGTTCAAGGAGCAACGGATGCAATTGGGAATGGTGGGACTGGGGCGCATGGGCGCGAACATGTCGCGGCGGCTGATGCGCGGTGGACATCAACTCGTGGTTTCGGATCTGAGCGCGGACGCGGTGAAACAACTTGCCGGCGAAGGCGCTGGAGGGTCATCATCGCTGGAAGATCTGGTCGGCAAGTTGAAGCCGCCTCGCGCGGCGTGGGTGATGGTGCCGTCGGGTGGTCCCACAGAGCAGACGGTGCAGAAACTCGCGCAGCACATGCAAAGCGGCGACGTCATCATCGACGGCGGCAACTCTTACTTTAAAGACGACGTGCGCCGCGCGGGCGAGTTTAAGAGTAAAGGCATTCACTATGTAGACGTGGGAACCAGCGGCGGCGTGTGGGGACTGGACCGCGGCTACTGCATGATGATTGGCGGGCCGGACGAAGCGGTCGAGCGGCTTGATCCGATTTTCAAGACGCTGGCTCCGGGTGTGGGCGACATTCCGCGCACTCCTGGCCGGGAGAAACTTGGTGGCACCGCAGAACAGGGCTACATTCACTGCGGTCCGTCGGGCTCCGGCCATTTTGTGAAGATGGTGCATAACGGCATCGAGTACGGAATCATGCAGGCTTATGCCGAGGGCTTCGACATTTTCAAGAACGCCACCAGCAAAGAATTGCCGGAAGACATCCGCTACGATTTGAATCTGCCGGATATCGCCGAGGTTTGGCGGCGCGGTAGCGTCGTCAGTTCGTGGCTGCTGGATTTGACGGCAATGGCTTTGACGGAGAATCCAACGCTCTCGGAGTACGAGGGTTACGTGCAGGATTCCGGCGAGGGACGCTGGACCATTCAGGCGGCGCTCGACGAAGCCGTCCCTGCGGATGTTTTGACTGCGGCCTTGTATGTGCGCTTCCGCTCCCGGCAGCAACATACGTTCGCAGAGAAAATGCTTTCGGCCATGCGGCAAAAGTTCGGCGGACACATTGAGGCCGGCGCGGCTAAAACCAGCCCCACCAAGAAGAGCGCTTAAGCGGAAATTATTTCAGCAAAGAATCCCGAGGATCTGATTATGGCTCAATTGGCGGAACAGCCCACGATGGCCACAACGCGCATCGGCAAACAGGGCGACCCCTGTGTGATGGTGATCTTCGGCGCGGCCGGGGACCTGACTGGGCGCCTGTTGGTCCCCGCTCTGTACAACCTGGCCCGGGCTGACTTGCTCTCAAAGGAGTTCGCGGTGCTGGGCGTCGCGCGCTCACAGATGACGGACGAAGATTTTCGCAAGAGCATCCGGGACGACGTGAAGCAGTATTGCGGCGAGTGCGCCGACGATGCGATCTGGGAAAGCTTTTCGAAGCGATTCTATTACTTTGCCGGCAATTTCGACGACGACAACCTCTATCCTCAAGTCAAGAATCGCCTGGCGCAGATCGACCGGGATCATGCTACGCGGCAAAACGTTTTCTACTACATGGCGACCGCGCCGAGTTTTTTCGGTCCCATTGTGGAGAAGCTCGCGGCCAACGGCATGATGGAGCAAAACGACCATTGGCGGCGGGTGGTCATCGAGAAGCCGTTCGGGCACGACCTGGAATCGGCGAAAGCTCTCAACCAGAAACTGCTGAAGCTGGCGGACGAAAAGCAGATCTACCGCATCGACCATTATTTGGGTAAAGAAACCGTGCAGAACATCATGGCGTTTCGTTTCGCCAACGGAATTTTCGAACCCATCTGGAACCGGCGCTACATCGACCACGTGCAGATTTCCGTGGCCGAAACCGTGGGCGTGGAGGGCCGCGGCACTTATTTCGAGCACGCGGGTTCGCTGCGTGACATGGTGCCGAACCATATTATGCAGCTCATCAGCCTGACTGCGATGGAGCCTCCGATTTCGTTCGACGCCAATGCGGTGCGTGACGAGCAGGCCAAGATTTTGCACGCCATTCAGCCGCTGAGCGATCAGGAAGTCCTCCTCCGCTCGGTGCGTGGGCAGTATGGCGAGGGGACACTCGGCGGCCAGGAGGTTCCCGCCTACCGCAGCGAACCCGATGTTGCTCCCGATTCGCGTACGGAAACCTTTGTCGCCATGAAATTGCTCATCGACAACTGGCGGTGGGCCGATGTTCCCTTCTATCTCCGCACGGGAAAGCGCATGCCGGCGCGCAACACGCACATTGTGATTCAGTTCCGCCGGGCGCCGTTTGTGCTGTTCCGCGATACTTCGGTTGAGACCTTGATGCCGAACCAACTGGTGCTGCACATTCAGCCGGAAGAAGGGATCTCGCTGCAATTCGCAGCCAAGGTTCCGGGGCCGGTGATGCGCTTGGGAACAGTGGACATGAACTTCGAGTATCAGGAATACTTTGGCAAGCAGCCCAGCACGGGCTATGAACGGCTGCTGCACGATTGCATGATCGGCGACCAGACTTTGTTTCAGCGGGCAGACATGGTAGAAGCAGGCTGGACGGTGGTGAATCCGGTGCTCGAGTTGTGGAAGGCGCTACCGCCGCGGAATTTTCCAAACTACGCTTCCGGGACCTGGGGGCCGAAAGAAGCTGACGAATTACTGGAGCGCGACGGACGGCGCTGGAGGAACTTCGAGAAATGATCCTGGCCGGCGACATTGGGGGAACCAACGCGCGGCTGGCGTATTTTCAGCCTAGAAACGGCCAACTCGATTTAGTTTCCGAGCGCGTCTTCCCCAGCCGCGAGTACAGCGAATTGGGTGACATCGTCACGAAATTCTTGCATGATTCTTCTACGCGGCCAGAAGTTGCCTGCTTCGGAATCGCCGGACCGGTGCAGAATGGCCGCGTCGAGACCTCGAATCTGCCGTGGATCATCGAGCAATCCCGCCTCGCGAAACAGATCCAGCTTCCTGCCACACTGTTGATCAACGATCTGGAAGCGAGCGCGTGGGGGATCGGTGAGCTCGGAGCGCAGGATTTGGTTGCTCTGAATGAGGTGGCCCACGCGGTCGGAAACCAGGCCGTGATCGCGCCCGGAACCGGCCTGGGAGAAGCGGGATTGTTTTGGAATGGTAACCAGCATCAGGTTTTCGCCTGCGAGGGTGGACACGCGGACTTCGGACCACAGGGGGAATTGCAGATCGAACTATTGCGCTTCCTGGCCAGACGATACGAGCACGTCAGCTACGAACGCATTCTCTCGGGGCCCGGTCTGGTGAACGTTTACGAGTTTCTGCGGGGAAGGTCAGGGGCAGACGCATCCGCTGGATTCGCAGCGGAACTTGCGAAAGTAGACGCGGCTGCTGCGATCTCAGTCGCGGCGCTGAACGGCAGCAATCCTTTGGCCGAGCAGGCGCTTGATCTTTGGATCTCGGTTTACGGCGCCGAGGCGGGCAATCTGGCCCTCAAAGCGATGGCCACCGGCGGGATTTTTCTGGGTGGCGGAATCTCGCCGAAGATCCTTCCCAAGCTCACTGGACCGCTATTTATGCGCGCCTTTCTGGCCAAGGGCAGACTACGTCCGCTTATGGAGAGCATGCCGGTGCACGTGATCACCAACGACAAAGCGGGATTGCTGGGCGCGGCGCGGTGTGCTGCCGCTAAATCCACGAACGGGGCCGGGGGCTTGTGAGCGCGGCGGTTGAGTTGCGCCGGCTGACCACGCCGCAGGATCTTTTCCAGGCGGCCGCAGAGGAAGTGATCCGCGCCGCAAACGATGCCGTCGCCCAGCGCGGACGTTTCACGATTGCGCTTTCCGGGGGATCGACTCCAAAGAATCTGTATGCGCTGATGGCGGCCAACGCCGGCTCCAGCCTGCCTTGGGATCGCATGTTTTTTTTCTGGGGCGACGAACGGCATGTTCCTCCGGACGATCCGGATAGCAATTACCGCATGGCGAAAGAAGCCTTGTTGTCGAAAGTGGCGATTCCGGCGGCGAACGTCTTCCGCGTTCCCGCCGAGAACCCGGATGCCCCCGCAGCCGCGGAAGCCTACGAAGAGACCCTGCGGAAGTTTTTCGCTCTGGCGCCCGGCGAATTTCCGCGTTTTGATGTGATCCTGCTGGGCATGGGACCGGATGGGCATGCCGCATCCTTGTTTCCGGAAACCGAGGCGTTGCGGGAGAAGTCGCGGCTGGTGGTGGCGAACTGGGTGGAGAAACTGAAAACCAGCCGGATTACCTTCACGCTGCCGGTGCTGAACGCGGCCCGTTGTGTCGCTTTTCTGGTGAGTGGAATTGACAAGGCGGCGGCTCTGCGCGAAGTTCTGGAAGGCAACGCGCCAGCTGAGAAGTATCCCTCGAAACTGGTGCGGCCCACTGAGGGGAAGCTGATTTGGTTCGTGGATCGGGCTGCCGCTAGCGGACTGTCAAACGCGGCTTGAGAGAAATTAGCGTCTTAGAATCCTGAAACACAAAATCCTAAACACAGAGGGCACAGGGGCACACAGGGTCGCGCTAAGGGACTAAATCCGCCAGCCGCCGATTTCTTTCAAGCCCTTGCCGCGCGCGTGTTCGAAAAGCCGCACCCGGTGGCGGGAGTGTTCGAACTCGTGGATGTCGGCCCACACCTCAGCCTGCCAAGCCTTGTCATGGGTAGCAGACTCGCCGCATGTGGCACAGCGCGTGTGCAGGCTGATCGACACGGTTTCTGCATTAGGAATCGCCCCCGGCAGCTCGATGAAGATGCAGCGGACCTCCTGAATTTCCTCGTTTTTGTCGAGCAGGTGCTCATAGCGCAGCACGTAGGAAAATCCCAGCTTGCGGGCTTCGGATTCGGCCTCGGCACGGGTATGAAACGGGCCGTACTCCGCCCGCAACTGCTCGGTCGAATCGCAAGCCATCCAGAAAGTCTCTTTATAGGCCATTCCCTGCCCTGCCCAGGAATTGCGGAGTTGGCTCGATGCTGGCGAGCCCACTCGATTGGGATCAGACCCATCGATGCAATTTGGAGACCGACTGCAGAGAGATACAAAAGATGCTTTTTCAACGACTTACATCACCCCCCGAACGTGATCAGGAGATGGGAGTGCAAACCTTTTGCAGCCCTTGCCGGCGTCCTCTGCATCGTCCTTCGCATCGTCCTATGCACTGCGCAGGAATTTGCAAGGTTGGCTGACAGTCCGGGCAGCTAACTGGCAGCGGCGCGAGCCAACGGGAACTCCTGCCGTTCCGGCTCTTCCAGCCAATTCTTGCCCCCGTGGCTGGCGACGTACATGGCCAACTCGAGACGGCTCCAGACGCCCAGTTTGTCGAAGGTGCTGCGCAAATGATTCTTGATGACCTGTTCGGTCGTACCCATGAGCTTGCCAATCTCACGATTGGTAAGGCCTTCCCAGACCAGGTTGGCCACTTGAATTTCCTTTGGGGTTAAGCGCTCGCGAGGCATCATGATCTTGCCTCCACCTTCTCGAATGCGGCGGTGGCGAGCCGCACGCGCTTGCGGCCGTCCCGAATTCCGGCGCGCAAGAACAGCGTGCGTAGATGCTGCTTCACGGTGCGTGGGCTGATGCTCAACTGGGTGGCGATTTCCTTGTTGCTGCAACCCTGGACCAGCAAATCCAACACTTGCTGATCGCGGGGCGTGACTTTCATGCGATCGAGATCCATCACGGTTCCTATCCTCCGGTTCTTTTCCTGTTTCTGTTTCTGCTTCGACTCTTGCGATTGCGGTTGCACTAGGGACTATGCACATCTTTCGCCAAACTTTCTCCGGTCTGACGACGAGTCATTTAAGACCAGCGTGTGCTTGCACTTAGGGACAAGAACTAGAGCTAGCGGAGAGTGTCCAGAAGGTTTCGTGCTAGGCTAGTCATTCCAAATTGGGCCAAGGAATCAGGAACCAATGGCGGTAGCGCTCGCTGAAAGTGATCCAGGCACGGTCTGCAAAGAATGGAACGCCACCTGGGAAGAAGCGCCCGGCAATCGCCTGATTGATCGGCATAAAGTCTTTCCCACCATGCTCTTGAGAACACAGTCGAATGGACGGGCAGAGCCGTGAGGAAGGGTGTGAGAGAGGCCGGGAACGATCCCAAGGTTGGGAAAAACCGGCTGTCCCGAAACGGATGGCGGCGTGAGGACGCAGAGTTCATTTTGGCGTCCCCGGAAGCCCCGCCGTCACTTTTTGCACAGGTTGGAGGACAAGCACTCCGACATCGCTGCAAAAGTCTTGGCGCGAACGGTTTGTGGCTAGCCATCCTGATGTTCCTGCTGATTTTTGCCGGCGCCTCGGCACTGGCCCAGGGCGGCCCTCCTTACTACACCAACGATCCGGGCACGCCGGGGGACCTCAATTGGGAGATCAACATCGGCTACATGCCATTTTTGTACGGCGACCAATCGGTTTCCCACACGCCGGATGTCGACATCAATTTCGGAGTAGGCGAGCGCATCCAGATGACTTACGAAAATGCCTGGCTACGCGTGCACAACCCTTCTTCGCCGACTCAGTTTGGCTTGGGCCAATCGAATCCCGGCGTCAAGTGGCGGTTCTTCGACCACGGAGAGTCCGGGCTCAACATTTCGGTTTTTCCGCAGGCGTTTCTCAATAACCCCAATAACGCCGTTCGCCGCGGGATTACACCAGCGAGCGAAGGCTTCCTGCTGCCCTTTGAATTCTCCAGGAAGCTTGGGCCGGTCGATGTGGATTATGAAATCGGCTATCAGGTTGTGCACAAGGGGCCGAACAGCTGGCTGACCGGCGTTGTCATTGGCCGTGACTTCACTCCGAAACTGGAAGGGGATGTGGAGATTTATGCGCAAGGGACGTTTCACCCTTCCCAGAACCAGCCGACTTTCGATGTCGGAGCACGGTACAAGATTCGTCCCTCGCTGATTCTATTGCTCATGGCGGGGCGCAGCTTCGAAGCCGCAAGCGGCAATCAGACGTATTTTCTCGGCTACTTTGGCATGCAGTTTTTGTTATCGTCGAAGCGCCATAAATCCGATTGACGGGTTGATTCGAACTGCTCTCAACCCATCGACATATCTTCCGGGATCAATCCGCGCAGGGCCAGGACATCGACAAACTGTTCCACTTACCACAGTAACCCTTTTTTGGTGGAGGAATTGCAATAGAATAGGGCAGGTCTGCGGGCGTGCCTCTTTCACGCCCTGCTGGCGAAGGCGGCCCAGGAAGAAGATCGTGAGCGACCCCAAGGACAAACCAGTTCTCGACGAGCAGACTTTTGACAAGCTGCTGCAGGCGGGCTATGTGATCCAGGAGCATAGCCGCATGATGCGGGAGCTGGAAGAAAGAATGGAGACGCACAGCGAGCGGCTGCGCGAGCAAGAGTCGGCCAATGAGGTTCTGCCGCCAAAGAACAAGGCGAAATCGGACGAGAGTTCCCGCTCCAACAGCGACTACACGCTTACCCTGGCCGAGATTGTCGAAGCGCAACGCCAGATCCAGGTACATCATCTCACCTTGGAAAAGGCGATGGCGGTCATCGCCGAAAAAGTCGCAGGCATCGCCAACGCGACGGGCGCAGCCATTGGAATCCTGGAAGAAAAGACGGTGCATTATCGCGCCGGCGCCGGCGCACCGGCGTTGCCCGTGGGCAGTGAAGTTCCTCTAGCGGCGGCAGTTTGCGCGGCGAGCATCCGTACCGGACAGGTGATTCGCAGCGAGGATGTAAATACAGAAGTGCTGTTTGACCCCGATCCCTGCCGCGCGCGGGGAATCCTCTCGCTGCTGGCGGTGCCGATCTATCACGACGGCGACATCGTGGGCGCCCTGGAACTTTATTTCGACAAAATTCACGGCTATGCCGAGCAGGACATCCACACTTGCCAGTTGATGGCTGGGCTGGTGACGGAAGCGATTGGCCGCGATGCCGAGTTGAAAATGAAGAAGTCGATGGCGGCGGAGCGATCGACCATGCTGGCCGCAATCGAGAAGCTGCAACCGAATCTGGCAGTTCTGGCGGAGGAACAATCGGCCGCAACCGCGAAGGCGACTCCGCCCGCCAGCGCGGCCCCGGCGGCGAAATTGCCCTGTTGGAAATGCGGAAATAACCTGGTGCCGGAGGAACAATTTTGCGGCAAGTGTGGCGCGCCCCGCGATAGCGACGGCGAACCTGCCAGCATGCAGAGCAAGCTGGCAGCAGCATGGCACAGGCAGCAGGCGAGTCACGAGAATGCGGCCGCCGGGCCCGGCAATGGAAGCTCGATTCCGCACGCGAACGAGCCGCGCGGTGAGCAAGACAATGCGGGGAGTATTCTGGCCGAGCCTTTCTCCCTCCCGGAGCCGGAAGAAACTAATCCGTTCCCGGCACGGCCTACAGCGGCCAGCGCCGGCGAAGATGCAACGGCGGCATCGTTAGAATTCGAATCGCAGCGGAACGAAAACACAGACTTCGACGAAAATGAAAGGGAAGCTGAAACTCCGGCAGATGCGCTGGTGAAACCGCAGCCGCAGCCCGAGGATCTGGTCTGGAGTTCCGCGGCGAAGACCCGGGATTTTCTAGACTCGTTGGCGGGAAAACGTACACCCGGCGCGTTAGCCAGCTTTTGGCATGCCCGGCGCGGCGATTTCTATCTCGCGGTCGCAGTCATTTTGGTACTCGTCGTAGTGCGCTGGGGAATCTGGTCGAACCACCCCGTCGGCGCCGTGGGCCATGGCACAGGGGCTGCCGGGAATGCGACCCAGAAACAGCCGGACCAGGACGCGAACCTCTCAGCCTTCGACAAGCTGCTGATCCGTCTGGGGCTGGCGGAAGCGCCCGAGACGACCCCGGAAAACAAAGGCAATCCCGATACCCAGGTTTGGATCGACTTGCACACGGCGCTTTACTACTGCCCCGGTTCCGACCTCTATGGCAAGACTCCCAAAGGCCGGCTCTCCAGCCAGCGCGATGCGCAACTGGATCAATTCGAGCCTGCCAACCGCAAACCCTGCGACTGACCGCCATTTCGCCGGGGTCATACCGAACCGCGCAAATCTGCACAATCGGATTTGACAACCTTCCCGCCGGGTAGTGCAATCATAACGAAACGCCTTCTCAGGAGAAACCCGTGTCCCGGCCCAAGGACGAGCCCGAAACCAATACATTGCCGGACCCGGAGCAGAACCCGCTGCTGAATCCGCTGCTGGCGGCGCACATGGGACGATGGGCGGAGGTGTATTTCACCAATCCTCCCGAAAAGCGCGGGGAAGCCATCGCTGAGTTGATTCGGGAATTGGAAAATGCGGCTCCTCCAGCGGAGCCTTCGGTTCGAGCAGTCGAAGAGGAACGCGCGCTGGAAAGGAATGAACGCGAAGATCGTGCTCCGATGGTAGATCGCGCTCCGATGATAGATGCGCAGCCGGACGCGCAGCCAATGGAAACTTTCCGCATTTGCAGCGTATGCGCGTACGAGAATGCAGAGGGGCAAAATTTTTGCGGAATGTGTGGCGCGTCCCTGCAACGGTTGCCAGACACACTCGCACCAGAGGTCGCGGAGGTGTTGCCGAGTAGAGTTGAGAGCGGGAGCGCATCCGACAACTCTCTTGGCGGGCATTTGCTGGAATACTCGAGTGAACCTGCATTCAATTCCTCGACCGAGGCGAGGGAAGCAGACTACCGGGAGAATGAAGTTCCGAGTTTCGAAATCCCAGAGGAGCCTGTTGCCGACCGATACTGGCTTTACGTGGGCGTCGCGCTGGCGATACTTCTGGTGCTGCTGGGTTACATGGCGTGGCGCGGAACCAAAGCTATTTCCGGCAGAGCGGGTCTTCCATCCGCATCCGCACCCGCACCCAAATCCGAACCCGCGCAAGTGGTCCCGCCTGCGCCCGCACCGGTAAACGCGGTGCCAGTAAATGAAGTACAGAAGTCGAGCGTGAAGCCAAGCGGTTCGCCGGGAGACAATGCCGCGGCTTCGGCAAACCCGACGAGACATCAAGCAGAGGAAACACCACGCAAGAATCGGACGGGGTATGTGCAACCGGCGTCGCGAGAGGTCAATATCGCACCCAGCACCTCCCCCGGAACCGGTGAGCCGAGCGCCGCGGAAGATATGGCCACGGCGCAGAAATATTTGAATGGCACGCCAGGCGTGACCCGCGACAGCCGGGAAGCTGCGTTGTGGCTGTGGAAGGCCGTGGGCAAGGGGAACCCTGCGGCCACGATAGCACTCTCCGACTTATATCTGCGGGGAGATGGCGTACCGAAGAGCTGCGATCAGGCACGCTTGCTGTTGGACGCCGCCGCCCGCAAGGGCGCGCCGGCGGCTGCCGAACGCTTGCGAAACTTGGCGGCGTTCGGTTGTGAGTGAAGCGCTGGCGGAATCTCTTTCGCGCTGACGATTCTTGCGCTAACGATTTTTCGCGCCGACGATTTTCACATCGGTGATTTTCACAGCGATGATCCGCACCGCTCCTCAAAATTAACGCGAGGAGTTTCGCGCAAGACTCACGCTGAAAGTTCCGGCTGGTGCCGGCGCGACTCGTACCACAGGGCAAGTTCGACCCGGTTCCACAGTCCGAGCTTGTCGTAAATCACCCGAAGATAGTTCTTCACCACGTGTTCGGTGGTGCCAATGGCATCGGCGACATCGCG
>Ga0181525_10003307_pt1 | contig 12831 bp, 10 predicted proteins | sample PEATcosm2014_Bin_48_FD_121100 | JGI IMG/M metagenome (GOLD analysis project Ga0181525, IMG submission 121100) | Peatland microbial communities from MTU Mesocosm Facility, Houghton, MI, USA - PEATcosm2014_Bin06_10_metaG | ecosystem: Environmental > Terrestrial > Soil > Wetlands > Peat | place... | reverse complement strand
CGAAAATATCGTCGCCGACGAGCTGCACCTTGGCGCCCAGCGACTTCGTGATCATCGCCCAGCCCTCCCAGTCGTCCTCGGCCATGCCGTCTTCGATGGAGACGATCGGATAGCGCGACGTCAGGTCCTCGTAATAGCGGACCATCTCGGCGGGGCCGAGCGTGCGGCCTTCGCCTTCAAGGACATAGCGCCCGTCTTTGAAGAATTCGGTGGAAGCGGGATCGAGCGCCAGCACGACATCCTCACCCGGCTTGTAGCCGGCCTTGCCGATCGCCCGCATGACGAAGTCGAGCGCTTCGGTGGCCGTGTTGAGCATCGGCGCGAAGCCGCCCTCGTCGCCGACATTGGTGTTGTGGCCGGCGTCGTGCAGCGCCTTCTTGAGCGCATGATAGACCTCCGCGCCCATGCGCAGGCCCTCGCGGAAGCTCGCCGCGCCGACCGGCATGATCATGAATTCCTGGAAGTCGATGGCGTTGTCGGCATGGGCGCCGCCATTGACGATGTTCATCATCGGCACGGGGAGCACCCGTGCCGACGGCCCGCCGACATAGCGGAAGAGCGGCAGGTTGGCCGCTTCGGACGCAGCCTTCGCGACCGCGAGCGAGGCGCCGAGGATCGCGTTTGCGCCGAGCCGGCCCTTGCTGGGCGTTCCGTCGAGCGCACACATCAGCCGGTCGATACGGAGTTGCTCCTCCGCGTCGAGACCGCAAAGGACGTCGAAGATCTCGGTATTGACCGCGTCGACCGCGTTCATGACGCCCTTGCCGCCATAGCGCTGGCCCCCATCGCGAAGCTCGACCGCCTCATGCGCGCCGGTGGAGGCGCCCGATGGGACGGCCGCACGACCGAAGGACCCGTCCTCCAGCGTCACGTCGACTTCGACGGTCGGGTTGCCTCTGGAGTCGAGGATTTCGCGGGCGGTGATGTCGACGATGGCCGTCATGGGGGGCTCCTCAAGCGCACGCCCGCTTCTAGGCGATGGCGTACCGGGCGGCAAGGAAGCTCGCTGCCGCGCCCGCGAATCCTATAGGCTTATTCGAAAGGCGGGCATTCGCTCGAGCCTGGGGAGGAAAAAATGGATTTGGCTACACACGCGTTTCAATTGTCGGGGATCGTCACCATTCTGGCGCTGGTGCTCTATATCGTCATGTTCATGCGCGTCGGCTCGGCGCGGTCGAAATACAACATCGAAGCACCCGCGGTGACGGGGGATCCGAACTTCGAGCGCGTCTATCGCGTGCAGATGAACACGCTCGAACAGCTGCCGATCTTTTTCGCGGGACTCTGGCTCGCGACGATCTATTTCAAATGGCTGGGCTGGCTGCCGGCCGCCATCGGGCTCCTGTGGGTCATCGGACGCTACATGTACATGCAGGGCTACATCGCCGCCGCCGGCAAGCGCAGCACGGGCTTCCTCATTTCCGGCATCTCGGCACTCGTGCTTCTCATCATGGCGCTGGCCGGAATCGTGATGGCCTGGAGCGTGAGTTAGTTTTCCCGCCAACACGGGGACTAATTTTCCTCCCCCAACGTGGGGGGGGACATTGTACGACGTTGCTCCCCCAACGTGGGGGGTGCGTAGCGCCAGCGTGCGCACGCGCGCAGCGCCGAGGGGGGAGTCAACGGCGATACTCAGAACTCGGCTCGGCTTAATTTCATGGCTGATCAAATCGCGTCGCTTCCTCCGCGAAAGGTGACACCCCCCTCGCCCGCTGCGCGGGCGGCTCCCCCACGTTGGGGGAGCAAGTTCGGGCCCCTCCCCCACATTGGAGGGGGAAAGCGCCTATATTTGACATCGCCCTGAAAAAGCCGGAGATCGGCGCATGACCAAGCATATCGACATTCCCCTGCCGAAAGGCGGCAAGCTCACCATCGGCAACGATCTGCCGCTCGTGCTCTTCGTCGGGCCGAACACGCTCGAATCCCGCGCCCATGCGCTCGAGATGAGTGCTGCGATCAAGGAACTCGGCGAGACGCTCAAGATCGGCGTCGTCTACAAGACGTCGTTCGACAAGGCGAACCGCTCGTCCGTCACATCGGGCCGCGGCGTCGGCCTCGACGCGGCGCTGCCGATCTTTGCGGAGATCCGCGAGAAGACGGGACTGCCCGTCATCACCGACATCCATGAAAAAGAACAATGTGCGCGGGTCGCCGAAGTCGTCGACATCCTGCAGATCCCGGCCTTCCTGTGCCGGCAGACCGATCTGTTGCTGGCCGCCGGAAAAACCGGGCGCCCCATCAACGTCAAGAAGGGCCAATTCCTCGCGCCGGAAGACATGAAGAACATCGTCACCAAGATCGCGTCGACCGGCAACGACAAGGTGATGCTCTGCGACCGCGGCACGAGCTTCGGCTATCACACGCTCATCACCGATATGCGCAGCTTTCCGATCATGGCGGAGACGGGTTCTCCCGTCGTCTATGACGTGACGCATTCCGTGCAGCAGCCCGGCGGTCAGGGCGATCGCGCCGGCGGCCAACGCCAATACGTGCCGGCGCTCGCGCGCGCCGCCACAGCCGTCGGCATCGCGGCACTCTTCATCGAGACCCATCCCGATCCGGAACATGCGCCGTGCGACGGCCCCAGCATGACGCCGTTCAAGGACCTGCCGGCGCTGATCGAAACGCTGATCGAATTCGATCGCCTGGCGAAGAAGAAACGCTGACGGACGGCGCCGGCAGGAAAGAGGCCACCCACAACTACAAAGAGCGCAAGCAGCCGCAAGGCGTGTTTGCGATCCGTTGCGCGGCGTCCGGAGGAAAAATCTAAGGCTTCTGGAATCCCAGCACCGTCAGCACGACGCGCTGGTTCTCGGGCGCCGTCGGACTCTTGCCTTGCAGAGGCTGTTTGGACCCGTAGCCGACAGACTTCAGCCGTCCGGCCGGGACGCCGTTGGCGACGAGATAGTCTTTCACCGCATCGGCCCGCTTTTTCGAGAGATCGTCGTTGGACGCCGCGACGCCTGTGCTGCTCGCATGGCCGCCGATCTCGACGAGCTTCTTGGCGTTGGCGGGTTCCAGGAGAACGCGCGTCAGCGTGTCGGCCGTTGCCTTGTCGGCATCGGTCAGCGTCCATGACGATTTTGCGAAGGTCATCTGCAGATCGACAAGTCCGCGGCCGGCCATCGGCACAGGAGCGGTCGAGGCAACCTTGCCGCTCGCATCGCCCGGCTTCGGCGCCGTGGAATGCTTGACCGAACCCTGCGCGGTGTCGCCCTGGGGCATGAAATCGTAGCCCATCTGGTCGCCCTGGGAGGGTTGGCAGAGGCCGTTTTGACCCTCGGCCTGCCCCGGCGGACAGGCGCTCAGCGCTTTCTCGAGATCGGCTTTGCTCGGGCCGGCGAAGCTCGCATTGGCGGCGACGCTCAAGGCGCAGCCGACGAGTCCGGAATAGAGGTAAAACCGTTTCATGTGAGCCACCCCCGGGAATCGACGGAAAATAGCGGGCGCATCCCCGAGATGCAATCGTGCGTTGCCGCGCCGGCCGGATCGCAACGAACCGGCAACGGATGTTGCCTGTTTGGCCGCACAAATCGTCATTGTCCGCCAAAGGTTCGCCTTCACACTTTGATCAATTGCGTGCAGACTCCGCCTACGTTCCCGAAAAAAATCGGTGCCGATCCAGCCTCGCCGCAATTGCGCCGGAGCGCGGGCGCCTCGCCCGCATTGGCGGCGACGCGGCCCAGCTGCCGAAGACGTGCCCATCGATAAAAATGCGGGCGAGGCGCCCGCGCTCCGACGTGCCGTGCAATCCATATTTGTCCGTACACGGACGCATAATTCCCTGTTATTCGCTGATCCCGTCCACGCCATTTCGCGTTGAATCGCCCGAAAGCTGTGTGGAGTGCGGCTGGGACGCACGCGGCATCGGCGCGCGATTTTTCCGAGCCCTGATATCGGCCCTGATGGCAGGGAATTGCCCGATGCCGTTGCGTTCGCATCGACATGCCCCGTGTCGTCGAAACGTTGCCGTTTTCGACGGCGAGCCAGCGCTTTCGTTATGCCCTTCCCTGTCCTATCGTCGGCGCGGGGAATTGGGGGCGGGCGATGAACTCCTTTCGCACCGGATTTGCGGCTGTTTTTCTGGCAGCCGTCCTTGGCGGCTGCTCCGTCGATATCGAAAACGCGCCCATCAACCAGCCCTGGACGGGTGCAACACCCACCGCGCCCAGCACGCCGTTGCCGCAGCATCAGGAGACCGTCGTCGGCCTCGCCTTTTCCGGCGGCGGCACGCGCGCGGCGGCGTTTTCCTTCGGCGTGCTGAAAGCACTGGCGACGACGGCGGAGCCCGGCGGCACCACTCCACTTCTTCGCGATGTCGATCTCGTTTCCGGTGTGTCCGGCGGATCAATCACCGCGGCCTATTTCGGTTACCGCGGCGACGCGGCACTCGATGATTTCCGCGAACGCTTTCTCATCAAGGACATGGAATCGGCGCTGCGCACGAGCTTCCTCGATCCGACCAATTGGCTGCGCCTGATCGAAGGCGGCGGCGTGAACGACCGGCGCGGGGCGCAAGCCTTCCTCGACGCCAATCTTTTCGGCGGAGCCACATTCGCCAAACTGGAACGGCCGGACCGGCCCGCCGTCTGGATCAACGCGTCCGACATCTACAACGACACGCCCTTCGTCTTCGACCACCCGACGTTCGACGCGCTCTGCAGCGATCTGACGAAGCTGCCCATTTCGGAAGCGGTGGCGGCATCGGCCGCAGTGCCCGTCGCCTTCGCGCCGATCGTCATCCAGAGCTACGCGGGCCGATGTGCGTACACGCTGCCGGATTGGGCGACGAAAGCGCTCAAGCAGCCATCCGACACGAGCGGGCTTCAGGACTATGCGCAGGCGCTCGCCAACTACCAGAACCCGCACGTGCAGAAATACGCGAAGCTGCTCGACGGCGGACTGATCGACAATTACGGACTGACCTCGGTCACGCTGCGCCGCGAAGAATACGCGAATCTCCCCTACGCGCCGCTCACGCCCGAACAGGCCGTCAATGTGCGCAAGCTCCTGTTCGTCGTCGTCGATGCCGGCCAGTCGACGGACAATTCCTGGGTGCTGACACCGCACGGTCCGGCGGGAGTCGATCTCGCGATGGCGGCCGTGAATACGCCGCTCAATTCCGCCAAGCGGACAAACCTCGAGCTCTTCAATCGCGAACTTGCGAGCTGGCAACGCAAGCTCGTGCACTACCGCTGCAAGGAACTCGGCGATGCCGACATCATCCGCCTGCGCGGCAGCCTCGAGGGCTGGAAATGCGACGACGTTCATTTCTCGGTAGCCATGGTTTCATTCGCGCTGCTCGATCAGCCCGATCGCGATCGCCTGTCGCAGCTCCCGACAAGCCTCGCCCTGCCGACGGCGGACGTGGATGCGCTGATAGCCGGCGGCGCCGAGGCGCTGTCGCGCGCGCCCGGATTCAAGCAGTTCTCCGAAACACCCGCCGCGAAGATCGCCCTGTCGACGCGATGACGGCGGAACGCGGGGGCAGCCCGGTTAAGTCTCCATACACTGCTTTCTGCTAGCGTCGACGGCTGCCGAACGACCGGGCGCCCTGCGTCGCCGGGCGCTTCGACAATCGTGCGCGGCGGCTTTCGACCGCCATCGTGGATGACGTCCGCGAGGCGCGTCGTTATCGGGTGGGGAGAGCTGTCATGCGTTTGACGAAGCTCAGTATAGTGGCCGTCGTTGCGATATCCCTGATTTCCATGGATGCGCTGGCCGCTCGCGTGGACAGGAAATTTCATCCTGTGGTCAATGACGACCCTCAGAATGCGCACCTGAATGTCCAGACGCCCGGGGCTGACATCAACCAGACGGTCGTGATCAGCGAAGAACCGGGACCTGATGGTCAGGTCATTCCTGCCGGCGAGACCAAGGTTGCGTCTTGCGCCGTCAAAGGCGCCGGCGGTGATATCGATTTGTCGGCCGTCGGCTCTTGCGTGTCATCTACAGCGGCCCAGGTTGCGGAACGGGCGCCCGCCTCGACGACCGACCGGATCTCGTCGCCGCGGGCGGCTTCGCCGACCTCGTCGAGCCTCGCGCTTCCGTCATTCGCGCGCGCCGGAAATGCATCGGCATCCGCGCCGAACCGCGCGGGGCACGCGATCGAAGGCGCTCGCGTCGCAGCACCCTTGCCGGCGCACCGCACGGAAAACGCGCGGGCCGTCACCTTAAGTCGTCCGGGAAAACAGCTCGCGCCGGCCATGCGCGCCGATGTCGCCCTCTACGAATTTGCACGCATGCGGTGGCTCGAAATTGGCCTGGCGGCGGCCATGCTGGTCGCCCTCGGACTTGGGCTGATGATTCGCATGGGCTTGGCCGATCTTCTGCTCATGCGCCGCGAGCGGGGAGAAGAGCACGCGGCGCGCGATGGGCGAACCACCGTCTCTGCCGTTGCTCACGACCCGCTCCCATCGCCGTGATGAGATCGCCTGAAGAAATCTAAACCAGCCTGCTCCGCTTCACCGCCGCCGACACGAACGACGAAAACAGCGGGTGCGGGTCGAAGGGGCGGGATTTGAGTTCGGGGTGGAACTGCACGCCGATGAACCAGGGATGGTCGGGGATCTCCATGATCTCCGGCAGGCGTTTGTCCGGCGACCAGCCCGATACGACGAAGCCGTGTTCGGCGAGGGCGCGGGTGTAGCCGACATTGACCTCGTAGCGATGGCGATGGCGCTCGCTGATTTCGGTTGAGCCGTAGATCTCCGCCACGCGGCTGCCGGGCTCGAGCACGGCGGGATACGCGCCCAGCCGCATCGTGCCGCCGAGATCGTCGCTGGCAGTGCGCGTCTGGACTTCGTTGCCCTTGGTCCATTCCGTCATCAGCCCGATGACCGGATGACGCGGCACGGAAATCTCCGTCGAGCCCGCGCCTTCGAGGCCAGCGAGATCGCGCGCCGTCTCGATCACGGCCATGTGGAGTCCGTAGCAGATGCCGAAGAACGGCACGCCGCGTTCGCGCGCGAACTTCACGGCCTCGATCTTGCCTTCGGTGCCGCGCTCGCCGAAACCGCCGGGCACGAGGATGCCGCTGACATTCTCGAGATAGACCGCCGCGTCATCGCGCTCGAAGACCTCGCTGTCGATCCAGTCCATGTGCACGCGCACATTGTTGGCGAGGCCGCCATGCGCCAGCGCCTCCGACAGCGATTTGTAGGAGTCCTTGACCTGCATGTATTTGCCGACGACGGCGATGCGCACTTCGCTGTCGGGGTTCTTCACGCGGTCGACGACCCATTTCCACCGCTTGAGTTCGGGCTCGGGCGCGTCGGCGATGCCGAACACTTTCAGGACCTGCGTGTCGAAGCCTTCGGCGTGATAGCGCTCCGGCGCTTCGTAGATCGTCGGCAGATCGAGCGCGGGGATCACGCACTCGGTCTTCACATTGCAGAACAGCGCGATCTTGCGGCGCTCGTCATCGGGAATGGGATGGGTCGAACGGCAGAGAAGGATATCGGGCTGGATGCCGATCGAGCGGAGCTCCTTCACCGAATGCTGGGTCGGCTTGGTCTTCAGCTCGCCGGCGGTTTCGATGTAGGGCACAAGCGTCAGATGCACGAACGCCGCGCGCTCATGGCCGAGCTCGTTGCCGAGCTGACGGATCGCTTCGAAGAACGGCAGACCTTCGATGTCGCCGACCGTGCCGCCGATCTCGACGAGGAGAAAATCGATATCCTCGTGGCCGCTCATCACGAATTCTTTGATCATATCGGTGACGTGCGGAATGACCTGCACGGTGCGGCCGAGATAACCGCCGCGCCGCTCGCGCGAGATCACTTCCTGATAGACGCGGCCCGCGGTGATGTTGTCCGATTTCGACGACGAGACGGCGGTGAAGCGCTCGTAATGGCCGAGATCGAGATCGGTCTCCGCGCCGTCGTCCGTGACGTAGACTTCGCCGTGCTGATAGGGACTCATCGTCCCCGGATCGACGTTGAGATAGGGATCGAGTTTCCGCAGCCGCACGCGATAGCCGCGTGCCTGCAGGAGTGCGCCGAGTGCCGCCGACGCAAGACCCTTGCCCAACGAGGAGACCACGCCGCCAGTGATGAAGATCAACCGCGCCATGGAATTAGACCATACTGAGATTGCATAGGCTCACTCAAGCGCGAAACGCGCTTTTTGTTTTCAGGAGTTCCGTGCGCGGACGAAGGTGCGCGGCGAAGCCACTGACAAGGAACGATTATCAGTGCGGCGTCGGAACCGCGGGAACTTGTGGACCACTCGGGTGCACAGGCTGTTTCGGCAGCGGGAAGTTGAGCGAATTCGAAGTCGGCACGCCGGGAACGACGGTTGATTCGGGATGCGCCCGCAATGCGAGGATGGTGAGCCCGAGGCTCGTGCAGAAAAACAGGATCGCCAGGATCGCCGTCGTGCGCGACAACGTGTCGGCGGCGCCGCGGGGCGAGAACAGTCCGCCCAGTCCCGAGCCCCCACCACCCATGCCAAGCGCGCCACCCTCCGACCGCTGCAGGAGGACGACCCCGATCAGGGCGATGGAAACGAGAAGCTGAATGACGAGAAGGACGGCCTGCATGGAAATCCGGGAGCCAGTTTCGGGGGGCTCCTTAGACCAAAGCTTGGTCGAGGGGAAGGCTGTCGTCCCACCGTCCATTGCGGCGTCCCATTAACCAGTCGTCAGCCGACCAGTTTGAACCGGACGGCCACGTCGACTTCGGCCATTACGGCCTTGCCGCTGCGCACGGCCGGCAGATAGTGCCAGTTCCCCGTCTCGACGATGGCGGCGGCGTCCAGCTGCTGATAACCGCTCGATCTGACGAGCCTTACATTGCCGACCTCGCCGCTCGGCAATATCAGAAGGCGAACCACCACCGTGCCTTGCTGCCGATTGAGCAGCGCCACACGGGGATACACGTTGACCCCATGCGGGAAGGCGGGATCCGGTACCGGGTGCTCGCGGTATGAAACCGGCGCCGCAGCCTTTTGGTGCTGCACGATATTGTGCGCGAGATGAAGCAACGGCAGCGTCGTCGCGGCAAAGCGGAACAGCCCGAAACCGCCGATGGTAACCAGAATGGCGAGGTAGGCGGCGGCGAAGGCGATGTGCCCGTCGCGGCTCAGCCCAAACCCGTAGGCGCGACCGCCGCCCTGCCCCATCGATACCCCCACACCCGGGCGAAAGCATGGGATGGGCCGAACGGGGGTGTCAACGGACCCGGCGAAACGCGGATAACGGGGAGATCTAGGAGGCGAGCTTCGGCGCCATGCGTGCCTTGATGACGGCGACCGTCTTGTCGACCTCTTCGAGGTGCTCCTGCTCGGTCTTCTCGGGCGTGAATGCCGTACTCAAATTGAGCGAGGCGTGGCCCAGCATGTGCATCGAAGCATTGCGGTCGATCCCCACTTCGAGACCTTCCACCGCCGCGAGAACGGACTCGCACCATTCGATCGCTTTTTCGTATTCGGTATCGAGACAACGCCGCGAAATCGCGCGCGCCTTCTCGCGAAGCTTCATCAGGTCGACGGTGAAGCTTTCGCTCGCCGGCACCTTCTCCTGCATCAAGCGCCACAGCACGCAGAGCTGGAACGCATCGCGCCGGAGTTTTTCCGCGGACAGCACGTCGCGGGCCAGCTTGAGCTCGCGATCGAGCCGCTGGGTCGCCTCTTCCGACGTCAGGCGCTCATGGGCCTTCATGCGCAGCGAATTCGGCGGTTCGAAGATGTTCACGTTCGAGGCGCGCACATCGTCGCGACGGCGATCCGGGCCGATATAATCGGTGGTGACGACAAAGCCCTTTCGCCGGTCGATGTGGCTGCGGATTCGTGCCGCGAGCGTCGCAGTGGAGAAGGGCCGCAACAGGAGATCGTCGGCGCCGGAGTTCAGGACCCGCGTGACGAGCGCGCCCGTCTGCTCCCAGGCGGTCACGATGATGATGATGAAGGGATTATAGGTCGTGACGCCCTGGCGCAGACTCTGGATGGTGTCGCAAAGCTCGTTCTCGAAGCCCTGCGCTTCACACAGCGTCAGATCCGGGGGACGCCTACGCACGCTTTCCACGAAGGCGTCGATGGTCGCGACGGTCTCGATCCGGCGGAAGCCGATCGTGTAGAGGGCCGCACGCGACGCATTTCGGTTGGCCGACACGGGGTCATAGACCAATACCTCGGCGGTATCGAAAGAAAGCCGCGACATCGAAGAGCCCGCCCGCAAGTGACGGGGGAAGCATGCAATTTTGCGCGTTAAAGAACGGTGCGAACGATTGGTTAAGTCTTTTTCGCCGCTGCCCCGACAATTTCGCAGAAATCCTGTGCTTTCAGGCTGGCGCCCCCGACGAGCGCGCCCCCCACCTCGGGCAAAGCAAGGATCTCCCTGGCGTTTGCCGGCTTCACGGAGCCCCCATAGAGGATGCGGATATCGCGGGCCCGGGGGCCCACACCCCGCACAAGTTCCGCCCGGATGTGGGCGTGCATGTCCGCGATTTCTTTCTCCGTCGGCGTCCGGCCCGTTCCGATCGCCCAGACGGGCTCGTAAGCAACCGCCGCGCGCGCGCCATCGGCCCCGCCGGGAACGCTGCCGCGGAGCTGGCTCGCAACGATCTCATGGGCCCGGCCCGCATCGCGCTCGGTCTCGGTTTCGCCCACGCAAATGATGGCCGAGAGACCCGCGCGCCAGGCGGCCAGCGCTTTCCGGTTCACGTCTTCGTCGGTTTCGCCGTGAAAGTGCCGCCGTTCGGAATGGCCGACGATCACGTAGCGTGCGCCGGCGTCTTTCAGCATTTCCGCGCTGATGTCTCCGGTGAAGGCGCCGGCGGGCTCGGCGTGACAATCCTGACCGCCGATCGCGATGCGTCCGGCCGCCTGTGCCGTAGCGCGTGCGACGAGCGTTGCAGGCGGGCAAATCAGGACTTCAGCGGCGGGAGGCGAAGCCTCGACAGCGGCCGCAACCGCCTCGATCTCGCCGAGCGACGCGCCCAGCCCGTTCATTTTCCAATTGCCCGCCACCAATGGACGCATGCTTGCAAACCCGTATTTTCACAGGCAGACCCTACCTTGCCCGCCCCCAAGGCCATCCCTATCATCCGCGGCCTTTCGCCGCCACGTCCGGATATACTCATGCTTCAGCAAATGCGCCGACTTCCCAAATGGGTCGGGTTCATCGTCTTCCTCCCGCTCGCCGCCAGCTTCGTCGTCTGGGGCATCGCCGATATTTTCCGCGGCAGCAACGACACGAGCGTGGCGAGCGTCGGCGGCACCAAGATCGATTCGCAGATATTCTCCCGCGATTTCACGACAGCCAAGCGCAACGCCGCGCAGCGCGGCAAGCAGCTCTCGCCGGCAAAGGCGCTCGCGCTCGGACAGCAGATTCTGCAGGAAGAAATCAGCGGCACCGCGCTCGACAATGTGGCGCAGGGTCTCGACCTCACAACGACGAACGACGAAGTCTCATCGTTCATCCGCACCATTCCGGCTTTTCAGGGACCCGACGGCAGCTTCAGTCAGCTTGCGTTCAACCAGGCCCTCGAGCGAAGCAATTACACGCCGCAGGCCTTCGTCGTGGAAATCAAACGCGAGCTTACGCGGGAACAGCTTGTGCGCGCGGGCGCGAGCGCGGCCCAGCTTCCTTTGGGCTATGTCAGCGCGATCGCGTCCTATCTGAACGAACGCCGCGCGGTTCAATATATGATCCTGCCGCCCGACGCCGCCGGACCGATCCCTGCGCCGTCCGATGCGGTTCTCGATGCCTATGTGAAGGCGCGGCCCAACGTCTTCAGCACGCCGGAATATCGCCAGCTCACCTATGCAACGATCACACTCGACGACGCGGAGAAGCAGGTTCAGGTGAGCGACGCGCAGGTGCGCCAGGCCTATGACCTGCGGAAGGACACCTATATCGTTCCCGAGCGGCGCGACATTCAGCGCATCAACTTTCCCGACGAAGCCTCCGCGAAGGCCGCGCGCGCGAAAATCGATGCCGGCACAAAATTCGAGGACATCGCGGCGGAGCGGAAGATCTCCAACGCCGACCTCAACCTCACCGGTTTGGCCGAAGCCGATCTTGGACCGGTCCAGGGACCTGCGGCTTTCGCGCTGCCGGTCGACGGCATCACGCAGCCCGTCAAATACACCTTCGGGTGGTCGCTCATTCGCGTGACGAAAATCACGCCGGGAAAGACGACGACGTTCGAAGAAGCCAAACCGGCCCTGCAGGCGGAGCTTCTGAAGCAGCTGGCCGCGAGCCATCTCGAAGATGTCATCAATGCCTATGATGACGCGCACAATTCCGGCGCGGACATGGCGGAAGCAGCCAAGAAGGTCGGCATGCACGTCGTCCGCGTCGCGACCGTCGACGCGCACGGTCTCGCCCAGGACGGGTCGAAAGCCGATGTGCCCGCGGCGGCGGACTTTCTCGATCAGGTGTTCAGATCCGATGTCGGCAATGAAGGCGATCCGTTCCGCTCAGCAGACGGCAATTACTATGTCGTGAAGGTCGACGGCATCATTCCGCAAAAGCTGAAACCGCTCGACGCCGTGCGTGCACAGGCGCTCGCCGGCTGGACGAACGATCAGCGTCTGCAAAAGCTCCGGGCGAAAGCGGCCGAGATAGCGAAGGATGCCGGCCGAACCGGTGATCTCGCGCAGTTCGCAGGCGAGTATCATGCCGTCCTCGCGACGAGCGGGGCGCTGACGCGCGATCAAACGACACCCGCTTTGAACGCGGATCTCATCACCAAGATCTTTTCCGTTCCCGGGGGTCAAGCGGTTTCCGGCATCGCGACGGACGGCAAGAGCTACATCGTCGCGCGCGTCACCGGTGTCCTTCATCGCCCGATCCCCCAAGGCGACCCGCGATTCATTCAATTCATG
>Ga0181525_10003306_pt1 | contig 12832 bp, 8 predicted proteins | sample PEATcosm2014_Bin_48_FD_121100 | JGI IMG/M metagenome (GOLD analysis project Ga0181525, IMG submission 121100) | Peatland microbial communities from MTU Mesocosm Facility, Houghton, MI, USA - PEATcosm2014_Bin06_10_metaG | ecosystem: Environmental > Terrestrial > Soil > Wetlands > Peat | place... | reverse complement strand
TGCATCGGCATCGGCGGCGTGCTCAGCGGCGACTCACTGTTCGGGCGGCGGCCGGGCGCGGCGGCGATCGCTGTCGCCGACATGTGGGCCCGGCTCGCGGTGGCCGGCGGCGCGGCCATCGACGCGCAGTGGGACACCCCGTTCCTCCGCTCACTTGGCGCCGCGCCGGTAGCACGAGCGGATTACCTGGCGCTGCTCGACCGTTCCGCGGCGCCAGTGCGGCTGGCCCGCGAGGCGCTGCCCGCGCGGCGGCTGCTGCCCGCACAGGCCTGAGGCGCCGGCCTACATCCGGTCGGGGAGCGGAACGCCGAGCAGATCGAGGCCGGTGGTCAGCACGCGCAGGGTCGCCGCGCACAAGGCCAGCCGGGACTGCCTGGTTTCCTCGTCGTCCGCCTTGAGGACCGGGCACTGCTCGAAGAACGTGGTGAACAGGCTGGCCACCTCGAAGACGTACGTGCAGAGCCGGTGCGGCTCCGCGGTGTCCGCGACCTGGGTGACGACCGCGCCGAACTCGAGGAGCTTGCGGGCGAGTTCCCGCTCGGCCGGCTCGGTGATGACGATGGGACCGCGCGGTGTGTCCGCGTCAACCTCGCCCCTGCGGAAGATCGACCGAATCCGGACCGTCGCGTACTGGAGATACGGCCCGGTGTTCCCCTTGAACGAGATCATCCGGTCCCAGTCGAAGATGTACGCGCTGTCCCGCGCGGTCGACAGGTCGGCGTACTTGATCGCGCCGATGCCCACGTCCTCCGCGATCGCGTCGAGGTCTAGGCCCTCGTCGTCCCGCTCGACCTCATCGAGGATCGCACGGGCCCGCTCGACGCCCTCATCGAGCAGGCCGCTGAGCCGGACCTCGCCTCCCGTCCTGGTCCGCAGCCGGCGACCGTCCTTGCCCTGGACCATGCCGATCTGCGCGTGCTCGAAGTCGTCCCGGTCCGGTAGCCAGCCGGCCTCACGGGCGACGGCGAACACCATCTTGAAGTGCAGTGCCTGGTCGGAGCCGACGACGTAGATCGCCCGGTCGCAGTTGACCTTGTCGACCCGGTACCTGACGGTTGCCAGGTCGGTGGACGAGTAGTTGTAGCCGCCGTCGCTCTTGCGGATGATCACCGGCAGCGCGGAGCCGTCCCGGCTGGTGAAGCCGGGCGGGAAGGCGCACAGCGCGCCGTCGCTGATCCTGGCGAGGCCCTTGGCGACCAGGTCGTCGGCGACGCCGGGCAGCATGTCGTTGTAGAACGACTCGCCCCGGATGTCGTCGTCGGTCAGCGTGACCCGCAGCCGAGCATAGGTGTCCCGCAGGTAGGCCTTGGACAGCTCGACGAGCTCCGCCCACAGCTCCATCGTCGGCTGGTCGGTGCCGGACTGCAGCTTGACCACCCGCTCCCGCGCCCGGTCGGCGAAGGCCTGGTCGGAGTCGAACTTGACCCGCGCCGCCTGGTAGAAGGCGTTCGGGTCGGTGCGTGGCAGGCCCGCCTGCGGTGAGTCCTCGCCCACGTCGACCAGGTGCTCGATGAGCATGCCGAACGGCGTGCCCCAGTCGCCGACATGGTTGTCCCTGATCAGGTGATGGCCCACGAACTCGGTCACCCGGGCGATGGCATCGCCGACGATCGTCGTGCGGAGGTGGCCGACGTGCATCTCCTTGGCGATGTTCGGTGAGGAGTACTCGACGATGACCGTCTTAGGGTGCGCGGTGGCCGGCACGCCGACGCGCGGGTCCGCGAGGACCTCGGCCGCCGCCCGGGCGATCCAGTCGTTCCTGAGCGTGAGGTTCACGAAGCCGGGCCCGCTGACCGTAGGCGGCTCGGCGATGTCCGCGATGTCAAGCCGGGCGGCGATCTCGCTGGCGATGTCGCGCGGCGCCCGGCCGAGCCGCTTGGCGAGCGGCAGCGCGGCGTTGGACTGGAAGTCCGCGAACGCGGACGGGCGGATCAGCGGGTCCGCGTCAGCGTAGTCCGCGCCGTACGCCGCTACGAGGGCGTCGCGCACCCGTGCGCTGAGGACCTGCTGTGGATCTGCCATGTAGCAAGCCTATCGGCCCCTATCCGCGTGACCGAACGGATTAGGCCGGTGACGGTCCCCGGCCGGCTGCCCGCGTCACCGCTCCCGGTCACGGCGGAGGAAGTGCGTGCCGCGCCGGGCCTCGCCGCTGCCGATGCGCTCCTTGATCCGCTCGGTGATGTCGCCGCGGGTCAGGTTCGCCGCCAGCGCGCACGCCGCGGTGACGGCCCGGGCGGTGGACGCGCCGTGGGCGATCACCACGGTGCCGCCGAGCCCGAGCAGCGCCGCGCCCCCGTAGCTCTCCGGCTCCAGCCGGTGAGCGAGCTCCCTGAGGCCGCGCCGCTGCAGCAGTGCGCCGACCCGCGCCGACCTTGAGCTGGTCAGCGCGGTCCGCAGCTCGCCCGCGGCGAACCGCATGGCACCCTCGAGGGTCTTGAGCGCCACGTTGCCGGTGAAGCCGTCGGTGACGATCACGTCGACCGCGCCGGCCATCAGGTCGCCGCCCTCGACGTTACCGACGAAGTTGAGCGGCAGCGCGCCGTGCTGCGGCTCGGCGGCGAGCAGCTCGTGCGTCCTCCTGGTGAGGGCGTTCCCCTTGCCCGGCTCCGCGCCAATGGTGAGCAGCCCGACCTTGGGGCTCGGTATGCCAAGGGCGATCTGCGCGTAGGCGACACCGAGCTGGCCGAACTGGACGAGCATCTCCGGCTTGGGGTCGGCGGTCGACCCCGCGTCGATCAGCACGGTCGGCTTGGGATGGGTGGGCAACAGGACGGCCAGGCCGGGGCGGGGCACGTTGGCGAGCGGCAGCAGCCGGTGTCTGGCGCTGGCCACGATCGCGCCGGTAGAGCCGGCCGAGACCACGGCGTGCGCCTGGCCGTTGCGGACCAGCTGGCAGGCGACGGCGATGCTCGACCGCGGCCGGCGGAAGCCGGCCAGGGCGCCCTCGCCCATCCCCACCACGTCCTCGGCGGGCACCACCCGCAGCTCGGTCCCGCCGCCGAGTTTGGCGATCACCGGGCGCAGCCGGGCCGGCGGGCCGGTAAGCAGGGTCGTGACGCCGTGCTCCCGCTGCGCGGCAAGCGCGCCGGCCACGATCTCGTCCGGCGCGTAGTCCCCGCCCATCGCGTCGACCGCGATCACCGGGTCGCGTGCGGACGCGCGGAGTCGCTCAGGGACGGTCACCGGTACCGCCGGCTGATCTCGCGCCGGGCTATGCGGCGGCGGTTCGTGGGCGCCCTCGCGGCCCGGCGGCACATGGCTCACGCGTGTCTCCGTTGGCCTTTCCTAGATCCCTGGGCCCTGCTGTCGCCAAGAGTAAACGGCTTGCGCGGCCATTATCGCCTAGCCCGCCAGCGACGTCCGCAACCGGGAGATGATCCTTGTCACCGCGACCTGCCGTGACCCGTGGCTGAGCCAGGACTGGCGTGACGCAGCGAGTTCACTATGCTCACAACATGGAGCTGAATGGATCTTCCGCGATAGTCACTGGCGGCGCCAGTGGCCTGGGTGAGGCGACGGCGCGCGTGCTGGCCGCCGCCGGGGCGCATGTGGTCATCGCCGACCTCAACGAGGAGGCGGGCAAGCGGGTCGCCGACGAGATCGACGGGCAGTTCGCCATGACCAACGTAACGGACACCGACGCCGTGCTTGCGGCCGTGGGCCTCGCTGAGGCATCGGGACGGCCGCTGCGGGTGGCCGTGAACTGCGCGGGGATCGGCTTCGCCGCGCGCACCGTTAACCGCGACGGGTCGCCGCATGACCTGGCCGGCTTCACCAAGGTCATCGCGGTCAACCTGACCGGCACATTCAACGTGCTGCGGCTCGCGGCCGCGGCGATGGCGAAGACCGAGCCGGTGGACGCGGACGGCCAGCGCGGAGTGATCATCAACACGTCCTCGGTGGCCGGGATCGAGGGCCAGACGGGGCAGATCGCGTACTCGGCGTCCAAGGGCGGGATCATCGGGATGACCGTACCCGCGGCCCGTGACCTGTCGGTCATCGGCGTCCGGGTCAACACCATCTGCCCGGGCGTCATCCTCACGCCGATATACAAGTCCATCGCCGGCGACGACAAGGGCGCGCAGGAGTTCCTTGCCCGGCTGGCGTCACCGGTGGTGTTCCCCAAGCGGCTCGGGCGGGCCGATGAGTTCGGGCATCTGGTGCGGTCGCTGATCGAGAACGACTATATGAATGCGGAGGTCGTCCGGTTCGACGGCGGCATCCGGTTCCAGCCCAAGTGAGAGCTGCCATAGGGGTGGTATGTCGGGGATCGCGGGGTGCCTTGCCCTGGCCGGGGGGAGCAGGCCGGACGCGGACTGGGTGCTCCACGCCGTCCGGCAGATGGCGCACCGGGGCCCGGACGACGAGCAGGTGGCTTCTGACGGCCCAGTTACGCTCGGTGCCCGGCGGCTGGCGGTCATTGACCCGTCGGCCGCCGGGCGCCAGCCCATGCGATCCGCTGACGGCCGGTACGCGATCGTCTACGACGGGGAGATCTACAACTACGCGGAGCTGGCGCAGCGGCTGCAGGCGCGCGGTGTCGCGCTGCGCGGGCGCTCCGACACTGAAGTACTGCTCGAGACCTACGCGGCTGAGGGCAGGGACGCGCTGCGCAGGCTGCGCGGCATGTTCGCCTTCGCAATCTGGGATGGCCGGACCGGAGAGCTGTTTTGCGCCCGCGACCCGTTCGGCGCCAAGCCGTTGTACTACATGCTGGCCGAGGGCGGCACGCAGTTCAGGTTCGCGTCAGAGCGCAAAGCGCTGCTCGGCCCGGGCGAGGTGCCGGTGATCGACCCCGACGCGCTGCGCAGGTACCTGTCCTTCCAGTACGTTCCCGCGCCGTCGACGATGACGCCGCCGGCGGTGTGCCTGCCGGCCGGCTGCAGCCTGCTGGTCCGGCCGGGCGCACCGCTCGAGCGGCCGACGCGGTACTGGCGGCCGATGCTGCGGCCGGCCAAGTCGCCCTCACCGGAGACGCCAGAGCGCGTGCTAGCCGCGCTGCGCGGCTCGGTTGCCGCCCACCTGCGCAGCGACGTGCCAGTGGGCGCGTTCCTGTCCGGCGGCGTGGACTCGGCGGCGATCTGCGCGATCGCCGCCGAGACCAACCCAGGCATGCTGACGTTCACCGCCGGGTTCGCCAGGCCCGGCTACAGCGAGATCGAGGAGGCGCAGGAGACGGCGGCAGCGCTTGGCCTGCGGAATGTCTCGTACGTGATCACCCCGCAGGAGTTCGCCGCCAGGTTGCCGCGGATCATCTGGCAGCTAGACGACCCGCTCGCGGACGCGGCGGCCGTGGGTCTCTGGTTCGTCGCGCGGGAGGCGCGGCGGCACGTGAAGGTGGTGCTTTCGGGTGAGGGCGCCGACGAGCTGTTCGGCGGCTACGGCGTGTACTACCAGCCGGGGGTGGTCCGGGCAGCCACCAAGCTGCCGGGCTCGGGCCGGTCGCTCGCCCAGGCGATGGCGCACCGGATACCGCCGGGTCAGCGCGGCAAGGGGCTACTTGAGCGGATCGCCACTCCGCTGCGCACCAGGTACATCGGCAACGCCAACATCTTCGTCAAGGACGAGGTCGACGCGCTGACCAGGTACGGCGACGGCACGGTCTTCGACGTGACCGGGCCGGTCTTCGACCAGGCGCAGGCCGCGGGGCTCGACGACGTGGCCACGATGCAGCTCGTCGACATCAACACATGGCTGCCCGGCGACATCCTGGTCAAGGCGGACAGGGGATCGATGGCGCACGGGCTCGAGTTGCGCATGCCGTTTCTCGACCGTGAGGTGATGAGCGTGGCGGCGCGGCTGGCCAGGGCGGAGAAGACCGCCGCGGGCACGACCAAGTTCGTTCTGCGCGAGGCGGTCGGCCCGCTGCTGCCGCGCGACGCCGCCGAGCGCCGCAAACTCGGGTTCCCCGTGCCGCTCGGCCCGTGGCTCCGCGGTGAGCTGTCCGGCTACGCGGAGCAGGTGATCAACGAGGCGCGCACGGAGGAGTGGCTTGACCGGCGCGAGGTACTCGACGTACTGCGCCGCTTCCGGGCCGGCGACCCCGACATACGGTGGCGACAGGTCTGGACGTTGCTCGTCTTCTCCCTATGGCACCAGGTCTACCTAGAGCAGGCGTACGACGAGCAGTACCTGCGCGGGGGAGACCCCCTGTTAGCGGCCTTCTGCCGGTGCGGGCGGGAACAGGCCGCTGTCCACGAGCTGCTCGCGGATCTTGCGGCGGCCGCGGTGCAGGCGGGACATGACCGTTCCGACCGGGGTGCCCATGATCTCCGCGATTTCCCGGTACGGGTAGCCCTCGATGTCGGCGAGGTAGACCGTGGTCCGGAACTCGTTCGGCAGGCCCCGCAGCGCGCGCAGCAAGTCGGAGTCGGTCATGTGGTCCAGGGCCTCGGCCTCCGCGGAGGGAACCGGCGGGGCGAGCCGGTCGGCGGACATCTGCCATTCCTGCAGGTCGCTGCCGAGCGCCTGCTGCGGCTCGCGGCGCCGCTTGCGGTAGACGTTGATGAACGTGGTGGTGAGGATGCGGTTGAGCCAAGCCCGCAGGTTGGTTCCGGGACGGAACTGGTGGAAGGCGGCGTACGCCTTGGCCGACGTCTCCTGGACCAGGTCTTCGGCGTCGGTCGGGTTGCGCGTCATCCGCAGCGCCGCGGGGTAAAGCTGGCTGAGCTGCGGCACGACCTCGCGCTCAAACCGGGTGCGACTGTCGTCGTCTTCGATCGGGCTCATCCCTGGCTCCGGGGGTTAGTTGTTTCCCTGCTCACTCATATAGACGTACGAAACGGCTCGGACGGTCCAATGTGTGACCTAGATCACCTCAAGATATGTCGCGTCGTCGCGAATAGCCTTAACCTACCCTGAAAAAACCCTCATAAGCCGGAACGGCCGGGGATGCGGGAAAGGTTCCTCGACCGGTGAGAGCTAGATCCAGCCGCTGTACCACATGTGGCTCAGCCAGTCCGAGTACGGGATGATCTTGCCCGCGAGTATCGGGTAGAAGTACCAGAACACCACCAGCACGGCGAGCACGTAGCCACCCGCTAGGGCGGAACCGATCAGCCTGCGCTGCACCCGGGCGGTGGCCGGGCCGATGATCAGCCCGAGGCACAGCACGATGCAGATGATGAAGAACGGCTCGAACTCAAGCGCGTAGTAGTAGAACTTGGTCCGGGACACGAACGGCAGCCAGCTCACCCACCCGGCGGCCACGCACAGCAGCGCGGCCCCGGCCCGCCAGTCCCTGCGGGTCAGCCACCAGCCGAGGCAGAACGCCATCGCGGGGAGGGACATCCACCAGATCGCCGGGTTACCGATGGCGAGCACCTCTTGTACCCACGGCCCCGTGGTGCCCGCCTTGGCCACATGCAGCCCGGCCTGGTCGGTGTAGCTGTTCCAGTAGAAGGCCACCGGGCGGGTGATCACGAACCAATCCCACGGCTGGGACATGTAGGGGTGCCGCACGTTGAGGCCCAGCCCGAACTGGACCATCTCCCGGTGGTACACGAACAGCGAGTACAGCGGGGAGATGACCGGGATGTTCGTACCGTGAAGCTGCGCGTAGTCCCGGTCGTACCCGGTGTTGGTGACCAGCCACCCCGTCCAGGTGAGGGTGTAGGTAACCAGCGGGATCACGCCGAGGGTGAGCGGCAGCCACTTGCCGTCCCGCACCAGCGCGCCGCGCACGTAGCCGCGCAGCCCGACGGTACGGCGCGCGCCGATGTCCCAGGCAATGCACAGCCCGGCGAAGGCGAGGATGTACCAGACCCCGTACTGCTTGCTCGCGCAGGCAAGGCCGATGAGGATGCCCGCCGCGACGCGCCACTTCCTGATGCCGAGCGCCGGGCCCGCGTCATCCGCCGGCTGGAGGACCATGGCCTCGGCAAGCCGCCCGCGCGAGACGTCCCGGTCGATGACGAGCGCTCCGAAGGCCGCGAGTACGAAGAACATCAGGAAGATGTCGAGGATGCCGGTCCTGCTGAGCACGAACTCGAGGCCGTCAAGCGACAGCAGCAGGCCGGCCGTGCAGCCGAGCAGCGTAGACCGGGTGAGCCGCCGCGCGACCCGGCACATGACGAGGACGGCCAGCGTCCCGATCAGCGCGGGAGCGACCCGCCAGCCGAGTGTGGTGAGGCCGAAGAGCCACTCGCCGACCGCCATGAGCAGTTTGCCGAGCGGCGGCTGGACCACGTACTCGCCACAGCCGGTGCCCGAGCATGTCTGGAAGATATTGAGATGCCCGTTGTGGGCGATGATCAGGTTGTTCAGCCAGTTGGAGTTGTTCGAGGGGTTGGGGAGCATGTTCCACTCAACCCCGTGCTTGAGAATCGACCACGCGTCCTTCGCGTAGTACGTCTCATCGAAGATGACCGCGTTGGGAACCGATAGCCTGTTGAAGCGCATGAAGCCGGCGAACAGCGTCACCAGGAGCGGGCCGATCCAGCCCCACAGCCCGTCGTTGGGCATGGGCGTCATCAGCCGGGCCCGCAGCGCGGCGATCCGTTCGGCGGTCCCGCCGCCGGCCCGGCCGTCGTCGTCGTAAGTTAGCCGGGTCACGCCGGTCCGGGCAGCGCCGAGCTGTGCGGCGTCGTCCTGTGCGGCGTCGTCCTGTGCGGCGCTGGTCGTGACAGTGCCATCGACGTCCGCCCCGCCGTGGGCGCCGTCGTCGGGGTCCTTGGCCGGCTGGCCGGCCTGTGTAGCGGTCATCGAACGCAATGCTATGTGGAGGGAAGCACGCGTGGGGACTAGAATCGTGCCCGATCGTGTACCCGGTGAGGAACGTGCAGGTAACGGCGCACCCGGCGTCCTCACGCTGGCCGGTGTTCCCATCGGCCAGGCGGAGGATGCCCCGGCGCGGCTGGCGGAGGCGCTGGCGAACGCCGACGTCATAGCGGCCGAGGACACTCGCCGGGCCCGGCAGCTCGCCGTCGCGCTCGGCGTGCGGCTGGCCGGACGCCTGGTCTCGTACTACGACGTGATCGAGGTGCGCCGGGCCGCGGAGCTGGTGACCGAGCTGACAGCGGGCAGTGACGTGCTCGTGATCACCGACGCGGGAATGCCCGCCATCAGCGACCCCGGCTACCGGCTGGTCGCGGCGGCGGCGGCCGCGGGGATCCGGGTCACCGCGGTCCCTGGCCCGTCCGCGGTGACCACCGCGCTGGCGGTATCCGGCCTGCCCACCGACCGGTTCTGCTTCGAGGGGTTCCCGCCGCGCAAGAGCGGGGAGCGGGCGCGGCGGTTCGCCGAGCTCGCGGCCGACCCGCGCACGCACGTGCTCTTCGAGTCGCCCCGCCGGGTCGCGGCGACCCTGGAGGAGCTGCGGGCCTCGCACGGCGATGACCGGGACGCGGTCGTCTGCCGGGAGCTGACCAAGACCCATGAGGAGATCGTCCGCGGTTCGCTTGCCGAGCTTGCCGCCTGGGCGGCCGGCCGGGAGGCCTCAGGTGGCGTCCGCGGTGAGATCACGCTTGTCGTGGCCGGCGTCGGCCAGGCGGCCGTCCGGGCCGCCGCTCGCGCCGCGGCGCGAGCGGCTCGCCGTGCCGAACGTCATCGCGGCGGCTAGGCAGGCGAACGGGACCGCGGTGGTGACGTAGCGGTAGTCGAACTCCGCCGTCGCCGCGGGCACCACGACAAGCGCGAGCGAGCACGCCCAGGGAAGCAGCGCCGCGCTTCCCGCGCGCCCCCACCGGCGCGCGATCCCGAACAGGCCGACGAGCAGGATGAGCCCGTAGACCGTGCCCGGCAGCCAGACGTACCGCTGGTAGCCTCGGATGACCTGGGCGAACGGGCTGACGATGACGGTCGCCGGGTTGCCGCGCACGTAGTACGCGGCGGCGGACGGGTACCCGCGGTACGGGGTGACCGGGATGACGTGCGACTGGTACCCGAACAGGTAGGCGTCGTAGGTGCCCGGGTTGGGGAAGACGGAGCGGTTCCACTCGAAGCTGCGCACGGTGTCGTCCCACACCGCGCGGGCGTAGTCAAGCGGCTGTGCCTCGATGGCCCGGACGGCGAACCGCTCGGCCAGCTTGTCGACCGCGGGCGAGAACATTGGCTCGGGCAGGCGCAGCAGCGGGCTCGCCGAGGTCCAGATATAGGCCTGCGCGATCGGCCGCTTGCCCGGCGGCACCGACGTGCACAGCGGCAGCAGGTCAGCCGGCAGGGACATGCGCGAGCAGTCGGCGAACGTCATGACTCGCGAGTAGAGGAAGATCCCGGTGGAGTCGGTCATCGCGTACTCGCCGTGGGCCGACTTGTACCAGCCCTCGTAGCCGGCCACCGGCACAGCGAACGCCAGCGCGCACGCGGCCATGGCGGCCACCACGGCCAACACCTGCTGCCGTAGCAGTTGCCCCCCGGGGGGACGACCCCCCGTACCCCCCGGTGCGCGCCCGATGGCTCCGCCATCGTATCGGGCGCGCTGTCCCCCGGGCCGGGGTATCAAGCGGACCAGCAGGTAAACGAGGAACACGGCGAGCAGCGGCAGCCCGGTGGGCCGGACCGTGGAGGAGAGCCCGAGCAGCAGGCCGGCCGCCACGCAGGCCCGCCAGGACGGGCGCGGCGACCACAGCATGATGGCGACGGCGGCCATCGTCAGGAAGAGGAACAGCGTGTCGGCCATGATCAGGTGCTCGAGCTGGATCTCGAAGCCGTCGTAGAGCACCGGCAGTGTCGCGAGCACCGCGGCCCAGGCGGGCACGGCGAACCGGTGCCGGGCGAGCGCGTAGATCATCACGGCCACGAGCAGCCCCATCAGGTGCTGTGACGCCGTCACGAGCAGGTAGCTGTGCGCCGGGGACAGCAACCACAGGTACACCGGGTAGCCGGCTGGCCGGGTGGTCCCCGGCGTCAGCGTCACCGCGGCGCGCATGTAGCTGAACGAGTCGTTGAACCAGGACTGCCAGCGGTAGCCGAGCTCGGCGTCCGCCCGCAGCGCGATCGCGGGCACGAGCACGGCGGCGAACAGGCGGTTTCCGGCGATTAGCCGGGTGATCGGCCGCCATATCACCGCAGGCATTCCCCTCAAGCCCGTATCCTCCTACTCCTAGGGCGCCGTGGCTGACCGGGCGCCCCGAGTGCCCAACGTGCGTGCAATCTACGGCAAAACGGGCGCTAACGGTTCAAGTGTCACCGTAATACGGCGAATGGAGTCCACGTGGAGTTGACGGTCGTCATGCCCTGTCTCAATGAGGCGGAAACCGTGGCAACCTGCGTGCGGAAGGCAGTCAAGTTCATCGCCGACAACGGGATCGACGGCGAGGTCGTGGTGGCCGACAACGGCTCGACCGACGGCAGCCGGGAGCTGGCTGCGGACGCGGGCGCCCGGGTGGTCCCGATTTCCGAGCGCGGCTACGGCAACGCGCTGATGGGCGGGATCATCGCCGCCCGCGGCGAGTACGTGATCATGGGCGACGCCGACGACAGCTACGACTTCACCGGCCTGATGCCGTTCGTCACCGAGTTGCGCCAGGGCTCCGACCTGGTGATGGGCAACCGGTTCAAGGGCGGGATCGCCCCCGGCGCGATGCCGCCGCTGCACCGCTACCTCGGCACCCCGGTGCTTTCCTTCATCGGCCGGCTGTTCTTCCGCTCCAGCATCGGCGACTTCAACTGCGGCCTGCGCGGCTTCCGGCGAGACAGTGCCATCGCCCTCGGCCTGCAGGCCACCGGCATGGAGTTCGCCAGCGAAATGATCGTGCGAGCCGCCCTCGCCAAACAGAAGATCTCCGAGGTGCCGACTACCCTCGCCAAGGACGGCCGCAGCCGCCCGCCGCACCTGAACACCTGGCGCGACGGCTGGCGCCACCTGCGGTTCCTGCTGCTGTTCAGCCCCCGCTGGCTGTTCTTCATCCCCGGCCTCGTGCTGCTCGGCCTCGGCCTCGGGCTCGGCGCGGCGGTCGCGACCGGGCCGCTGACCATCGGCGGGGTCTCCCTGGACGTGGACACCCTCGTCGCGTGCGGCGCCATGGTCGACATCGGGTTCCAGGCGGTGCTCTTCTGGCTGTTCACCCAGGTGTACGCCAGCGCGGAGGGGTTCCTGCCGACCTATCCCAGGGTGCAGACGATGCTCGGCAAGCTGTCACTCGAGCGTGGCCTGCTGGCCGGCGCCGCGGTCGGCCTCGCGGGCCTCGTCGGCCTGATCTTCTCGCTGACCTACTGGCAGGGCCACGCCTTCGGTCACCTGAACTACGAGCACGCGCTGCGCCTGATGGTCCCGTCAGTGACCGCGCTGGTGCTGTGCTGCCAGATCATCCTCGGCACGTTCTTCCTGTCGATCCTTGGCATCAGGCAGACGCGCCACGTCCCGGTCGGGGCGAAGGCGGAGCTCAATGTCAGCAACGACCACGCCACAGCCCGTAGGCTTTAACCATGTCACCCGCCAATCCGAAGCACATCCTGACCGCGGCGGCCTGGCCCTACGCCAACGGCCCGCGGCACATCGGCCACGTCTCCGGCTTCGCCATCCCGAGCGACATGTTCAGCCGGTACCAGCGGATGGCGGGCAACAAGGTCCTGATGGTCTCCGGCACCGACGAGCACGGCACCCCGATCCAGGTCCAGGCGGACCGGGAGGGCGTCTCCGCCCGGGAGCTCGTCGACCGGTACAACGGCGTCATCGGCCACGACCTCGCCAACCTGGGCGTGAGCTATGACCTGTTCACCAGGACCACGACCGCTAACCACTACGCGGTCACCCAGGAGATCTTCCTCACCCTGCTCAAGAACGGGTATATCTTCCCCAAGGTCACGCTCGGCGCCATCTCGCCGTCCACCGGCCGCACGCTGCCCGACCGATACATCGAGGGCACCTGCCCGATCTGCGGTTACCCGAGCG
>Ga0181525_10003305_pt1 | contig 12836 bp, 12 predicted proteins | sample PEATcosm2014_Bin_48_FD_121100 | JGI IMG/M metagenome (GOLD analysis project Ga0181525, IMG submission 121100) | Peatland microbial communities from MTU Mesocosm Facility, Houghton, MI, USA - PEATcosm2014_Bin06_10_metaG | ecosystem: Environmental > Terrestrial > Soil > Wetlands > Peat | place... | reverse complement strand
TTCGCTACCCCCACTACCAGAGCCGTGGTGCCGGAAGTAGCGAAAGGAAGACCCGCCGCGGTGTAAGGAACGGAAACTTGCAGGTAAGTCGCGCTGATCACTGTGACATCGTTGGTTGGAACCTGAGTGGCGGTAGGCCCGGTGGCCCCAATGAATACCTTGGTTTTCTGGGCTCCGGTGGTGGAGACAAATCCGGTGCCGTGCAGAACCAGATTCACCGTGCCGGGGGCTACCGGACTTACCAGCAGCGGAACCAAGCTGGGAGAGACCGAAGTGAGCGTGGGCGCCCCGGCGCTTACGGCGATGTTGAGAGGAATCACAATGGCAGTTTGGCCGGCCGGAGTAATGGTGATGGTTCCGGTGTCGTAATCCCCTGGGCTGCTATCGGCGAGCGCCGCCGCCGAGGCGGTGAAGTAAATAGTGGTGCCCCAGCTATAGGCGATGCCGCTCGTCGATCCCGCGTTTATGGTCAGCCACCCGCTGGGTGCTGTACCTCCGCTGACGGTTCCCGGCGTGGTATTGCTGGTGGCTGCCACCGTGAAAGCGATCGGCAATCCGGAGCTGGATACCAAAGTAAGCGACAAGGTGGGCGCGGCTGCACCGGTGAGATAAGGCACCGGATTCAGCGCATTCGTTCCACCCTGCACAATCAGCGTGGAAGTGGCGGCTTGTACCTCCAGATTGACGGTGAAATTCGAGTTCCCGCCAACTCCTGAAAGCAGGTGTACCGTAGTCGAATTCAGACCGGCGTTCAAACTGGTCCACCCGCTGCTGACCTGGAACGTCAAGTTGCTGCTGCTGGTGGTGGCGGTACCGGACAACGGCGAGACAATCAGCCAAGGCACGGCTGGGGCCTGGACGGTCCACGCGGCCGTACCCGTGTCCGTGATTAAAGTGGAGGTTGCCGAGAACGTGGAAACGTTGGCAACCGTGGAAGTGCAGGATTGCCCCACCGTGCACAAGAGATTGATAGTGGTTGTTCCGGCCGTAAGAACCGTAGCCTGCAGATAACTGCTGCCAACTGTTAGCGCAAACAGCACGGAAGAGATTCGAAGCAAGCGAAGATAATGCATTTATTTTCCTTTCACCCGCTGGTCAGGTTGTGCGGGCGCTTAAGACCCTCATCGGTGCGAAAGCTTTTTGTGTGAACTATCACGCGCCCCATGTTCCCTCCACGGCTACCCTGCCCTTAACTAACAGGCTGCTGAAAAAATCGTTGGGTACCGGTTTCCTTACGGCCGCAGCTCGGTAAACACCCGCAAACACGCGGTTTTAATGAGCCGCACGCGTCAGCAAGCGAATTTTCGCCTTTGTCGCCGCGCAGGCCTCTGATTCCAACCTTCACGCCTGCGGGCAACATTTCGTTGACTTACTTCGCGCCCGGTCCGAACCCAGCGGTCGGTCTGTCCACCGCGTCCGTGCCGCTCGCCTGCCATCAGCACGCGGTAGAGCGTCCATCTGGCTCGCGGTGAGCGCCGCGGGCGGCAGCGTGATCGGTTCCAATGACGATTCCGCCCACGCCTGGAATCCCGTCGATGTTTACTGTGGGGCCCGCAGCGCGGCTGCCCGGCTCGGGGCGGGAATTTCGTTCGGCTGAAGGACCACATCCGGCATGGCAGCCTTTATGGTTCGATCGCGGCCAAAACCTGATCCACCGTAATCTCCTCCAAGCTGGCCGCGCTCAGCACCGAGATGCGCTCTCCGCGCGGCGCCCACACTGCGGGATCGGTCGGCCCAAAAATCGCCACCACGGGCGTGCCCACGGCAGCCGCAAGATGCGTAATTCCCGAGTCGTTGCCGATGTAAACGCGCGCGCTGGCGAGCCAGCACCCAAGCTCATATAAATTTTCGAACCGCCTCGCTTCCTGCAGCGGCTCCTCCGGCCCCGCGCACCATTGCACCGGCATCGCTAAACCAAGTTGGGCTAAACCACCCGCCAATTCGCGAAACCGCTCCAACGGCCAATTCTTGCGCGCGCTTCCCGAAAACGGATGGATCACGGCGAAATCGCCCCGTGCGCCTGGTTGGCATGCAATCCTCGGCACCGCCACTCCATGTCCGCCCACCTGCCGCAGAAAGAAATCCGCGGCGTGAATTTTGCCCCCTGGCGCGGGCAACGCATCCAGGAAGTGAAACGGCAGGTCCAACCCGCGCACGCTCTCGCGAAACTCCGGGCGATTGGCGCCGTACCAGGATACGATGGAATCGAAGGTGCGCAGCTTCGCGATCAAACCCGCCGGCGGCTCGAGACCGGACAGGCCGAGCAAGTCGATTCCCGTCGTTGCGATTGATTGCACCTCGGCGAAACGAACCAGATCCACCAGCGCGGACGGCGTCCAGACTTCGGTGTAGCCGTCTCGCAAATGCTCTATCGCCGGCAGCGACAAAATGCAATCGCCGATGCCTCCCGGTCGAACGATCAGGCGGCGCGCAGGCAAATCAATGGACGCTGTGGCTGGTTTCCCACAGCGGACCGTCCATATCCTGAATGCTTAGATGCACGGATTTGGCGTTCTCCAGATCCCGATCGCTTACTTCGAAATGAGCGGCCACCATGCGGTCCACCGTGACATGCGGCGCAATGGCGTCTTTCATCCCCAGCCCATCGTTGTACTGATCGCCCAAGAAGCGATTGTATTGGAACATCTGCTTCAGATCGCTTTTTGACACCGTTACGCCATCCACCATTTCTCCATTGGGTTTCTCCAGCGTAATTTCGACATTCCGCACGATAAAAGGCACGTCGGATGGATTCTCCACGCGAAAATCCATCACCGCGATGCTGTTGCCTTCGCCTAGCGATCCGGTGCGAACCTTCAGGATCTTACCTTCCAGTTGCAGGTGCGCTCCCTTGTTGCCGGTGAGAATCACCAGCACGGCGATGGCGACCGCAACCACGCCGATGCCGAAAAAAATCAAAAGGCGTTTGTTCATGCCGAAAGCTTGCTGAAGCTGCTTATTCCCGCCGCTCCTGTAAACGCCGGCCGTTAGTCTCCCAGCAATCTGCCGTAGCCATGCAAGCTGGTGACATTATCGCAGACCGCCTTGATACCCGCGGTGATCGGAATGGCCAGCAGCAGTCCGATGCCGCCCCAGATGGTGCCCCAGAACATCAGCGCCACCGTCACCACCAGCGGATTCAGGTGCACGCGCGACCCCACTACTTTCGGGTAGAGCAGGTTCATCGCGATCAAGTGCAGCAGTGCGATCACCACGGCGATCACCACATAAATCGCCGGCTGATTGTAAACAATCAGTCCCGCCGCCAGGGCGGGGATCATCGCCAGCGGGAGGCCTACATACGGCACCAGGCTCAGAAATCCGCTGATCGGCCCTACCAGAGGCCAATACGGCAGCCGGATCGAAAAAAAGAACGAGCAACTGATGGTGGCCAGCATCAACCCGAGAATAAAATTGCCGATTACGTAAGCTCGCACCATGTCGGCCACTCCCTGCCAGCTCTTGCCCACCACCTGCCGTTCCGAGCCGCTGAACAGATAGAGAAAACTGCGCCGCATATGATCGCGCCAGCTCAGCATGAAATAAACCAGGAACGGCACGAAGCTCGCCATAAGCAAAACGTCATAAAACGAACGCATGTATCCATACAGATAGGTCAGCAGCGGCGTCGGCTCGGTGTGGATGCGTACTTCAGGAATCGGCGCAGGCACAACCGGTTCCACGATTTTGCTCCCTCGCCGCCGTCGTGCGTTCTCAGGGGCCGGAATTCCCGGCGGAGGCGGCGCTTCCTGAAAACGTTTCGGAATCAGCACCTGATAAGTCCGTTTCTCCACGTCGTCCACGCGCGTCGCTACGTCGTCCACCAGGCCGTTCATGCGCTGGCTGAAGGTGGGCAGTTCCTGAACGAATCCGGAAAACTGCGTGTAGAGTCCGAGCCCGATCAAATACAAAACCAGTAGCGCGACGCTGCAAACGATGAAGCTGGCCACCGAGCGCGGCATCCGTAGTTTTAGGAACGGGGTTACCAAAGGGTCTAGCAGGAATGCGATGGTGATGGCCACTACGATGGTGATGAAAAACACCCGGCCGTAGTACAGCAGCGCCACCGTAGCGGCCACCGCCAGAATGGTCACGCCTGCCTGGGCCTGTTTCTGCACCGGCAACTTTGGCGTAGGCGTTGGTGTGAGGGTGGACATCAGGACCCCGAATCTTCTTCTATGATGAAATGAAATCGGCACAAACAGCAAACAAATTCACGGCCGGCCGAATTTTCGACGGCTCGGCGGCTTACGAAGCGCCCAGCAGCGTACTCATGACAGCAGGCAGAATTCTGGCCCTCGACCTGGGCAAACGGCGCATCGGACTGGCCCTCAGCGACGAACTCGGCATCACCGCGCAGGGTCTGGAAACCCTTCAGCGGACGAACATTCGCGAGGATCTGGCGCGCCTGGCGAAACTCGCATCCGATCGTAACGTCACACTCATATTGATGGGAAATCCCTTGCACATGAGCGGGCACGAAGGACGCGGCACGGAGCACGCCCGCGAATTCAGTGCACGGCTGCAGGCCGCTACGGGTATTCCGGTTCAATTATGGGACGAACGCCTTACCACGGTGCAGGCGCAGCGCGTTCTGAGAGAAAGCGGAGTGAGCATTGAAAAACGCGCCAAGGCAGTGGATCGACTGGCCGCTGTCATTCTCCTCGAAAGTTTTCTCGACTCCCGCCAATCATGAAGCGTCTCCTGCCCACGTTCCTGCTTTTGGCGTTTATCGCAGCGGGATTCGCATACCTGTCGTTGCATACTACGTACCGAGCTTTTGGCCATCCGGTAATTCTCGATTTTCCGAAGGGAACCAGCGCTCAGGCCATGGCGGACGATCTGGCGCGGAACGGCGTGGTGCGCTATTCGTGGCAATTCCTGATGGCGCGCGCGTTGCAGCCCGGTAAGCGGTTGCAAGCCGGCGAATATCGGTTCGCTCGCGCCGATACCCCTTTGAACATTCTCAATCGCATTGCGCGCGGCGACGTTTTCTACTACGAACTGGTGGTGCCCGAAGGCGCTAATATGTTCGATATCGCGGCCAGCGTGGGCCGCTTCGATTTTTTGAAATCTTCCGATTTTCTGCGCGCCGCCCGCAATCCTGCGCTGATCCGCGACCTGGCGCCGCACGCGCTTACGCTGGAGGGCTACCTCTTCCCGGCTACCTATCGCATCACGCGCTCCACCACCGCCGCGCAGCTCTGCGCCATCATGACGGCTCAGTTCCGCAAGCAATGGCGCGAGCTGCAAAGTGCGGCGCACAAACGGCCGGTGAACGATATCGTGACTCTGGCCTCGCTGGTGGAGAAGGAAACCGGGCGTCCCGAGGATCGGCCGATCGTCGCCTCGGTCTACCAGAACCGGTTGCGTAAGGGCATGGCGCTGGATTGCGACCCCACCACCATTTACGCGGCGCTGCTGGACGCGCGCTACCGGGGGACCATTCATCGCTCCGATCTGGCCAGCGACAACGCCTATAACACGTATCGTCACGCGGGGCTCCCTCCCGGCCCCATCGCAAATCCCGGCGTCGCTTCGCTCCAGGCCGCCCTCATGCCCGCCGAAACAGATTATCTCTATTTTGTCGCCGAGCCGGATGGTTCCGGAAAACACCAATTTTCCGCAACGATGGCGCAGCACGAACTAGCCGTGCAGCGGTACAGGCGCGCTACAAAACCGTGACGGCTGCCGCTCGTCTCTATTTCAAACTCATTTATCATCCGGGCTACGATCTCAATCTCGGCGAGCACGTATTTCCTGCGTGTAAATACAGGCTTATCCACGACCGTTTGCTGGAGGAGGGCTTTGCCGAACCGGCCGATTTCATCGAGCCACAACCGGCCGGCGACGAGGATGTCCTGCGCGTTCACGACCCCGGCTGGGTGCATCGGCTGAAAACCGGAACGCTGACCCAGGCCGAGATCCTCCAGCTCGAAATTCCTTATTCGCGCGAAATGGTGGGCGCATTCTGGCTGGCCGCCGGCGGGACTATTCTGGCCGCGCGCAACGCGCTCCGGGACCGCATCGGGTTCAACATCGGCGGCGGATTTCACCATGCTTTTCCCGCGCACGGCGAAGGTTTCTGCGCGATCCACGACATCGCCATCGCCATCCGCGCCCTGCAGCACGAGCGCGTTATCCAAAAAGCTTTGGTGGTGGATTGCGATGTGCACCACGGCAACGGCACGGCCGCGATTTTCACCGGCGACCGCAGCGTCCTCACGCTTTCCTTGCACCAGTTCAACAATTATCCGAGCCACAAGCCGCCGTCGGTAATCGATGTCGATCTCGCTGACGGCGTGGAAGACGGCGAATATCTGGATCGTTTGAGCGGCGCACTGAAGGTTGCGCTGAGCTTCGCTCCCGAGCTCCTAATCTATGTCGCAGGCGCCGACCCTTACCGCGAGGATCAACTCGGCGGCTTGGCATTGACGATGCAGGGCTTGCAACGCCGCGACCAACTGGTGTTTGAAACAGCCTTCGCCCAATCCGTTCCCGTGGCAGTGGTCCTGGCCGGCGGCTACGCCCGCGCTACCAATGATACCGTCGCTATCCACTGCAACACCGCCAAGGCCGCCCGCGACGCGCTACAGTAGAAGTGTTGTTACTTCAGGCCTACGATAAACATTTGGAGCAGCTAACTGAAATCGCGGCGCGCGTTTGCAGCGCCTTGCGGCAGGCCGGAATCGATTACCGCGTGGTCGGTGGATTGGCCGTCCTATTTCATGTGCAGTCACGTGACCCTTTGGCGGCGCGTTTGACCAAAGACGTCGATATTGCCGTTCGCCGAATGGATCTCCCTCGAATTGCCGAAGCAGTGCGCGCTCTCGGATTGGAACACCGGCATGTTGCCGGCGTCGATATGCTGGTTGACGCAGTGGCGCCCAAGGCCCGTAGCGGTGTGCATTTGTTGTTCGCGGGCGAAAAGGTGCGTCCAACGGATTTAGAGCCGGTTCCGGCCTTAACGGACCCAGGTGTTGACGATCACGGGGTTCTCGTCACATCGGTCGCTTCCATTGTTCGCATGAAGCTGATCAGCCTTCGGCAAAGAGACAAAACCCACATCATCGACATGGATTCGGTCGGGTTGATCACGCCGGAAATCGAAGCCGGGCTTTCGGAGCCCTTGCGCGAGCGCCTGGAGCAGGTGCGCGCGGAAGAACGCGGCGCGTAAACTATTCTTCGAAAGCGTCTGCGAGCGGAACCGCGATGTCGGGATCCCTGGTGCGCAGGATGCCGTCCAGCACTTCGTGCATCTCGCCAGGTGTATGGCAAAAGCCGCGCTTCGCCAACGGATCCAGCACCCAAACGTAGCGCACGCCCATCTGGAAATAATCCGAGAGTCTCTCATTGAGCCGCGAGACCCGGTCTTCGGAGGAAAGAATCTCGACGCAGAGGAAAGGCGCTTGCCGCACGATGGGATCGCGAGACGCGGACGACGGAAGCACGCATATGTCTGGAATCCGAAAACGCGTCGGGCTCACCTGCACGCGCTGTTCTGTCAGTACGCGAATCCCCCACTTGGCCCGCCTTTGGTGGAGGAAAGAAGCCAGATTCGTCTGCGTCAGGCTATGGGGCTGCTCCCCCAAGTTGCGCTCCTGGATCTCGCCGTCCACATAATCCCGATCCGGATCAAAGCTCGCGGCGAGATATTCCTGGACAGAAACGAGTGTGGCGCTCGACATCGGCGGATTCCTTTCTATTATGCCCTCAGTTTACCGCGTTTTAATTCTCGGGCTCGAAAACTTCCGACAGCGGAAACAACGATGTCAGTATCCTTGGTGCGCAGAACTCCAACCAAGACCTCGTGCATCTCGCCCGGTGTGTAGCAAAACGCGCGGCGTGTCTGTGGACCGAGCACCCAAACGTAGCGCACGCCATCTGGAAGTAATCCGATAATTTTTCATTGAGACGCGAGACCCGGTCTTCGGAGGAAAGAATCTCGATGCAGAGGAAGGCGCTTGCCGCACGATCGGCTCGTTGGGATCGGATGGCAGAATCACGCAAATATCCGGAACACGGAGGCGTGTCGGGCTCACTTGAACCCGCTGTACGAGGATGGCGCAGATCCTCCACTGAGCCTCCCGCTGAAAAAGGAAAACGTAGAGCCGCCCTTGTGTTCGGCCGTGCGGTCGCTCGCCCCAGTTGCGCTCCTGGATCTCGCCGTCCACATAATCCCGATCCGGATCAAAGCTCGCGGCGAGATATTCCTGGACGGTCACAATTTAATCCGCCGGCGCCGAATAGGCCGAAGCGGGCGCGGCGGCGATCAGCGCGTCTTCGAAGGAATAATCCGGTCTGGGGAATTTGTGCCGCAGATACCAACGGTAGCTTTCCTTTAAACCGGCATTAAACTCAATCGGCTTGAATTTTAAAATGCGCTGCGCTTTATTCACCACCACAGTGATGGCCGGCAAATCGAAGTAAACTCCGAAATACATTTTCGGTCCCATGGGGTGGCCGCCCGCTCGCAAAATCCGTTCGCGCGGAAGGCGCACAAAAGAGGGGTCCTTGCCGGCGGCGCGAGCCATCGCCTCTACCGCTTCCACCTGTGTGAGCGGCCGCGGATTGGCGATATTGAACGCGTGCCCCTCGATATCGGGAGTATCGATGGCCTTCACGCAGGCCGCCACCAGATCGTTCACGTGCACGAATTGCATGAGCCGGCGGCCATCGCCCGGCAGAATCAGCGCGCGCCCATCCCGCAGGCGATCCCAGAAAAACGCCTCGCGATAAAACGGATTGCCCGGTCCATATACGAAGGGAGGACGCAGCGTCACTACCGGAAATCCGTTGCGCTGCCGCATACGGAACAGCGCCCGCTCGCTCATGGCTTTGTTGCGAACATAGGCTTCCGGATGATCGTCCGGCGCCAGTGCGTCGCCCTCGTGATGGTTCAACCCGTCGCCGTAAGCGCCCACGCTCGACATAAAAACATAACGCTGCAGATTGTTTCCGCAGGCCCTCGCCGTGGCCTCCACTTGCGCGGCCGTGGTGCCGTGCTCCCAGTCGTACACGTTATCGTAGACGATGTCGAAGCTTTTGCCTGCCAGCGCGCGCTTCACCGCGTCGGGATCGTTGCGGTCGACGGTAATATTTCCAACTCTTTTTCCCAGCTTATGGCGCGGCTTGCGATGCAAAACCGTCACGTCGTGCCCGGCGTGCAGAAGCTGCTTCACCAGCGCCTGTCCGATGAACAAGGTACCGCCGATCACCAGCACTTTGCGCTTGGCCGGCTCTTGGCGCTTGGATCCGTTAGTCGTAGTACTCGAGCCCAAGGTGTGTAATCAAGTCCTCTCCGCGCATCCAACGCAGCGTGTTCTTCAACTTCATCAACTGAATGAAAATGTCGTGCTCGGGATACAATCCGGGCGCCGTCATGGGAGCTTTGAAGTAAAAGGACAACCACTCTTGAATGCCTTTCATGCCCGCGCGCTGCGCCAGATCCAGGAACAGCACCAGATCGAGCACTAGAGGAGCGGCCAGGATGGAATCGCGGCAAAGGAAGTTGATTTTAATCTGCATGGGATAACCGAGCCATCCGAAAATGTCGATGTTGTCCCAGCCTTCCTTGGCGTCGCCGCGCGGAGGATAGTAATTGATGCGAACTGCGTGATAAAGGTCCTTGTAAAGTTGGGGGTACAGTTCGGGCTGCAGGATCTGCTGGAGCACGCTCAGCTTGGTTTCTTCTTTGGATTTAAAAGAGCCGGGGTCTTCCAGCACTTCGCCATCGCGATTTCCGAGAATATTAGTGGAGAACCAGCCCGACATCCCCAACATGCGCGCCTTCAATCCCGGCGCCACCAGCGTCTTCATGAAGGTCTGTCCGGTCTTGAAATCCTTGCCGCAGATCGGAATCTGACGCTCGCGAGCCAATTCCAGCAAGGCGGGCGTATCGGTGGTCAGGTTGGGCGCGCCGTTGGCGTAGGGCACTCCGCTCTTGAGCGCGGCGTAGGCGTAAATCTGGCTGGGAGCGATGTCGGGATCGTTCTTTTGCAGGCCGCACTCGAAATCGTGTAGCGTATGATGCACCGCGGCCGGCTTGTGGAACACTTCGGTGGAGCCGCACCAGATCATTACCGTACGCTCCACGCCGTTGGAGGCGCGGAAATGCCGGATGTCCTCCATCAGCATTTCGGCTTTGTCCATCTTCGAACCGGCCTGCTTGACGTTGGGCCCATTCAATCGCCGCACATAGTCCGGATCGAACACCGCTTGCATCGGCTGAATGGCGCTCAAAGGTTCGCGAACTTTTTCCAGCAGCGGCGAATCCAGCACCGCCGCGTGTACCGCCGATTCATACGCGGTGTCGTTGAAAATATCCCAGCCTCCGAAGACCAGGTCGTTCAATCCCGCCAGCGGAACAAAATCCTTGATGTATGGGCTGCGGCCTTCGGTGCGCTTACCCAGGCGTACGGTTCCCAACTGCGTAAGCGAGCCGATGGGTTGGCCGAGCCCGCGCTTTACCGCTTCCACCCCCGCCATAAACGTAGTGCTGACGGCTCCAATTCCAGGAATCAGCACCCCCAGTTTCCCTTCGGCGGGCGCAATCCGGGTGTTTCCTAAGGTAGACAACTCTCGACTCTCCTTGGGTGGCGACGAGGCTCCAAATGCCCTCGGAACGGGCTTGCGACGCCTATCCGCCGCTATTGTAACATTTTATACCGGCGTTTCAGAAATTGGCTACACTAAAATCTGATGACTGAGCGCGCAACGAGCACCATCTCGGCGGTTCTTATCGACGACGAACAACTGGCGCGCGAGGAACTCTCCTACCTGCTGAAGGAGTTTCCCGACGTCGAGATCCTGGCCACCGGACGCAACGGACTGGAGGCGGTAAAGCTCATCCAAAACCTGGAGCCGGATATTGTTTTCCTCGACGTCCAGATGCCCGGATTGGACGGTTTCGGCGTGATCCAGGATCTGCGCGAGAAAAATATTCCGCTGCCGCATTTTATTCTGGCTACCGCTTACGATCAGTACGCTATCCAAGCTTTCCGCTGGGAAGCGCTGGATTATTTGCTGAAACCGATCGAAAAAGAACGGCTGGCCGTGGCCGTGGAGCGCGCGCGGAAAGCGTTGAACGAAAAAGCGAAGCCCGCGCCGCAGCCCGAGTTCGCGCCGTCGAAGGCGTCGCCGCAGCGCACCAAGCTGCTGGTGAAGAACAACAATCGCAACTTCATCGTGGACGCGCAGGATGTGGTGTACGCCACCATCGACGACGGCCTCATCACCGTGGTGGCCACCAACGTAGAGGGCGAGTCGAATTACCGCACCATTGAAGAGCTGCAATCCAACCTCGATCCGGACACTTTCTGGCGCGTTCACCGCTCGTTTCTAGTGAACATTCATCGCATTAAAGAAGTGATTCCGTGGTTCAAGTCGAGTTTCCAGCTTCGCATGGACGACAAGAAGCAAACCGAAGTGCCCGTGAGCCGCGTGCAGACCAAGCGACTGCGCGCGCTTTTGAAACTTTGAACCTTATGCGCGGACTTTAGTCTGCGAGGGCGTTTTCATAGCCAGTTAGGAGGCCCATGTCCATTGCAGCGCCCGGTCAATCTGCCGTTATGAATCGAGCTGCCGTTACAATACGAAGGGCGAAGCCCGAGGACGCCGCCGCCTGCGGGCAAATCTGTTTCGACGCTTTCCGAAAGATCAACAGCGATCACAATTTCCCGCCCGATATCGCGTCGCCGGAAATGGCCGTGAGGGTAATGACCCACCTGTTTTCCGACTCCAGATTCTATTGCGTGGTTGCGGAACTGGACGGCCGGATCGCCGGAAGCAACTGCCTGGACGAACGCGATGCGATCGGCGGTGTCGGCCCAATCACCATCGATCCGGACGGGCAGAATCGCGGCATCGGACGCAAGCTGATGGATGCCGTGCTGGAACGCGCGCGCGAGCGCAATTGCGCCGGAGTTCGTCTGGTGCAAGCCGCGTTTCACAATCGTTCGCTTTCGCTCTATACGACGCTGGGCTTCGACGTTCGCGAGCCGCTGTCGGTGATGCAAGGTCCGGCCATTCAGAGAAGCTACGAGGGATTTTCTGTTCGGCCGGCTACGGAGGCGGACCTGGATGCCTGCAACCAGCTTGCGCTGCGCGTGTACGGGCACCATCGCGGCGGCGAGTTGGCCGATGCGATCCGGCAAGGCACGGCGACGCTGGTGGAACGTAACAGGCGCATCACCGGATATACGAGTTCGCTGGGGTTTTACGGGCACTCGGTGGCGGAAACCAATCCGGATCTCCAAGCCATCATCGGGTCATCCGGCGCGTTTGGCGGCCCCGGAATCCTGCTGCCCTCGCACAACTCTGAACTCTTCCGCTGGTGCCTGGCGAACGGCCTGCGCGTGGTGGAGCCGATGACATTGATGTCGCTGGGCCTCTATAACGAGCCGAAGGGCGCATTCCTGCCGTCGATTTTGTATTGAGGCGCCATTCTCAACTGAGGCGCGAGCCTTGCGGCATCCGGTCAGAACCGCGGGGCTGGCGGCCCTGCCGGGCGCGCCACTATGCGTGCAGAGTTGCGCGGATCGTATCGAGCGGAAGTACGAGCTTCAACGGATCGTCGAGAAGCCGAAGAGCGCCGAAACGTTCATACCACGCGGCGGCTCTTTCGTCCTTTGCATCGATTGCTAGAGCGATGCCGCCTACTTCTTGAGCCACGGCAAGCGCACGTTCGCCAGCGGCCAACAGCACTTCGGCGCCGAGTCCTCTTCTCTGAACGAGAAGCGAAACAGCGAGACGTCCCACACGAAACACCGGCACTACGTACCGTCCGAGCTTCTTCGTAATGGCCGCAGGCGCTGTAATGTCCGCAGGCGCTGTAA